>Ga0080027_10000054_pt1 | contig 44339 bp, 36 predicted proteins | sample OrgsoiDNA2013046_FD_70962 | JGI IMG/M metagenome (GOLD analysis project Ga0080027, IMG submission 70962) | Permafrost soil microbial communities from the Arctic, to analyse light accelerated degradation of dissolved organic matter (DOM) -... | ecosystem: Environmental > Terrestrial > Soil >... | reverse complement strand
GTTTTGACGGTCCCACGCCCCCGCGATGGGCTCGGGCGGGCTGAGCCGTCCCGCCTCGGACGCGAGCTGCGCTTAGCTCCGCTTAGCTTTACTTTCCGTCTCGTCCGTCTCGTTCGTCTCGTTCGTCTGGTCCGTCTCGTCCGTCTCATCCGTTTCATTCGTCTCGGGTCCGGCGCTGGGCCAGGTCGTCGGCATCGGCTTCGGCGCGGCGTCCTTGCTCGAGGCGCCCGACGGCCTCCCGGCGCGCGATGGCCTTGTCGACCACCTCGCGCCGCTGACGGGCCCGCAGATGCGTCGCGCGGGCGGCTGCCTCGGCCCGCACCGCCGGCTCGCAGATCTCCGCCCGGTGGGCGACTACGGCCGCCGCGCACGCCAGCGTTTCGGCGTCGAGCCGCGACCAGAACCGCCGGCGGATCTGCGCGTCGGCGGCCGATTCGACCAGCGGCGGCGCGGCTCCATCACGGGCGGCCTGGCGCGCCGCCTGCGCCGCGGTCGCCCGGGTTTCGAGCCGGACCGTCTCCTCGTCGGCGCGTCGCCGGGCCGCCGCCGCCTCGGCCAGGGCCCGTTCGGCCTGACGCTCGCCGTCGAGCCTCAAATCTCGCAAGGTGTACAGCACGTAAGTCGACATTGAATCTTCGGTATCGAAATCCTACCCTCGACTGGAATGACCGCCACCCCCCAGCAGATGTCGGCCCGCCGCTACCGCATCGAGCGGTACCTCACCGAAGGCGGGATGGGCGCGATCTACGTCGGGAAGAAGCTCGGCCCCGGCGGATTCGAGAAGGAGGTGGTTCTCAAGCAGCTTCTGCCCGAGTACACGGCGCGCCCCGAGTTCCGGGATCTGTTTTTCCGCGAGGCGAAGATATCGGCCACCCTCGATCACGCGAACATCGTCCACACCTTCGACCTGGTCGAATCGGACGAATCGCTGTTCATCGTCATGGAGTACGTGCGCGGCGTCGATCTGCGAACGATCATCCGGCGCGCCAAGCTCCGCCGCCGCGAGCTGTCGACGGCGGCGGCGCTGCACATCACCCTCGAGGTGCTGGCCGGTCTGGCCTACGCGCACAACCGGCGCGCGCCCAACGGTTCTTCGATGGCGATCATCCACCGCGACGTCTCGCCGTCGAACATCCTGTGCTCCGCGCAGGGCGAGGTGAAGCTCTCCGACTTCGGCATCGCCAAGGCGGCGACCCACTCGTCCGCGTTCTACCGGGTCCGCGGCAAGGTCGGCTACATGTCGCCCGAGCAGGCGCGCAGCGAGCCGATCGATCACCGCACCGATCTCTACTCCGTGGCGGTCTGCCTCTACGAGGCGCTCACCGCGGAGCGGCTGTTCGTCGGCGATCTCAGCACGCCCGCCGACGTCATCTACGCCCAGCCGATCGTGCCGCCTTCCCAGAAGCGCAAGGGGCTGCCGGCCGCGCTGGACGCGGTGCTGGTGACGGCGCTGGCGCCCAAACCGGAGAATCGCTATCAGGATTCGGTGGCGTTCGCGGATGCGCTCCGGCAGGTGGCGCATCGCCACGGGCTGCTCTCTTCGGCGCCTCAGCTCGCCGAGCACCTGCGCTACATCCTGGGGGGCGATTCGGACAAATGGCTCACCGACGAGAAGCCGGTGGCGTCGGGCGATCCCTCGACGCAAAAGATCCCTGCCAAAGAGCTGGAGGGAAAAGAGGCCGCTTCCATCGGTGTGGTGGAGGCCGCCAACTTGTACGTCGTGAGCGGCAACGACGTGGTAAGCCCAGATTCGTTGGGGCCGAAGAAGCTCAAATCCGACCCCCGCGGTAAACTGCCGGCCGCTGCCGGCCTGCCGGCAGACGTCATGATCCCGATCGATGAAGAGGAAGATGAGAACGAGGCGCCGACGCGGGTGCGAGACGCTGCACCCGACGTGACCCCGCCACCGCAGCCGCCCATTCCGTCGGGGTTCCCGGTGCCCCGCCCCGGGCGTCGTTCGACGACGATTCCCCCGCCGCCGCCCGCAGCCGCGCTCACGCCGCCGCCGCCGCTGCCCGAGTCGCCCTTCGACATTCCGCCCACGCCCGCCCCGGTGTTCGACGAATTTTTGCCCACGCCGCCGCCGATGCAGCCGCCGATCTCTTCGGGCCTTCCGCCTGGGCTGCCGCGCCCGGGCGGCTACCTGGCGGGCGGTGGTTTCAATCCCACCCTCCGGATGCCGGCGGCGCCCGTGCCGGCGGCGCCGCGTCCGGTGCCGGCGCTGTTCGACCCCAGCGGCGGGTTCGAATCCACCGGTGGCTTCAACCTGGCCCCCCCCGAGACGATCGACTTCAGCGCGAGCTCGGCGCCGGTGATCCGCTCGGGCGGCGGTCCGCCCGGTCTCTTGGTCCTCATCGTGCTGCTCGGGGCTGCGATCGGTGGCGCCAAGCTCGGCGAGGTCGCCACCCGCACCGATCTCGCGGCGCTGGAGGCCGTCACCGAGGCGGAGAAGAAGGCCGAGGCCAAGACCGTCGTGCCCGTCGTCGCGCCGCTCGTCCCCGAGCACAAATGATCGAGAAAACGGCGACACGCGTCCTCGACGCGGGCGCAGCCGTCATCCGGCAGTCCGGGGGCGGGCGCCTGCTGGTCGTCAAGGGCCCCGATCGGGGGGAGTCGATCTCCGTCGGCACGATGCCGCTCACGCTCGGCTCGGGGAACGTCTGCGACGTGCCGCTCTCCGATCCGACCATCTCGCGCCGACACCTGGGCGTCGAGCCCGGGCCCGAGGGGGTCGTTCTGCGCGACCTCGGATCGACCAACGGCTCGTTCGTGCAGGGGGCGCGTTTCAACGAGCTGACGCTGGGCTTCGGCACCGAGGTGACCATCGGCAAGACCGTGCTGAAGTATGTCCCCAACGAGGAGGCCGTCGAGCTCGTGCCGTCGGAAGCCGAGAGCTACGGCGCGCTGGTCGGCCGCGATCCCAAGTTGAGACGTCTGTTTCGGCTGCTGGACGACGTGGCGGCCACCGACGCGACCGTGCTCATCGAGGGCGAGACGGGAACCGGGAAGGAACTGTTCGCCGAGGAGATCCATCGCCACAGCCCACGGAAGGACGGCCCCTTCATCGTCTTCGATTGCGGCGCCGTCCCCGACGAGCTAATCGAGTCGGCGCTGTTCGGCCACGTGCGCGGCGCGTTCACCGGCGCGGTGACCGACCGGCGCGGCGCCTTCGAAGAAGCCGACGGCGGCACCTTGTTCCTCGACGAGATCGGCGAGCTGTCGCCGTCGGTGCAGCCGGCGCTCCTACGCGCGCTCGACAAGCAGAGCGTGCGCCCCGTGGGCGGCACGACCTACACCCGCGCCTCGGTGCGGGTGGTGGCCGCCACCAACCGCAACCTGCGGGCCGAGATCGCGGCCAAGAACTTTCGCGAAGACCTCTACTACCGGGTGGCCGTCGTGCGCATGCTGGTTCCGCCGTTGCGGGAGCGCCCCGACGACATCCCGTTGCTGGTCGAGCACTTCATCCGTCAATTCCGCTCCGAGCGATCGCTGCAGATCGCGCCCGAGGATCTGGATCGCCTCCGGCGGCACCACTGGCTGGGGAACGCGCGCGAGCTCCGCAACGTGATCGAGCGCGCCTGCGCGCTCAGCCACGGCACGCGCCTAGAGATCGACGAGGCGCTGGAAGAGCGACCGGTCCGAGGCGGTGACAGCGGCGCGGTCGACGTCGATCTTCCGTTCAAGGAAGCCAAGGCCCGGATCATCGACGCCTTCGAGCGCGAATACATCGCCGCGCTTCTCAAGCGGCACGGGGGAAACTTGTCGGCCGCCGCGCGGGCCGCCGAGATCGACCGCAAGCACCTGCGCGAGCTGCTGCGCAAACACGGCCTGCGCGAATCGTCGGCCTAGCGTGGGACTCTTGGCCGACCTGCGCGCGCGGATGCGGCATCTCGGCCGCGAGGTCGCGGACAACGTCGCCGACTCGGGACATGCGGCGATCTATCTGAGGCAACTTCTGCGCGGCAACCGGGCGCCCCGCGCCGAGCGCATCCAGCGCACGGACGACGCCCGACGTCCGATCGTCCCAGCCGGTGACGGGCCCCCGGTGCTTCTCATTCACGGCTACCTCGCGACCCGGGGCTCGCTGCACCTGCTCGAACGCCACCTGGTCGACCACGGACACATCGTCATCAGCTACCCGCTCGGCCCGGTGAACTGGGGCGACATCCGGGACTCGGCTGGCCTCATCGCCCGGAAGGTGGAATCGATCGTGGCCCAGACCGAGGTCAAACAGATCGATGTGGTGGGCCACTCGCTGGGAGGTCTGGTCGGCCTGTACTACTTGAAGCGCCTGGGTGGCCGCCACCGGGTGCGGCGCCTCATCATGCTGGGGACACCCGCCCAGGGCACCTGGTCGGCGATCTTCGGGCTGGTCACGGCGCCGCTCGGCCTGGCCAGCCTGCAGCTGCTTCCCGGCAGCCCTTTCCTGCGGGAGCTCGCCGAGATGCCCCTGCCGAAAGGGGCCGAAGTGGTCTCGATCGGCGCGATCCGAGACTGGCTGGCCCCCCTGTCGACCACCATCCTCGACGGGGTTCGGCACATCACCCTGCCGACCGACCACTCCGGTCTGCTGGTCGACGCCGAGGTGGCGGACGTGGTCGTGGGCCTCCTGGCCGAAAAGCCGCTCGACGGGTCGGCAAAAGCTGGCACGCACCAAGGGGGCCCACACCAAGGGGGCCTAGACAAAGGGCGCGGTGCACGTTGACGGAATCGGCGCTCCCAACTAAAATTGTCAAGTTTTGAGCACCTTTCGGCCGCGTGACATGGTCTCCGACGGCAGCGATGAGGAACGCGACAGCGCACTTTGGGCGCTGCGCTTCATCTCGGGCAAATACCAAGGCGGTGAGTTCCCGTTGCGACCGCACCGAGAGATCATTATCGGCCGCTCGTCCGATCTGGACATGGTGCTGGTGGAGGACATGGTCTCGCGCAAGCACGCCAAGATCACCACCGACGATCAGGTGGTCACCATCCAGGATCTGGGTTCGACCAACGGCACATTCGTCAATGGGGAAAAGGTGCGCAAGGCGGAGCTCAAGGACGGCGACAGGATTCTGATCGGAACGTCGATCATCAAGATGGTCTACGTCGAGGGCGACGCGACCAACAACGCGCTCAGCGAGACCGAAGCCCGCTCCAAGATGGCGGTCGCCGCCAACAAGCGCGCGGCGCCCAAGTCGATGTCGGGCAGCATCGAGGAGATCCCGCTACCGGATCTGATCCAGCTGCTGTCGACCAGCCGCAAGTCCGGCGTGCTGATGGTGCGTTCCGACGCGGCCGTCGGCCGCCTCTACCTGCGCAAGGGCCAGATCTATTTCGCCAACCTCGAACATGGCCCCACCGTCGGTTCCCGCAAAGCGCTCGTCCGCATGCTGAGCTGGGTGCAGGGCTCGTTCGAGCTGGAGCCGCCCGACGAATCGCCGGTGCTGGAGGAGCTGGAGGACTCGACCGAGGCGCTGCTCATGGACGGGATGCGCCAGCTCGACGAGTACCGCGTCCAGCTCGAAAAGCTGCCCTCTCTGGCCGCAGCCCTCACGGTCCCGAAGCCGCTCGAGCCCAAGCTGCGCGACCTCGCCCCGGAGGAGCTGGATGTCTTCCAGGCCGCGCTCGAGGTCAACACCGTCGGTGCGGTGTTCGACCAATCGCCGCTCTCCGATCTGTTGATAGCGGAAAAGCTCCGGGGGCTGCTGGAAAAAGGCTACCTCGCGGCCGCCTGAGGCGCGGGTGGTCGATTTTCGACCGCCGCGGCTTCAGATCGCCAGCGTCGCCCCTTCGGCGGCGCCGGTCACCTCGATCTCGCGGCCGCCGCGCTCGTCGAGCAGACGCCGGCCGCGCGCGCACAAGCCATCCACCTCGGCGTCGCTGTAGTCCTGATCGTAGTGAAACAGGACCAGGCGTTTGACCTGACCAGCGATGGCGGCATCGACGGCGTTTTCGACCGACGAGAAACCCCGATCGGCATAGCGGCGGCCGTCCTCGGGGGTGTAGGTGCTGTCGTGAATGAGGATGTCGGCGCCCCGGTAGAGATCGATCGACGCGGGCGGCGGACCGCTGGGGGCGTAGCCGGCGTCGCTCGCGTAGACGACCGATTGCGCGCCGTCCTCGATGCGAAACGCCAGAGCCCCGGCCCGCCCGTGTGGATTGGTCCGTGCGCGCACTGTGCAGCCCGCCACCTGGAAAGGCTCACCCTCGTCGATGGCAGCGATGTCGATCCCGGCGCCCATGTTCTTGAGCGTCTGCACCGGGAAGTACTGCGGGGCCATCTGCCCTTCCAAGATCCCTTCCAGCATTGCCGAGCTCTGCGCGCCGCCGAAGATGTGGAACCGATTTCCCGAATGGTAGAGGGGCACGAAGAATGGAAACCCCTGGATGTGATCCCAGTGGGCGTGCGAGAGCAGGATGCTCGCTTCGCCGCGTCCCTGGCCGAACACGCCTTCCATGAGGGCCATGCCGAGGTTGCGCGCGCCGGTGCCGCAGTCGAGCACGATGAGCCCGCCGTTCTTCGGTCGCAGCGACACGCAGGCGGTGTTGCCGCCATAGCGGACCGTCGACGGCCCAGGCGCCGGAATCGAACCGCGCACGCCCCAGAACGCGATCTCCATCAGCCCCGTCCGAGCTCGACGTCGAGCCCCTCATAAGCGGCCATCACCTCGAGCGCGCCACCGTCGCGTGCGGCCAGCGTCTTCGTCTCGGCCAGGATGCCGTCGATCTCGGTGTCGGTGCGCTCCGGCGCGTGGTGGAAAAGCACCAGCCGGCGCGCGTCGGCCTCCCGGCAAATGTCGACCGCGTCGCTGGGACGGGAGTGTCCGTAGTGGGGGATCCGCTGGTAGTCCTCCGAGGTGAACATCGTGTCGTAGATGACCAGATCGGCCCCGGCGCAGAGCCGCACGACGCCGTCGCGCATGTGCGCCAGCTTCTGCCGATCGCGCGCCGGCAGCTCCGCGCCCGGAGACGGCGGGTGCTCGACGAATTCGTCTTCGAACAAGATGTCGGTGAAGGGCGCGGTGTCGGACACGTACACCACCGATGCGCCGTCGACGGTCAGTCGATACGCGGTCGCGATGTAGGGGTGGTTGAGACGCGCGCAGGCCACCTTGACGTCGGCGATCTCGAACTTGGCCGAATCGGTCAGCTCACGGAACGCGATCTCCGCCTGGGCCTCCGCGAAAGGAACGGGAAAGTAGGGATCGTCGGTCTGCGACGCAAAGACAGCGTGCAGGTGAAGATCGTCGCGCTTGCGCGCATAGACGCTCAGCTTGTTACCGCGCTGGTAGAGCGGCGAAAAATACGGCAGCCCCTGGATGTGATCCCAGTGGGTGTGGCTGATGAGCAGATGAACGTCCGTGCGACCGGCGTCTCCGTCGGTGCCCAGCTCCTTGCCGAGCTTGCGGATCCCCGTCCCCGCGTCCACCACCACGCGCGTCCCGGCGGCTGAGCGGACCTCGACGCAGGAGGTGTTGCCGCCATAGCGTTCGGTCTTCTGCCCCGGCACCGGGAGCGACCCACGCACACCCCAAAAACGCACTCTCATGACGCAAGAAAGCCGGCAGGTGCACCGCGACCCACCCGTCGTCGACGCAGGCTCGCGCGAAAACGCGGGACCATCTTGCAAAGAATAACACGACGCCCCACCCCACCGCGATGCCCCCTAAAAAAGCGCCGGACCAGCTCCGCCCCTAGGGGGAGGGAGCGCGAGCTGGCCCGGCTGAAAACTAGGCGAGACGCACGAGGTAGCCCGCGCCCTCGGCGCGGGTCGTGACGATTGCCCCGATTCGCGCCGCCAGGTCCGACGCCAGCACGAAACGCCAGGAGGTGATCGACGGTCGCCCGCCACCGCTCTCGATCTCGAGCTCCACCACGCCCCGCGAGCTCGCGGCACAGATTTCGATCTGGAGCCCACCGCTCCGGGCCAGGTCGACGATGAGCGCGGCCAGCAAGGATTCGAGCGCGCCGCCCCGATTGCCGACACCGGTCCGACGCTCCTTCCGGAACGAAACCGTCGCGCGGCCCAGAGTGGGCGCCGCCAGCCGCAGGGCGCGCTCCACCACGTCGTCGAGGTCGGCGACCATCGGGGCACCGTCGCGGATCGCGGCGTCGACGAAAGCGACCAGTGCATTGAGCCGCTGGACGTTCCACTCGGTCTCCATCAGAGCTTCCGAGATCTCGCGCGCCAGCACGGGCGGCATGGCCGCTCTGACCTCGGTCGCCGCCGCGAGCAGCACCGTCAAATGGTTTCGAAACTCATGCAGGATCCCGTTCCAGACCGGGACCAACCGGATGAGCTCCGGCTCCCGATCATTCCCCGGATCGTAGCGGGCAACCGAAGAGGGGGCGCTCGTAGTCAGCATCGTCATCGGTCGGTGCAGATGCCCAGCTACAAAAACCATGCCGCGAATAGGCGAGGGCCGACCTGGAGCCGCTCCGGTTTCGCCGTGGTCGCGCTAAGGCCTCCGCTAGCTGGTACGACTGAACCGTTCACGGTAAAAGGCCTCCCGTGAATCGGAATCAGGAACGCGCGTCTGCAGGCCTCGTGCTGGCTGTGGCGCTCGCGGTTGCGTCCTGCGGTCGGAAGATCGGGGACAACTGCCAGACGGCCGCCGACTGCGACCCGAGCGGGGGCCGCATCTGCGATCTCTCGCAGCCCGGTGGCTACTGCACGATCTTGGGCTGTAACGAGACGACCTGCCCGAGTGAAGCGACGTGCGTACGCTACTTCCCGGTCCAGTTTCTCACCAAGCCCTGCAATCCGCTCTGCGAAGACCAGTATTGCCTGGCCGGCGCCGACGGCGGCACCAGCTCCGACGCCGGCTGTTCGATGTTGTGCCCGCAGAGCTCCCCACAAGAGTCCCTGGCAGATGCCTGCCCGAACGGACCGACGAACGATTGCAACGCCGACGAGATCTGTCTCGAAGAGGGTCTATGCGCGCCGCGATCGAACGAGATGCGGTTCTGCGCCAAGGTCTGTGCAAGCTCCAACGACTGTCGGGATGGATACATCTGCCGCCCGACCGGCACCGCGGGCAGCGTGGCACTCTCGGCGACGCCCTGTACCCAGACCTCCTTCTGCGCCCCCGCGGGCCAGTAGTCGCGTGAGCATCGACGGGCTTCGCCTGGCGATGCTCGCCCGCGGGGGATCTAAAGGACCCTCTTGGGGCCCTCTTGGGGTCCTTTTCTCAGCAGCCGGCCCGGCAACCGAATTCAGACTCGAGCCGAGAAACAGGCGTGCGTCCCGGCGCCGCCCTCCGCCTGCTTTTTCCGTGTCTGGCCCTCCTCGCGAGCCCGCCCGCCGAGGCGGGCAAGGCGGTGGACGGCGTCGTGAACCTCAACACGGCGCCGACGGAGATCCTGGCGTTGCTGCCCGGCATCGGTCCGGCGAAGGCCGCGGCTATCTTGGTCTATCGAAAGCGACGCCCCTTCCGGACTGTCGACGAGCTGGTCCGGATCAAAGGGGTCGGTCGCAAGATGGTCCGCCGGTTGCGCGTGCATCTCGCGGTGGCCGGGCCGACGACGGCGGCGGCCAGCGCAGCGAAGGCGGGCGGGCCCGTGGTTCCGGAACAGACAAGACCGGCACCGCCGCCCGTCCACCCGCCGCACGCGCCCATTTATCACCCAGCGCCCTCGATCGCCCACGTGGCGCACCCGGCAATCGCACCGGGTCGCCTCCACGCGCGGGCAACCGGCCAAGAGCGATCACCCCTGCGGCCGTGGCGAGCCGCCTGCCTCGCTCCCCCTTGAGTTGCTAGGGCGCAAGAGCCGGCGGGGGCGACGCCGCCGACGGCGGCGCGGGTGTGGGCGACGCTGCCGACGGGGCGCCTGCGTCGCTCGGTGCCGACGGCACCACGGCCGTGGGGTCCTTCTGGAGCCGCAGAAGAAATGACAACGACAACGACCGGTCGTAGCGGGCGATCGCGCGCGCCTGGTGATATCCAGGAAGCGTCGCCTCGATGATGTGATCGGCCAGATCACGCTTCACCGACACGATGGTGGGCGACGGCGCGGCAAGGGCGACGCCGTTGAGACGCAAGCTGGCGCCCTCGGGCTCGGTCGCGATCGAGAGTCGGGCCGGGTTGCGCCAGGCCAGGAGGACGTCGAGCGGCACGACGAAGTAGTGCACCGCCGCGACGCCGCCGGCCGCCATCAACACCAGCAGCATGAGCACGCTGGGCCAGTGGCTACGCGAGCGAAGCTGGACGCGCGCGGTCTCACGCTGGGTGCGGGGAAATGCGATGGGCGCCCGCCGGGCGATCTGTCCACCGTAGGCGGGCTGCGCCGGGTTGGTGGGACGCCGCGTTCCGAACCCGGGCGTTCCAGCCATCGGCGGACGCTGCGCTCCGAACGCCGGGGTTCCAGCCATCGGCGGACGCTGGACTCCGAACGCCGGCGCCCCGAGCGTAGTCGGACGTTGCGTTCCAAACGCCGGTGTCCCCGCCATCGGGGGGCGTTGCATCCCCAGGGCAGGGGTTCTCGGCATCGCCGGACGCTGCGTTCCAAGCGCGGGCGTTCTCCCCATCGGCGGACGCTGCGTCCCGAAAGCGGGGGTCCCTGGAATCGTCTGCTGCGACACCCCCGAGCGCTGACCTGTCGTGCGGCCCGAGGAAGCCGGCCCGCGGGCCGTGATCGGCGCCTGGGTCGTGGCGGTCGGTCGGCGATCGGCGACCGGCGTCGTTGGTTGCGGCGTAGCGCCCCGCGGCCGCGTCGGGGGTAGCGGCGTCGCTCCGCGCGGCCGCGTCGGCGGTAGCGGCGTCGCTCCGCGCGGCCGCGTCGGGGGTAGCGGCGTCGCTCCGCGCGGCCTCGTCGGCGGTAGCGGCGTCGCACCACGCGGGCGCGTCGGGGGCAGCGGCGTCGCGCCACGCGGGCGAGTCGGAGGCAGCGGCGTCGCTCCGCGCGGCCGTGTCGCCGGGGGGGGCGGGGTCCGGCCGCGCGACCGCGGCGCTGGCAGCGGCGTCGTGGGAAGAGGGGTCGCCATCGGCTCTCCGACGGACGGAGTCGGAGTCGCGCCCGGCAAAGCCGAGGGCGCCGGCTCGAATCGGGCGGCCGACAGACCGCCCTCCCGCGGTGAGGCCGGCGTCATTCCCGGAGAGGTCAGCGGCGCCGGGGTGGCGGGAGCCGCGAACGCTTCGCGCAACGCCTGCGCCTCCGGACCGAGGCGGATCACCCGAGATCTCTCCAGCATCAGGATCCGTGGCCGGCGCGGCGGATTGACCAGCCCCAGCAGCGCCCCCAGATCACTGGCACCCACCGGCACGTTCATCTGTCCCAGAACCTCGCGAATCGCGGTGCCGAACGCGGCGGCATCCGGAAAGCGCTGGGCCGGATCGGCAGCCAGCGCGCGATCGAGAAGGCGTTCGATCGCGACCGGCAGATCCGGCCGGATCTGGCGCGCGGAGGGGACCACGCCCGAGGCGACCTGGCTCCACCCCGCGACCTCGTTGGTGATCTCGCGCAGGCGGCGGCCGGTGAGCAGCTCGAACAGCACGGCGCCCAGCGAGAAGATATCGGTCCGCCGATCGAGCGGCTCCTGCATCGCCTGCTCCGGCGACATGTACGAGAGGTTTCCCTTGAGGCTCCCCACCACGGAACGATCGTGGCGCCGCTTGGCGAGACCGAAATCCGACAGCTTCACCTCGCCCGCGAACGAGATGAGGACGTTCGATGGGGTCACGTCTCGGTGTACGAGCCCCATCGGCTGCCCGTCGGGGCCCCGCAACTCGTGCGCGAAGTGCAGGCCCTGCGCCAGCTCGGACGCGATGTGCAGCGACAGCGCCTCCGGAATGATCTCTCCCTCGGCCGTCAGCTGCTCGCTGATGATTCGCAGGTCGTAGCCTTCGACGTATTCGAGGACGATGAAATACTGACCGTCCTCCGAGATCCCCAGATCGTGAATCTGGACGATGTTGCGATGCGAAAGCGCCGAATGAATGCGCGCCTCGGTGAGCAGCATCTTGACGAAGCGCTCGTCCTCCGCCAGGTCGGGGAGGATCCGCTTGATGGCGACGAACTTTTCGAACCCTTCCGCGGCGACCACCCGGCCTTTGAAGACCTCGGCCATGCCGCCGATCGCGATCGGCTCGAGGAGCTCGTACTGGCCGAATTTCATGCGGGAAGCTCTCCAGGCTAAACCGGAACCCCGGGCCCGGTCCATCAGAACCCTTGGCCGGTACCGTATATAGTGCCGCACACGGTGACTCTGAGGTTCGACCCCGTGCGACGGATGTGCGCGGCCGCGGTGGAAGATGGCACCGTGCCGGGCCTCGTGGCGTTGGTGGCGACCGGTGGACAGACGGTGTTCCACGAGGCGTTCGGGGCGCGGCAGCTGATCCCGCGCAAGCTCCCCGCACTGGCCGACACGGTGTACGACGTCGCGTCGCTGACCAAGGCGGTCGCGACCAGCGTGCTCGCCATGGGCGAGGTGGGCGCCGGCCGGCTGGCGCTCGACGCGCCGGTGGCGAGCCTGCTCCCGGAGTTTGCCGGTCCGGGGAAGGACGGGGTAACGGTGCGGCAGCTGCTGTGTCACGCGTCGGGACTCCCCGCCCACCGGCCGTTCTGGCGGCGCGCGGCCGAGGCGCCGGCGGAGCGCTGGGCCATCACCCACCTCGCCGCCCGCGAGCCGCTCGAGTACCCACCCGGGACGCGCGCGGTTTATTCGGATCTGGGCTTCATCCTGCTCGGCTGGCTGCTGGAACGGACCACCGGCGCGCGCCTCGACGTGCTGACGCACGACCGGATCGCGGCGCCGCTCGCGCTGGCGGCGACCACCTTCGTGAACCTGGCCGATCCCGCCGCGCCCGCGCGGCTGCTGGGCGACCGATCGGTGGCGGCGACCCAGCTTTGCACCGAACGGCGGCGGCTGGTGCTGGGCGAGGTGGACGATCTGAACGCGGCCGCCATGGGCGGGATCGCCGGGCACGCGGGCCTGTTCAGCAGCGCGACCGATCTCGGTCGGATCGCCGGCGCGCTGACCGCCGCCTGGCGCGGCGAGGGGGGCAGCCCAGCGATCGCCGAGCGCGAGGTGGTGCGGACGTTCTGGTCGCCATCCGGCGTTCCCGGGTCGACCTGGCGCCTCGGCTGGGATGGCCCAGCGGCCGCTGGCTCGCAAGCCGGCGGGCGACTATCGCGCGCGGCGGTCGGGCACCTCGGGTTCACGGGCTGCTCGCTCTGGATCGATCCCGCCCGCGAGATCTGGATCGTTCTGCTCTCCAACCGCGTCCACCCGGCCCCCCCGACCGACGATCGCTTCCGCCAGTTCCGTCCGGCACTGCATGACGCGGTTGCCGAGGCGCTCGGCTATGATTGTCCCTGACGTGAGCCTGCGAGCCCCCATCGCCGTGCCGATCGAGATTCGCGCCGACGCGCGCCGGATCTTCCGCCTCGCCTGGAACGTGGGCGAGGATGGCCTGCGGCTTGCGGGCGAGCTGCCGTTCGAGCCCGGGCGACCGATCGAGGCCCGCTTCCGGCTGCCCGACGGCCAGGCACTGACGCTCCAGGCCCGCGTCGCGAGCGACGACGAGGACGATCGCGATCATCCCCGTGAGCTGGCTTTTTTGGATCCGCCGGCCGAAGCGCGCGTCGCCCTGCGGCGCTACGTCCAGGAACGGCTGGAGCTGCCGGCGTGAGCAACGCCGATCGGTTGGAGCGGCTCGCGGCGCTGGAGCGGCAAGCCGCCGAGGCCGGCGGGGCCGCGCGGGCCAAACGCCAGCACGACGCCGGCAAGCTCACCGCCCGCGAGCGGGTCGCGCTCTGCTGCGACCCGGGCAGCTTCGTCGAGATCGACAAGTTCGTCACCCATCGGGCCACCGACTTCGGCCTCGGCGACAACAAGATCCTCGGCGACGGCGTGGTCACCGGCTATGGCGCGGTTCACGGCCGAACGATCTTCATCTTCGCGCAGGACTTCACGGTCTTCGGCGGATCGCTGGCCGAAGCGCACGCCCGCAAGATCTGCAAGGTCATGGACCTCGCGATGAAGGCCGGCGCGCCCATCGTGGGGCTCAACGATTCGGGCGGCGCGCGCATCCAAGAGGGGGTGGTCTCGCTGGCGGGGTACGCCGAGATCTTTCTGCGCAACACCCTGGCCTCGGGCGTGGTGCCGCAGATCTCGGCGGTGCTGGGGCCCTGCGCCGGGGGCGCGGTCTACTCACCGGCCATCACCGATTTCGTGTTCATGGTCGAGTCGTCGAGCTACATGTTCATCACCGGGCCCGACGTGATCCGGACGGTCACCCACGAAGAGGTCACCAAGGAGGAGCTGGGCGGCGCGGCGGCGCACGTCCGCTCGGGCGTCGCCCACCGCGCCTTCGCCGACGAAGCCTCCTGCATGGAGGGGCTGCGCACGCTGCTTTCGTTCCTGCCCCAGAACAACCGCGAGGATCCGCCGCGGCTGCCGACCAAGGATCGCCCCGACCGCGCCGATGCGGCGCTCGACGAGATGGTCCCCGACGAGCCTTCCAAGCCCTACGACATGCGGGCGCTCCTGGGGCGGGTGGTCGACGACGGGCACCTGTTCGAGATCCAGCCGGATCATGCGCGCAACATCATCGTCGCCTTCGCCCGCCTCGACGGCCGCCCGGTCGGGATCGTCGCCAATCAACCGGCCCACCTGGCCGGATGCCTCGACATCGACGCCTCGGTCAAGGCGGCGCGCTTCGTCCGCTTCTGCGACTGTTTCAACCTGCCGCTCATCACCTTCGTCGACGTCCCGGGATTTCTTCCCGGCACCGCGCAGGAGTGGGGCGGCATCATCCGCCACGGCGCCAAGTTGCTCTACGCGTTCGCCGAGGCGACCGTGCCCAAGCTGACCGTCATCACACGCAAGGCCTACGGCGGCGCCTACGACGTCATGTCGTCCAAGCACATCCGCGGCGATCTGTCGTTCGCCTTTCCGTCGGCGGAGATCGCGGTGATGGGACCGGAGGGGGCGGTCAACATCGTGTTTCGCGAGGAGCTGGCCAAGGCGGCCGATCCCGAGGCCGCGCGGGCGCGCTACGTCGCCGAATACCGCGAGAAGCTGGCCAATCCCTACACGGCGGCCTCGCTGGGATATGTCGACGAGGTGATCCGACCCCGCGACACCCGCGCCCGCCTCTGCCGCGCGCTCGCGGTCCTCGGCAACAAGCGCGACAGCAACCCGCCCAAGAAGCACGGAAATATACCGCTTTGATGCGCCGCCTCTCCATGGCCGCGCTCGCCGCGAGCCTCGCCGTCGGTTGCGCGACGGCGCCGGTGCCGATCACCAAGATCGTGAATGGGCACGTGGTGCAGACCCGCGCGGTAAGCCCCGAGGCCTACGAGCACGTCGCGCGCGCGCACCTCTACGAAGACGAGGAGCGCTGGCAGGAAGCCGCCGACGAGCTGCAGCGGGCGCTGCCGTTCGATCCCGACGCGGCCGAGGTTCGCGCGGAGCTGGCCGAGCTCTTCATTCGGCTGGGACGAACCGAGGACGCGGCCGATCAGATCGCGCGCTCGCTCGCCACCGCGCCGACCGTACCTGGCTATCTGGCTCAGGCCCACTTCGCGCAGGCGCACCCGGGCGGACCGGGCGCGGGTCCCATCCCGGCGCTCGAGCAGGCGGCGCGGCTGGCGCTGGCCGACGAGGACGTCGAGGCGATCGAAACGACGCATCTCGAGCTGACGGAGGCCGAGGTGGGTGGGCTGGATCTCTCGGCCGCGATCGAGACCGTCAGACGCCTGGTGCGGGCGGCGCCCGACACGCAACGTGGGCGGGTCCAGCTGGCCGCGCTCTCCTGGCCCCTGGGCGGCCTCGACGAGGCGATCGCGGCCGTGACCTCCGCGGTCGCCGACGAGCCCGCCGACGTCGAAGCCCGCATCCTGCTCGGCGAGCTACAGATCGCCACCAATCAGCCGGTGGCCGCCAAGGCCAGCTTCAAGGACGCGATCGATAGAGCCGAAGCGCCGCTGGAGATCGCCGACGCGTTCGCCGGCTGGCTGGTCTTGAGCGGCGATCTGACCTCGGCGCAAGAGCTGGCCGACGGCCTCACGGCCGATCTTCCCGATGCCGAATCGCTGGAGCTGGCCGCCGCCCTGGAGCGCACGGTCAAGCGCCCGGCCCGCGCCTTGGCGCTCGCCGAGCGCGCGCGAAAGCTCGGCGCCAGCGCCGGCCGCGTCGCGCTCATGATCGGCGCGGCGCTGGCCTCCCAGGAAGACTGGAGCGGCTCGACGAAAGCCTACCTGGGCGTGGCGAAGACGGACGCGGAGTTCTTCGAGTCGCGGCTGCGCGCCGCCGAGATCGAGCGCGAGCACGGCAAGCTGGACCAGGCGCTGCGAAGGCTCAGCGAGGCCGCGAGCGTCCCGATCGACGGTACGCGCTCGGTCGATCTGGCGATCGCGCGCAGTCAGATCGACGAGAAGCGCGGGGATGCGGCCCTGGCCGCGCGCCACCTCGACGAAGCCTTGGCGCAGAAGCCCGACGACAAGCAGCTCGACCAGCGTCTGGTGGATCGTTTGATTCTGGCGCACGCCGCGGTCGATGAACGCCGCGGCGACTGGCAGCGCGCGGTCGCGCAGGTCGACGCGTTGCTCGCCCGCGAACCGCGCAGCGTAGAAGCGTTGAACTTCGCCGGTTTCATCGCCGCCGATCGCGGCCAGGACCTGCCGCGCGCGATCAAGCGCCTGCAGGCCGCGGTGGCGCTGTCGCCCGGGGCGGGTGGGGTCGTCGACAGCCTGGGCTGGGCGTATTTTCGCTCCGGCGATCTCGCGCGGGCCGACACCTATCTCGAAGAGGCTGGTCGGCTCGAGCCCGCCGACCCCGAGATCCTGAGCCACCTCGGCGATCTGTACGCGAAGCGCCAGGAGCGAGACCGCGCGCTCGCCACCTACCGGCTGGCGCTCACGCTGTCGCCCAGCGACCGGATCGCCCGCGAGCTCGGCGAGCGGATCCACACGCTGGACGCCAAGAGCGCCGCCGGGCGATGAGAGCGGGGCTCCTGGCCGGCCTCCGCATCGGCGTCGTCGGCATCGGCATCGGCATCGGCATCGGCATCGGATTGACAGCGTTCGGAGGAGCCTGCGTGCACGCGCCGCCGGTCGTGCGCCCGTATCCGGCGCCGACCGCCGACGCGCTCACCGCCGCGCTCGCGGCCCGGCAGCACGCGCTCTTTGGGATGAACGCGCGCGCGCGGGCGACGAGCTGGCTGGGCGGGGAGCGCGTGCGCGCGACCGTCAACATGCTGGTCGAGCGCGACGGCCGGCTGCGGTTCGAGGCCGAGGTGAGCCTGCAGGGGACGGTGGCCGCGCTGGTCACCGATGGGCCTTCGTTCGCGTTCCTCGACGTACGACACAACGAGCTGTCGCGCGGGCCGGCCTGTCCGGCCAACGTCGCCTCCCTGGTCCGGATTCCGCTCGCGCCCGTCGACGTGGCCGCCGTGTTGCTGGGCGACGCACGCCTGCCCGCGTCCGCCCCGGGCGCGGCGCCGCCGACGGTGTCGTGGGATCCGCAGCGCGGCGCGGACGTGCTCGCCGTGCGCGACCTGGAAGGCGGCACCTTGCAGCTCTTCTTTCGCGGGTCGGCCGGCGCGAACGGACCAGGCGACCTGATCGCCGTGGTTCGAAGCGGCGCCAATGGCGCGCGCCTCTGGCAAGCCTCGTACGAGAGCTTCGAGACGATCGCCGGGCGCCACCTCCCCGGCACCATCCGCTTCGCCGAGCGCGACAGCAGCTTCGACGATGGCGTCGAGATCCGGTTCAAGGATCGAACCCTCGACGAACCGCCGCCACCCGCGGCGTTTACCCTGACGCCTCCACGCGGCGTGGTCGTCAAGGACATCGGCTGCGGCCGCGGCCCCGGCCCCTGACTTTCAGGCGGGCGCCGCTCGCGGTGATTGACTCCCGCCGCGGGCGCTGGGAAACTTCCGCGGCTTCCGTTCGTCCCCTTCTCTTTTTTCCGGTAAGGAGTCCTCGATGTCCGAGTATCTGTTCACATCCGAGAGCGTCACCGAAGGTCACCCCGACAAGCTCTGCGATCAGGTGTCGGACGGGATCCTCGACGCGCTCATCAAGGGGGACAAGGGTTCGCGGGTCGCCTGCGAAACGCTGACCAAGACCGGGTTCGTGATGGTGGCCGGGGAAGTGACCTCCGCGGCGCAGATCGACATCCCGAAGATCGTGCGCGGTGTGGTCAAGGAGATCGGTTACAGCCACTCCGACATGGGCTTCGACTGGAAGACCTGCGGCGTGCTGGTGGCGCTCGAACAACAGTCGCCCGACATCGCCCAGGGCGTCGATGGCAAGGGCGTGTACACGCGCGACGAGCAGGGCGCCGGCGATCAAGGAATGATGTTCGGCTACGCCTGCGACGAGACGCCGGAGCTGATGCCGCTGCCGATCATGACGGCGCACAAGCTGGCGAAGCGGCTGGCCGATGTGCGCAAGAAGGGCGTGGTCGACTTCCTGCGGCCCGACGGCAAGAGCCAGGTCTCGGTCCGCTACGACGGCGACGACCGGCCGCTGGGCATCGACGCGGTGGTCGTTTCCACGCAGCACAGCGAAGAGGTCAAATACCGCACGCTCAAGGAAGCGGTGATGGATGAGGTGGTGCGGCCGGTGCTTCCCGACGGGCTGGTGTCGCTGAAGACCAAGTTCTTCATCAACCCGACCGGGCGCTTCGTGGTCGGCGGACCGATGGGCGACTCGGGGCTCACCGGGCGCAAGATCATCGTCGATACCTACGGCGGCATGGGGCGCCACGGCGGCGGCGCCTTCTCGGGCAAGGATCCGTCGAAAGTCGACCGCTCCGCCTGCTACTACGCGCGCTACATCGCAAAGAACGTGGTGGCCGCTGGCCTGGCCCGGCGCTGCGAGGTGCAGGTGGCCTACGCGATCGGCGTCGCCGAGCCGGTGTCGCTGCTGGTGCACACCTTCGGCACCGGCAAGATCTCCGAAGATCGCCTGTCCGAGATCGTCCGGGCCAACTTCGACTGCCGGCCGGGCGCCCTCATCCGCGAGCTCAACCTGCTGCGCCCGATCTACCAGAAGACGGCCGCCTACGGTCATTTCGGCCGCCAGGACGGCGACTTTTACTGGGAGCGCACCAACAAGGCCGACGCGCTCAAGTCGGCGGCGCGAAAATTCTACGCGACCGGTGGCGGGAACGGGGCCGGCGGCGGCAATGGGTTTGGCGGCAAGTCGAGCGGCGGCAAGTCGAAACGCCGCGCCGATCGCTCGCTCGAAGCCTGAGCTTTAGCGCCGGGGGACATTTGTCGATAGCGGCATGGTGGTGCGCCCGATGCCGACCCCAAAATCGGACCGCGCGCGGGACAGCGATGCCCGCGGCGCGACGACCGGAACACGGGGGCCGCTGATCCACGTCAGCACGCGCTGCGCCACGATCGACGAATTCGTGGAGAAGTTCTCTGGTTTCGCCTCCTACGGGGCGCTGGTGTTGCCCGCGGCCGGCGAGCTCCCGCCGGGCACGGAGGGTCGGTTCGTGATCCGCCTAGCCGATCAAACGGTGACGATGCGCGGGCGATGCCGGGTCACCGACGTCAAGACGGTGCCGGTGAGCCCGGCGGCGACGGGACCGCGTCGCACGCTCCTGCGCGTCGCGCTTTTGGAGATGGAGGAGGGCAGTCGCACCGTTCACGCCCGGCTGCTGGCCCACCGGCGGCAGGCCGTGCCGCTGCCGGTGACGGCCGGCGAATCGGAACCGACGCTGGTCTCGCCGCATTCGCCGGCCCCGCCGCCGCCGTCGCGCTCGCCACCCCCGCCACCGGTCGCCGCGCTCGCCCGGAGGATGACGATGATCGGCGTGGCGCCCCGAACCGATCCCCCCACGGGCAAGAGCATGCCCGCGCCGGCCCCCGCGGCGGCGATGGCGCGAACGATGATCGGTGTGGCCCCCGCGGTTGGCCCGATCGCGAGCAAACCAGCCGCCGCCCCACCGCCCGCCGAGCGGCGTGTCCCAGGGGCGGCTTTCACGCTGCCCGCCAACCCGCTCAGCGCGATGCCGAACGACGATCTGGCCTCGTTCATCGACAGCACGCTCTTCGAGAGCGACGACGACGACGCGACCGCCGAGCGGGCCACCAAGCTGTCAGCCGAGATCGACGTGCCGATCGAAGAAGGCGCCGCCGAACGGGGCGCACCGGCCGCCGTCGTCGTCGCCGCCGCCGATCGCGTCGCGCCGACCGCCGTCGTCCGTACTACCGATCGCGCCGCGCCAACCGCCGTCGCCGTCGCAGTCGATCGCACCGAGCCAACCGCCGTCGCCGTCGCCGCCGCCGATCGCGCCGCGCCAACCGCCGTCGTCGGCCCTGCCGATCGCGCCGCACCGACCGCCGTGGTCGCTACCGCCGAGCACACCAGTCGGGTCGGTCTGCGCATGCCGCAGGCGCGACACCTGGCCATTCGCGCCTCGCCGTATGCCGTCTGTCTCTTCGTTGGGCTGCTCATCGGCCGCGCGTGGCTTGCGCCGGCGCGCCTCTCGACGCCCGCGCCGAAACCCACCACCGCCGCCGCCGAGCCCGCACCCGCCCGTGCCGAGCCCGCACGCGCAGTCGAGGCGCACCCTGTGTCGAAGCCGACGGCGACCGCCGAGCCGCCGGCGACTGTCGCGCCGGTGCCGATGCCGGTCGCCGAGCCCGCGCGGACGAAGCCCGCCGCAATCCCCGCCGCCGAGGCCGCCGCGACCGAGGCTGCCGCGACCGAAGCTGCCGCGACCGGCAACTGCACCGCGCGGATCGTCACCGAGCCCGCCGACGCGAAGGTCGTCTGGGGCGGAAAGATCCTCGGCCAGAGCCCGATCGAATCCGCGCACGTCCCGTGTGGCGCCGGGACGGTGACCCTCGATCGCGAGCGCTATCAGCCCGTCACCCGAGAGGTGACCGCCGAGCCGGGCGCAGCGATCGTCGTCTCGCAACGGCTGCGCCGCCCGCCCGGCACGCTGATCGTCAATACGTCGCCGACGCACGCCTACGTCGCGGTCAACGAACAGATGCTTGGGGCCGCGCCGCGAAGACTCGCTGCCTCGCGTTTCGAGCAGGTGTCGATCCGGGTCACCTTCCCGGGCTACCTGCCTTGGACCAAGAAGATCTACCTGAAGGAGCCGACGACGACCGTCACCGCGCAACTAGCGCCAACGGGCCGCGGCGGGCGGTAACGCCGGCGACCGGTCGCATTCATCGGCCGCTCAGTGTGGCGCCGCGGGAATCACCGCGCGCGGAAATGCGGGCGCGGCCGACCGCCGCTCGCGTTCCTTGCGTAGGACCGCATCGACGGGATCTTCGTGCGCCTGGGTCGCGGCCCCCGGCGGGGGCGGCGGTGCTTCCTCTTGTCCCTCGCTCACCTCCTCACCGGCCTCGAAGTCCAACGCCGACGGGGAGGGGACACTCCCCGTGGCGATGTCGATCTGCTGACCGCGGGCTTCGCGCGCGTAGCGCATCATCGCGTTCACGCAGCCGACTTGCGCACCGCGGACCGCCGCCAGGCTGTGGCCGTGCAGCCCTTCGACCAGAATCGAAAAAACCAGCACGTCCGGTCCGTCGCCGACCAGTCCCGACAGGCACGACTTGCCGTGCAACGTGCCGGTCTTGGCGCGGACCCGCTGGGCGGCGAGCGTCCCCTTGAATCGGTTGCGGGTGGTGCCGTCGACGCCCCCCACCGAGAGCGACTGCAGGAGCTCCGGGCCGATGCGCGGATCCAGATAGAGCGCGCGCAGCAGCGCCGCCATCGAGGCCGCGGTGATTCGGTTCGCATGCCCGAGCCCCGAGCCGTTGCGCGGGACGTAGCTGCCGGGCGGAAGGCCGAGCTCACCGATCACTTCGCGTAGAAGGCGCACGCCTTTGTCGCCGGTGGGCGCGCCGCCATAGACCTCGGCGCCCGCCGCCTCGAGCACCCGCTCCGCGTAGTCGTTCTCGGAGTCCTTGTTGATCTTGCGCAGCAGGATGCCGAGCGGCGCCGATTCGTGCACCGCGTAGAGCGGCAGCACGCGTCCCGGCCGCGGCGCGGGCGTCGGTTCGACCCGCGCGTCGTCGCGCACCGCGATCCCGGCGGCCACCAGCGATGCCCGCATCAACGCCGCCGCATAGAGGGCCTGCTGCGGGACGCGGCGGCGAAAAATGAGACCGCCCCGGACGGTCGAAACGCGACCGTCGATGTCGACGGCAATTCGAGCGCCGGCCACGGACAGGCGGACCGACACATGCGAATGGCCGTGCGTCTTGGTGTGGGCGCCGTTGTGGATGACGAACGACGGATCGGCCGGGGTGGTCGTCACCTCGGCGGGGGCGCCCGCCTCCGCAGCCGGCCGGACCCGGACCAGCATGAGGCCGTGGTTCACGACCAGCGGCGCGCGCGGTGGAAGCGACCCGCGTGGCGCCTCGGCCATCGCGTCGGCTTCACCGATCGACTCGTCCTCCGCCGGCGTCTCCTCGTCGCTGACCGGCTCGTCGGCGCCGATCCGCCGCGGATCCGCCACCACGGCGCCCGCGATGCTCCGCACCCCGCGGCGGGCCAACGCCGCCGCCAGCGCGTCGAGATCGCCGCTGCGAACGGTTGGATCGCCGCTGCCGCGCAGATAGACGTCGCCGACGACCACCCCCTCCGCGGTTGGCGCGGGACCGGAGAGCTCTGTGCGAAAACACCAGTCGGCGCCGAGGCGCATGAGGGCGGTGGTGGTGGCCAGCACCTTCTGGTTCGAGGCCGGATCCATCAGGACCCCGTCGCGCGTCTCGAAGAACACCCGGCCGGTGCGTGCCTCCATCACCCGCATTCCGACGCGGGTCCGGCGCAGAGCGCTGTCGTGCAAGATCTCCCGCAGTGTCGCCTGCATGCGGAGGATGCGATCGCGGTCGCGATCACCGGTGGCCGGCTCGGGCGCGACGGCGGCGGCGCTGTGCGTGTGTCCGGCAGACGTCGCATCGGTGCCGTGCGCGTGCCGCGCGGGCGTGGACTCGGCCCCGTGCGTGTGTTTAGCGGGCGTGGACTCGGCCCCGTGCGTAGCGGGCGTGGACTCGGCCGCGTGCGTGTGCCGCGCGGGCGAGGACTCGGCGTGGCGGCTCGGCGTCGCCGCGCCCGCGCCGGACGTCGTCGCGCCCAGGGCGCCGACAACGATCCAGAGGCCCCGCCGCATCACCGCGGCCCGGCGCACCTGAACCCGAGATCGGCGTCGCGGTGTTCCGGTGCCCAGGCGTTCCGGTTTGCGGCGCGCGGCCCGACGAAGTAGCTGCAGCAGGACCCGCCCCGGACCACGCGGCGGCCGGGCTCGTCGTCGTACTTGTCCGTCACCCACTCCCAGACGTTGCCGCCCAGATCCAGGACGCCGTAGGGGCTGGCACCGGACGGATACTGTCCCACCGCAACCGGGTGGCCCGGGTTCTTGCCGGCGCAGGGACCTTCGCCCTCGAAGTTTCCCCAGTTGGCGCGCGCGCAGTCGGCGTCGTTTCCCCACGGGTATTCGCGCCCGTCGGTCCCCCGCGCCGCTTTCTCCCATTCCGCTTCGGTCGGCAGGCGGCCGCCGGCGAAACGACAGTAAGCCCCGGCGTCGCTCCAGTCGACGCCGGTGACGGGAAGCTTCGCGGCTGCGCCCGCCGCGACGGGCGAGGGCGCAGCCGCCGCGACGGGCGAGGGCGCAGCCGCCGCGACGGGCGAGGGCCCAGCCGCAGCGGCGGGCGAGGGCGGCGGCTTGCACCGGCCGGAGGCCACGCAGAGCGCGTAGTCGCCGCGCGTGACCTCGGTGCGATCGATGGCGAAGGTCTTGACGACGACCTTGCGCACCGGCCGCTCGTCCTCGTCGCCGCGGGTGCTCCCCTGCGTGAACGACCCGCCCGGGATCACCACGCGATCGGGCGCGGGCCGGTCGGCGCGCGGGCCACGGGCCGCCGCCAACCAGGCCACGGCGCAGATGAGCCACCGTGCCATCGTCGCGGGAGTCTAGTCGAGGCGGGCGATGAGCGCGCGGGCCTGCTCGGCCCAGGGCGTCGCATCCGATTCGAGCGCCAGATAACGCTCGAGATGCGCGCGCGCGGCGGCCCGGCCGCCCAGACTGTCCAGCGCGACCGCCAGGTTGAAATGCGCGTCGGCGAAATCGGGCGTGGTCTGCAAGACCCGACGAAACTCGGCTACCGCCAGCTCCAGGTCACCCGCCTCGAGGACGATGTTGGCCAGGTTGAACCGCGCCTCCGGCTGATCGGGATCGATCGCCAGCGCCGCCTCGAATGCGTCACGCGCCGCCCCCACATCGCCGCGCCGGTAAGCCAGGCTGCCGAGGTTGGTGCGCGCCGCGGCCAGGCCCGCGTCGAGGGCCAGCGCCTGCTGGTAGCACTCTTCCGCCCGCAGGTCTCCCGCCTCGCCGCCGCCCTCGGCGCGCGTCCCCTCGATGAACCAGTCGTAGGCCTGGCGCTTGGGCGCCACGCCTTCGGCGGACCCGGTCGCCGCCGGCCGCTCGCCGGTGGGTGCCGAGCGGATATCCGAGATCTGGCGGGCCAGCTCGGCGAGACCGAAGTCGAACACCTTCTGGCCGGTCGACTCAAAGGCGTTTCCCTCGTCGACCACCACCAGCCGCGTGCCGTCGAACGCGACGCGCATCCGATCGAGCGGGCGGTCGAGATGCGGCAGCGTCGCCCGCACCTCTTCGATCGCCTTGCGGATCTCGCCCGCCTTGAAGCCCCGGTCGACCAGCTCCTTGGCGGCCTTCACGCTCACCAGGTCCTGGAACGAGTAGAGCGGCTTTCCCCCCCGCCGCACCGAAGGCCCGACGAAGCCAACCTGGGCCCAGTAGCGCAGCTTGCTCTCGGCGACGTCCAGGATCTTCGCCGCGCCGCCGTAGGTGTAGGTCGCTTCTTCCATCGCGTTCAGAATGTCGCCTCGACGTCGATGTCGATGAAGACCTTGGCGGCCTGGGCGCGAATCGCCACGTGGGTGCTCACCGTCTTGGGTTCGGCGCCGGCGACGCGCGCCGCCTCGCGTCCCGCCAGGGCCTCGATGTGGGCCGCAACCTGGGTATCCGATTCCAGGAGCCCCGCGACCCGTCGGGCGGTCCCCGCGTCGCACGCGTCGCGGAGCAGCAGCTCGAGCGCCGGCAAATCGATGGTGAGCATGGTCGAACCGAAATAGGCGTCGCGACCGCCCCGCACGCTCCGCTGCCCCTCGGAGATCACCTCGGCTCGCGCCAGGACCAGCTCCAGCGCCGCGCGCGAGAGCCGCTCGCGCACCTCGCGCTCGAAGAGCGCGATGCGCGTGGCCCGGGCCATCGGACGGCGCGCGGCCAAGGTCGAGGGGACCCCCGCGGTGGCTGCCGCCGGGGGGTCGGACGACCGTGAGCGCTTGCGTTCCGTCATGACCACAGACACCAAGAGACGGGGATCGTATCAAGAGTCACGGGCAGAGCGCAAAAAGGCGGCCCTTGGGGGTATGCTACCCGCCGCATGTCGCAGGGTCTGGACCTCGGGAAATTCCCGGTCCTGGTGGTCGACGACGAGTCCGACAACCTGGACGCTTTCCGCTTCAACTTCGGGCGAACGTTCCAGCTCCTGCTGGCGGGGAGCGGCGAAGAGGCGCTGGCGCTGGCGCGGCAGCACGACGTTGCCGCGATCGTCACCGACCAGCGCATGCCCAAGATGACCGGCCTCGACCTGCTCAAGGCCGCGCGGGAGATCCGGCCCGACGCGGTGGGCATCATCGTGACCGCGTTCACCGACGTCGACGTGCTGATCGAAGCGATCAATCTGGGACGCATTTACCGCTACGTGACCAAGCCCTGGGACTCCAAGGAGGTGCGCGGCGTCCTGACCCACGCGGTGGAACGGTTCGCGCTCCGGCGCGAAAACCGCCGCCTGGGCGAGCAGCTGGCCGCCTACGTGGGGATGTTGTCCAAGGACGCGCACAGCGCCTTCAGCTTCGGCGCCATCGTCGGGGAGTCGCCGGCGCTGCGGGAGGTCCTGACCCGGGTCGAGCAAGTCGCCAAGACCTCGTCGACGGTGCTCCTGCGCGGTGAGACCGGCACCGGCAAAGAGATGGTGGCGCGCGCCATCCACATCAACAGCGCGCGCGAATCGCGGCCCTTCGTGCGGCTCAATTGCGGGGCGCTGGCGCCGGGCGTGCTGGAATCGGAGCTCTTCGGCCACGAGAAGGGGTCCTTCACCGGCGCGGTGGCGCGCCGCCTCGGCCGCTTCGAGCTGGCCGACGGCGGCACGCTGTTTCTCGACGAGGTCGGCGACTTGCCGCTCGACGTGCAGGTGAAGCTGCTGCGCGTCCTGCAGGAGCGCGAATTCGAGCGTGTGGGCGGCAGCGAAACCATCAAGGTCGACGTGCGGGTGGTCTCGGCCACCCACCGGGATCTGGAACGGCAGATCGCCGACGGCACCTTCCGGGAGGATCTCTATTACCGCCTGAACGTCTTCCCCATCCAGCTGCCGCCGCTGCGCGATCGCCAGAGCGACATCCCGCTTCTGGCGGAGCATTTCTTGCAAAAATACGCGCCCGGCGCAGGGAAACCGGTCCACGGAATCGACGCGACCGCCGTAGCCGCGCTGACCACCTATCCCTGGCCGGGAAACGTCCGCGAGCTCGAGAACCTCATCGAGCGGGCGCTGATCCTGGCGCGCGGCTCGGAGATCACGGCCGCCGATCTGGAGTTCACCCGCCGGCCGTCGTCGTCGCCGGCGACCGCCACGGCCACGACGTCGGCGCGGCGGGCCGGCGACGGCGCGCGGCCCTTGGGCGAGCGCCTGCACGAGCAGGAACGCGGGGCCATCGTCGCCGCGATCGACAGCGCGCAGGGGAACATCGCGCACGCGGCCCGCGCGCTCGGGATCAACCGCTCGACGCTCTACTACCGCCTGCGCAAGCACGGCCTCGAGCATCTCTTGCCGATGCGCGAATCGCCGGCCGGCGGTGCCGATCCCACGGGCGCGCCGCCCGCTTCCTAGTCAAGATCACCCCATGAAGCTGCTCTTCGTCATGGACCCGCTGGCACGGCTGCAGATCGCCGGCGACACCACCTTCGCGATCATGCTGGCGGCGCAGGCGCGCGGCCACGAGATCTGGTTCTGCGAGCCCCGGCACCTCTCGCTGGAGCACGCCGACGCCGTCGCGAGCGCCTGGCCGGTCACCGTCCGGCGGGTCGCCGGCGACCACTACCTGCTCGGCCCCCAGGGCACGGTCCCGCTCAAAAGCTGCGCCGCCGTGCTCATGCGCAAGGATCCGCCCTTCGACCTCGACTACTACTTCGCGACCCTGCTGCTGGAACGGGCGCGGGGTGGGACGCTCATCATCAACGACCCGCGCGGGCTGCGCGAGCAGAACGAGAAGCTGGCCATCCTCGAGTATCCCGAGCTCTGCCCGCCGTCGGTGGTGACCCGAGAGGCGACGCGCCTCCGTTCGTTCCTGGTGGAGCAGGGGGGCGAGATGGTGGTCAAGCCGCTCGACGCGTCGGGCGGGTTTGGCGTGTTCCACGTGCGCAGCGGCGATCCGAACACCGGTGCGATCCTGGAACAGTCGACCAACCTCGGCCGACGCTGGACCATGGCGCAGAGGTATCTCCCGGAGGTCCGCAAGGGCGACAAGCGCATCCTACTCGTCGAAGGTGAGCCGCTCTGCGCCGTGCTGCGGGTGCCGGCGGCCGACGACTTGCGGGGGAACCTCCACGTCGGGGCGAAACCGATGGCGACCACGCTCGACGATCGGGACATCGCCATCGTGCGGAGGGTCGGCCCGCGGCTGCGCGAGCGCGGCCACTTCTTCGTGGGCCTGGACGTCATCGGCGGCTGGCTCACCGAGGTCAACGTGACCAGCCCCACCGGCATCCTCGAGGCCAACGCCCTCTACGACGACGCCTACGAGGTCAAGGTGGTCGAACGGCTCGAACAGAAGATCGCCGCCGGCTGAGAATCTAGATTGGGACCCTCGCAGGGTGGCTTGGCCCCCCTCACGCGATCGACGGCGCTTCTTACTGACCTTCCTGACCTTCGGGGGGACGGGCCACGTGGTGCTTCTTGACGGGCTTGGGCGCGATCGCCTCGTCTTTCGCCGAGGGCGGCGGGGGGGCCACGACGACGTGGGGCTTCCTCAGATCCGGGCAGCCGTTCTTCGACGGCTCGGGCGAGGCCGGCCCCGGGCGGGTCGGGCAGCTGTCGTCGGCGTCCGAGATCCCGTCGCCGTCGCTGTCGATGAAAGGACATCCCGGGCGCTTCGGATCGGGCTTCGCGCCCGGCGGCGTGACCGGGCAGGCGTCCACGTTGTCGGGAACGCCGTCGCCGTCCTCGTCGGCCTCGGGACAACCCGGGCGGAAGGGATCGGGGTGCGGCCCGGCCGGCGTATCGCGGCACTGATCTTCGTCGTCGGCGATGCCGTCGCGATCGGTGTCGGGAATGCTGATGTGGAACGAGCCCCGCGGGGTGGCACGATGCTCGGGCTCCGATGAGGCGCCCGCGGCCGCGCGACCGAAGTGGTAGGTGAAGGAGACCCCGATGTTCCAGGCGCGTCCGTCGTCGCTGTCTCGCCTATCCGGATTGACGACGCTCCCGTAGCGCAGGTAGGGGCCGAGGCCGAAGCCGGGCGCGTCGGGAAGCTCGAATTCCATCCCGCCCCCCAAGTCGTAACCGAAGGCCCAGGCGAAGCTGGTCGAGGTGGGACCGAGCGCCGCGTCGAAGAACACTCGACCGTAGGAATAAACGAACGGCTCGTAGCGCGCCCCGACGCCGAACATCGTCGCGTGGTTGGAGCTGGGCAGCCACCACTGCCGCAGGGTCAACAGGCCCTGGAAGTGGTGGGGGAGGTCGTAGGTGCCACGCAGAGAGGTGTAGAACAGCGTCGCGCTCGGCCCGCCGTTCTCGTTGTAGACCGAGATCGTCGACCCCACGCCCATGTCCAGCCCGAGCGCGGTGTGCATCGTCCAGTCGTCGATCGGCTTCGGCGTCGTGGTCGGCGCGGGCCGCGGGATCGGCGCGGCAGTCGCTTCCCGCTGGCTGGCGCAGATTCCTCCCGCAACGGTCGCCGCCATGACCGCAACCACCGCCCGGAGGGGACGGGCTCCACATCTACCCCCTCGTGATGAACGCGACACGCTGGACATGGACCGCATATTGCCAGAAGCGCCCCCGGACGACGATGCCCCCGATTTGTACGGCAAGTTCGGAGACGCCCGGAAGTATCTATTCGGATCGAAATCTGACGAACTAAAGGTGCGAGCCCTCCGGGATCTGGAGAGCGCGGGCGACCAACGTGTCGAGGATCGCGCGGCCGGCCGGCCAGTCCCCCAGGCCGGAGGCGGCGTTGAGGTGGCCGCGTGGGCCGGCGTCGACGAAGTGCGCGCCCCAGGCGGCCGCGAATCCCCGCGCGCGTTCGAGCGTCACGAAAGGATCGGTCTCGCTCGCCACGACGGTGGCGGGGAACGGCAACGGCAGGAGCGGCAGCGGCGCAAAAACGTGCGTCTCCGCGGGGGTGCAAACCGGCGAATCGACGTCGGCCGGCGCGACCAGGAGGGCCGCCCCCACCCGGGCGGAAAATGGCCTCGTCGCGGCGTGCGCGACCAGCGCGCAACCCAGGCTGTGCGCCACCAGGACCACCGTCTCGCCGGCGGCCTCGATCGCGGCGGCCAGCGCCGCCAGCCACGGCTCGCGATCCGGGTGGTCCCAGTCGAGTTGAACGACGCGACGGTGTCGCGGGTAGAGCGTCTGCCAGCGGGTCTGCCAGTGGTCGGGACCCGAGCCGCCGAGACCCGGCAGGATCAAGACCAGGGGCGATTTCGGCGCGCCCATCTAGAGCAGCGTGTTGCTTCCCTTGCATTGATGGCTGACGCACGTGCAGCTCTTGAGGGGCGTCACGCAGGCGATGAGGCACTGCACCGTTGGTGGCTGCGGTTCGGTCGCCGGAATACAGGAGCCACAGCATTCACCCACACCGGCCGGATAAAGCTTGCAGTCCGAGTCGCCCTGGCACTGCCCGCCCGCGGTTCCGACCAGCGCGGCCAGCAGAAGCGCCGCCGAACCCGGCGCTCTCACGGCGTTCGGCCCTCGGGCTGCCGGAGGCGGGAAAAGAATCCGCGCAGCAGCGCCGCACCCTCCGCCGCCAGGACGCCGGGAACGACCTCCACCCGATGGTTGAGGCGCGGATCGTCGACCAGATTGTAGAGGGTACGCACCGCGCCCGCCTTCGGGTCGTCGCAGCCGAAATAGAGGCGGCGGAGGCGGGCGTTCACCAGCGCGCCGGCGCACATGGGGCAGGGCTCCATGGTGACGAAGAGATCGGCGTCGCACAGGCGCCAGCTGCCGAGCGCGGCCGCCGCGCGGCGCAGAGCCAGGATCTCGGCGTGCGCCGTGGGATCGCTCGCGGTCTCGCGCTCGTTGTGGGCGACGGCGACGATGGTGTCACCCAACACCACGACGGCGCCGACCGGCACCTCGCCGCGGCCACCGGCCTCCTCGGCCGCCGCCAGCGCCCGGCGCATGAAGGCGAGCTCGCGCTCGGAGACTGCGGCGAATTCGGGGAGCGGAAGCGAGGCGGAAGCGACGGTGGCCATTGGTCAGGCTTATTCTATTATCATCCGGTGCCGAAACCCGAGATCGATCTGTCATTTGCGCGCTACGTCGCGGCGCGGAAGGGGGACGCGTCGACCCGGGCCCGCGAGGGCACCGCCTACGCCTACGGCGGCGACGTCAAAGTGCGCGTCGCCCTCGACCGCATCCGGCCGGTGACGTTGGCGGTGGAGGCGACGGTCCGCCTCTGGCAGTCGGTCGAGAAGAGCCGCATGCTGGGCACGGCGGTCAAGGTGACGCCCAAGCAGTTCCCGCGCATCGCCAAGCTGGCCGAGCGCTGCGCCGACATACTGCGCATCCCGCTGCCGACACTTTACGTCTCGCCCAACATTGGCTCGCTCAACGCGCACACCTTCGGCACCGCCGACGACCCGTACATCGTCGTCAACGCCGCGCTCATCGATCACCTGTCGGAGCCGGAGCTGCTGGATGTGATCGGCCACGAGTGCGGCCACATCCAGAACAACCACGTCGTCTACCTGACCACGCTGCACTTTCTGACCCACGCCGCGAACGTCTTCCTGCGCTGGAGCGTCAAGCCGGCGGTGTTGGCGCTCAACGCCTGGGCGCGGCGCGCGGAGATCACCTGCGACCGCGCCGGGCTGATCTGCACCCGGGATCTGGATGTCTCGATCGGCTGTCTGGTCAAGCTGGCGCTCGGATCGCGCAAGCTCTACAGCGACGTCAACATCGAGGAATACCTGAGGCAGCTCGACGAGACCGACCGCGGGGTGGGGCGCTTCGACGAGCTTCTGCGCACGCATCCGTATCTGCCCAAGCGGGTGTCGGCGCTGCGGCTCTACGCCGAGACCGCGTATTTCAAGAGCCTGATCGGGAGCGCGCGGGGCGGGGGCGACGCCGCGGGAGAGCCGCCGGCGGGGACTTCGAAGGACGAATGCGACGCCCGCGTCGGGGAATTGCTTTCGGTGCTGCGATGAGCGGGCCAGGATCGACGCCGCCGTCGGTGGACGAACGCAAGGCGGCGATCCGCGGCGTGCTGGCCGACCTCGCCGCGGCCGCGGAGGCGGCGGGCTTGCCCTGGATCGCGCGCGACGTCCGCGAGACGCGGCTGCCGAAGCTCGACGAGGAGCGATTCTCGGTGGTGGTGCTGGGCGAGTTCAACCACGGCAAATCGACGTTCATCAACGCACTGCTCGGCGGCGCGATCCTGCCGACCGGCATCACGCCGACGACGGCGATCTTGACCCACATCGCGCACGGCGCGCGCGCGTCCGCCACGTTGGTCGGCGACGACGGGGTCCGCCGGTCGATCGACGCCGCCGCGCTGGGCGACTGGCTGACGGTCGACGGGCTGGACGCCAAAGGCGACGGCCCGAAGGGCGAGGGGCCGAAGGGCGATCGCGCGCCGCACGCCGACGCGAAGTCGGCGGGGAAGGTTGCGGGAATCCACCACGTCGAGCTGACGCACCCGGCGGCGTTGCTCGAAAATCGACTGACCATCGTCGACACGCCGGGCGTCAACGACATCAACGAGCAGCGCGCCGAGATCACCTACGGCTACCTGCCGCGCGCCGACGCGGCGGTGTTTCTGCTCGACGCGACGCAGATCCTGACCGCCTCCGAGCGTCAGTTCCTCGAGGAGCGCATCCTGCGGTCGACGCGCGATCGCCTGCTGTTCGTGGTCGCCAAGGCGGATCTGCTCAGCGAGGCGGAGCTGGCCGAGACGCTGGCGTTCGCGCGCAAGCACCTCACCGCGATCGTGCCCGATCCGGCGATCTATCCGATTTCTGCCAAGCGCGCGCTGGCGGGCGATTGGGCGGGCTCGGGCCTGGACACGTTCGTCGCCGCGCTCGGCGCGACGGTCGCGCACGAGCGCCGTCGGCTGCTTCTCGATCATGCGCTGGCGGACGCGACCCGTCTCTCCGCGTTCGTTCGCCAGAGCCTGGCCATTCACCGCCGCTCGCTCGAGCTGTCGTTTCCGGAGCTCGAGGAGCGGATCGTCCGCGCGCAGGAGAAGCTGCGCACCGGCAAGAGGGTGCTCGAGACCGCCGCGGCCAGCGTGCGCGCCGAGACGGCCGCGCTCAAGGCCCGCGTGCGCCAGGATCTGGCCGACTTCACCGCCGAGCTGCGCGACGGCCTCGCGGCCGACATCGACAAGGTGGAAGCGGCCGATGTCCGTCGCTACCTGTCGTTCTTCGTGCAAGACACCTGGAAATCGTGGACCGAAGCAGAAGGCGAACGGATCGCGGCCGAGCTCGAACGGCTGGCCGAGACGGTCATCCAGGTCGCAAATGAGAATGTCCGCGAAGTCATCGACATCGTTTCGACCGAGCTCGGCCCGGCGGACACCAAGGTCGAGATCAAGGTCGACACGCTCAAATACGACGCGTCGATTTTCGCGCTCGGCGCGCTCGGGACGACGGTGTTCCTGTTCGTCGACGGCCTGGTGGGCGGCGTGCTGACGCTGGCGGCGCCGCTCTTGGCATTCGTGCTGCGCGGGCGGGTCGCCGCCGAGGTCAAGACCGAGGCGAAGGCCCAGGGGCCGGTCGCGATCGATCGGGTCGCGGCGCTCGTCGGCCCCAAGCTCGACGAGATCATCGACGGGTTCGGTTCGCGGCTGCTCGAGTTCGTCGCGCAGGCCGGCGACGCCCTGTCGCGCGGCATCGCCGAGGTGCTCGACCTGGCGTTGCGCGAGCGGCGCACGACCAAGGGCAACGCGCCCGCCGCGGGCGCAGAGACCAAGATCGACGTCGCCTTGACCGGTCTGCGCGCCATCGACGAGCGGATCGTCGACATCCGCCAGCGGGTCTGGTCGCCAGAGGTCGACGCCCCGGCGCCACCGTCCACGGACGCCTGATGGGCATCCTGGACCGAATCGCGGGCACGCTCGAAGAGCTGACCGGTGACGCCGACGCCACCATCGTCGCGGAGGTCGCCCGGGCCCGCGCGCTGGCCGAGCGGGGCGACACGGCGGTAGCCGAAGGCTTGTTGGTCGAGATCACCCGGCGAGTTCCGCGCGCGCCGCTGCCATTTCTGGCGCTGGGCCAGCTGCTGGCGCGGCGGGGGGCGTTCGAAGAGGCGGTGGTCCCGCTCGGCCATGCCGTCGATCTCGAAGGAAACAACGCCGAAGCCTGGGTGACGCTTGGCGAGGTGCTCGCGCGCCTCGGGCGGGCGGAGCCCGCGGCCGACGCCCTTCGGAGGGCGTTGGCGCTGGCGGTTGATCCGATCTTGCCGGTCAATCCGGTTTTGCCGGTCAATCCGGTCTTGCCCATGGGTCCGATCCTGTCGAGCTCGCCGACTCCGCGCGGGCCGACTCTGCGCGGGCGGGCGCATGCGGCGCTCGGCGCGGTTCACGCGGCGACTGGACGGTTGCAGCAGGCGGCGCGCGAGCTGCGCAAGGCGCTCGATCTCGCCGGCGACGACGATCGCCGGCTGTCGCTCGACTACGGCCGGGTCCTCGCCCGTCTGGGCGAGCGGGAAGCGTCCGAGTGGTTGACCCGCGCCGCGCGCGCCGCGACAGCCGACCCGGCGGTATTCGCCGAGGCGGCGACCGCGACCCGCGACGAGGCGCGCGCCGAGGCGCTGCTCCGCGAGGGGCTCGCGGCGGCGCCGAAAGACATCTCGCTGCGGGCGGCGCTGGTCCGGTTTTTGGCCCGCGCCGGACGGTGCGACGAGGCGATCGCGCTCGGGCACAGCGCGCGCGACGACGCCCCGGAAGATCCCCGCGCGTGGGCCGCCCTCCGGGAGGCCTGCGCCGCCGCTGGGCGCTGGTCCGAGGCGTTGGCGGCCGCCGCCACCGAATCGCGGCTGGGGGCGCCCGCGCCGCTCAGCACGCGCGTTTCGCTGGCGGTCGGGGCCGAAGATCCCGAGGCGCTCGCCGAGCTGGCCCAGACCGCGGTCGCCGTAGATTCCGTGCCCGAGACGGCGCTGCAGACTGCCCTCGGCAGGTTCATCGATCGCGGGCCGAGCGAATCGGATCTCCTCGAGCTCGGTCGCCTCGCGCCGGGTGAGCCCGGCCGCCGGTTCCTGGCGCGTGCCGGTGCGCCGGCGGCGCCGCCCGCCGGCCAGCTCGCGGGGCTCCTCGGCTGGGCGCAGGACTTCGCCGCCACCAACCCGGCGCTCTTCGCCCTGGCGGCGGCAGCCGGACGCGCCGCCGAGGCGCTCGATCGCCCGCTGCTGGTGGCGGTGATGGGCGAATTCAACGCCGGCAAATCGTCATTCGTCAACGCGCTCTGCGGCGACGAGGTCGCCCCCACGGGCATCACGCCCACCACCGCGACGATCAACGTGCTCCGTTACGGCGACGTAGCGCAGGCGCGCGTGGTCCACCACGACGGAACCACCCGCGCGATCCCGGCCAGTGCGGTCGCGGCGTTCCTGACCGCGCTCCGCGACGCCGACGCGCGCGACATTCGGATGGTGGAGATTTTTCTACCCCTCGAGGCGCTCCGCCGCATCGAGATCGTCGATACGCCCGGGCTTAATTCCATCCGGCCCGAGCACGACCGCGTGGCGCGTGACTTCCTGCGCGACGCAGACGCCATCGTCTGGGTTTTCGCCGTCGGCCAGGCCGCCAAGGCGACCGAGAAGGAGGCGCTCGGGCTGGCGCACGCGGCCGGCAAGCGGGTGGTCGGCGTCCTCAACAAGATCGACCGCACCGAACCGGCCGAGGTCGATGCGGTGGTCCGCCACCTGACCGGCGCGCTCGGCGGGCTGCTCGACTCGGTGGTCCCATTCTCGGCCACGCGCGCGCTGGCCGCCCTCCGCGCTGGGCAGCCGGATCCCGCGTTCGACACGCTGAGCGCGGTTCTCGAGAAGAGCTTTTTCGCCCAGGCGCTCGCCTTGAAACGCGCCACCGCCGTCGCTGCGTTGGAGCGCTTTCAGGGCGCGGCCCGGGAGGCGTCGACCGCTGCCAGGCCCGCGGCTTTCGCCCTCGAAGAGCTTCGAATCGGACTGGAGGCGCTCGCCGAACGGCTCGGCAGCGTGCTCGACGCAGAGCGAATCGCGCTGCGGGCCCGCGTCCAGGAGGGCTACCGTCGCGCCGCGATCGAGGTCCGCGAGTTCGTGCAGCCGCGTTCCTGGCTGTTCGGCGATCACCGGGCGACCCCCGCGGACGAAGAGTTCCTGGCCGAGCTGCTGGAGGACGCCGTGGCGCGCGCCGCGGATCGGACGCGGGCTGCGCTCCTCGCCGCGTTGCCCGGGCCGGATGATCCCGTCGCGCCCGTCGCGCTGGCACCGGCGCGCGCGGCGGCGGCGCAGGCCATCTCCACGGCGCTCGATCGCTTCGCAGCCTACGCCCGCGGGGTGATCGAAGGCGGCGCGGTACCCGATTTTTTCCGGCACCAGCTCCCGCGACTGCGTCTGGAGATCGCCGCCATCCGGGACGTGCTGCTGCGCCGCGCACCCGATCCCGAGGAGCCCCTTTTCGCGGGCCTCCGGCGGGATCTCGACGCCGTCTTCGACGATGCCGAGACCACCATCGCCGCGTCGGCGGGCGACGCCGCCATGCGCGCGCTGATCCACGACGAGCGAATCGAGCGGCCGCTGGAGGCACTCGCCCGAGCGGTCGAGACCCTCAAGATCTCGTAGTCGCCTTCGGCGCCACCGATCGGTCACGGTGGGCCCAGGTCCGAAGCCCCGCCGGTCACCGCCGGGCGGGCTGGCAGCGCGGGCAGAAGAACGTGGCGCGACCGGCATCGACCCGCCTGCGGATCGCGGTGCCGCACTTGCCGCAAGGTCGAGACGCGCGTCCGTAGACCTGCAGCGCGGCGGCGTTGTCGCCCCGCTGGCCGTCGGCATCCACGTAGTCGCGCAGCGTGGTGCCCCGGCGCGCAATCCCGCCCGCCAGCACCGCACCCACCGCCTCGAGCAGCTCGGCCGCCCGGCGCCGTACCCGATGGGCGGGCGTCGCGGGGTGAATGCCGGCCCGGAACAGCGCTTCCGAGACGTAGATATTTCCGAGCCCCGCGATCCGACGCTGGTCCAGCAGGAACGCCTTGATCGGCGCGCGGACGCCGGTCAGCGCCGTCGCCAGGGTCGGCGCGTCGAACCCGACGAGGGCGTCGGGACCGAGATCGGCGAGCGCCGCCACCCCGGCGAGCGGCCTTCCCGGCGCCACCCATCCGAAGCGGCGAGCGTCGACGAAGCGCAGCTCGTCCCCGCCCGCCAGCCCGAAGACGACGTGCGTGTGCGGCGCCCGCGCGCCGGCGGCCGGCTGCACCCGCAGCCGCCCGGTCATGCCCAGATGAATGACGACGCCTTCGTCCCGCGGGCGATCGCTCTCGAGAATGATGTACTTGCCGCGCCGGCGCACGCCGGCGATCGCGCGGCCCACGACGACCGCGCGCAGCCCGCGCAGATCGATCGCGCGCGCCAGATGAAGCAGACGCCCACTCCACCAGACCGATTCGATCCGGCGGCCCCGAACGATCGGCTCGAGGCCGCGCACGATCGTTTCGACCTCGGGGAGCTCGGGCATCGCGCCCCTGGCCTAGCGTTTCGCGGGGTCGTCCGCAAGCGCGTCCGACAAACGCGCGAAGTCGGCGACCGACAGCTCCTCCGCTCGCCTGGTTCCGGCGACGCCGGCCGTCGCCAGCGCCGCGCCCGCCTCCGCCTCGCCGAATCGAGCCGCCAGCGCCCGGCGCAACATCTTCCGGCGCGTCGCGAACGCCTGCTTGACGACCTCCTCGAAGACGGCGGTGTCGCGAACCGCCGCCAGCGGCGCCGCGCGGGGAACCAGGCTCAGCACCGACGAGGTCACGGCCGGCGCCGGATGAAACGACCCCGGTCGGACATTGAAAAGGATGCGCGCCTCCGCGTGCTGCGTGATCGCGACCGTCAAACGTCCGTAGACCCGGCTCCCCGGCGGCGCCACGATCCGCTGCGCCATCTCGCGCTGGACCATCACGATCGCGCGCGCGACGGCGCCGCCGCGACCGGCCTCCACCAGCGCCAGGATCAGTGCGCTCGCGATCTGATACGGAAGATTGCCGACGACGATCACGGGCCGCCCAGCCGCGCGGGCCGCCGCGGCGAAGTCGAAGTGCGCGGCGTCGGCCCGCAGCACCTCCAGACGCGGCCAGCTCCCCAGCTCTCCAGTGAGCACCGCCAGCATGTCGGGATCGCGCTCGATCGCCAGGACGCGGGCCGGGGGCGGTTCGAGGCGCAGCAGCGCCGCCGTGAGCGCGCCGAGACCGGCGCCGATTTCGACGACGACGTCCTCGGGCCCCGCGCCGGTCGCGGCCGCGATGCGCGAGAGCACCGCGCGGTCGCGCAAGAAGTTCTGTCCCCAGGCTTTCTTCGCCGCGAGCCCGTACCTCGCCAGCACACGTCGCGGATCCTCGATCGACGGTGAATCGGGCGAGCCGGTCACAGCTCCAGACCCGGATCCACCGCCAGATCCAGGCCGGCGTGTTTGCCGCGGACGAAGAGATCGCTGCCCGCCGCCGCGATCATCGAAGCGTTGTCGGTACACCGCTTGGGCGGCGGGATGAAGAGCGCGAATCCGTCGAGGCGTGCCGCTTCGGCGAGCCCCGCGCGCAGGCCTCGGTTTGCCGCCACGCCGCCACAAACCACCAGGGCGCCCAGCCCCTCGCGCGCGAGCGCCCGCCGCGACTTGCGCACCAGGACGTCCACCACGGCCATCTGAAAGCTGGCGCAGACATCCGCCAGCGCCGCCCCCTCGGGCAGACCAGCCGATCCGGGCGAGCCCAGCGAGCCCCTTTTGCCGAGCCAGATCGAGACCGCCGTCTTGAGACCCGAAAAGCTGAAATCGAGATCGTCTCGTCCCGCCAGCGCCCGCGGCAGCGCCACGGCGCGCGGATTTCCGGTGGCGGCGAGCCGGTCGATCGCAATCCCGCCCGGATAGCCGAGCCCCAGGAGCTTGCCCACCTTGTCGAAAGCCTCGCCGGCGGCGTCGTCCCTTGTCGCACCCAGAAGGCGCGTCTTGCCCGGCTCATCGACCCGGATGATCGCCGTGTGCCCGCCCGAGACCAGCAACGCCAGATGCGGAAACGGCGGTGGCGTTGGGACCGCCGGATCTGCGAGCGAGGCGGCGGCCAGATGGCCGGCCAGGTGATTGACGCCGCAGAGCGGCTTGCGGAGCGCGAAAGCAAGCGCCTTGGCGGTCTCGACACCGACCAGGAGCGCGCCGACCAGACCCGGCCCGCAGGTGACGGCGACCGCATCGAGATCGGGAAAGCCGATCCCCGCGTCGGCCATGGCGCGCCTAATCACCGGGATGATGGTGGCGACATGCTGGCGCGACGCCACCTCGGGGACCACGCCGCCATAGGGGGCGTGCGCCAGAATCTGCGAGGCGACGACATCGGAGCGAACCCACCGTCCGTCCTCGACGACGGCGGCGGCGGTTTCGTCGCACGACGTCTCGATTCCGAGGACCAGCACCTCAGCGCTTTCCGAGGCGGTCGACGATCGCGCGCAGATCGCCCGCGAACTGGCCGTGCGGATCGAGCTCGAGATATCGCTGGTAGGCGCGCTTCGCGTCGTCCATTTCTCCGGCGTCCTGATGAACGCCGCCGATGATGACGTAGGCGTCGGCCCACTTGGGGTTCAGCTTGACCGCCCGCTCGGCCTCCGCGAGCGACTCGCGGCGGCGGTTGCGATTGAAGAGGGCGTGCGCCAGGAGACCGTGGGCCTCCGCCGAATCCATGTTGGCATCCCGCGCGGCGGTGCAGGCCGCCTCCGCGTCCTTCATCCGCTGTTCGTGGAATGAAGTATGGCAAATCGACAACAGGGGCGCCGCTTCGGCCGCACGCACGCGGGCCATCTTGGGATCGGCCGCACGCTCGTCGAGATCGTCGTGTGCCGCCGCAACCGATGCGGTGGCAGACCGAGCGCCCGAACCGCCCGATCCGGCGGTCGCGGCGCCGCCCCCCATCGCCACCGGCGCCGCCGTCGTGCCCGACTGTGGCGCGGGCGGGGGGGGTATGGGAACGATCGTCGGCCCCACCGGCGCCGGCGCGGGCGTCGCCGCCGACGGTGCGCGCGGCGCCACGTCGTCGGCGGTCGCCTCGTCGCTGAACGCGTCGTGGGTGGCCTTGCGGTTCGATCGAAAATACACCGCACCCGTGACGAGGACCAGCCCCGCGACGGCCGCCACCAGGAACATCCCGCGGCGGTGCGAAGGGATTCCGAGCTCGTCGGCGGCTTCCGAGGCGGAAAATTTGTCCTCCAGCTCCGAGGCGTCCACCAGCTCGGTCGTCTGCCGCTGCGGCTCGGGGGCGGGACCGTCGACGAGAGGCGGCAGCTCGTCGAGCGCGCGTGCACTGCCCGGCGGCGTCAGCGATTGCGACGCACGCACGAAAGGGCGCGCGTTCTCTTCGCGCAGATGTGCCAGGCGCGCCTCGGCCGCGGGCGACTGTTTGATCTTGGCGTTGCTTGGACGAACGATGATCTCACCGGAGGCCGACCGCACTTCGGTTCCAGTCGGCAGCGCCGCCGCCACCTGGAATAGAGACGGCGGCGGCGCGCCCGCGCCAGGCGGCGGGGGCGAGATTGAAGGCAACGCTTCGTCCAGCGATCGCGCGTCCATGATCGGCGTCGCGTCGTCTTCCTCCTGGGTCGGCGCGTCGGGATCCATGATCGGCGTCGCGTCCTCGATCGAGGTGGCCGCCGCCTCGATCGAGCTGGCCATTTCACTCAGAGCGACCGGCAGTCCGACGGCGGCGCGGACCGGATCCGGCGCCGCCGTGCCGAGACCCTGCAGCGTCGTCGGAAACCCCGGCCCCAGCAACAACGAAGAGCCCTGCGGCGACGAATCCGGCACGTGGCCCTCGGCCTGGAGCCGGTCGGTGAAACGGACGCGCATGTCGTCGTCGAGTGCATCGCGCGCGCCTTCACCGAGGGGGTCGATCGGCGTGGTCGGTCGGCCGTGCACGCCGATCCCCGCTTCCGGCGAGGCACCGAAGAGATCGCGCTCGAGATGCTGCGGCGAACGAAACGGGCCGGTCGCTTCCGAGAGCCAACCTTCCAGATCGGCGGCCCCGAGCATATCGTCCTCGGCGGCCGGCACCCGGATGTCGTGGATGATCCGCTCGTGACAGAGCTTGCCGATCGCCGCCGCGGCGTCGAGGTCGGACAGGCCGCAATCGTCGATGACCTGCAGGAAGGTCCGCATCCCGTCGAATAGACGCAGGATCCGGTTCACCTCGTCGGGGATGTCGGCCAGCCGTTCGGCGAGGACCCGATAGTCGACCTCGAAGATCGTATCGAGCGGCGGAAGGTCGGACAGCAGCCGGCGCCACTCGTCGACCCGTCGCAGCGCCTCCATCAGGAGATCGTGCGGGCGCATCTCGATGGTGTCCTTGCGCCGGATGCTCTTCCACTCGATCTCGAGCCGCCCGGACGACCAGCAAAAGAGCCGATAGATCGCGTCGCGACCGGAGAGACGCCCGACCTCGGCATCGACCACGTTCCCCTGGCGAAAGAAAATCTCGCCCCGCGCGCCGCCCGCCGCCGTGATCGCCGCGACGCCCGATTTCTGATGCGCGGAGATCGCCCGCAAGAGGTCGACCAGCGGAACGTCTGCGATGTCGCTGATGAAGTGATCGGATCCCGGCGCGGGGGCCTCCGCCCCCTCGACCCCCGATGGCGCGGGCGCGTACGCGGAAAGCTCAAGCCGCTCCCGTTCGCGTCGCTGCAAGAGGGCGCGCGCGCGCGACACCACCTCCTGCACGTAGATCGGTTTGATGACGAAGTCGTCGGCGCCGGCCTCCAGCCCACGCGTCTTGTTCTCCAGACCCGGATCCGAAATCAACACCACCGCGGGCGGCATCCGATCGCCGGTCTGCTTGACCAGCCGGCAGAACGCCAACGCATCCGGATCGCTGGCCGCGGCGATCACCAGATCGGGGCCGTCGGCCAGGCGTTTCATCGCCTCTTCGCGGTTGCTGGCGAGCCCGACGGAGAACCCGGCTTGCCGCAAGGTGAGATCGAGGATCCGCCGGATCGACTCGTCGCTGTCGACGATCAGGATCGCTTGCGCTCCCCTCTCCTCTCTACGTTGTGGCTCCATCGCCGCTGCCGCCCCGCAGTATATGCGCCACTTCCGGCCCTGATTTCCATACTACAAATTATAAATAGCTAACTGGCAAGTTCCGGCACCCGGCGACCGAGGAGGTCGCGCAAGGCGCCGAGCTCGTCCGGGGCGACGGCGAGCGCTTCCCGCACGTACCCGATCGACGCCGGAATCCATCGCAAGAAGCTGGGATTCTTCCGCACCCGGTCGATGAAGACGAAGCGACCTGTGTCTTTGAGCTTGCGCTGCAGGGTCTGCAGCACGAACAGGCGGCGGAAGCCGGCCTGGTCCTCGACTCCCGCCCGCGCGATGAAGTGCCCCACGAGCGCGTCCACCTCGGCCGGTGCGAGAACGACATAGGAATCGCGCAGGAGCGCCACCAGATCGTAGGCGCGCGTGCCCAGCAACGCATCCTGAAAATCGATCACCTTGAGGTCGGGCACCGATCCGTCGCCGACCACCATCAGGTTGCGGCTCTGGAAATCCCGGTGGACCAGCGTCGTCGGTGCTGCGGCGAGCTGGCGCGCGATCCAGTCGAAAGCCGTTTCCAGGACCGCCGCTTCGGCACCTTCCAACTGCACGCCGCGCTCGGCCTCGAGATACCACTCCTTGAAATGCGCCAGTTCCCATCGCAGCAGCGTTTCGTCGAAACGGCGCGAAAACGCGACGCAGCCCGAATCGGGCCGGGCCTTGCCCAGCTCTTGGAGTGCGACGATCTGCTCGATCGCCGCGCAATAAAAACGCGCGCGCTCGGAATCGGAGGCGCCCTTGACGGCGGCCTCGAAGGTGCGATCGCCGAGATCCTCGAGGCCTACCAGGCCGAGCTGGGGATCGAAGCGAAAGACCCTCGGCACCGGATAGCCGCCCCCCGCCAGATACCGCTGGATGTTGAGAAAAGGTAGCTCTGGCGGGCCGAGACCGGGCGAGCTGGCCTCGTCAGACTTCAGAGGCTCGTCGGGAAGCTCCATGACGACTGCGCTCGGCGGCGAGCCGCCCGCCAGGTGCACCCGGTGATAGCGGCGGGTCGAGGCGTCGCCCACCAACGTTTCGACCGTCCCCTTCCCCCCGCCCGCGAAGTCGCGGACGAACGGGACCAGCACTTCCGCCAGCATCGGCTTTTCCAGCATCGGCGTGATAATACGTGGCCAGCGATGTGCGCGACAGAGGCTGTCGAGCCCGATCCGCGGCACGCCCTGGCAGCGTTGGCGGCCAGATGGCAAGTGCCGTGCGACGGCACTCAAATTGAAGCCCTGCTCGCGTACGCCGACCTCCTTCTAGCGTGGAACGCCCGGATCAACCTGACCGGCGCGGCGTCCGTGAAGGTGCTGCTGGAGTCGCATTTCCCCGATGCCTTCGCGCTGGCCAGGTGGCTCGACCAGCCGGCTCGAATCGTCGACGTCGGCAGCGGCGGTGGCCTCCCGGCGCTTCCGCTGGCCCTCCTCCGCCCGACGCTCGACGTTCAGCTTTGTGAACCGATCGCCAAGAAGGGCGCCTTCCTGCGCACGGCGATCCGGCAGGCCGGTGTTGCGGGCCGGGTCCGTCTGGACGCCCGCCGCGGCGAGGATCTGGCCGAGGCGGGCGAGAGGTTCGACGCGGCCCTATCCCGGGCCACCTTCACACCCGAGGTCTGGCTGGCGCTCGGCCGCAGGCTCGTGCGGCCAGGCGGGCGTGTCTTCGCGCTCACCACCCCGCGCGCCGGGCTCGGAGGGAACGCAGGTCGCAAGCAGGTGTACGCCGACGGACGGCGTGTGCTGGTCGAGGTCGTTGTCTGAAGCGCTGTTCCACGTGGAACACGACCTTGCAAGCTCGTCAGCGACTCCCCTGTTCCACGTGGAACATGACAGCGTGGAACATGACGGCCAAGGTCGCCGACTCCCGTGTTCCACGTGGAATAGGCCCGCTTCGGCTTGATATAAAAGCCGCATGCGTTCGCTCTCGGCCACCCTGGAAGCAGAATTGGCGGCCCTCGCCGCGACCGATCGGCTGCGGACCTGCCCGGAAACTGCCGGCGTCTCACGGGTAAATATTCGGATCGGGCAGCTTCCCAGAATCTCGTTTTGTTCCAACGATTACTTGGGCTTGGCAAGTCACCCCGCGCTGTTTTCCGCGGCCGCGGCGGCAGGCGCCCGAGATGGGTTTGGCGCGTCGGCCTCGCGTTTGGTCTCCGGTGACCTGCCTGCACACCGTCGCCTGGAGGAGCACCTGGCGATGTTCCTCGGCCGGCAGGCCACCTTGGTGTTCCCCAGCGGCTACCAGGCCAATCTGGGTGTTCTAACCGCGCTGGCCGGGTCCGAGGATCTGATCGTCTCCGACGCCCTCAACCACGCCAGCATCATCGACGGCTGCCGTCTCTCGCGAGCGCAGGTGGCGGTCTACCCTCATGCCGACGCCCGCGCGGCGGCCCGCCTGCTGGCAGAGGCCAGCAGATTTCGACGCCGAATCCTGGTTACCGAGTCTCTGTTCAGCATGGACGGCGACGCAGCTCCCCTCGGGGCGCTCGCCGAAGCCGCAACGGCGACGGACGCCATCCTGATTGTCGACGAGGCCCACGCCTTTGGCACCCTTGGTCCCGGCGGGCGGGGTCTGTGCGCCGCCGCCGGCGTGGCGCCAGATGTCCTGGTCGCCACGCTCGGAAAAGCTTTGGGGGCGGCGGGCGGATTTGTCGCCGGGGATCGGGCGTTGCGCGACATCCTGGTCAATCGTTCGCGGACCTTCATCTATACGACCGCGCTTCCGCCTCCTGTCGCCGCGGCGGCAGACGCGGCACTCGACCTGGTTGCCGGCACCGAAGGCGATCGACGCCGCGGTCTCCTTCATCAGCATCGGGTCTGGCTCGACGACCAGCTGAAAGCCCTGGG
>Ga0080027_10000050_pt1 | contig 45136 bp, 41 predicted proteins | sample OrgsoiDNA2013046_FD_70962 | JGI IMG/M metagenome (GOLD analysis project Ga0080027, IMG submission 70962) | Permafrost soil microbial communities from the Arctic, to analyse light accelerated degradation of dissolved organic matter (DOM) -... | ecosystem: Environmental > Terrestrial > Soil >... | reverse complement strand
CGGTCGTCGACGCCGCCGGTGTCGAGCACCATGCAGGCATTGATCGCCGCCGCTGCCGCCGGGCTCGACGCAGGCGCACTCGCAACCGGGCTGGCTGCCGCGCTTGTCGCCGGTGCCGCGCTCGACGGCGCGGGGGCACTGGCGGCCGGCGCGCTGCTTGGAGCAGCACTCGACGGAGCAGCACTCGGGGTCTTGGACTTGCTCGAACATGCCGTGAGCATGATCGCCACGGTTCCCGTGGCAGCAATGACCTGGTAGGTCTTTTTCACAACGCCTCCGCTATCGCATCGCCGGTAAAATGTTGCGTGGACTATAGGCGTCTGCGGCCAGTCGGCGCGCGGGCGGGTAACTGTCGCGCACGCTGCGTAACGCACGCTGAGCGTAGGCCAGCCGGTTCGGCATCATCGCGCACCAATAATGTTACGGCGCCGTGATCTGCGCGACTTACGACGATCGCCTCGGGGGTGCTCCAGCGCGGTCGACTGATTCCGTCGTGTGCGCAGACTTCGGGTCTGACGTGGGGTGTGACGTTGGGTCTGACGTCGGGTCTGGCGTCATGCCCTGCTGAGGCACCGACTCAGTCGACGCCGGCAAAACGATCGCCTGATTCTGCCGGCTCCATTTCGACGTGAGTGCGGCAACTCGACGAAATCGTTCGCCCTCATCGTCGCGATTCCGGGCGCGGGTGATGATCACCAGGCCCAAGCCGATGACGACGACGACGAGTGCCGCGATCGCCACGATGAAGGGAGTCACGGCCTCAGTCCTACCGGCCCGGGCGTCGCCGTGCCAAATTTGGCCACCCTCGCGGGGCGGCCGCCACCCGGTCGGCACGGATCAGCACGGCCGGACGATGAGGGGTCAGCTCGGCTCGTAGCGCCCCCAGATCCTGCGAAGGGTCGTGCACACCTCACCCACGGTCACGTGCGCGGCCAGGGCAGTCTTGATCGGCGGCACGACGTTGCCCTGCCCCGACGCCGCAGCCGCAACGGCGGCCAGCGCCCGCTCCACTGCGGCCCCGTCACGGCGGGCTCGTACTGCCGCGAGCCGGGCCACTTGCTCCGACTCCAACGCTGGATCGGGGCGCAGGGGCGAGTAGTCCTCCGGCTCGTCGGAGATGAAGGCGTTGAGACCGACGATGACGCGGTCACCGCTTTCGATGCCTTGCGCGACGTCGTACGCCGCCTTTTCGATTTCGTCGCGCTGGAAGCCGCGTTCAATGGCAGCCACCGCACCACCCATATCTTCGATGCGCTGCATCAGATCGCGCACCGCCCGCTCCACGTCGTCCGTCAGTGCCTCGATGGCGTAAGCGCCCGCGAACGGATCAGCGGTTTTGGCCAGATCGGTCTCGTGCGCGATCACCTGCTGGGTGCGCAACGCCAACCTGGCCGCCTTCTCACTAGGTAAGGCGATCGCCTCGTCGTAGGCATTGGTGTGCAGGGACTGGGTACCACCGAGCACCGCGCCAAGAGCCTGCAAGGTCACCCGCACCATGTTGAGTTCGGGTTGCTGCGCGGTGAGTTGCACGCCAGCGGTCTGGGTATGGAAGCGCAACATCAGCGAACGTGGATCACGCGCACCGAACTCGTCGCGCATGATGTGGGCCCAGACGCGGCGGGCGGCACGGAACTTGGCAATCTCCTCGAGCAGCGTCGTCCGCGCGACGAAGAAGAATGTCAAACGAGGCGCGAACTCATCGACGTCGAGACCGGCTGCGCGCGCAGCGCGCACATACTCGACAGCGTGCGCAAGGGTGAACGCGACCTCCTGAACCGGGGTCGCACCGGCCTCGGCCATGTGATACCCCGACACCGAAATGCTGTTCCACTGCGGGATTTCGGCGTGACAGTAGGAAAAGAGATCCGTCGCGAACCTTAGCGATTCGCGCGGTGGGAAGATGTACGTACCGCGCGCGACATACTCCTTCAACACGTCGTTTTGGACCGTGCCACGCAACGCGGCCGCTGGCACGCCCTTCTCCTCGGCTACCAACTGGTACATCAGCAACAACAAGGCGGCGGGCGCGTTGATCGTCATCGACGTCGAGACGTGATCAAGCGGGATACCGTCGAACAACGTGCGCATGTCGTCGATCGAATCGATGGCGACCCCCACCTTGCCGACCTCCCCCGCGGCCACCGGATCATCAGAGTCGTACCCCATCTGGGTGGGCAGGTCGAAGGCGACGGACAGTCCCGTCGTCCCGGCTGCGAGCAGTTGGCGATAACGGCGGTTCGATTCGGCCGCGGTGCCGAAACCCGCGTACTGCCGCATGGTCCAGAGCCGGCCGGTGTACATGGTCGGGTGCACGCCGCGGGTGTAGGGAAAAGCGCCCGGAGCCCCGAGGGAGGTCGCCGGATCGAAGCCGACAAGTGCCGAACTGTCGTAGACCGGCTCGATCGGCAGGCCCGACTCAGTTTGATTCGCCATCGCCCCAGTATGGAGCCCTGCGTGCTAGCCGAGGGTTCGGTTAGTCTGTCCCGGTCATGGGTTCATATCCCTCCCGGCACGCCTTCCCCCGGGTCGCGGCTGCGCTGACCTGCAGCGTCCTGGTCGCCCTGTTGTCCATGCCCGGCATTGCCAGGGCGGCCGATGTCATCGGTGGGCCGCAGCTCGGCGAGCCCGGAATCGTCGTGAGTGCCGGGGCTCCCGCCCTGCCGCCCATCAGCGCGACCTCGTTCGTCGTCGCAGACGGCGACACCGGCGAGGTGCTTGCCGCGCAAAACGCCCACCAGAAGTTGGCGCCGGCCAGCACCCTGAAGACGCTCACCGCGCTCACTGTTCTCCAGTTGCTGCCGCCGAACCTGCCGACGGTTGCGCACAGCGACGCGCCCAGCGTCGACGGCACGAAAGCCGGCATCGTGGCGGGCACGACGTACTCGGTCGACAACCTGTACACCGCGATGCTGATGATGTCGGCGAATGACGCGGCGGTCGCCCTGGCTGACGCCAACGGCGGCCTGGTCGGCACGCTCGCGCAGATGAACACCCTCGCTGCTCAGCTGCAGGCCGATGACACCGTTGCGCTGACTCCGGACGGACTCGACGCGAAGGGCCAAACGTCGTCCGCCTATGACTTGGCTCTGATCTTTCGGGCCGGGCTCGCCGTGCCGTCGTTCCTCCACTATCTGTCGCTGCGCACGGCGCAGTTCCCGGCGCCGAAGGGCCAGAGCTTCCAGATCCAAACGCACGACAGGTTGCTCACGGACTATTCGGGGATGATCGGCGGCAAGAACGGCTACACCGTCGCGGCGCTTGCCAGCTACGTCGGCGCCGCGACCCGTGGTGGGCACACAATCATCGTCGCGGTGATGCGCGACCAGGCGAACTTCTGGCCCGAGGTGAAGACGTTGCTCGACTGGGGATTCGCAGCCGACGGGAAGGCCGCGCCGGTCGGCCAGTTGGTCGACCCGGTCGAGGCGACCCCCCAACCGCTGCCCTCGGCGACAGAGGCTGCGCTTCCGCAGCCAGCCGTGCTCGCAGTACCCCCGGCCCCGGTCGCCAAGGCCGCGCCCGTGGCTGCGCAGTCCTCGGACGCGGGCGTCGGGATCTCCGCGATCCTGATCTGGTCAGCAATTGGCGTAGGCGCGCTGTTCTTCTTTGCGGCCGTGTCGCAGTTCGCCAACCACCGTCGACGCGAACGCACCGACGAGCGCTACCTGACCGGCTTGTCCCGCCTGGCGTCGGTGTCCGACAAGGTCAGCGAACTCACCTGACCGGTCAGCCGGGGGCGCTGGTCAAGCCGAAGGCGAAGTCGCGCTCGGTGCGCCACACCCCGTCGTCGCCGCGTTCGAAGAGGCCGAAGTGCGCCACCGGGAACCGCGCCTCGTAGTCGGCCAGGTCGTGAAACGCGCGGTCGAGAACATCTGGCAGGACGTCGTGCGCCACCGTCACATGCGGGTGGTAGTGGAACTTCAGTTCGTGCCTGAGTGGCCCGCTGCGAACCGCCCTTTCCAGCCGCTCGCAGTCGCTGATCCCCGCCGCCAGCGCCACGAACACGACGGGTGAGACCGGCCGGAAACTGCCGGTACCGCGCAGGTGAATGTCGAACCTCCACTGATGCGCGGCCACCACATCAAGGTGGTCGACCACGGCCGCCAACTCGTCGGCGTCGAGGTCGGTCGGGGTAATCAGGGTGACGTGCGGCGGGATCGCCCAGGCGAGCGGATCGCCCAATCCCTCGCGCCACTTCGTCAGTTCGGCACCGTATGGTTCGGGCACAGCAATGGCCACCCCGATGGTGCGCGTGCGGCCACTCAAAAGCTCAGGGCCTCCCCGGCAATAGACCGACGCGGTCGCGGACCAACTCCATCGTGGCAACGGCCACGCCGCGCGCCCGCTCGGCGCCGGCCGCTAGCACCGCGTCGAGGGCCGCGGCGTCGTCGAGATAGCGCCGTACCTTCTCCCGCACCGGCGTCACGAACTCGAGGACGACGCCTGCCAAGTCTCCCTTGAAGTCACCGTAGCCCCTGCCGGAATACGCCGTCTCAAGATCGTCAATAGAGCGTCCCGTCAGCGCGCTGAAGATCGTCAGAAGGTTACTGATGCCGGGTTTCGCCGCCTCGTCGTAGCGCACCACACCGTCGCTGTCGGTCACCGCCGACTTGATCTTTTTGGTCAGCACTTTCGGATCGTCGAGCAGATTGAGCGTGCCCGCCTCAGGCAGCGACTTGCTCATCTTGGCCGTAGGCGCCTGAAGGTCGGCGATCTTCGCCGTCTCCTTGACGATGTGCGGCTCAGGGATAACGAACGTCAGCCCGAACCTCGCATTGAACCGGCCGGCCAGATCGCGGGTGAGTTCGAGGTGCTGGCGCTGGTCCTCGCCGACCGGAACGCGGTCAGCCTGGTAGATCGTGATGTCGGCGGCTTGCAGGATCGGATAGGTGAACAAGCCGACACCGACGTTCTGGGCCCTCGCGGACTTGTCTTTGAACTGGGTCATCCGGCTGGCCTCCCCGAAACCGGTCAGACAAGAAAAGATCCATGCCAGTTCGGTGTGCTCGGGCACATGGCTTTGCATGAACAGCGTGCAGCGCTGCGGGTCGAGACCGATCGCGAGCAGCTGGGCCGCCGCAAGTCGGCTACGGGCGCGCAGCACCTGCGGATTCCAATCGACGGTCATGGCATGCAGGTCGACGACGCAGTAGAAGGCTTCGAAGTCATCCTGAAGCGCCACCCAATGCTGCAACGCGCCGAGATAGTTGCCGAGGTGGAAGGAATCCGACGTCGGCTGAATGCCTGACAGCACGCGCGGACGACGAGGGGTGGACGAGGAATCTGCTGGGGAGCCGGTCACCGCGTCATCCTCCCAAATGGCCGGGCTCCTCGGGTTCGTTTACCGCAGGCGGCGCGCTGACGCGCACCCGCGCGACCCGGCGGCCGTCGAGCTCGGAGACGGCCAGCCGGTGGCCGTCGACTTCGACGGCCTCGCCGAGCTGCGGCAGGTGGCCGAGTTCGGCCATCAGGAAGCCGGCGACGGTCTCATACGGGCCCTCGGGCAAGGTGACGCCGGCCTGCTCGGCGAAGTCGTCGGTGTTCAGCAGCCCGTCGACGACCACGTCCCCGCCCCGCAGCCGATGCGGGCCGCCGCCGTCGAGGTCGTATTCGTCGCGGATGTCGCCGACGACTTCTTCGACGAGATCTTCAAGAGTCACGATGCCGGCGGTGCCGCCGTATTCGTCGACAACGATGGCGAGATGCTGACGTTCACGTCGCATCTCCGACAAAGCCGCGAGCACGTTCTTGCCGTCGGGCAACATCTTTACCGGCCGGGCGAGATCGCCAACCCGCACCGTGCGTGGGTCGACCTCAGCGCGCGTGATGACCAGGTCGCGGATGTGCACGAACCCAACGACGTCGTCAGCGGATCCGCGCATCACGGGGTAGCGCGAATGCGGGCCTGACGCGACGAGGCGCAATGCCTGCGTCACCGTGATCGTGGCATCGAGAAACTCGACCTCGGTGCGTGGCACGAGCACTTCGCGCAATCGCCGATCGCCGGCGGTGAACACTTCGTCGATCAGCCGGCGCTCGTCGCCACCGAGCGACTGGTGCGTCGCGACAAGACCGCGCAGTTCCTCTTCACTGATGGATTCGCGGGTCGCGTCGGGATCTCCGCCGAGCAACCGCACGACCACGTTGGTCGACAGTGACAGCCACCAGATGACCGGGCGCATCAGACTGGCGAACCGGTCGAGCGTCGGTGCGGCGAGCTGAGCGGCCTTCTCCGCGCGTTGCAACGCAAGCCGCTTGGGTACGAGTTCGCCGAGCACCAGCGTCACAAACGAAATCGACAGGGTGACCAACAGGAATCCGACGATGCCGGCCGGTTGGCGATGCATCCCTTCGTCGCGCAGACCGCTGGCGGCCGATGCCGACAATGTCACGGCACCGTAGGCCGACGACAGCAACGAGGTGAGCGTCACTCCGATCTGTACGCCGGCGAGAAACCGGTTCGGGTCGGACGTCAGTCGTGCGACCGCCGCCCCGCGGCGTCCCTTCGTCGCGAGGCCGCGCACCTGGCTGTCGCGCAGGGAAATGAGCGCGATCTCGGTGGCGACGAAGACTGCCTCGATGAGGATGAGCGCCAGCACCACGGCGACGTCGAGCGCAACCTTCATTGCCCGACTCGCTTAGCTAGCTGGCCGTCCATGATGATCAGGCTAGCGGGCTGGCAGCCGCCGCACGGTGTAGCGGTAGCCCTTCCACACAGGTTCACCGACGCCGTCCGCACGCACGTCGACGACCTCGCCACCCGCCGCCTCGATCAGCGCGGTCACCTGCTGACGCGGAACACCGTTCATCGTCATCGCCGCCGCCCAGCCGAATCGGAGCGCGCGGACCCATCCCCGAACGGCACCAGGGACGAGGCGGCGCACCCTGTTGCGCATTGTCGGCGCCAGATGCGAGAGCTCCTGGAAGACGAGGATTCCGTCTGGTCGCAGCACCCGAACCAACTCAGAAATGTATGTGGCCGCGGCCTTCGGCGGCAGGTGCTGAAGCACCATGTTGGAGTAGGCGAAGTCGAAGGCGGCGTCGCCGAATGGAAGTGTCGGTTCGGTGCTCACGACATAGGACACCCGGTCGGGAAAGGCATTGCGAGCCTGCGCGCCCTCGATCATCGACTGCGCGACGTCGATTCCGGTCACATCGTCGAAGTGGACGGCGAGTGCTTGGGTGAGCCGACCGAGGCCGCAACCGAAGTCGAGTGCCGCCTCCTTGGTTCCGAGCAGGTCGCCGAGCTCGGTGACGGTCGCGTCGATCTCAGCCTTCCCGGTGGCGAAGAATTGCTCGTCGTCCCATCCGCCTTGGCGCCCCGGCTCCGACAGGATCGCCCAGTGCGGATCGCGCCGGCCCAACGCGTCCCACGCCGCTGCGTGCTCACGGTTCATGGCCCGACACTAGCGAGCCGTGGCGGGATCGTGGAGTTCCCGGGTCGTTCTAGCAACCCGCAGCCTCCACGATCCGGACTCCGGGGTTAGCCGACCCGTGAACGCAGGTTTCCGTCAATAGCGGCAAGGAATTCCTCGGTCGTCAACCACGGCGACTGAGGCCCGATGAGGAGTGCGAGGTCCTTCGTCATCTTGCCGCTCTCGACGGTCTCGATGCAGACCGCCTCAAGTGCCTGCGCGAACGCCGTCACGTCGGGAGTGCCGTCGAGCTTACCGCGATGTTGCAAGCCCTGAGTCCACGCGAAGATCGACGCGATCGGGTTCGTTGAGGTGGGCTTTCCCTGCTGGTGCTGGCGGAAATGCCGGGTGACCGTGCCGTGAGCGGCCTCGGCCTCAACGGTGCGCCCGTCGGGCGTCATCAGCACTGACGTCATCAGGCCGAGCGATCCGAACCCCTGGGCAACCGTGTCGGACTGCACGTCGCCGTCATAGTTCTTGCAGGCCCACAGATAGCCGCCCTCCCACTTCATGGCCGCGGCCACCATGTCGTCGATAAGGCGGTGCTCATAGGTGATGCCGGCCGCCTTGAAGTCCGCCTCGAACTCGTCGGCGAACACCTCAGCGAACAGATCTTTGAAGCGGCCGTCGTAGGCTTTCAGGATCGTGTTCTTGGTCGACAGGTACACCGGGTAGTTGCGGTTCAACCCGTAACGCAACGACGCCCGCGCGAAGTCGCGGATCGAATCGTCGTAGTTGTACATGCCCATCGCGACTCCCCCACCGGGGAATTCCGCGACCTCGAACTGCATCGGCTCGCTCGCGTCGTCCGGGGTGTAGGTCATCGTCACGGTGCCCGGACCTGGCACGACGAAGTCGGTGGCCTTGTACTGGTCGGCGTGCGCGTGGCGGCCGATGACGATCGGCTTGGTCCAGCCAGGAACAAGACGCGGGATGTTGCTGATGATGATCGGCTCGCGGAAGATGACGCCGCCGAGGATGTTGCGCACGGTGCCGTTCGGCGACTTCCACATCTTCTTCAGCCCGAACTCTTCGACACGTGCTTCGTCGGGGGTGATGGTTGCGCATTTCACGCCAACGCCGTGCTTCTTGATGGCGTTCGCCGAGTCGATGGTTACCTGATCGTTGGTCGCGTCGCGGTTTTCGATGCCGAGGTCGTAGTACTCGAGCTCGATGTCGAGATATGGAAGGACCAGCTGCTCCTTGATGAAGTGCCAGATGATGCGCGTCATCTCGTCGCCGTCGAGCTCGACGACAGGGTTCGTCACCTTGATCTTCACTATCAGGACTCCTGTATCCAAAGCAATCGCGGGTTACTACAGGTCGGCGACGTCGGCCTGCTTGGCCCGCACGGCCTCGGCCGCCTCATGCAAGGCAGCCAGTTCGGTCTCGGTCAGCTTCGTCTCGACGACCTTGCGAACGCCGGTCGCACCGAGCACGGCCTCGACTCCGAGGTAGACGCCACTGATGCCGTATTCGCCGTCGACCCACGCACACACTGGCATCACGGCACCGGAATCTTCAGCGACCGCGCGAGCCATGCGGGCCGCTGCAGCCGATGGCGCGAAGTACGCCGACCCAGTCTTCAGCAGGGCGACGATCTCGGCGCCGCCGTTGCGCGTGCGCGTCACCAGTGCGTCGATGGCTTCCGCAGACAGCAGCTCGGTGAGGGCACGTTCGTTGCCAGCGACGGTGACCGTGCACTGTGACGGCACCGGCACCATGGTGTCGCCGTGCGAGCCGAGGGTCAGCGTGCGAACGGCACCGACGGGAACTCGGAGTTCAGTGGCAACGAAGTTGCTGAACCGGGCGGTATCGAGCATGCCGGCCTGACCGAGCACCCTGTTCTTGGGAAAGCCGGTCGCGAGCTGGGCGAGCGCCGTCATCTCGTCGAGCGGATTCGACACCACGATGACAACGACATCAGGTGCATGCTTGGCGACGTTTTCGGCAACCCCGCGCACGATCTTGGCGTTGGTCTCGATGAGATCCATGCGACTCATGCCGGGCTTGCGGGGTAGGCCTGCCGTGATGACCACGACATCCGAGCCGGCGATGGCGTCGTACCCCTCGCCGTCCGCTGTCGTGGTTTGACCGATCACGACTGTCTCGAAGCCTTCGATCGGTCGCGACTGATTCATGTCGAGGGCGATGCCCTCGGGCTTGCCCTCGACGATGTCGGTCAACACGACCGACTCGAAGATGTCGTATTCGGCCAGTCGCAACGCGGTCGTCGAGCCGTAGAAACCGGCTCCGATCACACTGACCTTGCCTTTACGTGCACCGCTCATGTGGATCAAGCTCCCGGCATTCGAGGAGAACAGGTGCCACCGGATTGCGAGCTCGACAGGCATCGCCCAGCGGCGGTAGTACGCCCGTCATGCTATGCGATGAAGCTGCGCTCCTCGAAATCGTGATCGGGGACATAGCCGATCGCTTGATAGATGGCGTTCGAGGTGGCGGATGACGACGTGGGGGCTGGATGCATGCCACTCAGGACGTTGACGACGCGCACGCCGATCACGGTTGTGCTGAAGGGGTCAGCGTCGGCCCGCGGCAACTGCGATTGGGCTGAACTCAGGTGCGGGTGACCAGAGCGAGCACCATCAAGGCGCTGCCCATCGCCACCATCGTCACCACATCGGTGAACCGGGCACGCACGACGAGTAGACCGGCCTGGCGCGTCGGGAGGACCGCACGGAACAACGCTCCGACCAGCAACGAGCCGGCGATCACGACGTTGCCCCAGCGGAAGTGGTGCAGCGCCACGATGACGAGTCCGAGGCAGACGCCACCGATCACCGCCGCCAATGGCAGTTCAGCAAACAGCCGGCGCCGTTGATTCGCCTCAACCGGGACGACGACTGCATCGGCGTGATCGGAGACAAGAGGCTCGTCGGTGCGAATGACCGCGAGACCAGGCGTGGCCGTGACCTCGACCGACTCCGGTGTCATCGGTCCTCCTCGGCGGCCTCGACGACGTTGGTCAACAGCATGGCCCGGGTCATCGGCCCAACGCCACCCGGCATCGGCGCGAGCCAGCCGGCCACCTCGCGAACCGCGTCGTCGACGTCACCGGTGAAGCGAATCTTACCGTCGTCACCGACCACCCGGGTGCTGCCGACGTCGAGAACAGCGGCCCCTGGCCGCACCATGTCCGCGGAGATCAGCCCGGGCACACCGGCTGCGGCGATCACGATGTCGGCTCGGCGCACATGGGCGCCGAGATCCTTCGTGCCGGTGTGGCACAACGTCACGGTCGCGTTCTCGGTGCGGCGGGTCAGCAGCAACCCGATCGGCCGCCCGACCGTCACCCCGCGACCGACAACCACAACCTCAGCGCCATTGATCGGCACGTCGTAGCGCCGCAACAACTCCACGCAGCCCCGCGGGGTGCACGGCTGCGGCCCCGGCTGCATCAGCACCAGCCGACCGAGGCTGTTCGGGTGCAGCCCGTCGGCGTCCTTGCCCGGATCCATCAGCTCGAGCACAGCGAACTCGTCGAGCCCCTTGGGCAACGGCAACTGCACGATGTAACCCGTGCAGGTCGGGTCGGCGTTCAGGTCGCGGACAACAGCCTCAACATCAGCCTGGGACGCCGAGGCAGGCAGGTTGCGTTCAATGCTGGCGATCCCGACCTCGGCGCAATCGCGGTGCTTGCCGGCCACGTAGGAGTGGCTCGATGGGTCGTCGCCGACCAGCACCGTGCCGAGCCCCGGGACGATGCCTCGGTCACGCAACGTCGCAACACGCACGGCCAGGTCGGCCTTGATTGCCGCGGCCGTCGCCTTGCCATCAAGGATGATCGCCGTCATGAGCCCAGTCTCCCACGCTCGGGCCGAGCGGCTGGAATGACAACCACAAGGGCGAGCTACGCATCTATTGATCACGAACGTCGGCCGAACCGGGAATCGATGAAAAGTCACTGGACACTGCGCTTCATATGCCTCGGCGCCACGGCACTCGCCGTCGTGGTGATCGCCGGATGCGGGACGTCGAGCCGCCCGGCGGCGACTCCGGCGACGCCTTCCGCGGCGCCGTCCAGCTCGCAGTCCAGCCCCGCGGTGCCGTCGAGTGCGGCGGCCGTGCCACCGGTGTCGGCCGTCGCCTCTACCGCCCCGACCGCGACGGACGTCGTTGCGTACAGCCCGTACGTGAACGACCTGCCGCGGCCCGGTCTCGCCATCTCCGCCCCGGTCTCGGTACCCTCCTGCGCCGTCGCGCTACATGACCTCGAACCGCTCCGATGCATCGCTCCAGCGGGCGCGATCTACGATCCGTGCTTCCCCGATTCAGCAGGCACCAGTTGCCTGTACGTCGCGTCGCCCACGGCAGCAACAGCGACCAAGGTCTCGCTCGGGCCGCCGGTGTCGCCCCAACCCGTGTCCAGCCCACCGGTCACCAAAAACTGGCCGGGATATCACCCGGCTATCCCGTGGGCGATCGAACTCAGCGACGGCACCGTGTGTGTGTTCTCATCGGGCGCGGAGGAAACCGTTGGCGGATTGCGGCCCGAAGACAGCTGCGCGGACGGGCGTTTCCTCTTCGGCGACCCGACCGAGTCTGCAGCGAAGTGGACCGTGCAGGTCGGCGCGTCGCAAAGCGGCCCGCTCACCGGTGCGATGACCATCGAGCGAGTGTGGATCTTCGCCGCGACATAACCTCGGTACCGACCCTCAGTGGAAGAAGTGGCGGGTTCCGGTGAAGTAGAGCGTGATGCCGGCGGCCTGCGCGGCTTCGATGACCTCGTCGTCGTGGATCGACCCACCGGGTTCGACCACCGCCCGCACTCCCGCGTCGATCAGCAACTGCAACCCGTCGGCAAACGGGAAGAACGCGTCGGACGCCGCGACCGCGCCCACCGAACGATCTCCGGCTCGCCACACCGCCAACCGCGCGGCGTCGACCCGATTGACCTGACCCATGCCGACACCAACGGTCGCCCGATCGACGGCGAGCAGGATGGCGTTCGACTTCGCCGACCGCGACGCCCGCCACGCAAAATCTAGATCAGCGAGGGTCGCCAGGTCGGCCGCGGCACCAGCCTGAAGCGTCCAGTTCGCCGAATCATCGCCGTCCGATTCGATGTCGTCAACGGTCTGCACCAGGAGACCGCCACTAATGCCACGTGTCTCAACCGTGCGGCCCGGATGCGCGCCCGCGCACTCGAGCAGCCTCAGGTTCTTCTTCTGGGTCAGCAGGTCGAGCGCGGCAGGTTCGAATCCTGGCGCGCACACGACCTCGGTGAATACCTCGGAAATCTGTTCAGCCAGTGCGAGCGTCACTGGCCGGTTCGTCGCGATCACGCCGCCATACGCCGACACCGGATCGCACGCGTGCGCCTTGCGATGCGCCTCGGCGATGTCAACCCCGAGAGCGATGCCGCACGGGTTCGCGTGCTTGATGATCGCCACGCACGGCTCGGTGAAGTCATACGCAGCGCGCCGGGCCGCATCGGTGTCGACGTAGTTGTTGTACGACATCGCCTTGCCGTGCAGCACCCGTGCCTGCGCAAGCCCGAGCGGACCATGTTCCGCCCGATACAAGGCAGCCCGCTGATGCGGGTTCTCGCCGTAGCGCAACACCTCGGCGCGGTGCCAGCTGGCCCCGAGCCACTCGGGGAACCCGCTGCCGTCATCGGTCGGTGAATAGACATTGCCGAGCCAGGACGCCACCGCAATGTCGTACGACGCGGTGTGCACGAAAGCGTCGACCGCCAACGCCTTGCGCTGATCGAGCGTAAAGCCACCAAGATTTACCGCGTCGAGAATGTCGCCATACCGCGCGGGCGACACCACGACGGCAACCGACGGGTGGTTCTTCGCCGCCCCACGCACCATCGACGGGCCGCCGATGTCGATCTGCTCGATCACCGCATCGGGCACCCCACCGCGGGCTACCGTCTCCCGAAATGGATACAGGTTCGACACCAGCAGGTCGAACGGCTCGATCTCGAGCTCGGCGAGTTCGCGTGCATGCGACGGCTTGCGCAAGTCGGCAAGCAGGCCGGCGTGCACCTTCGGGTGCAGCGTCTTCACCCGGCCCTCGAAACATTCCGGAAACCCGGTGATGTCTTCGACCTTGGTCACCGCGATGCCCGCCTCAGCCAGCACCGCCGCGGTGGTGCCGGTCGACACGATCTCAACACCCGCCGCCGCGAGCCCTTGCCCGAGCTCGACGAGACTCGTCTTGTCGTAGACGCTGACCAACGCGCGCTTGATCGGACGCCGACCCTCAAGCCCCTCATCGGACATACCTTCGGTGCTCACGGAGTGCTGACCTTTCGTCCGGTGATGGTCCAACCCTCGCGGGCCATGGTGCCGACGGTGTCGACCAGCAGCTGCCGTTCGACGGTCTTGATGCGTTCGTGCAGAGCAGTCTCGTCGTCGTCGTCGAGCACCGGCACGCTGGCTTGAGCGACGATCGGACCGGTGTCGATGCCGTCATCAACAACGAAGATCGTGCAGCCAGTGACCTTGACCCCGTAGGCGAGCGCATCGCGCACACCGTGCATGCCGGGAAACGACGGTGACAGTGCCGGATGGGTGTTGATGATCCGGTCATGAAACCTGGCCATGAACACCGGCCCGACCAGCTTCATGAAGCCGGCCAACACCACCAAGTTGGGTGCCTGCGCCGCGACCGCCACGGTCAACGCGTCGTCCCATTCAGCTCGTGTCTCGAACTGCGAAACGGCAAGAACAAACGTTGGGACGCCGGCCCGTTCGGCCCTTTCGATTGCGAGCGTTCCTGGCCGGTCGGCGCCGACGACCACCACGTGCGCACCGAACGCGGCTGCTGCGCATGCGTCGAGAAGCGCTTGCAGGTTGGTGCCCGTTCCGGACACCAGGACAGCCACCCGCAGCGGGGTCGTGGCCAGCGCGGCCTCCTTCGGATGCGGGATGCTGCCCACAATATCCGGCGGTCACACCTCGGCGGCATCCGCTTGCACTGGCGGCACCTCGATCACCGGCGTCGGCTGAGGCAACTCGATCACCGGCGTCAGTTGCCTCAATCGTCGCCAGCCGAGCAACCACGTGGTTGCGCCGGCGAGCATGCCGATCTCGACCAGGGTCGCGATCGCGACCCGCCAAGGCGACGGCCCCAGCTGGGCCATCCGGCCTGGCCCGAGCGGACCCGCCGACAGCCATGCCAGCACACCAATGAGCGCCGCCGCGCTTGCGCCCGCAGCAAGACCCCACGCCGCATCGATGACGCGATGCCGCTGCCACCACCGACCGGTCGGCTCGCTGGTCACCGGCCGCGCTCGGGCTAGCAACCAGCCCGCGACGAGGCCGCCACCGATGGGCGCGGCTATCGCGAGCCAGCCGGCAATCGGCACAGATCCCCCAGTGGGGAGCGCGGCAAGCAAGGGCACTGCAGGCACCGCACCGAGATGAACTCCGCCGAGCGACACCGCGGTCTTCGTGCCCACCGCAAAGCCCGGACCTAAGGAAAACGCGGCCGCCCACATGACGACATTCGGCAGGTAGGCGATCGACACGATGACCATCAGGATCGTGCCGGATATTCCGCCGTGCAGCGAGCCCATCAATGCGGTCGCGCGGTCGGCGTGCATGGCCAGGCTAACAACGACCACGATCGTCGCGGCGCCGATGACGACGGCGGAGGCGGCCAGACCAGCGCGAGCCGTCAGGCGGACGCCGATCGGCAACCGAGCCATCAATACCGACCCTTGCCCGGTCCCGCGGATAGCCCCGAACGCCGAACATCCAAAGGCCAGCACGAACGCCCCGGCCAATGCCTCGAGCGGCACGGGATGCACCTGACCCCATTGCGCGGGCTTCGTCAGGAGAGCGGCGACCACGCCGTAGGGCGTCGCGACGGCGAGTGCAGTCGTGAGGCAATCGAGAGGATCGCGCGCGCCCGAGAATCTGGCCGCCTGGCGGCCGCCCCTCACGAGCAGCGCGGCCAGGCCTGCGGTAAGGCCCAGCGGCACGATCGAGAATGAGCCGCCCGAGATCGCGAGCCCGGTGTGGTTCGCGAGCAGCCACGCTTGGAGCGCTGCCGCCAGCGCAGGGCGCATGGAGTTCTCGTGATGGGCAGCCGTGATCCACGCAGCAAGGGTCAGGCTGACGAGGCAGGCGAGGCCGAGCAGCACGGTCCAGAGCGCGACTGCGATGCCGACGACGGCCCGCGGCGTAGCGTGCGCCGGCGCCGGCCCGACCACGCCCAACGCGGACGCCGAAGCCCGCACCTGGTCCGCTCTTGTCAGCGTGTCGGCCATGGCACCCATGCTGGCAGCCGAGGCGCGGCCCACCTGGCACCTCGCCGACCTCGGGGTGTCGGAGCCGCAAAACCTTGACCCTGGCCATCGGCGTCCGGATCATGTCGTTTCGAACATTCGGGGGCCGGCGATCTCGACGGCGCAGTTGCTACCGAACGGTTCGCCGACCAGTATCGCCGATACATATCGCCGAACAGAGAGGACCCCGTGACGCTCCTTGCGTCCCCTGTCCGATCTGGCTTTCGGGCGAGCGGACAACGCCTAACCGCGGGAGCGGTCGCTGCGTTGGCGCTGGCCAATCTCCACGTACCCGACCGGCCCGCGACCGTGTGCCCCTTGCGCGCGCTCACCGGCATACCTTGTCCGTTCTGCGGCGGCACCACCGCCGCAGTGCACATCGGCCACCTTGATCTGCTCGGCGCGTTGCGGGCAAACCCGATCGCCGTGCTCGCTGCGCTCGTGACTGCGTGCATGCCGGCAGTCATGGCGATCGGAGCTCGTCGTGGTTGGCCGTCGTGGCTGACTCGGCGGACGGTCACGGCCACGGTCGTGCTGGCGGTCGCATTCTCCGAGGTCTGGCAACTTTTTCGGTTCGGCATCATCTGAACACCGAGCACCTCAGCGTCATCAACTTCTAGGAGGAATCGTGTCCACACCGTCGGATCCGGGCTCTGGGCAGCAGCCCGACCCTTGGGCCGCGCCACCGGCTGACCCATCCGGCCAGGGTGCGCCGCCTCCCCCGCCGCCCGCGTACGGGCAACCGCCCGCGTACGGACAACCCGCGCCGCCTCCCGCCTACGGGCAACCCGCGCCGCCTCCCGGCTACGGGCAACCCGCGGCGCCTCCCGGCTACGGCCAGCCGCCTTACGGCGGTCCCCAGCCCGGTTACGGTCAGGCACCTCCGGTTGGCGGGCCGGGATACGGCTACCAGCCGGTCCCGACCTACACCTACGCCAGCTGGGGCTCTCGAGTCCTCGCCGCGCTGATCGATTATTTCATCTTGTTCATCCTGGCCGCGATCCTGTTCATCGCGCACGCTCCCGTCATCGGTCTGCTCGTCGATCTCGCCGGCCTGGTCTGGGCGCTCTACAACGCCTACCAAGGCGGCGCGACCGGTCAGTCGTACGGCAAGAAGACGGTCGGCCTGCGCCTGCTCCGCGAAGCAACCGGGCAGCCCATTGGCGGTGGCCTCGGGATCGGGCGCTACTTCCTGCACATCATCGACGGCATCCCGTGCTACATCGGCTACCTGTGGCCGCTGTGGGACTCCAAGAAGCAGACATTCGCCGACAAGATCGTGGGCTCGGTCGTCATCAAGGCCTAGCTTGCCTGAGCTGCTGACGAGGCCCGGACGGTTCGCCGTCCGGGCCTTGTCTGTTCTGAGAGCCCCCGCCCGTCGACTTCGCAGCCGGGGTGTCCCTGAGCCGGACTCAATAGGTGCGCCGCGCACGGCGACGGGCGGGGCTGCGACGGGCGACCCTGCCGGCACAGCGACGGGCGACCCTGCGGGCACAGCGAAGGGCCCGGACGGCGAACCGTCCGGGCCCTCTCGTTCGCTCAGCTATCGCCAGCCCTTGCTTCACATCAGACGGCGGGAGTTCCCGGGTCTGTGGGCGGGTACTCGACCGGCGGAGCCGCCGGCGGGTAACTCGGTGCAGCCGGCGGAGCGGAAGCGGTGCTGCTGCCCATCGCGGCCTGGTCCCAGGCGATTTTCTCGCCGGACGCCTTGAAGTTCAGGAACGCGAAGACGACGACCGCGATCGCGAGAATGAAGATCACGTACGCGCCCCACTTGAGGCCCACCGAGTAACCGCCACCGCTCGCGGTGCTGTACGTGAAACCACGCAAGAGCAGCAGCAGGGTGCCCAACAACGCCAGACCAGCCACGAGGACGTTAGGACCGACCGGGAGCTTCGGCAGCGAGGCGTTGCCGAATACGCGGGCCGCGACGATACCGACGGCGATGATGACCAGCAACACGCCGAGGAATCCGTAGCTGTGCCACGCGGTCACGCTCGCGCTACCACCGAGGCCGCCAACTCCCTTGTAGGAGACGCCGTAGAACGGGATGAAAAACGACAGCAGAAGGAACAGAATGCCTGCGCCGAGAATTCCCTGGTCATTTCGATTGATCTGCTTCAGGTCGAAGCCGGGCATGAGCCCATCCTCCTTGAGACGTGACGGCAGCGGATGTGCCGTGTAAAGAACGAGCCAAGAGTGATGTATGTGACGGCGGGACGCAAGACTTGACACCTACCAACCTGCGCACTACCGGCGTACCAAGAAGAGCGGGCATTCCGCGCTTTGATACGAAAGCGCTCCCGAGAAATCAGCTCAGAGCGAGTTCATGAGCTCGCGCATCAGCTGGGCAGCCGAGCTCGGTGTCTTGCCCACCTGCACCCCGACCTTCTCAAGGGCGTCCTTCTTGGCCGCCGCAGTACCGGACGAACCGGACACGATAGCGCCTGCGTGACCCATCGTCTTGCCCTCAGGAGCGGTGAAGCCGGCCACGTATCCGACAACCGGCTTGGTCACGTACGACTCGATGAAGGCGGCGGCGCGCTCCTCGGCGTCGCCACCGATTTCGCCGATCATCACGATGGCATCGGTCTCGGGATCGTCCTGAAAAGCCCGCAGGCAGTCGATATGAGTAGTGCCAATAACGGGATCGCCGCCGATGCCCACGCACGTCGAGAAACCGATATCGCGCAACTCGAACATCATCTGGTAGGTCAGCGTGCCCGATTTCGAGACCAGCCCGATGCGCCCAGGTTTGGTGATGTCGGCCGGGATGATGCCGGCGTTCGACTGACCGGGCGAGGCAATGCCGGGACAGTTCGGCCCGATGATGCGGGTGCGATTGCCGTGCGATGTCGCATACGCCCAGGCCGCCGTCGTGTCATGCACCGGGATGCCTTCGGTGATCACGACGGCTAGCCCGATCCCGGCGTCGATCGCCTCGATCATGCCAACCTTTGCGCCCGCCGGAGGCACGAAACTGACCACCACATTGGCCCCCGTCGCGGCCATCGCTTCGGCGATACCGGCGAACACCGGCAGCGAGACCCCGTCGAAGTCGACCGCCGTGCCGGCCTTGCGCGGATTGGTGCCGCCGACGATCGTGGTGCCGGCGGCGAGCATGCGTCGCGTGTGCTTGCTGCCCTCAGATCCGGTCATGCCCTGCACGATGACCCGGCTGCTGCGGTCGAGAAAGATGGCCACTGAACGCCCTACCTAGCCGCTAGTTCGGCGGCGCGCTGGGCTGCGCCGTCCATCGTGTCGTTCTGTTCGAGACCAGGTAGCTCGGCCGCGGCGAGTATCGCGCGACCCTCGTCAGCCCGATTGCCATCAAGCCGGACGACGAGGGGCGAGGTGATCTGCTCGCCCGCATCGCGCAACTTCCCGAAAGCTGCCACGATCCCGTTGGCAACCGCGTCGCAGGCCGTGATGCCGCCGAACACGTTGACGAACACCGACCGCACCGAAGGGTCGGATAGCACGATCGTCAAACTCGCGGCCATCACATCGGCCGACGCGCCACCGCCGATGTCGAGGAAGTTGGCGGGCCGCACTCCCCCGAACGCCTCGCCCGCATACGACACGACGTCGAGCGTGCTCATCACCAGCCCCGCGCCATTGCCGATGACACCCACCGAGCCGTCGAGCTTCACATAGTTGAGATGCGCTTCTTTCGCGCGCGCCTCCAGCGGGTCAGCGGCCTCGACATCTTCAAGCGCCGCGTGCCCGGGGTGCCGGAACCCGGCGTTCTCGTCGAGGGTCACCTTTCCGTCGAGCGCCAGCACCACGCCGTCCGGCGTCTTCACGAGAGGGTTGACCTCGACCAAGGTCGCGTCCTCGCCGGTGAACACGTCCCACAGCGCGACGATCACCTCGGCGGCCTGATCGATGACCTCCGGCGGATAGCCGGCCGCCACCGCGATCTCGCGGGCCTTGGCGAAGTCAACGCCGGTGATCGCGTCGATCGGAATCTTGGCCAGTGCTTCAGGCTTCTCCACCGCGATCTGCTCGATCTCGACGCCACCTTCGCGCGACGCCATCGCGAGGAATGTGCGGTTCGAGCGGTCGAGCAGGAACGAGAAGTAGTACTCCTCGGCGATGTCACTGGCCTCGGCGACCAGCACGCGATGCACGGTGTGGCCCTTGATGTCCATGCCGAGAATCGCGGTCGCCAGGGTGAACGCTTCGTCGGGCCCGTCGGCAAGCTTCACGCCGCCGGCCTTGCCTCGGCCGCCGGTCTTAACCTGCGCTTTGAGGACGACCTTGCCACCGAACATATGGGCGATCTCGCGGACGCGCTCCGGCGTTGTCGCCACCTCACCACGTAAGACCGGGACGCCGTGTGCGGCGAAGAGATCTCTGGCCTGGTATTCGAACAGGTCCACCGTGGGCAATCCTCACGTTTGGTCTGGCCGGTCGGATGTGAGGTTACCGAGCCACACCCAACGACACGGACTCGGGTGGCAACGTTCCGTTCTCCAGTCACGACGTCGAGTCGAACGCCGTGCTGTGGATGAACCGGTGCACAACCGGTGGAGAACTCGATGAATTCGGGGGACAACCAGCTCAGTTCTGTGGACCGTCAAAAATCCAGAAAGTTCTTGTCCCGTAGGCCTTGCGGCCTGTCCGTAGGACCGCTAGAAATCTCCCACGTCACCGATCACGGCGGCGGCTCCGGGAGGTTCCGGGGCGGGAAGTGACGGCAGTTCGCGGGCAACCGAGAGCAGCTTGAACCGACCGACCCGGGTACGTCAGATCGACGAGGCACAGCGTGGGGTAACCCGCGTCGGGCTGATCGAGTTGACGCTTCCGGGTTCGGCTCTCTCGGACGAGCAGAGCGCGGGGCAACCTGAGCTCAGCACAATTCGATTGGCTCCGGATCGCGGTTCAGAAACCTCGGTCTGCGCGGCGATGGAGGCAACTCCTGACCAGCGCGACTGCGGCGGTCGAGCCGCGAACGCCACAGTGGTCGGCGGCCGGTTGGCGGCAACGTCAACCAAAGTGAGGCCCCTCTATCTCGTAAATAGAGGGGCCTCACGCTTTTGTCTGATGGTGTCGCACATTCGCCGGCTAGGGGCGAACCGACACGCCGAGATTGGCCCGCACCCATGCGACGATGCCTTGCGTACTCGCGCCGGGGGTGAACACCGCAGCGACGCCAAGCTCCTTCAGTTCGGGCAAGTCGCCAGCCGGAATGATGCCGCCGCCGAATACCACGATGTCGAGGGCATCACGTTCGCGAAGCAGGTCGAGCACTCGCGCGAACAACGTCATGTGCGCACCAGAGAGAACCGACAAGCCGATGGCGTCGGCGTCCTCCTGAATTGCAGTCGCGACGATCTGTTCCGGAGTCTGATGCAGACCGGTGTAGATCACCTCGACACCAGCGTCGCGCAGGGCTCGAGCCACGACCTTGGCGCCGCGATCGTGGCCGTCGAGGCCCGGCTTCGCGATCACGATGCGCACCCGACCGGCTTCGGTCACCACGCCACCTCCGCGTTCGTCACTCGTTCAGCTTGAGCGTATGCCCACGCTCGGCGACGGCGTGCGATTGAGCGCCACCGGGCGGGCACACACAGTCACCTTGCCGGACGACGAGGTGCCGGTTAACCTCTGGACGCCCGCGAGTCACGGGGCCAGCCAGCTGTTCACCGACGTCGAGGAGATCGCTGACCGTGCCACGTACCGCCGCTCGCGCAGGCAGCGTCGCTCGGGCACTGATGGCAGTCAGCGCCGCTGCACTCGTGGTGGCAGCCGCGTCCGCGGGACCATCCGCGATCGCCGCCAGCACGGCGTCACGCCCGGTCGTCGGCGGCGCAGTGGGCGTGACCTTTGTCGCGGAGGCGCCCACTCCGCGAGCCAGCCGCAACGAGATCCGGATGCCGATCACCGAAGCCTTCCGCACGCCCGCGGCACTGGCACACGCTGCACTCGATCCCACCCCGCTCTCGCCGTTCGCCGTGTCGTTTCCCGGTGGGGTCGTGTCGTTTCCCGGTGGGGTCGCGCCGGCCGCGCATCGCGTCCGCACCGCCACGGTCACGAGCGCCGTCCCCGTCGCCGCAGGCCCAGCCGCCACGACCCCGAGCGGGAAGTCCACCAAGCAGGCGACGTCCGACAAGGCTGTTCCTGAGCCCGCGCTCTGGGCGCGGCCGAACGGCGGGCCGCTCAGTTCGCCCTTCGGCCGGCGCTGGGGCCGCCTGCACGCGGGCATTGACCTGGCCGGCAGCTACGGCTCGCCGATCCTGGCCGCCACCTCGGGGACGGTGTACTTCACCGGCCCCGAGGAGGGGTACGGCCGGATCATCAAGATCCAGGATTCGGACGGAACCCAGACCTGGTATGCCCACATGAGTCGGTATCTGGTCAACCCCGGAGACCACGTTCGAGCCGGCGAGCGAATCGCCTTCGTCGGAGTCGCTGGCGACGCGACCGGCCCCAATTTGCACTTCGAGGTTCACGTCGGTGGGCTCCCCGTCGACCCCGTCCCGTTCCTGCGCAAACACGGCGTGGACATCTGATCCTCGAGTCCGCGAGGTTGCATCGATCAAGGCACCTGGGGTTCGATGCCGATGATGGTGTCGATGAGCGACGACCTGTTCGGGGATATTCTCGCGGCCGCACAGGGCGGTGACGAGCGAGCGTTCGCGCTCCTTTGGCGCGACCTGAACCCCCGCCTCCTGCGTTACCTCCAGACGATCGCGCCGTCGTCAGCCGCCGATCTCGCGTCGGAAACCTGGCTCCAGGTCATCCGAAGCCTGAAGGGATTCGAGGGCACTGAACCGGCGTTCCGGGCCTGGGTCTTCAAAGTCGCGCGGAACAAGGCCACCGACGCTCAGCGACGCGAACGGCGGCGGCCGCGCACCACGAGCGATGACACCGCGCTTGACCGGCTGGCGGCTCCCGACGACACCGCGCTGCTCGCGATGGAGCGCGTGACCACCGACGCGGCTTTGGCCCTGATCGCGGAACTCCCGCGCGACCAAGCCGAGATCATCGTGCTGCGCGTCGTCGTCGGGCTCGATGCCGTGACGGTCGCGGCGATGCTCGGCAAGAGTCCTGGGGCGGTCAGGGTGGCCGCTCACCGGGGACTGCGCCGCCTCCAGGAGCTCGTGGGCCGACCCCCGGTGACGCTGTGATCCGCACGACTCCGGAAAGGCCAGTAACGCTATGAACGACGATGACGTTTGGGGAGGTGAGATGCCCAATCTGCCTTTCCGGCGACGCCACGGCGACCCGGCCGACGCCCCGCAGCTCGATGAGCTGCTCGATGCCGGCCGCCTCGATGCCGCTAGTTACATGGCGCCTGCTCCGGAATGGCAGTCGGTGTCGGATCTGCTGCGGTCCGCGGCTGCAGCGGCAGAGCCTTCCGAACTCGCAGGCGAGGCGGCCGTACTGGCCACCTTCCGGCGAGAGCGTGCGGGCATCCGACACCGTCGACCCCAACCCATCGCGAGGTGCAAGACGATGTTTTCGACTCTGCTCACCGGACGCCTCGCTGCCGGTTTGATCGCCGGTGTGGTGACCGTCACCGGCGCAGCCACAGCCGCTTACGCCTGCGTCCTGCCCAGCCCAATCCAGAACTTCGCCCACGACACGATCGGCGCCCCGGCCAAGAGCGGCAGCACGACCACCGCTGCTCTTGTCGCGGCCGAGAAGGTCAAGGAAGCCGACGATTCCGCCGACCCCAGCGTCATCCCGACCGTGACGCCGTCGGTATCCGCGACGGCTTCAGCGTCAGTGTTGGGATCCGAGGCCAAGAAGGACGACCCGAAGAAGTCGGACGTCGCCGCTGCGGTCGCGGCGTTCCAGCAAAAGGTGCTCGTCTATCGCCTCTGCCGCGACTACGCAGCTGCAACGACTGCCGGCAAGACGCTCGACGCCAAGGCCCTGGCCGTCCTGGTCAAGGCAGCAGGTACCGAAGCTGCAATCACGGCGTACTGCACGGCGTTGCCGGTGTTGCCGACGACCTGTGTGCGAGGTCCGCTCGGCACCACTACCGCAACGGCGACCAGCACCGCAAGTGCGACTCCGTTGGATCCCTCGAAGCGGTTCGGTCCGTGGTGTGGCGTCTGCCCAGCACTGAAGGCCACCACGACGGCGACCGCCACTGCGACGGCGACCGCTGACCCGGACGGTGATGCCAACAAGGACGGCAAGGACGGCATGAACGACGGTCATTTCGGCTTCTGGTGTGACAACCCTGGGCACCACATCGATCCGAAGGTGCTCCCCCTGCCGACGACTGCGATCAGCCACGACACCGTGAACAGCCGCGACCCCGGTCACGCCGGTTTCGGTACCGACGGCGGTGGCAGCAACGGCGGTGGCAACAACGGCGGTGGCCAGTTCCAGGGTCACAACCACAACTAGTACAACGCTCGATTGTCGGAGTGCCACAACTAGATACGACGCTCGATTGTCGGAGTGCTGGGGTCGCGAGAGCGATCTCAGCACTGCGATGTTCGGTGGGCTCGGTGGCTCAGAGCTTGTCGAGTGGTGCGTAACGCAAGACGAAGGTCTTCGCGCCCACGCTGGAGCCAAAGTCGACCTTGGCTTGGGCGTTGTCGCCGAGGCCCGAGGTCGAGACCACGGTGCCGAGACCGAAGCTGTCGTGGCTGACGCGGTCCCCGGGCTTGAGCGACGGGATCGGGCGGTTGCCCATGCCGGTCGGCTTGGCGGCGACACCCGGCAAGGTTGCGGGTGACGATCCCGCGTACGAACGCCCTCCCCCTGTTGGGGTGAATCGTTGCGGCGCAGCGCGTTTCCAGTCGACCAGGCTGTCGGGCACCTCGTCGAGAAAGCGCGATGGCGGGTTATACGAAGGTGCACCCCACGTACTGCGCTGCATCGACCGGGTCAGATAGAGCCGGCGCTGCGCACGGGTAATGCCGACGTAGGCAAGGCGACGCTCTTCCTCGAGCTCCTTCGGTTCGGTCAACGACCGCATGTGGGGGAAGACGCCGTCTTCGAGCCCGGTGAGGAACACCACCGGAAACTCAAGGCCCTTTGCGGTGTGCAGAGTCATCAGCGTGACCACACCACTGTGCTCACCGTCGTCCGTCGGGATCTGGTCGGCATCGGCCACCAACGCGACCTGCTCGAGAAAGTCGGCGAGCGTGCCGCCGACATTGGCTTCTTCGAATTCTCGGGCCACCGTGACGAGTTCGCGCAGGTTTTCGAGCCGTGACTCGTCTTGCGGGTCGATGCTGGCTTCGAGCTCGGCCAGATAGCCGCTCTTGGTGAGCGCGGCTTCCATGACCTCGGACGGCGGCGCCGACTCGGACATCAACCGCAGCTCGTCGAGCAACGCGACGAAATCCTGCACCGCCGACATAGACCTTGCGGCGATGCCGTAGGCCTCGTCACTTCGCCGCAGCGCCGCCGCGAACGACAGGCGCTCACGTGCCGCCAATGCCTCGATACAGGCCTCGGCTCGATCACCGATGCCGCGCCGAGGCACGTTGAGAATGCGCCGTAACGACACCGTGTCCTCGGGGTTGACGAGCACCCGCAGATAGGCGAGCAGGTCGCGCACCTCACGCCGCTCGTAGAAGCGCACCCCGCCGACGACCTTGTACGGGAGGCCGACGCGGATGAAGATTTCTTCGAAAATCCGCGATTGGGCGTTGGTGCGGTAGAAGATCGCCACCTCGCTGTACTTCGCGGCACCGAGATCGTGCAATCGATCGATCTCTTCGGCGACGAAGGACGCTTCGCCGCGTTCGTCGTCGGCGACGTAGCCGCCGATCTGCTCGCCGTCGCCGGATTCTGACCACAGGTTCTTCGCCTTGCGGCCTTCATTTCGGGTGATGACCGCGTTGGCGGCACTCAGAATCGTCTGGGTCGACCGGTAGTTCTGTTCGAGCAACACGACCGTGGCGTTGGGATAGTCGCGCTCGAACTCAAGAATGTTACGAATGGTGGCGCCACGAAACGCATAGATTGACTGGTCGGCATCGCCGACCACCACCAACTCAGCCGGAGCCACCTCGGAACCGGCACGGATCAGGTCGCCGTCGACTGTGCGCTTCTCGCGCTGGTCGACGGCGCCGCCGACCAGCTCGCGCACCAGCGTGTACTGCGCATGGTTGGTGTCTTGGTATTCATCGACCAACACGTGCCGGAAGCGACGGCGGTAGTGCTCGGCGACGTCGGGAAAAGCTTGAAAGAGGTTGACCGTCACCATGATCAGATCGTCGAAGTCGAACGCGTTCGCCTCACGCAACCGCCGCTGGTAACCGCCGTAAGCCTCGGCGAGCGTCTTCTCGTGATGATTGCTCGCACGGCGCTCGAAGTCTTCGTGATCGATCAGCTCGTTCTTCAGGTTCGACACCTGCGCGTTGAATGCACGCGGCGGGTAGCGCTTCGGGTCAAGGTCGAGCTCGCGGCAGACCAGTGTCATGAGCCGCTGCGAGTCGGCCGAATCGTAGATCGAGAACGTGGTGGTGAACCCGAGCCGCTTCGCGTTTTCGCGCAAGATCCGCACGCACGCGGAGTGGAACGTCATGACCCACATGACCTTCGCCCGATTGCCCACCATCGCCGCGACGCGCTCTTTCATTTCGCCGGCGGCCTTGTTGGTGAAAGTGATCGCCAAGATCTCGGACGGCGCGACATGGCGCTCGGCCAGAAGGTACGCGATCCGGCGGGTTAAGACGCGTGTCTTGCCCGAGCCGGCGCCCGCGACGATGAGGAGTGGACCCCCCTCGTGCACGACGGCCGCGCGCTGCTGGGGGTTGAGATCGGCGAGAAGTTCATCGGTGAGCGCAGGCATCGCACCCGAGTCTACGGAGCGGCGGTGACATACACGGCCCGACCGCGCACCGGCGCGCGACCGGCTACGTCATGACGAAGTGATCGTGAACCAGGCCGAAGGTACGTGCAGGTCGCTACCGTCCCAACCCCAGATGATCCGGTACCAGCCAGGCGCGGCACGCCCAGTTATTGCCCCGCAGGGATCGGTTTCGAGGACACACGTCCGGTCGTTCTCGGACTGATCCCACGAGATCTGGTCCCAGCTCACCGTAGCTTTGGCCGCAACGACGGGTGCCAGCCCAGCGCATGCAACCGCGTCCGGCCACTGGTAGTAGACCAATCGATCGGCCCTGTCGACGACACTGAAACCGCCGAAGAGAAATCCAGTACCGGGCAGGCAGCCCGCGCCGCGACACCCCTGGTCGGTCGTGTTTGTGGCGATGACGTCGACCACCACGGACGCGCCCTGCGGATAGCTGGCGCGATCCGCCACGACCCGGAAATCAAAGCACCGTTGGTGAGGCGGCGGCTGGCTCGCTGGTGCGGAGTCGGGCGGCGGACCAGGGTCGCGGAGTGGGACGTCGGACGTCGATGGCGGACCAGCGTCACCGAGTCGCACACCGGCCGTCGTCGTACAGCCAGTCATCGAGCCGCAGCAAAGGACGGCGCACAACGCGATCACGATGCGCTGAAACATGCCGCTTCGACGCCAACGAGCAGCGTGCGGTTCCACCGAACCGGTCACCTAAGATGATGCATATGCCTACCGAGCCTTTGCCTGAGTCCGAGATCGAGCGCGTTCTTGTGGTCACCGCGCATCCCGATGACGTCGACTTCGGATCGGGCGGGACCATCGCGACGTTCACCGATGCCGGCATCGAAGTCGTCTACTGCATTTGCACGGACGGCGACGCAGGCGGGTACGACCTCGAGTTTCCGCGTGACCAGATTGCCGCCGTACGGCGGGCCGAGCAGACCGAGGCAGGCAAGCGCCTCGGCGTCCGCGATGTTCGGTTTTTGGGTTACCCGGACGGCGCGCTGGTCGCCAGCTTCGACTTGCGCCGTGACATCAGCCGGGTGATCCGGCAGGTGCAACCGCAACGGATCCTGGTGCAGAGCCCCGAGCGCGACTACGAGCGCGTCGGCCGCAGCCACCCCGATCACCGCGCCGCGGGTGACGCGGCACTCGACGCCGTCTACCCCGATGCGCGTAACCCGTTCGCGTACCCCGAGCTGCGAACCGACGAGGGCCTCGAGGCCTGGTCGATCAAAGAGACCTGGATCATGGGCGGGCGGGCCGGGCACTCGTTGCACTACGTCGATGTGACCGACACTTTTGATCGGAAGATCGCCGCGCTGCGGGCGCACGAAAGCCAGACCGCGCACATGGACAACCTCGAAGAATTCGTCGGAAAGTGGTTGTCGGCCAACGCCGAAGCAGCCGGGCTGCCGGTAGGCCGAAAGGCTGAAACCTATCTGGTGATGTCGACGGCCTGAGCGTGAACCGAGCCGATTGGTAGCTGGCGGTCAGGTCTTTCCCAGCAAAGCCACCGATCCTGTTTCTATGGCAGCGGTCCCGCCGCGGCTCGGATGAAGGAGATCACGCATGAGCTCACCCGATGGTTCGACCCCCGCGACGCCTTCCGGCGCCGGTCCGGTCGGTGAGGAGCTCATCGTCGGCTCGCCCAAAGCCCGCCGCGGAACGACGATGGCCATCGCGCTGATCACCGGTGGAGCGGTCGCCGGCGGCATCCTGGCCAGCACGCTCGGCGCATCTGCAGCCAGCACGAACACCGCCTCCACGTCCGGCGCAGCCGCCGCAGCACCCGCCGCGAGCAGCAGCGATCCGAGCGCCGGCCCGAACGTCGCCCCCGGCAAGCGGGGCAATCGGCCAGCACCGCTGACGGGCACCGTCACAGCGGTCGGCTCGGGCACCATCACCATCAAGACCAGCACTGCTACCACCACGTACACGGTCACCAGCGACACGAAGATCTTCAAGATCGGCGAGAAGCCGGACGCCGCGAAGCTCACCGACGTCGTCGTAGGCGACACCGTCTTCTTCGACACCACGGCAAGCGGCGGCGACGTCATCGGCTTCCTGTTCGACGGCAAGCTGCCCGCAGCCGCAGCCTTCGGTGGCCCCGGTCACGGTGGCCTCGGCGGCCAGTTCGGCGCACGCGGGATGGTCGGCACGGTGACCGCAGTCGACGCCGACACGATCACGATAAAGACCGGTACCACGACCACGACCTACTCCGTCACCAGCGCGAGCGTGCTCGACAAGCCCGGCACACCCCCGACCACTGCGCCGAGCGCCGGGACGGACCCGACTCCGGTCAAGCCGACCACAATCACGCTGGCCGACGTCAAGGTCGGCGACACCGTGTTCTTCGGCACCACGACGTCTGGTGGCACGATCATCAACCACCTGCTCGACGGCAAGCTGCCGATCGGTCGAGGGTTCCGCGGCGGTGGACCGGGTCGCGGCGGATTCGGTGGGCAGTTGGGCCGTGAGTTGACCGGAACCGTGACCGCGGTTGGCTCCGGCACCGTCACCATCAAAACCGGCACCACTGCCACGGCGTACTCGGTGACGAGCACCAGCGTGCTCGACAAGGCCCCGACAGCCCCGACCACGCCGCCGACCACTCCGCCCAGCACCACAACGAAACCGACTCCGGTCAAGCCGACGACGATCACACTCGGCGACATCAAGGTTGGTGACACCGTGTTCTTCGGCACCACGACGTCGGGCGGCACGATCATCAGCCACCTGACCGATGGCAAGTTGCCGGCCTTCGGTGGTCGCGGTGGCGGTGGCTTCGGGGGTGGCCCTGGTGGCGGCCTGCCGGGTGGCCCTGGTGGCGGCATGCGCGGCGGCCCGTTCGGCGGCGGTGGCCCTGGTCAGAACCAGGTGCAGCCGAACGCGACCACCGCACCGGCCACCGGCACCTCGACCGGCCTGACCACCTAACCGTCACGCCCTCGACGAGCCTGACCACCTAACCGTCACGCCCTCGACGAGCCTGACCACCTAACCGTCACGCCCTCGATCGCCTCACTTCCAGACTTGTCCTGCAAATGGAGCGGTCTATCGCTCTATTTGCGGGACAAGTGCGAGCGCGCGACGAAGGCCTAGCGCCCGACAGGTCGCGCGCGCCGAGCAACACGATCACACCAGGCGGCGGTCGGTAGCCCACCGGGTCAGTTCGTGCCGATTCGATAGCTGGAGCTTGCGCAGCACACTCGACACGTGTGTCTCGACCGTCTTGATCGAGATGAAGAGTTCCTTCGCGATCTCCTTGTACGCGTAGCCGCGCGCGATGAGCCGCAAGACCTCACGCTCTCGCTGGGTAAGCGCATCGAGTTCGGGATCGATCGACGGCGCATCGGTCGCGGCGAATGCATCAAGCACGAAGCCAGCCAGGCGCGGTGAAAACACCGCGTCGCCATCAGCAACTCGTACGACGGCAGCTGCGAGATCGGCGCCGGTGATCGTCTTCGTCACGTAACCACGTGCGCCGGCCCGGATGGTGCCGATCACATCATCGGCCGCATCAGAAACAGAGACCGCGAGAAACCGGACGTCGGGCAGTACCGGCAGCAGTTGCCGTAACACTTCGACGCCGCCGCCGCCGGGAAGATGGACGTCGAGCAACACGACGTCCGGCACAGTTTCGGTGATTATCGCGACTGCGGATGCGACGTCTTCGGCCTCGCCGACGACCTCGACGCTATCGCCGAGCTCTGTGCGCACCCCTGAGCGGAACAACCGGTGATCGTCGACAATGACAACGCGCACCGGCGCGGGTTCGGCCTTTTCGGTCGTCACGTGCGGACCATCGCCGGCGATATCTCGAGCTGGATCTCGGTGCCGAACCCGGGCGAGCTGCGTACATACGCGCGCCCGCCATGGCGTTCCATGCGGCCGACGATGGATTCCTTCACACCGAGCCGGTCAGCCGGCACCTCGGCCGGATCGAAGCCGCGCCCGCGATCGCGCACGAACACCGTCACCTTGGTCGGCTCGATTTCCGCGTAGACAGAGATTGCGCCGCCGGCATGCTTCGCAGCGTTGACCATCGCCTCCCTGGCCGCTTGCAGGGTAGCCGCTAGCCGCTCGTCGAGCATGCGGTCGCCGACGACCACGATCTCGATCGTGACTCCGTGCGCGTCTTCGACCTCCGCCACGATGCGCTCTAACGCCGGGCCAAAGTTCTGCTGCTGATCCGGCGCTGGCCGGTAAAGCCACGTGCGCAACTCGCGTTCTTGTCCGCGCACCAAACGCTGCACCTCGCGTGGATCGTCAACATTGCGCTGGATGAGCGCGAGGGTATGCAATACCGAGTCGTGCAGGTGAGCCGCCAGCTCGGCGCGTTCCTGCTCGCGGATTCGCGCGCGACGCTCGGCACCGAGTTCGCGCACGGTGCCGAGCCACCAAGGTCCGGTGATGACCGCGACCCCGGCGACCATGACCACCGCGGCCAACATGCCGTTGCGAATCTGGTTCAGTTGCCCGTGGTACGCAAGGAACGTTGCGGCACCGGCGACGACCAAGCATGCGCCGCCGAGGGTACCCACCACCGACCAGGGATGATCGCGAGTCACGGCCGCGCGGCGCCACTTCACGCGCTGCGACTCATCGGCTTCGTGCCACAACACCGCTGCACCGAATCCGGTCAACGCAAGCGGCCACATCAGGTCGCCGGGGAGACCAAGACCGAGCGATTGGACGGCGAGCACCACCCCGATCGTGAGCGCGCCGATCGCCAGGTACTGGGTGCGGTCGCGTGACTTGTGATCGGTCGTGGCGGTTGAGCCGCCGTCAGGTATCGCTGGTACAAAGACCCAGAAAGCGGCGTACATCGCGATGCCAGCGCCGGCCGCAAACGTCAACGCCACGAATGCGGCCCGAACCACGGCAACGTTGACCCGCAGGTGATCGGCCAGGCCACGGGCCACGCCGGCAACCAGTTGGCCACGGCTTGCGCGATACAGCTTTGGAGACACCCCACGATGGTCACACGCCGAAGGCCTGCCCGGTATCGTCGCGGCACCGAGATCAGGGTGGAGTCAGGGTTCTACCTGATGGGCACCGTCGACCCGGTAGGCCACGATCATCGCTATGACGGAGAACTTTTCGAGCCAATCGGGCGACACCACCAGCCCTGGAACGCCTCGCCATGACCTTCGCAACCTGCGCCGAAGCACCGACGACCGGGTGATCGGCGGCGTGTGCGGGGGGCTGGGTCGGCACACCGGAATCGACCCGATCGTGTTCCGGATCGTGCTCGTCACGCTTGCGGTCTTCGGCGGCATCGGCCTGCTGATCTATGCGCTTGCTTGGCTCCTCGTGCCCGAAGACAACGCGACCAGGTCAGAGGCCCACCGGCTGTTCGGCGGCGGCTTTGTGCCGACACTCGCGGCGGTTGTGGTGGGGATCGTCGGGATCGTGGTGCTCATCGATTTCGCCGACCATTGGGCAAATGGGCGAGTGCCTCTGCTCATCATCGCTGCTGTCGTCGTCGTGATCGTGCTCAGCCGCCGGACGAACGCTGGCCGGGTGCCTAACGCGCCCGGCGGGCCGACCGGGGGCTTCCTCGGAGCACCGGGCACCGCGGCTCAGCCGACCCCTGCGACGACGCCATTCGCGTCGGCGCCCAGTGGCTATACCGGGCCCGTCGGATACAGCCCGCCGCCCGCATACAACCCGCCGCCCGCATACAGCCCGCCGCCCGGATACACCGCGCCGCTCGGACCACCCGCCGGCTTCGCGCCGTCCCGACCGATCTATGTCGCACCGCCTCCGCGACCACCCAAGCCGCCGCGGCCGCCGTCGATTCTCGGGCCACTGGCCCTCAGTGTCGGGGTGGTCGTGATCGGGGCGCTGTTCGCCCTCGACGCCGCGCACTCGATCAGCATCAGTGCGCAAGCCGTCTTCGCGGCCGCACTGCTCACCGTCGGTATTGCGCTCGTTATCGGAACGTGGATCGGCAGGGCGCGGGCATTGATCGCGGTCGGAATTGTCTTGACGGTCGCGTTGGCCATTACGGCAGCACTCGACGTCCCGCTACGCGGCGGTATCGGCACTCACAACGACGCACCCACAACCACGACCAACATTCCGGCGGCGTACCACCTCGGCATCGGTGAACAGAACATCGATCTGAGCAACCTGAACCTCGCGGGCAAGAACGTGCACGTCACTGCGGGCGTCGGAGTAGGGCACCTGAGCGTGGTCGTACCTCCTAGCGTCCTTGTCGTGGTGCACTCGCGGGTGGGCGCCGGTGAGATCGCCGTATTGGACGAGCGGACCAACGGCACCCATCTCAACCGGACCGTCTCGATCCCGGCAACCGGGACGACGAAGCCGGGCGAGATCGTCCTCGACCTCCAAGTGGGCGCTGGCCAGGTCGAAGTCGTGCAGACCTTAACCCCGGGTGCTGCGCCCGCGGTGCCCATCGCGCCCGTCGTGCCGAGCCTGCCCATACCGAGCGCACCGGAGGTGCCGCAATGATGAAGCGTCATGAAGCCGACTGGACGTCGCTAATTGCCGGCGTCACGTTTTGTGTCATCGCGGTCGCCTACCTCAGCAGCGAGATCACCGATCGCACGCTCGAGTTGCGGTGGGTGATTCCCATCCTGCTGATCGGGCTCGGCGTGGCGGGTCTTGCCGGCACGCTGGTGCGGGCACGCCGGCTGTCGACGCCAAGCGCCGTCACCACGCCCGACGTTTCGATCGCAGAGCCAGAGGTCCAGTGAGCTACTCCGAGGGGTAGCGAAGGCCGATCTGGCTGCGGATCTCATCGAGCGTTTCCATGATCGACAACGTCTCGGCCAAGGTGAGGACCGGGCTCTCGGTCAACCCGGCGCGAAGGCATCGGCCGACCTCGGCGGCCTGGTGCCGCAGACCGTGACCCTCGTGCGGCACGTCGTGCCGCTCCACGGTGCCGTCGCGGTCGATGACGCTAAACGAGGTCGGCGAATAGAACACGCCGTCGATCTCGATGCGAGCCTCGATGCCGTTGATGCTTGCCTGGTTCGCGGTCTTAGTTTCGAGAGTGGTGAACGAGACCGATTGGCGACCGCCGGTGTACTGGCAGATCACCGCGGTCTGCGCGTCGACGCCGGTGAACGCCTCGTCGGAGACCGCGGTCACCTTGATCGGCGTTCCGAAAATCATCGAAGCGAACGACAAGGGATAGATACCGAGGTCGAGTAGCGCACCGCCGCCGAGAATCGGCGCATAGATTCGGTGATCGGGATCCATCGGAAACCACTGGCCGTGGTCTGCGAGGACCGACCGGATCTCGCCGAGCCGACCGGTCGCGATGATCTCGCGGATGGCAACGACGTGTGGCAGGAAGCGGGTCCACATCGCTTCCATCAGGAAGGTGCCGCCGGCCTGCGCTGCCGCGATCAGCTCGCGCGTCTCCCCGGCGTTGATGGTGAACGGCTTCTCGACCAGCACTGCCTTGCCTGCGTTGATGGCGAGCATCGCGGCGTCGTGGTGGCCGGGGTGCGGAGTGGCGACGTAGACGGCGTCGACATCGGGATCCTGGACAAGCTCTTCGTAGGAGGGGTACCGGCGCTCGATACCGAACCGGTCACCGAACGCGTCAGCAGAGGCTTGGCTTCGCGACCCGACCGCAACGGCCATGGCGTCGGGCAACCGCGCCAAGTCGCCAGTGAACGCCGACGCGATGCCGCCGGTGCTGATGATCCCCCACCGAATGGGCTGGTCAGCTGCAATCGCCACGACATACTCCTCAGGTTGGATGCTGCCGGAACCTTACAACTGCATCATCGATCGTGGTTGAGCGTGCCGTCGCGTATCGTCCGTGGCATGCCGCCAAGCCTTCGCGCGTGCATCGACGACGCGCTTGCCGGCGTCAAGACCTCTGTGCTGGCGGCTCGCGTCGAGCGGCTCAGCGCGACGTACCGTACCGGCGAAGCCGCGAGCAGCCCGATCTTGTCGAGCGCCGATGACGTGTTGGCGTACGCGGCGTACCGCATGCCCGCCACCCATGCCGTGGCGCACGCAGTGTTCAGGCAGCTGCCTGTTGTCTTGCCAGACTTTGAACCCCGCACTCTGGTCGACATGGGCAGCGGAACCGGAGCCGTCGCGTGGGCGGCCGCCGAGGTTTGGCCGTCGCTGGCGGGCCTTGAGCTGCTCGAACAATCATCGGCTGCGGTTAGCCTCGGCAAGATCCTGATGCAGAGTTCGCATTCGTCGGTGTTGCAGGCCGCGACCTGGCGGTCGTGGCAGTTGTCCGATGCGGACGACGTCGGCAACGGTGATCTCGCGACTGCAGCGTATGTGCTAGGCGAGCTCACACGTGTGCAACAGTCATCGTTGCTTCGAAGCCTTGTCGACTGCGCCCCGGTGGTCGTCGTGATCGAGCCCGGGACGCCTGCTGGATTTGCTCGGATTCTCCGTGCTCGCAGCTACTTCACCGATGCGGGCTTCACGATTGCCGCGCCATGCCCGCACGAACTGACGTGCCCGATGGTGACGCGCAATGACTGGTGTCACTTTGCGGCGAGGCTCGAACGATCGCGTGTTCATCGGGCGGTGAAAGACGGCGATCTGTCGTATGAGGACGAGAAGTACTCGTACGTCGTGGCTGTTCGCGGTGACGCCGATCGCGCCGATGCGCGCATTCTGCGGCACCCCCAGACTCGCAAGGGGCTGGTGTCGTTGCAGTTGTGCTCCGCTACCGGCGACGTCGTCGAGCTGCGAGTAAGCAAGAGTGAGGGCACGTTGTATAAGTCAGCACGCCATGCGGCGTGGGCTGATCCGTGGCCCCCACCACTCGACGTCCGGTAACGGGTTCGCCACCACTCGACGTCCGGTAACGGCGTTTCGCTTACTTGTCCCGCGAATCGAGCGGTCTATCGCCCGTTTAAGCGGACAAGTCATCAGTGGTCGTAGGCTCGACGCATGATCAACCATGACTACGTCGTCGGGTGGGGCACTCTCACGTTGATCAACGCCGGCCTCGCGCAGGGCAAGGGCAGAAGCGGTCTGTTCTGGTTTCTGATTTCGCTACTGCTCGGACCCATCGCAACCTTGCTCATCGTCGTGCTCCCCGCGCATCCGCGTCGCGCCGGCATTTCTTGAAGCCGACTGCTAGTCGATGCCGAAGGTGACGGCGGGTCGGGGCCGGGTGTCGACGCTGAGGTGGAACACGTCGGGCCTGTTGTAGTGGCCGGTCGGATCGAGGTAGCGGCGCGCGGCATGAACCATGGCGAGGTCGATGTCGGCGTACAGGATCGTCTCCAGTTCGCGCGCCGGGCCAGCCACAATCTCGCCGCCGGGATCGACGATGACGGAGTTGCCGTCTTCTACCCAAACTCCGTCGCGCGCGGCGTCCCATACCCGATCACGCATCGGAAAGCCGGCCGGAATCTGATTGACATGCGTACACGGGTTGACACCGATGACGTAGCAGCGACCCTCGCGCGCGATGTGCTGCATGGTGGCAATCCATCCGTCACCCGTGGCCAACGTCGGCGCTACCCAGACGTCGATGCCCTGTGCGTACATTGCGAACCGCGCGAGCGGCATGTAGTTCTCCCAGCAGATCAGACCACCAACGCGACCGAAGGGCGCTTGGACGACGTGCAGTGTCGACCCATCGCCCATGCCCCACACGGTGCGCTCGGCCCCGGTGGGAACCAGCTTGCGATGCTTCGTGAGCACCGCGCCGTCCGGACCGAAATAGACGAGCGTGTTGTAAATCGTCGCGCCGTGCGCGTCGCGCTCGTTGATGCCCATAACGACGGTCGCACCGGCTTCGCGCGCAGCGTCCGCGATGAGGTCGGTGGCGGCACTGGGAACCACGACTGCCTGGTCGACGAGAAGTGCGTACCATTCGTCGTCGCCGTCCCAGATGCGGTTGGAGTCGTACCAGATTGGCGTGCCCGGAATGTAGACCTCGGGGAAGACGATCAAGTCAGCACCGTGGTCCGCGGCTTCGGCGATGAGGCCGACCGCTTTCGCGACTGTTGCGTCGCGATTCATCAGAATCGGCGCAGCCTGCACCGCGGCTACCGTCACCATGACGTTCGTCTCCTAGCGGCTCGACAGATCCGTGCTCAGTCCGACGAGGATACGGCCGAGTCGGCGGTCTGCGAACCGTCAACGAACACGCCCAATCGGTTGTAAGCAGGTCTAACCCACCCGAGTTGCACGGACATTCGCCGGGTATTGCCCGTCGCGTCTTGTGCTTCGGGTGTTCTGGCTATAGAAGGAGACGTCGGCGGTGGCCGGACCGGGCCGTCGCTGACTCGGGGCACGACAAATGGGGGCTCGGTTCTCTCACGACCGGGCATGTCGAGGGGGCGTCATGCGGAGACAGCGTGCACACGCAAGCTCGAACGATCGACGAGCCGCTCGGTGGGGCGTCCGGATCGGGATCGCAACGCTCCCAGCGTCGTTGGCGATCGTCGCGACCGGTGCGGTCGGCTCGGTCGCCGGGCCCACCTTGGCGCGCTATCCGTATCTCACCGACCTGACTGCTTCGTCGGTCGACGTGAACTGGGCAACGAGCGCAAGTGACACCACCCCCGGAGTTGTCACGTACGGCGTCGGCGGGAATTGCACGCAGTATGTGGCGACCACCGCGGTCGGGCCGTCGAGCTATACGGCGTTTGCCGAAACGAGCCCCTACTACCAACATTCGGTACTGCTGAAGAACCTCGCTCCGGCCACCACATACTGCTATCGCGTCTACACGGGTACGAATTCTCCCGGTACTGCGCTGCTGCCCGAACCTCCAGTGCCTCCGACGACCTTCACCACGCCGCCCGCACCTGGATCGGCGGATTCGTTCAGCTTCGATGTGCTTGGAGATTTCGGCGAAACATCGACCGTCACGACCTCACCGGCGACCGGTACGTTCAACAGCTATCAGGCGGCCCTCGACGCTCAGTTGGCCGCGAGTGCCACCAGCGCGATCAACCCGGCTCTATTTGCGGTCTCAACTGGAGACATCGCCTACAACAACGGCTCGACAACGAACTACGGCGACCTGAATCATCCCGCCGACACCGCGGGCGTCGTCGATCAGAGCAATATCTTCGACCCGCGCTACTGGGGCAAGGTCGGCTCGACCCTGCCGCTGTTCTCGACCGCCGGAAACCACGGACGGACCGGAACGTTCTTCAGCACCTGGCCTGAGCCCACCACCTCGTCCGGCGGGGTTTATAGCGCGAACTCGCAGTCCTATCCGGCAGTCGACGGTCAAGCGGCGGGAACCTATCCGAGCGATTGGTATGCCTTCACCGTCGGCACAGCTCGCATCTACATCCTGGACGCCGACTGGACCGACGTCGCACAAGGCGGCGTCAATGCGTCGCTGGGTCTTGGATGTCCAGGAGGGGCAACCCTGGCGTGCCCGAGCTATCAAGTCGAGCGCGATGAGCACTGGCAGCAGAGCAGCGCGGAATACAACTGGCTCGCGAGCGACCTCGCTCAGGATGAGTCTGCCCGTGGGGTATCAGCGATGCGATTGGTGTTCTTCCACTATCCGCTGCGCGTCGATCAGAACAACTTCACGACCCAACAGGACGTGTACCTGCAGAACAGCGCACGCAATCCCAACGGTGGCGCGTCCAGCCTCGAAGCACTTCTTGCGAACAACAATGTCAACCTGGTGTTCAACGGTCACGCGCACATGTACGAGCGCAATGTTGCGCCACTTGGCGGGGTGCCGAATTACGTGACCGGTGGCGGCGGCGCAGTGCTCACAAACGTCTCGGCGACCTCCACCTGCTCACCGACGGACGGCTACGCTCGAGGGTGGGATCCGACGCACGCGGTTGGCTCGTCTTGCGGCGCCCCGAGTGACGGCTCTGCTGCGAAGCCGGCCGCTGTCGCGCAGGTGTATCACTTCCTCAAGGTGACGGTGTCTGGCAGCGACGTCACCGTCGTACCTACTGATTCCACCGGTACCGCCTTCGACCCGATGACCTATCACTTCGTTGCCGATAGCCAGGCTCCGTCGCAACCAGGCGCCCCTGCTGTTGCGCGCGGTACTGGCTCGGCGTCCTATAACGTGACAGTGACGCGCGGTACGAACTCGACCGACAATGTCGGTGTGGTGTCGTACGACATCTACCGCGATGGCATCTATCAGGAGACGATCCCTGCAGCGACCCAGAAATGGACCGAGGTCGCCGTCCCCGCGGGAACCCATACCTGGACGGTCGCCGCGCGCGACCAACGCGGCAACGCGTCGGCACCGAGCATCCCCTCACCACCGGTGAGCCTCACCGATACCACTCCACCGACCGCCCCCACCCTGACTGCGGCGCCAGTCCGTGCGAACGAGATCGACCTAGCCTGGTCGGGCGCCACCGACAACGTCGCCGTCACCGGCTACGACATCTACCGCGACGGCGCAAGCACACCGGCTGCCTCTGGCGTCACCACGACAACCTGGGCCGACACCGGTCTGGTAGCCGGGTCGACGCACAGCTACGTCGCCGTTGCCCGCGATGCTGCTGGGTTGAGCTCGCCGAACAGCAACACCGCTACCGCCACCGTCGCAGCAGTCGTGCCGGTTTTCCAGGACGGTTTCGAAAGCGGCTCGCTCGCACCCGGCATCTGGACTACGCCCACGCCGGGCCTCGTCGTCCAGCAGGCCATCGTGCACGCGGGAAACTCGGCTGCGGAGGAAACGTCTACCGGCGCGGCGACGTGGTCTGCCGCGCAGCTGCCGACAACTTATCCGGCCCTCCGCGCCTCAGCGTGGGTGTACGTCAATAGTCGCAGCACGTCCGCTGGATTCCTCAAACTGAGGACGTCTACCGGTGCCTACATCGCCTACCTCTACGTCAACGCGGCCGGCTTCCTGTCGGTACGCAACGACGCGGGCGGCGTCACACACGTAAGCACCACACCCGTGACCAATGGCCAATGGCACAAAGTCGAGTACTACCTCAACACCAACCCGGGCGGGCCCATCACCATCACGGCCGCGATCGACGGAACGAACGTCACGTTCACGACTCCCGTCACGAGCACCGAAACCCTCGGCTCTACACCGATCGGCCAGATCGTCCTCGGCGATACGGTCACCGCCCGCACGTACGACGTCGCCATCGACGACGTCACGGTCACGACCAGCTAAGGGACCCCGGCGCTGCCGTCGCCGGCTCCTACCGAAACGACCGGAAAGCACAATACATACTTTCACAGTAGGGAATAGACGCCGAGGGCAGCTGGTTGACCCATGGCATGACGACATCATTTGCGGTGACCTGGGACTACCGCTGCCCCTTCGCACGCAACGCGCATGAGCACGTCTTGGCGGGCCTCGCGGCCGGCGCTGACTGGCACGTCAGGTTCCTGCCGTTCTCACTCGGTCAGGCGCACGTCGCCGAGGGTGAGCCGACCGTGTGGGAAAAACCTGAGCAGGACACCGGTATCCTCGCGCTCCAGGCCGGCGTCGTGGTCCGCGACAACTTCCCCACGGCGTTTCCCGCCGTCCACCTTGACCTGTTCGCGGCCCGTCACGACAATGGCCTGCACCTCGAAGACCCAGACGTGGTCAAGGACGTACTCCAACGTCATGGCGTCCCGGTCGAGACGGTATTCGCCCGCATCGACGACGGATCGGCGCTGGCCATCGTGCAAGCCGAGCACGAGGAGTTCGTCGCGTCGCACAAGGTCTGGGGAGTGCCCACGTTCCTAGTCGACGACCAGGCAGTGTTCGTCCGGTTCATGCATCGAGCGAAGCCGGACGGCGGGCAGCCGGCGTCGGCGTCCATCGACACGATTGCCCGCACCATCGCCCTCATCGGCTGGAGCGACCTCAACGAGTTCAAGCACACGTCGGTTCCGCGGTGACGTGATCGCGTTCTGTTCGTGAACCAACGCAGGAGTGTGTGCGTTGAAGTAAGGGAACAGCCGAGATCGGAGCTAACCGTGTGGATTCGGCGCATCGCCGGCGTGGTGTTGTGTGTCGTCGGCGCCGTCTGGATCGGCCAAGGCTTCGGCGCCGTACACGGATCCTTCATGTCGGGCCACCAGCAATACGCGGCTCTCGGCATCATCGTCGCTCTTGCAGGCATCGCGCTGATCGGCTGGCCCTGGCGACGACGCGGCGGATCGTAGAACGACTGCCCTGCTCCCACTCTTTCGAACACTGACCGAATCCCCTGTGCGGCAAAGGGATTCAACCGGATCTTGTGGTCGACGCGACAGAGTTGAAGCCGCCAGGGTAGTTGGTAGTGCGGCGACTCGGAAGTGGCCTCAGTTATTTGGACGAGGGTCTGAAATCCCCGGGCCGATCCCCGTCACGGCGTACACGATCCCGACGCCCTCGAAGAAGATGCGGCGACGCTCGACCGAAATCGACTAGTTGATGCCGTAAAGGGCCGCATCTTAGTCTTCGTCCACTTCAGCATCGACACAACATCGACATCCTGCACAGTGCCCCACCACACGCCATCGACAACAAGGTGTCGCAGTTCCATGATCGGCGGGATTGCGCTTTCAGCGACTTTGTTCGGACGTTCGCCAACGCATCATCAAGTGCTCGATGAGGTCCGCCGACTGTTTGCCAGATTCCCGCCGCTTGACGCTCGCTTCGCTCGAGGCCAGCATGGCGGCAGCGGAGCCCCGCGCGTGACCACCTGGAGGAAGCATGAGTGCATTGCATCGTGGGGCTGTGCCGTTGGCGTCTATTGCAGCGGTAGCGGCAGCGCTCGTTTCAACGCCGTCATCAGCCGCCGCCGCGTCATTCCCGGTCATCAATGTGCACGAGTCCGACCACGGCTTTACGGTCAGTGGCGCGACGCTGAATCGCGATGCCGGTCGGGTCACCTTCCACTTCACCACAACCACCACGAACACGAACAACGGCAGCGACGTCGAACTGCTCCAAATTCGGCCAGGGCACACCTTCGCCGAGGCCGAGGCCGCTGGTGGTGGAGGCGCGGCCAGTCCCGCTGCGGCTGCCGCCGGTACCCGCGCCCTGCAATCCACGATTCACTTCTTCGGCGGTGCGAACCTAAACCTCGCGTCGCAGTCCGAAAACATCACCGAGACCCTGTACGCAGGCACCTACTACCTCGTGGACCTCGGCGGGCAAAGTGCCGGTCCTCCACAGATCGTGCCAATCCACGTGACCGGCACGCCGTCACGGTCAGCACCGTGGCCCGCCATAGGTGCCACGATTCTCGTCGGCAACGGGTCCAGTGACCGCTTCAAGATCTCCGGCCCGATCCCCGCCGGGTCGAACATCTTGATTCGCAACACCGCAGACGGTCAGACGATTCACTTCACGCAGTTCATCCCGATTGTGCCCGGCACTACGGACGCCACGATTCAGACGCTGCTGAACAGCAACAGCCAAGCACCGCCACCGCAGATCCTCGGCCCAGGGTTCAGTGCCGGGATCCTCAGCCCTGGCACGCAAGAGGTCGTGAGCAGCGCATCACTCACACCAGGCACATACGTGTTGGTGTGCTTCATCGCTGACGACATGACCGGTATGCCGCACGCCCTGATGGGGATGCACCTGGTCGTCACTGTGAAGTAGGTTCACCCACCGAATGGCCCCGTAACTCCTTGCGGGGCCATTCGTATGTGCCTCGCGGAGCCCGTTCGCGAAGATGCCGTCGCGTGCCTGAAACCTGGGGGAATAGCCGCCGGGGTTCAAGCCGAGCACAACTACGCGCGGCGTGCCGACGAGCCCAAGCAGGTCGCCTTCGTACGGTTCGGTGAAGCCGTCAAGCGTCACAGCGCCCAGGCCACGACCCTGGTAGGACCCGAAACCAACGAGCGAGTTTCGGAGGCATCGGATCGGCACCGGCAAGCAACGACGACGCATGGTCATCCCAGAACGCGACCACCCTCTCGCGCGCTGAAGTCATGCCTGCCAACTGCCTCCCGGATGGTCGGTTCGTCCGGATTCTCGATCGGTTCGATGACATCTCTCGTCGACGCTGTTGGCCTCCTATTCGGCTCAGCGTCGACCGCTGATCTCCGGAGTTTGAGCCGGAATGTGCGCTCTAAGCGTGGTTATTCCCACTCGATGGTGCCGGGGGGCTTGCTGGTGATGTCGAGCACGACCCGATTCACTTCGCGCACCTCATTCGTGATCCGCGTCGAGATGCGCGCGAGAACCTCGTACGGCACGCGCGCCCAATCAGCGGTCATTGCGTCTTCCGATGACACCGGCCGCAGCACGATCGGGTGTCCGTAGGTACGCCCGTCGCCCTGCACCCCAACCGATCGCACCTCCGCAAGAAGCACGACCGGGCATTGCCAGATGTCGCGATCGAGGCCGGCTGCAGTCAACTCTTCACGTGCGATGGCATCGGCTTCACGCAGGATCGCCAACCGCTCGGCGGTGATCGACCCGATGATGCGCACCGCAAGACCGGGACCAGGAAACGGCTGGCGCCACACCAGCGCATCGGGCAACCCGAGTTCAGCGCCAACGGCACGCACTTCGTCTTTGAACAACGTGCGCAGCGGTTCGACTAAGGCGAACTGCAGGTCGTCGGGCAACCCCCCTACGTTGTGGTGCGACTTGATGTTCGCGGTACCGGTGCCGCCGCCTGACTCGACGACGTCTGGGTAGAGCGTCCCCTGCACGAGGAAGTCAACAGGCGCTGAGGCCGAGATTTCACGTGCGGCTGCTTCGAATGCGCGAATGAACTCGCGACCGATGATCTTTCGCTTCGTCTCAGGGTCACTGACCCCGGCGAGCGCCGACAAGAACGTGTCAGCAACGGAGACCACATGTAGCTGAACACCCGTCGACGCAACGAAATCTCGCTCGACTTGCTCGGCCTCGCCTTTGCGCAACAACCCGTGATCAACGAACACGCACGTCAACTGTGAGCCGATCGCGCGCTGCACCAGCGCGGCGGCGACAGCGGAGTCGACGCCTCCCGACAATCCGCAGATCACCCGCCCAGAACCTACCTGCGCCTGAATGCGCGCCACCTGTTCCGCGACGATGCCCGCCGTAGTCCAGCTGGGTTTGATGCCTGCGACGTCGCGCAAGAATCGGCGCAGCATGGTCTGGCCGTGCTCGGTGTGCCGCACCTCGGGGTGGAACTGCACGCCGGCGAGCCGTCGCGATACGTCTTCGAATGCCGCGACAGGCGCCCCGTCGGACGACGCGATGACGGTGAATCCCGAAGGCGCGACCGTCACCGAATCGCCGTGTGACATCCAGACCGATTGTTGCGCCGGCAGATCCTTGAGCAGCACACCTTCCGACGACGGAACAACGGTGACTTTGGTGCCGCCGAACTCGGCCGACCCGGTGCGCTCGACCACGCCGCCCAAGGCTTGAGCCATGGCTTGAAACCCATAGCAGATACCGAAAACGGGGATACCTGTGTCGAACAGAGCGGCGTCGATAGAAGGTGCGCCGTCGGCATAGACCGACGCAGGACCGCCGGACAGGATCACGGCTGCCGGCTCACGCGCGACGATCTCGGCGACCGGCATCGTGTGCGGCACGATCTCGCTGTAGACGTCGGCTTCGCGAACGCGGCGAGCGATGAGTTGAGCGTATTGCGCCCCGAAATCGACCACCAGCACGGTGGGGGTGTCGGCCGTCATTGAACGAGTCTAGAGGCTGGCCGACTGAACAACTCGAGACCCACGTTGCACACAATCGTCAGTATCGCGATCACGAACAGACAGCCGCCGAGCGTGCGCAAGCCCTCGTGCTGGAGGATCACGCCGACCAGCGCAGAGACGCTGGCACCCCCGACATTGGCGGCCGCCACCTGCCAGCCGATCACCCGATGGGTGCGGCTAATGCCGATGCGAAGGGGCGTTAGTGTCACGAGCGCGGGAAAGACGGGTGCGATCGCAGCGCCCATCACCCCAAATCCGACGATGACCACCGCTGCGGACGGCGCCCACCAAATCACGGCCGCGGCGACGAGCGCACCGCCGCACCCGATGCGGACGAGCAACTCAGGCCGCGGCGTCTGCTTCGGTATCGCGAGGCCGAACCGAGAAAGCGTGAGTGCCCCCCAGTAGACGAAGACGGCTGGCCCGGCGGCTGCCGCCGTGAGACCGAGGGGGCCCCGAAAGAAGCTCGCCGCCCATTGCCCGGCGGAGACTTCGAGACCGACGTTGAAGAAGAACATCGCCACGCCTAAGCCGATCAACAATCCGACGTTCCGGGTTGGGCCGTCGTCCGCATCGGCTGCGGGCTCGTCAGCAGGAGCCGCCGCCGCCCGAGTGTGAGTGCGCCACCACCCGTAAGCGAGGAACAGCTCGAGCCCGATCAGCAGCACGTACGCCGGGCGCCACGACGTCCACAAAATAGCGACCGTCACCACGAGCGGGCCGAGTGCCGAGCCAATGCCGTACGCGCCGTGCAGCATGTTCATCAACCGCATGCGACCCGACAGCGCCACCACGATATTCAGGCCAGTGTCGAGCAAACCGGCGGTCGCACCGATGAAGAACGCACCGACGAGCACCATCGCCCACACCGATGCGGTCGCAAGAATCGTCGCACCAGCGGCGCCGATCAAACCGGCGCCAACAAGCAGCGGGCCAACTCCGAAGCGGCGCAACCCTCGACCAGTCCACAGCGACGTCATGATGTTGCCGCACGTCGCGAACACCAGGATCAAACCCAGGCTGCCGAGTGGCTGATGGAACGTCTGCCGCATCGCCGGCCAGGCGGTGCCCCACATGCCGTCG
>Ga0080027_10000049_pt1 | contig 45186 bp, 35 predicted proteins | sample OrgsoiDNA2013046_FD_70962 | JGI IMG/M metagenome (GOLD analysis project Ga0080027, IMG submission 70962) | Permafrost soil microbial communities from the Arctic, to analyse light accelerated degradation of dissolved organic matter (DOM) -... | ecosystem: Environmental > Terrestrial > Soil >... | reverse complement strand
CTTCCGAGGCAAAAACCGCAGATCGCTGACCTGAGGATTCAGGGAAAAAAATCCGTCGACCTCCACCTCCGTCGGGCCCAGTTCCTGGCGGAAGGCTGCAAGCAGTTCTCCTGGAAGCCAGTAGCGCACTTCAAACCCCTGCGTCTTCACGAAGCGCAGCCGGAACTGGTTATAAAGAGATCGAGGTCCTAATTTGTTTGCCATTTGGATCAAGCTGCTACCTCCGGGCCGCAGGACGCGGCGAATTTCGCGAAGAGTGGCGCGCGCATTTTCTTTCGAGAGGTGCTGCAAAACGCTGTAGGAGAAGGCTTGGTCGACGATGCTGTCGCGAAAGGGAAGATAGCGGCCGTCCCCGACGACGAACAGCGCATCGACGCCCAACTGGGCCGCCACGTGGCGCGCGGCGCGAATGCCGCCCAGCGATGGGTCGACTCCGATGGGGCGATAGCCGGATCGGGCCGCCGAGATGCACCAGCGTCCCCAACTGCAGCCAATCTCGAGAAACAGCCGCCCGTTGCCCGGAGGCAGGCGCAAGTTCGGAATCGGATATTCCTGCAGCTTGCCAGCCAGATGGCTGTAAAGGGCGCCGTTCGTGGCGGCAATCCATTTGTTAACGAATGGGTCGATTTCGTCCCCGACCGGCGCCGGCATGAGCTGGGGACCTTCGTTGCGGGTGGCGGCCAGGGCACGTTGCGCGTCGCAGTGAGTGAAAGGGACTTCTTCGACCAAAAGTACGGGAACGCCGTCCACGATTCCGTACGCGTGGCCCTTTTCGCAGATGAGCTCGCGGCCCGATTCCTGGAGGCCCGAGCGGTCGCGCGGGCACACGATGAACTCCAGAAGGCGCGGATCTACCCCAGCATTCCCCGAACCCATCTATCAACGCTCTCCTCGGAAACCCTGATTATACTTGAGGGTCGCAGACGTTCCTTCCTGCGAGCCTGGTTCGCTCCATGGGTTTCGGGATTCATGCATATTCTGTTCAACGCATTGGCGGCGAGTTCGGGGAGTGGGCTCACGTATGTCCGGAATGTAGCTGCCGTGCTCGCCCGGCAGAGCGAGGTGCGGGCAACGTTTCTCGTGGGTCCGAAACTTGCCGGAGAATTTCGCGCCGGCGCAAACGTCGCATTTGAGGAAATGCGGGAGCCACAATCGGTGGCGCGCCGGGTCGTGTGGGAGCAATCGGCGCTGCCTTGGATCGTGCGCAGACTGGACGCGGATGTTTTGGCGTCCGCGGGGAATTTTGCGTTGCGGCGATCGCCTGTGCCGCAGGTTTTATTAAGTGGAAATTCCTTGTATACGTCAGCCGACTATCGGCGCGATCTGCTCCAGCGGCGGGAATACGGCCTGTGGATGGACAATGGGGTCCGGTCGTTCTTTGCTGCGCGCTCGGTGCGTTGGGCGGATATCACGGTAGCTCCCAGCGAAGCATTCGCGCAGGACCTGCGGCAGTGGACGAGAGACAACCGCGTCGTGGCCATTCATCATGGATTCGATCTCGAGGTCTTCTTTGCGGAAGACGCGCCCCTGCCCGAATCGTTGCAGACCATCCTCACAGCCACGAACGACTGCTTGCGTCTTTTCTTTGTGAGCCACTACAACTACTTCCGCAACTTTGAAACGCTGATTCGCGGGCTCGATATTCTGCGCGCCATGCTTCCGGAGAGAAATCCCAAGCTGCTACTGACGACCCGGCTGCGTTCCGAGGACAACCCGGGAGATTTTCGCGCCGAGCCGGCGGCAGCACTGGTTCGAGAGTTGGGGCTGTCGGAGCACGTGGTCGAGCTGGGAGCTATTCCGTACCGTCAGCTTCAGCATTTGTACCGGGCCTGCGATCTCTACGTCACCGCGTCGTATGCTGAGACGTTCGCTCATCCCTTAGTCGAGGCGATGGCTTGCGGAGTTCCGCTGGTGGCCTCCGACTTGCCGGTCCATCGCGAGGTAGCTGGTGACGCCGCGGTTTACTTCCCGAGATTCTCCGCGGAAGCCTTCGCGCAACGAGCGCGAGATGTGGTGAATTCGCCGGAACTGGCGCATGAAATGTCGAGAAACGGCGAACGGCGGGCCGGTGATTTTAGCTGGGAGAAGCACGTGGACCAGTTGGTGGACGTGGCACGGGACCTGGTCGGACGCCGCGCGGGGCGGGCGGAGTGAGGGGATCAGCGTGATACCATACCAACAGTTTTCGCACCGGGTGTGACGGACCTTGATGACTTCAAGTGTTGATGTGTCAATAACTTACAAGCCGGGCGACGCGGTTTCGTATCACGGCGGCCTAGCCGCCGATTGGGAACGGCGGTACGAGAAGCGTTCGTTTCAGGCGCGTTTGGCTGTGCTGGAGGGATGCCTGCGGGGACGGGCTCTGGCGGGAACGCAATGGCTGGACGCGGGTTGCGGCACGGGGACTTTGACGCGCGTTCTAGCCTCGAAGGGCTGCTGTGTAACCGGACTGGACGCCGCGCCACAGATGATTGAGATGGCGCAGGGGCAGGCTCGAGAGCATCCGCAGCGGGAACAGATGCGGTTCGAAGTGGCAGGCCAGGAAGCCGCCGGAACGATTGCGCGGCTGCCCAATGCCGCCGCTTCTCTGGACGGAATCCTTTGCTCGAGTGTTCTGGAGTACGTGCCAGATACGGAACAGTTGTTGCAGGAGTTTTCGCGAGTGCTCAAGCCGGGGGGAGTATTGCTGATCTCGGTGCCGAATTCGCAATCCTTCGTGCGCCGGGCCCAGGTCATGGTGCACAGCCTGGGCCGCAGGGTGGGGAGACAGTGGTTGCCGTTTATCGAGTATTCACGGAACGAATATTCGGCGAAAGAATTCGATGCCATGCTTTCGGGCAAGGGCCTGCGAACGGAAAAGGTGATTGCATTCGGCAGTCCGCTGCCGCAGTGGTTGCAGAGGCAACGATTCGGCGGCTCGCTCCTGATGTTTGCGGCGGTTCGCAACTAAGTGATCCTGGCTGATCCAGAGCTAAGAATGATCCAGACCGAAAAACCGGGAGAGACTCAGCGCAAGGGGGTAGATGCTGGAGCCTGTTTGTTGCCGGTGAGCGTAATCGTCGCCGCCCGCAACGAGGCCCGTAATCTGCCGCGATGCCTCGACGCCCTGCGGAATTTCGGAGAGGTGTACGTCATCGATTCGCACAGCACGGACGCAACCTGTGAAATTGCAGTCGCGCATGGGGCGAACGTCGTCCAGTTCGACTACCGGGGAGGCTGGCCGAAGAAGCGGCAGTGGGCGCTCAACACCTTGCCGCTTGCGCATGGATGGGTTCTCCTGCTGGATGCAGACGAAGTGATGACTTCGGCGCTGGAAGCAGAGATATCTCAGGCAATTTCCAATTCCAGTTGCGATGGCTACCATATCGCCCTGCAAATGCATTTCCTGGGACGGCAGTTGCGGCACAGCGACGCCAGCTTTTGGAAGCTGTCCCTGTTTCGCCGGGGGAAAGCTCGCTATGAATGCCGCTTGCAAGCGCAGGATGCATCGATGGCGGACATGGAGGTACATGAGCACGTGGTCAGCGATGGTCCGACGGGGAGACTGACGAATCCGCTTGTGCACCGGAATGTGGAGGCGTTGTTCCGATATATTCAGAAGCACAACGAGTACTCCAATTGGGAGGCGAAAGTTTGGCTCAACCGGGACGGCGGCGAGGATGAGCGGGAATTACAGCCTGCATTCTGGGGAACACAAGCGCAACGGCGGCGCTGGTTGCGGCGGAAGTTTCTCATGGTCCCGGGGTTTCCCCTGCTGTTCTTTTTTTACAAGTACATTTTCCGTCTGGGTTTTCTGGATGGCATTCCTGGATTGATTTATTGTTGTTTTCAGAGCATTCAATTCATGCAGATCAAAGCGAAGGTCTACGAGCTACAGACACGTGAAACCCGCCTTGGTTAAGTTGCCATTACTTTCCGAATGAAACAAATTCTCCAGGATGCGCGCACGGGCGAGATTGCGGTCGCCGAAGTGCCCTCGCCACAACTGCTGCCAGGCTGCGTCCTGGTGCGGGTGGCCGCGTCCGTAGTTTCGGCGGGGACGGAACGGGCGTCCTCGGAGTTTGCCAGCAAGAACCTTTTGCAGAAGGCCAAAGCGCGGCCGGATCTGGTGCGCGACGTGCTGACGAAGCTCCAGCGGGATGGCGTGGCGTCGACATGGAATGCGGTTCACAGCCGATTGGATCAGCCCTTGACGCTCGGCTACAGTAGCGCAGGCACGGTGGTGGCAGTCGGCGAGGGCGTTACAGATGTTCTGGTAGGAGAACGCGTGGCCTGTGCCGGCGCCGGATATGCCATTCATGCGGAGTTTGCCTGCATTCCGCGGCTTCTGCTCGCGAAACTTCCTTCGCCGGATGTCAGCTTCGATGAGGCAGCATTTGCCACGCTCGGCGCCGTTGCGCTGCACGGAGTTCGCACAGCCGAAGCGAAACTCGGGGATACGGTGGCCGTCATTGGCCTGGGTCTGCTGGGCCAATTGACTTTGCAGATGCTGCGCGCCGCGGGCTGCCGCGTCATTGGATTTGATTTGAATCCGAAGCGGGCTGCTTTGGCCCTGCAACTTGGAGCGGACGCAACCTGCGACAACTCCGAAGGCTTTCCTGGCCTTTGCCAGCAGCGCACTAGTGGGCGAGGAGCCGATGCCGTTTTGATCACTGCCGAAACTCCAAGCAGTGAGCCGGTAAATCTGGCGGGAACTGTCGCGCGCGAGCGGGCGATTGTCTGCGCGGTGGGCACGGTGGGCATGGAGATTCAACGCCGGGTGTTCTTCGAGAAAGAATTGGATTTCAGGATTTCGCGATCTTATGGGCCCGGTCGCTACGATTCTGCGTTCGAACAGAAGGGGCACGATTATCCCATCGGCTACGTTCGCTGGACGGAAACGCGAAATATGGAAGCGTTTCTCGATTTGCTTGCTCGAGCGAAGATTGATGTGAAGCCGATTATTTCGCATCGCATTCCCATTGCGAACGCAACGTCGGCGTATGAGCTGATTAACGGTAAGCCTTCGGAAGCTGCGCTTGGCGTTCTGATTACCTATCCCCAGGCGGATTCGATGCCGGCGAGCCGGGTAAAGATTGGCTCGGAATCGACCGTAGCCGCCGGAACAATTCGCTTGGGCGTAATTGGCGCCGGGGCGTTTGCCACAGGCACTCTGCTGCCCACGATTAAGTCAATTTCCGGAATCGAGCTTGTCGGTGTCTGCACAGCGACCGGCGCTCGTGCGCGGCACGCAGCCGAAAAGTTTGGCTTTCGTTATTGCGCGACCGACGAGCACGAAATTCTGCGGGATGAACGGCTCAACACCGTGCTGATCGCGACCCGGCACAGCTTGCACACGAGGCAAGTGGTGGCGGCGCTCGGAGCCGGGAAGCATGTGTTTTGCGAAAAGCCGCTGTGCCTGACGGAAGATGAACTGGGGGATATCGTGCGTGCCCGGGCGCAGGCGAAAGAATCGGCTCTGCTGGTCGGCTTCAACCGGCGTTTCGCGCCGATGGCCCAACGCCTGAAGAGCTTCTTTGCCCCTGTGCAGGAACCGCTGCTCATGCACTACCGGGTGAATGCCGGCTTTCTAAAAACGGATCACTGGACGCAGGATCCAGCGGAAGGCGGGCGGATTCTGGGCGAGGTTTGCCACTTTGTGGACTTCCTCACCTTCCTGGCCGGCGCGTGGCCGGTGCGCGTGCAGACTCATGCCCTTGCGAGCACCGGGTTGTATAGTGACGACAATCTAACCGTGCAATTGGAATTCGCCAACGGATCGCAAGGCACGATCACCTATGCGGCGAATGGAGACAAAGCTTATTCGAAGGAACGTGTGGAAGTCTTTGGCGGTGGGGCCGTTGGGGTGCTGGAAGACTTTCGTGAACTGGAACTGAGCCGCGGGGGTCGTAAACAGTCGGAGCGTTCGCGGCTGGCGCAAGAAAAAGGTCATCGCGCGGAATGGGAGGCCTTTGCCAGGGCGCTTCGAGAAGGCGGGCCTCCGCCGATTGCCTTCGAAGAGATTGTCGCGGTTTCTCTGGCGACGCTTCGCGCCCTCGCCTCCCGCCGCGTGGGCGAACCCATGGCTGTGGACACCGAGGCATTTCTCGCCGCTGCGATTTCGGACGGACAGGGAAGCCAGCGGGCGTAAATGCTAATCCTGGGCCTGAACATGTTCCACGCCGATGCCTCCGCCGCCATTGTAAAAGATGGAGAAGTCGTCTTCGCCATCGCGGAAGAGCGGCTGAACCGGAAGAAACACTTTGGCGGTTTTCCGGCGCTGGCGATTCAGGCCTGCCTGGACCACGTCGGCGCAACGATTTACGACATCGATCACATTGCCATAGGCCAGGATACAGACGCCAACCTCACGAAGAAGGTGCAGTACGCGCTCTCGAATCCGAGCCGCATTCTGAATTTCATCAAGATGCGTCAGCGCAAAGAGTCCATGCGCGACCTGAGAACGCTGATCGTTGACGCGGTGGGCGCCGATCCGGCGCGACTGCGTTTTACGGAACACCATCTGGAACACCACATCGCGCACATTGCCAGCGCGTTTTACTGTTCTCCCTGGGAGAAGGCGGCAGGATTCAGCTACGACGGCTCAGGCGATTTCGTGTCGACCATGACGGCGCGCTGCGAGGGCACGGAGATCGAAGTACTCGAACGCGTATATCTGCCGCACTCGCTGGGATCGTTCTACACCATGATTTGCGATTTCATTGGCTATCGCAAATACGGCGATGAAGGAAAAGTCATGGGACTCGCGCCTTATGGCAAGGATACCTACTGCGATCAGGTGCGAAGCTTGATCACATCCAAGAACGGCGGTTTCCGGCTCGATCTCGAATACTTTCAGCCGCTGGGCAGCAATCAGGGAATGCAGGTGAAGGAAGATGGCACGGTGGAGTTGGCGCGCCATTTCTCCGATCGGATGGTGGAATTGTTTGGCGCTCCGCGCGAGCCTTACAGCGAGATTACGCAGCGCGATATGGATCTTGCGTTTGCCATGCAGCATGTTTTCGAGGAAGTGTTCTTTGATTTGCTCAATGCACTTCACCAGAGGGTTCCCGGCCAGAACATCGTTATGGCTGGCGGATGCGCGCTGAACAGCGTGGCCAATGGGAGGCTGTTTGACCGGACTCCGTTCCGGCAAACGTGGATTCAGCCTGCCGCGGGCGACGAGGGCCTTGCCATCGGCGCTGCCCTGCACACTTATCACAGCGTGTTGAAGCAACCGCGGAAGTTCGTCATGAAGAATTCGTACCTCGGTCCGGAGTATTCGGATGCGCAGGTGCAAGCGTGTTTGCGAGGCGCAGGTTTGCGCTTCCGCAAGCTTGACCGGCAGACTTTGCTGGATGCTACGGCGGACCAAATTGCTGCCGGAAACATTGTCGGCTGGTTCCAGGGGCGTACGGAATGGGGGCCTCGCGCGTTGGGCAACCGGTCGATCGTGGCGCATCCGGGTCTGTCGACGATGAAAGACACATTGAATGCCCGCATCAAGCAGCGCGAATGGTTTCGTCCGTTTGCGCCGTCGATCCTGGCGGACCGGCAGAGCGAATATTTCGAACACGATCATCCTTCGCCGTTCATGCTGCATGTTTATAAGATTCGTCCGGAGAAGCGGGCGGAGTTGTGCGCCGTGAACCACGTGGACGATACCGGCCGCCTGCAAACCGTGGCCCGCGAGGAGAATCCGCTCTACTACGATTTGATCAGCGCCTTCGCGAAGAAGACGGGCATTCCCGTGATTCTCAACACTAGCTTCAACGAAAACGAACCGATCGTGTGCAAGCCGGAAGAGGCGATCGACTGCTTCCAGCGGACGAAGATGGATGTGCTGGCGATCGGCTCCTATCTTGTGCTGAAATCGGAAGCCTGACGCCATGGCGATTCCGCCCGGGGAGCCCCCGCGAGACGCGCTAAAGTCTGAGACGACTTGCAAACTCAGCTTGAGTTGCATAGCGCGCTTCCCGAACACGCGTGTGCTGGCGTGGGATGGAGACGTGCTGTATGCATCGCGCGGGTATCGCCTTGTTCGCTGCCGGCCCGCCGAGAAGACAATCCAATGGGAAGAGGTTGCGCGATATTCTCCCGTCTGGTGGCGGAGAATCACGGCGGCCACCCGTTTGGGATTCCGCCTGGTGCGCGACGGGTTTCATGCGGTGGCAGTGTTGCGCTCGGGAGAACTCGTTGCTGCGCTTCCCGGCGCGATTGCAACGCTCCGCCCGGGAGAAAAGGAATTCCGGATCACACACGCTCTCCAGCGCGGAACCCGGCCTTTGAACCTCGCGGTTACACCGGATGGGAGAGTCTTCTGGGGAGAATATTTCGACAATCCGGGGCGCGATGCGGTTCACATTTACGGCTCCGATGATCGCGGTGCCAGTTGGAGGGTCGTCCATTCATTTGAGAAGGGCGCGATCCGCCACGTTCACAACATTGTCTACGACCGCTGGGGGGATTGCTTTTGGGTGCTGACGGGGGATGTTGGTTCGGAATGCCGCATTCTGCGCGCTTCATTGGATTGGAGCAGGGTCGAGTCCGTAATTGCCGGAAACCAACAGGCTCGGGCCGTGGCTGCCGTGCCCAAGGAAGACGGACTGTACTTCGCGTCGGATACGCCGCTGGAACAGAACTATATTTATAAGCTAGATCGCCACCGGAACCTAGCTCAGTTGGCCGAAATCCACGCTTCTGTCCTTTGCGGCTGCGCGGTTGGGGATGGGGTTTTCTTCACAACCATGATTGAGCCGAGTGCGGTGAATCTCGAACGCTTCGTTGGTGTCTACGGCAGCGATGGGAGCACGGAGTGGGCTAGCTTTCGGTCGTGGCAGAAAGACGGCTGGTCAGACATGTTATTTCAGTATGGCAATGCGTTTGTCCCATCTGGGAATAATACGACCAACCTATTGGCGATTACCACGGTCGCAGTCAAGAACGCCGATCTTGAAGCATCCGTATGGAGCGTCGACATTGCTAAGCAGGATCCAAAGCGATAGCCGGCTGATCAAATCGACTTTATCCCTTGGGTCTTCGTCTGGATCGATAACGCGCAATTTCGCGTAAGCGCATTTCGCCGAGCAGTCGATCTGAAAAGTACCCTTCGACGCTCGCTAAGAGCAAGAACGCCCCCGCTAACCCCCACCTAGACCAATGGTCCCCAACGGCGTACCACACCAACCCCACGAATATGAAAAGCGCTATGGCAACATGAAAAGCGTAAGCGCCAATTGAACGGATCGGGTATTGGCCAGTTTGACGCTTATATGTCCTCCAGTCTTTAATTCTCGCGACAAAGACTTTCGACCCGGGCACAAAGGAGTAAATCGCTCCTGGATTCCAGCGCCTTTCGCGCCCATTCCTTGTTCTCACTTCCTCACGGAGTTCGTCGGACAGCTTGTTGGGATTGATGCGGCGCCTCGCTAACTCCTGCGCGAGGGATGTTCGTGCATCGGTGGTCAACTGATCTTGCTGCGAGGCCAACGCCAGCAGTTCGCCGTCATCCATGGCTCGGTGGCGTGTCTCGATGTCTGGGATGTTCACTGCGCGGCATCCTAGCCTAGAGCGTGAAGGTGAGCAAGTCGAACCCGCGGTAACTGCTGCCAGCTAATATAGTGAAAGCGTCCGCTCTCCCATGCTCCTCGCAAACCGCATCCAATACTATCGCCGCATTGCTCGCGCCTACCTGCTGCCGGGCCAGAGCCAGCTTACGTTCTGGCATGAAACACCCGAACTGAATCCGCATTTGCGGAGCGATGCGCTTGGCGAATACTACATGACGTTTGCGACGAAAGCGGATTATGCTGGGCATTACGATGCGAAGGGCATTCCCATGCTCGATTACCACGGCGCGATCGGGCGGCAGTATAACCCGATTGCTGTGGCGCAGTGGGGGCTGGGGAACTACAACCTGCTGCGGCGAACGGGGCATCCTTCGCGGAGAGAAAAGGTAATTCGTTGCGCGGATTGGCTGCTGACGACGCTCGATCAGAATTCGAGTGGCGTGTGGGTCTGGAGCCATCACTTCGATTGGGAGTATCGCGATATGCTGCGGGCGCCCTGGAATTCGGGACTGGCTCAGGGGCAGGCGATTTCGCTGTTGCTGCGCGCGCACTTGGAGACGAGGAACGCGAACTATCTGGGCGCGGCGCGCGATGCCTTTAAGGCTTTTGAGCGGGCGGTGGATGACGGTGGCGTGGCTTTTACCGACGCGAGCGGCGATTGGTGGATTGAAGAGTATATTGTGCACCCCCCGACCCATATCCTGAACGGATTTATCTGGGCTTTATGGGGAGTGTATGACATGTTTCTCGCAACCGGCGAGAACAAATACCGGCAGCTGTATGAGCGCGGTGTAAGAACGTTAGAACACAACCTGGAAGCCTACGACACCGGATTCTGGTCGCTCTACGAGCAATCCGGGACGAGGCTGAGGATGTTGGCGAGTCCGTTCTATCATCGCTTACACATTGTCCAGTTACGAGTGATGCACCGGTTGACGGGGTCGCCCGTATTCGCGAGAGTTGCGGATCGGTGGGAGCGATACCAAGCTAGCGCCTTCAACCGGACGCGCGCAATCCTGTGCAAAGGAGTCTTCAAGATTCTCTACTATTGACCCGTGAAGATTCTCTACGTATCCCAATATTTTCCGCCAGAGATGGGCGCACCCGCGGCCCGCGCGGCCGAACTTGCGCGTCACTGGGTCGAGGCGGGCCACGAAGTCACGGTGCTCACGGGATTCCCCAATCATCCCACCGGCGTGGTGCCTCCCGAGTATCGCGGTGAATTCCGTCGCCTGGTCACGCGGCGAATATGGAACGGCGTGCAGTTGATTCGCACCTGGCTGCTGCCTTTTCCCAATCGCAAGCCCTACGAGCGAATGTTGAATTACGCTTCGTTCTTCATTTCCTCGGCGATCACCGGCTTGTTTGTGTCCAAGCCCGATGTGCTGATCGCGACATCGCCGCAGTTGCTCGTGGCGTTGAGCGGATGGTGGCTGGCGTTTGTGAAGCACGTACCGTTTGTGTTCGAGGTGCGAGATCTTTGGCCGGAATCATTGGCCGCTGTAGGCGTTGGGGAAGGGAATTCACTGCTGATTCGGGTTCTTGGAAAGATTGCGGGCTTTCTATACCGCCGCGCCACCTGCATCGTTGTGGTGACGGCTGCGTTCAAGACGTTTCTCATCGACAACTGGAGTGTGCCCGCGGAGAAGATCTTTGTCGTAGAGAACGGTGTGGAGACGGATCTGTTTGCGCCGCAACCGGATCGGGATGCGAAGAGGAAGGAACTCGCAGCGGAGGAGAAATTTCTAGTTTGTTACGCGGGGACCCTAGGTTTGGCGCACGGTCTCGATACTCTGATCGAGGCCGCGGCAATTTTGCAGACTGAAACTCCCTGGGTGCAATTCCTTGTCGTGGGAGAGGGAGCGGACAAGGAGCGCATCGTTGGTCTCGCCACCGGGCGCGGCCTAACCAATCTGCGTTTTGCCGGACAGCAGCCGCGCGAGACTATGCCCTCGTTCATTTCTGCATCCGATGCATGTCTGGTGATGTTGAAGAGAGCAGAGTTGTTTAAGACCGTGATCCCCACCAAGATGCTGGAATTCATGGCCTGTGCGCGGCCCGTGATATTGGCGGTGGATGGCCAGGCGCGGGAAATCCTGGATGGTGCGCAAGCGGGGATATTTGTCGAACCGGAAGATGTAATAGGGCTGGTAGGAGCTGTTCAACGCCTTGAGGCGGATTCCGTTTTGCGCGAAACACTTGGGGCGAACGGGCGTGCGTATATAGTGCATCATTTTTCCCGTCAGCAGACGGCGGCGGATTATCTCGCGATTTTGAATAATCTGCTGCGCGGGGAGAGCCCCTAGGCACGCTTTGCTTAAAGTCACCCGATCCGGCCGTTACAGGCAGAGATGGTTCGAGAGTTTCGCAGGATCGAGCGTGCGGGATCCCTCCCGCTGGTGGGGAGGAGAAGAATCAAAGCGGGGCTAGGGCCGGATCGCGACCAGGGTCAGCGCCGTAGCCATTTGCGTCAGCGCTTCCGCCGAGCGGGCCGCTACGACCTTCCGTGTGCTGCTGGGCACGAACAGAATGTCTTCCGATTGCATGGGCATGTCCTGCACTTTAGCGCTTAGGATCTTCTTGAGGGGAACTTTGATCTGTTCAGTTCCTTGCGCGGTTCTCCGCAGAATGGTTGTCCCGCCCATGGACGCAGTCCGGTTAGCCCCCCCGGCGAGGGCGATGGCCTTCAGGATTGTTAGATTTTCCGAATCCGAGACAAACGCGCTGGGCTTGCCTACGTCCCCGACGACATAAAAAACCGGTCCGTGCTTCACCACGATGGTGTCACCCGGCTCGACAACAACATTGTTGGGGTCCGAAGGTGCAAAATCCGCTGGCAGCTTCACGGCGATCGTTTTGCCTGGATCAGACCGGTGGGTCACGGTGATGGCGCGGCTCGCTTTATCGGTAAAACCGCCTGCTACGGAAATGAGATCCAGCAAGTGGCGTTCTCCCGCGACGTTGTAGGGGCCGGGGCGGGCCACCTCGCCAATGAGGGTTACGGTCGAAGTAGCGGATTCCGAAATCAACAGAACCACGTGCGGGCTGTTGACGAAGCCGCCATCGGCGAGCCGTTTCTCGATCACGCTTTGTGCCTCTTCGAGGGTTAGGCCGCCGAGGTGCACATAGTCGATGAGAGGGAGATATACGTCGCCGCTGTTGTTGATGCGCGCCTTCTCCGAAAGCTCTGGAACGCCGTAAACGGAAATATCGAGCAGATCCCCTGGACCTAGAAGAGCGCCGGGCGAGGAGTTGGACGGCGGGGGAGGGGCGGGAGCGGTTTCCTGGGCCCTAGCGGGTTCGGGGACTGCGCTAGGGAATGCATCCTGTGCCGAGGCCGAAGAAACGACAAGAGCAAGGAGAAACCCACTGGCAACCGAGGCGCGAAAAGACCAACTCAGCCTCGTGGATTCAAGCATTTACGTCTCCGTGTACCGTCATCGAGTGTGCCTGCCAGTGTAGCATGTGGAGGTGTTGCCGTACCTCGTGTGGTATGCCCCTTGGAGAGGGCGGTTTCGTTGCGGCAACGCGAGAGCAAGTGGTATAGTTTGCAAATCGTTGCAACTCCAGAGCAAGACCCCGGGACCCCCATGGTGACACTGCGGATTGTGTGTAGGCCAGCGTCAGGTTCGCGTTCGGTTTTGCTGGTTCTTTCGGGGAAACCGCGTTGACTGCGCTTTATCTCGGTGCCTTCACTTTCGCGCTACTTGTCTCCTTCGTCCTGACCAGGTCGGTTCGGGATTTTGCCTTCCGCAGGGGCTGGGTTTCCATTCCTTCGCCGGAACGGCACGTTCATGTTCATCCTCTCCCGCGGCTTGGCGGGGTGGCCATTTGTTTTGCCTTCCTGGCTACGGAAGCCATCGTGACTCTCCTTGCCCCTTGGTTTCCAAGGTGGGGCCCAAGTGTCTCGATGCGGCCCGCAACGACAATCCTGATCCCGGCCTGTGTGGTGTTTTTGTTGGGCGTGTATGACGACCTTCGCGGCGCCCGGCCCTGGGTGAAATTCGCCGTGCAAGGCGCGGCTGGAGCGATGCTCTTTTTTGGCGGATTGAGAATTCTAGCCGTGCCGGTCGTTTTTGGGGCGCGGCATTTCGGTAGTGCCGTTGGGCTGGTGCTTACAGTTTTCTGGGTGATCGGGATCACCAATGCCTTCAACCTGATCGATGGACTGGATGGGCTGGCAGCAGGGTCGGCGCTGTTCTCCACTTTGGTGGTGTTCATCGTGGCCCTCGTCAGCCACTCGCATTGGCTGGCTCTGGCCACGATCGTCCTGACCGGCTCGATCCTTGGATTTTTGCGGTTTAACTTCAACCCCGCCACAATTTTTCTCGGGGATTCGGGCAGCCTCTTCATAGGCTTTCTGCTCAGCGCGTTCGCGCTGCAAGGAGCCACCAAGGCGCCTACGGCCGTTGCCGTCGTGATTCCGGTCGTCTCGTTCGGCCTGCCGATCCTCGAAACCGGTATTTCCATTCTCCGCCGCCTCATCAACGGGCGCCCGGTATTTACGGGGGACCGCGAGCATATCCATCACAAACTGCTGCAACGCGGACTTTCCCACCGGCAAGTGGTGATCATCCTGTATGCCGTGTCCGGGGTTTTTGCCATGCTCAGCCTATTCCTGCTATGGCCCGGGGGCACAACTCTCGGCTTGGTTTTGGCGGTTGTCGGATGCGGCGTCTGGATGGGCGTGCAGCATCTCGGATATATCGAATTTGGTGAATTGCGCCGCGTGGCTGTTAGAACCATGGAACAGCCGCAAGTCTTCGTCAACAACATGGCGATTCGACGCGCGCTCGGGGAACTGAAGGTTGCGCGGGATTATGAGCAGGTCTGCAACATCGTGCAGGCGGCGTTCGAGAGCAACGATTTCGACTCGCTGGAATGGACACTCGAGAGCAGCGGGTTAGGCAACCGCGGATTTCTCCTCGTTCCCCAGCGTTCCGATCTTCTCCAGTTCCGGTGGCAACGTCCTTCCCAAAGCTCCGGAAACGACTCGCAACCGTCCTGGCGGTTGCAACTCGACCTGCTTACAGCGAAGGGCGTTCTCCTCGGACGGATGATGCTGTTCCGGGTTTACTCGCCGAAGGCGCTGCAACTGGATATCAATCTGCTGACCACGGATTTTCCCGCCGCTCTGGCGGACGCGCTGGACCGCACTCTTCCCGCGTCTGTGCTTGCCGGGGTCAATGTCGATGCGCATCCCTCCCTTTTGCGAACGCAAGTCAACTGAATGCGCCATTGAGTAGAATTGCGACGTGCCAGCGCTAAGCGAAATTCTTCCTTCCTCATGCACATCCTCCACGTAGTAGGCGCCCGCCCCAATTTCATGAAGGCGGCCCCGCTGCTGCGCGCTCTCGGCCAATTCCCCCAACTGCGGCAGACGCTGGTTCATACCGGGCAGCACTACGATGCGGCTATGTCGGAAGTATTTTTTCGCCAGCTCGAAATGCCTGAGCCGAACGTAAACCTCGCTGTTGGCTCCGCGAGTCAGGCGCTACAGACAGCGGAGGTGATGTTGCGCTTCGAGCCGGTCCTGCTCGAATTCAAGCCGGACTGGGTGGTGGTCTACGGCGATGTGAACTCCACTCTGGCGGCGGCCCTGGTTGCCTCGAAGCTTGCAATTCCCGTCGCCCATGTCGAGGCCGGGCTGCGATCGCGGGACCGAACCATGCCCGAGGAAATCAACCGGGTTCTTACCGATCAGGTTTCGGATTTGTTGTTCACGCCCTCGGCCGATGCCGACGACAATCTGCGCCAGGAGGGCATAGACACCACTCGGATTCATCGCGTGGGCAATGTGATGATTGATACGCTAGTCCGGCTGTTGCCTCACGCGACGCTACCTCGGGAAATCGCGGGTTCTGAACGCTTCGTCCTCGTGACGCTCCACCGCCCTGGCAACGTGGACGATCTGCCCTGGCTGCGGGAAATGCTCGCCGCCCTGATCGAGGTCAGCCGCACTGCTCCAGTGGTATTTCCAGTGCATCCGCGGACGGCGAAAAGCTTAGCGCAGAACAACGCAGCACACCCGCAGACCCAAAATCTGCGCCTCCTGCCGCCTTTGCCGTACCTCGAGTTCCTGGCCCTGCAGCAGCATGCGCAGGTTGTGATCACCGATTCTGGCGGCATCCAGGAGGAAACCTCCTACCTCGGTGTGCCGTGTCTCACCGTGCGTGAAAACACCGAGCGTCCCATCACCCTCACAGAAGGCACGAACACACTCGTGGGACGGGACATCCGGCGTTTACGCCACGAACTTGAGCGCGCTCTCGCTGCGCCGCGCCAGAATCCTCGTCCCATCCCCTTGTGGGACGGCCACGCCGCCGACCGCATCGCCCGGATTTTGGCAGAGGGCCCTTAGCCGAAACTGGCGTGCTACAAGGCGTTCCGCCCAATAACTGGCACGCCTCGCTAAGCGAGTTATCCACAGTGGAATCTATCCCGCCACTCCTGCATGCGATAGCGCACGCATATCCTGACAAAGCCCGGAGATGTGCAGGAGGAATGCTGGATGTACCGCTGGATGACCGCGAGAGACGTAAGCTTTGTGAAGCTGCAGGCCGCTGTATTCTGCGTGGAATGCGAACTCATTAGCCAAAACAATACCTTGAAGTGCCTCTCCTGCGGCAGCAAAGCTTTGATGAGCTTATCTCGCCTGATGGGTGGATCGCTGCTGAATCAATCGACGGCGAATCTAATTCAGGATGCCGCGCTGGATCGCGTGGTTCGCGAGCTGCTGCAAACGATTCCGTCCAAAATGCCAATGCGCGAACTGCGGGAGGTGCCGCGCGCCGGCGAACTCGGCGACGAAAGAGAGACAGAGGACACACTCATTGCGGCCAAGCACGGCCACCTCCCCAAACCTCCGGCACGGGCCTTTCGCTTTCCGCAGCCCAAGACCGAGGCCGCACTCGAGGAAATCTCCGCTTTCGATCTCGACCTTGCTCCCGCCATCGATATCATCACGGACCGGGCGCAGGTGATGACGCGCGCCACGGGCGCGGCGATCGCACTCAATCGCGGGCGCGACATCGTTTGCCGGGCACGCGCTGGGCGCACTGCGCCGGACCTCGGTGTGAGGTTGCAAACGGAATCGGGCATTTCGGGGCATTGCGTGCGTACGGGCGAAATCCTGCTTTGTCACGATACGGAATCGAGCCCCCACGTCGATCCCACAATCAGCCGGCGACTTGGCGTGCGATCGATTCTGGTCTCGCCCATCCGCTATTTTCAGCGGACGCTGGGGATTTTCGAGGTTCTTTCGGCTTCCCCTTACGCCTTCGACCAGCGCGATGTGGCCACTCTGCAACTGCTCTCCGGGATGATGGTGGCGGCGATCAGTCGCGTGGTTGATCTTCCGGCCCGCATCGCCTGAGGCCATCCGGGAGCCTCTTTATGTGGGAAGGGTGTCCTACGTTCCTTTGTCGGGCTGTTTAGGGCTTTTCTAAGCCCTGTTGCCTTGTTTTGGCGTGTATCATGATGGCAGCTTCGACATGAGCAGCCAGGACCCCCAGGCCGCGCCGGTGCAGCCTGTGCCTCCGCCGAATGAGCGAAGAGGTCGCACGCGACACCTGATTTCTACACCCGCCACAGTTCGCCTTCGTGGCCCGGGCATGGCTGCCGCGTCCACTCAGCTCCTGGATCTCTCGGAAGACGGGGTTGGCGTGCAAACGTCGATCGCACTCCAGCCGGAACGCACCTTAGCTCTCGATCTCGATCTGAATCCTGACGAACGTCCCGAGCCGGTGCCCGAGTTGACCGCCCAGAGCCGGATCCGCCTCATCGGACAGGTAGCGTGGTCGAAGCCGGATGGGCGCGCTGGCGTGCGTTTTTTTTCACCTGATCAGGCGTCGCTGCATGCCATCCAGCAGTGGCTGTTTCTCAACGCGGTTGCGGACGCCGCAGGGAATCCCCGCTTTCCGGAGTTGCTTTCGACGGCTGCACAACCCAACAATATTTCGGGCCCGCCTCTCCCTGGCAAATTTGCGGAACGGGAACAGTTTGCGGACGAGGAAGATGAGGTCGAGTACGGGCTGTCGCCGTTGGGCCGAGATATCAACGCCATCGTCAGTCGGGCGCTGGCGCTGACGGGGGCGAAGGGCGCGGCATTGGCTCTCTACGAGGGCGATCAACTGATTTGCCGGGCTATCTGCGGAACGGATACGCCCGCGCTCGGAGCCCGAATTTCGACCGATTCTGGCATCACTGGCGAATGCATTCGATTCGCGCAGGTGATGTACTGCTCCGACGCCGCCACCGACGCGCGTGTCAATCAGGAGATTTGCGCTGATCTCGGGATCCGCTCGATTCTCGCGTTACCACTGTTTGCGGGAAAACGCATCGTGGGTTTGCTGGAGGTTCTCTCGCAGCGCCCTGAGGCTTTCGATCCCGGGGACGCCAAGGCTCTGGATCTGATGGCGCGCCCGGTGATGGGGCTGCTTTTTGCCGAGGGCCAGTCTGAGTCCTTGCATCGTGGTGGGCCGAATACGGGTACAGCCGACTCTGGCGCGAATGAGTTGGATGTCGCCGCCATCGAACGGAGCAGGCGCGCGTTGGCGCAAACTGTAATGCCCCGAAATCGATTCTTACGCCGGTCGATCGAGGCAGTGGCCGCGGTGGTTGTGATCGGCGCGGTGACCTGGCTCATCGTTTCGCAGACCAAGACTCTGGCCTCGCTGCGGCAGCCTTCCGTTGTTGCTGCCACTCAGATTCATGCCGACGTGCCTCACCTGGATCCATCTCCCGCCGCGACCGTGCAGGCTCCGATCCGATCCGCGGAAGCGAGAACCGATGCCACGAAACTGGACGACTCTAGCGCGGAATCCCTGGAAGAACTGAAGTCCGCGGCGCAAGCCGGGGAACCGTCGGCGCAATATGCCATGGGCGCCCGCTATGCCACCGGAGAAGGCGTGTCGCAGGACTATGTCACCGCCGCGCGCTGGTTCTCCCTGGCGGCGAAGCAGGGATACGCTCCCGCGCAAGGCATGCTCGGCGCTTATTACTGGTCGGGTCGCGGGTTGCGGAAAGATTTGAAGCAGGCTTACTTCTGGTCCGTGCTGGCGCGCGACGGCAACGATGAGATCAGCAAAGACCGGGTCGATTCGCTCGTGGCTCAACTCAATCACAACGAAATGCTGCAAGTCCAGGAACTGGTGCGGGATTGGTACCGCAAGCATGCACCCAATTCACCAGGTACGGCTGCGGCCACGGTAACGCGCTGAAACCGCGCTAGCCTCCTTCCCAATCAGGCTTGCAGGCAGGTAGACTAACCAGTCCGTTCCTATTTCTACGTACAGGCCCCCAGATTGATGAACGTTCGCTCGCCAAAGTTCCGTGTCCGCTTGGTTATAGTTACCTTCTTGATTCTGCCAGCCGCCACCCTGAGCTTCGCCCAAAAGCCCGCCCTCACGTTGGACACGTTCTTCAACTCGGTGTCCTACGACGCCGTGCGTCTCTCGCCGGATGGTCAATCCGTGGTGATTGGCGTGGAGCGCGCCGACTGGGAGCAAAACATCTTTCGCCGCGACCTGTATCTCTATCGCGATGCGGCTCAGCGCGAAGGCAAGTTGCGCCAGCTCACGCAGTCTGGACGCGACGGCGATCCCCAGTGGTCGCCCGATGGGCGCTGGATCGCATTTCTCTCCGAGCGCAAGGCTTCCGTCGGCAAATCGAAAAGCGCGAGAATGGACGAGGATGCCGATAGCAAAGAGAAAGAGATTACTCAGATCTACCTGATTTCGCCGGAAGGAGGCGAGGCCTTTCCGGTCACGCTCGGGGAAGAGGAAGTTCATGCCTTCACCTGGTCCGCCGATTCGAAGTCCCTTTACTACACCACGCGCACGCCGTGGACCAAAGCGCAGAAAGATGCGTACAAGAAAGATTGGAAGGACGTAGTGCAGTATCGCAAAGCGGAACGTGGGGACGAGATCTTCGAGATGGGCATCGCCAAGGCTCTGGCCGCTCGCGAAACGAAAGGCACCCAACCTCCGCCGGAAGAGAATGTCGATCCGGACATCACGCCCGGGGCGCGAGTTCTGGCCCGTTCCGATTTTCGCGTCGCCGAGATTGCCGCCTCGCCGAACGGGAAGCGGCTCGCGTTTCTCACAACGTCCGTATCCGAACGCGAAGAGATCTTCGCGGAATTTGAGATCTATGGCCTGGAGCTGGAGGGCGCCAGCCTCGACCGTGCTCCCAGGCGCCTCACCAACAACGAAGCGCAGGAAGCGCGAATTGGCTGGAGCGATGACAATCGGCACATCTTTTTCCACGTGGGATTGGGATCGGTAGAGGGCAAGTACAAAGACTCGCAGGAGCGAATTTACTGGGTTGACGCGGATAGCGGCCAAACCGCGCGCTGGGCTGCGGAATTCGATGGAAGCGTGGCGGGGTACGCAACGCAATCGGCTAAAGGAGCCTTGTTCCCTGGGGTTCTTGGCACGCAAGTGGAACTGTACTCACAAGCTGGGCCGGATGCGAAATTGGAAAAGCTTTCGGGTTGGGCCGGAACTTACGGGCACCTTTCCATCGGCACGAGATCTTCCCGCGTTGCGTTTGTATACTCTTCGCTCCAGCGTCCGGATGAGGTGTATCTCGCGGACAGCCCGGAACTGCTACAGAATGCACGACCGATTACGGCCTTCAACACGCCGTTGACCGAACGCGACCTTCCGCGGGGAAAACCTTACCGCTGGAAGTCCAGCGATGGCACGCCGGTGGAGGGCATGTTGATTTATCCTCCGGGAAAGTTCGAGGCCAAGGGTCTGCCCCTGCTGCTTCTCATTCACGGTGGTCCGGCCGATGCTGACGGAGATCACTTTGAGGCCGATTGGTACCAGTGGTCGGATTTGGCGGCCACCAATGGCTGGCTGGTGTTCCAGCCGAACTACCGCGGGTCTGTCGGGTACGGCGACAAGTTTTTGTCGCAGATTGTGCCGGAGATCGTCTCTCGTCCCGGAAAAGACATTCTGGCAGGCGTCGATTCGTTGGTGAGCGACGGCAGTGCCGATCCGGAACACCTCGCGATTGCCGGTTACAGTTATGGCGGGTACATGACCAACTGGCTGATCACGCAAACCACCCGCTTCAAGGCCGCCATGACCGGCGCCGGCGCCGTGGAGCACGCAGCCAACTGGGGCAACGACGACATGACGTTCGACGATGCCTATTTCCTGGGAGGCCGTCCCTGGGAGGCCAAGCAGCGTTATCACGATGAAGCGGCTCTGTTCCAGATGGATAAGGTCAAGACGCCTACTCACATGGTGGGCGGCAGCGACGACATTCGCGTGGCTGTTCTCGAAGACTATTTGCTCGACCACGCTCTGCACGCGCTCGGAATTCCGAGCACGCTTTTGATCTTTCCAGGCGAGGGCCATAGCCTCACCAAGAACCCATGGCATGGAAAAATCAAAGTCCGTGAAGAACTCAAGTGGCTCGAGAAGTACGCGGGCAAGCCGGGCGTGACCTCGGTCGGCGAGTGATGGAGTTAGAAGGGTAGGGATTAAGTACCTATGGAAGAGAATTGTTGTTAGCGCCTGATCTAACCCATTCTCAAAGCCGACGGCCGCGATCGCGCTACGCTCTCGATACCAAGCCAACGCGGCGAGATACTCCTGTTCCGCTTCGGGGTGAAACTCAACCGGGCTACTCGCCATGGAGCAGCGTGTGCCCCTTTTCCCGGATCTCATCCCAGGCGATCGTCTTTACCTTCCCGGATCGAACGTCTTCCAAGCGGCGAGAAACCTCCTGTTGCCACACCGCTTCAATGTCTTCATCAACGGCGGGTTCCAGGCTCTTGATCAATCGTCCAGCCATAGCTGCACGTTCGGTGTCGGGCAGGGCCAGAGCCTTCTTCAGCAATTCTTGTGCTTCCTGCGTCATCAGCGAGATTATTAACCTCCGCATAACCTTCACAGCCCCGTATCCCGTTTGCTCGCGCTCGCGACGTTCGTCTTCGCCGAACTGGCAGCATAGCGCGCCACACCCCGGTACAGCGCTTCGGCGATGTTCTGCCTGTAGAATGGATCCTGCAGGTTGTGTTCGTCCGCGGGGCTGCTGACGAAAGAGACTTCCGCCAGAATCGCCGGCATGGTGGTTCCCGTCAGGACAACGAAGGATGCAGCCTTGACGCCACGGTTTCGCACTCCTGGGCTCTTGGCCGCCAGCGACCCGTAAAGCGACTGCTGAACGCTTGTGGCCAGTCTCCGGGAAGCGTTCGACTTGCTCTTCAACTCCGGGGCAGCCATTTGCAGTTCCGGCGCGGAGCCGACTTCTTTCTCTTCCTCTTCCAGAACCTGCGTCGACGGGCCATCCGACGTGTAGTAAGTCTCTACACCCCGCGCCGCGGACATGCTGCTGTAGTTGGCGTGCACGGAGATAAACAGGTCCGCTCCGACTTGATTCGCAATTGCGGCCCGGCGTCCCAGCGGCACGAACGTATCGTCCGTGCGCGTGTAGATAACCTCAAGGCCAAGCCTCTGCTCCAGCAGGACGCCCAGCCGCTGCGCAATCTCGAGCGCGAGATCTTTCTCCAGCAGACCCTGACGGCCTACTGTGCCCATGTCCCAGCCGCCGTGGCCCGCGTCAACCACAATGCGAAGGTGGGGAACGTGAGCGCGAAGCTTGGTATCTTCCGCGGTCGGGTTCTTGGAAATCTCTGGAAACGCCGGAGGCGGAACATTTCGTACCACGGTCTGCGTGTCCAGCTTCGGCTTGGGCGGGGCTGTCAGGCTGCGGATTTCCAGCACGAGGCGGTAGGGGTTCGGCTCCAGGCTTACTGAAAAATTAGAGCTATTCTTGGTTTCCAGCTCGACCCGGCTCACGCCTGGCACGGTTTGCCCGATCTTGATGTGGCTGAGCAGAGCATCGTCCACAGTGTCATTCTTGTTGGTCAGTTCCGGCACCAGGGCGGTGTCGTGGAGATCCACAAAGATCCGGTCGGGAGACGACAAGCGATGGATTTCGTAGGGTACCTGATCCTGCAAATCGATGACGACGGTGCTCGAATCGGCGCTGGCCCAGTGGCGCAGTCCGGTGATGCGTGGCAGGGCTGAGTTTCCTGCAACCTGGGCTGGCGATAGAGCTGTTACAGTAGCGGCCGGTTCAACCACAGCCACGGCAGGCAGGGCCGGTCGGGAGTGCCACCACCATGCCCCTCCCGCCGCTGCCACAGCGACGGTCGCGACGAGAGCCCACTTGAGCCCAGGCGAGAAGCTGGTGCGGGATCCGTCGTCGGCCACCGGGGAGGGTTTTTGGCGCTTGGCGCCCACAGGCACGGCCGGAGCAACCAGTTGTTCCCGCGTCCCGAAGGAGGGCGCCATGGATGGGGAATTCTCCGGTGATCCCGTCAGCTGCGTCCAGTCGGCGAGAGAAGTGCTCTGGCCCGTGAGATCGTTGTGGCTGAGATCCGGGTGGCTGAGATCCGGGCGACCAAGATCCGGAACGGGTGGGCGCCCGGAAATCTCGCTTCGCGTTGGGGCTTTCGGGGCCGGGGCACGAGCCGGAACCTCGGCGCGAATCGCTTCCACGGTGAGCTCGGCCAGAAGGCTCAGTTCGCGGATATCGCCATCCGTAAAGGCGTAGGGTTGCTTTTCAAAGGCTTCAATGAGGCCGCCCACGCCCAGCGCCGTGCGCAAGGGAACCGCCACTACCGATCGGATATCGAGTTCGCGGCAGGCTTCCCGGTCGACGCGGGTATCGGTCTCGGAGTCATCGCAACGGACGATCGTTCCGCTTGTATAACAGATCGCCGTGAGTCCGGATTGCAGGCTGAGCCTCAAGCCCAGGGGGGGAGCCGTGTCTCCGGCCGTTCCACGGCACACGATTTCGCCCGCCTCCGCCAGAGCGATGGCGATGCCGCTCGCCCCGCTAATCGACAGGGCTCTTTCGGCGATGAACTGCAAAACCTCACTCCGGATCTGGGCCGCACCCGAGCCTGCTTTGGCCATCGCCGCTTTCCGGGAGCGCAGTTCCTCCAGCAGCGACGAGAAGCTGAGAAGGGTCGGTAATGCCGATTGCAGACCTTCGGGAATAGGCTCTTGAGCCGGACGGCGAGAGGGGTCGTCCGAGGAACGCGACGGTGCGCCAGTACCGATTCTGGTTGTCCCACCGTCGCAATACTCGGGTCGAAATGGCATGTAGAGCTTTTTTCAAAACTAAGTAGATTTTCGGAGCGTTCTCAGTAAATTACAGGCTTCTTGTGTCCTGAGCAATGTATCCAAGGGAACCGGAAGTGCCGAATTGCAAGCACCTTCGGCCCCATTGAGCTATTGCCGGGCTCCGCATGGAACCGTATTCTGAGACTATGAACGCCGAACAAAGTGAAGTCCCGGCTAAGACCGAAAAGCGTAACAAGGGCCGCTTGAACTGGTTTTGGCCCGCCGGAGTGATCGCCGCGGGGGTGACCGGGGCCGCCGTCGTGATGATGCGCGGCTGCTGGCATCGGAACCTGAGTTGGCCGCTGAGCGTGCAGGGAAGTTCGTACCGGGTTTGTCTGGGTTGTGGCATCAAGCGCCTGTTTGACGAGCCCACATTTACCAGCTATGGCCCCTACAGCTACGAATTGAAGAAGCTGAAGGCGTGGGAGGAAGCTCATCCTCGCCACGGCCATCCCGTCGTAAAACGCGCCTCTTAGTGCCGCCTTCTTAGCTTTCGAAATACCGGCCTTCCAGCCACAACTGCAATTCGTCCTGCGAATCCTTGGGGATTTCATCGAAACGGAGCCCGACATCTCCGTTGGGCCGGCGCCATGCGACCGCGGCTTGGGCCTGCACAACTAGTTTTCTACCGGGCAACGAGAATCGAAGACGAACGTGTTCCCCCGGTTGCAATTCCGCCTTGGTGCGCACGCCGACTCCCCCCCGGCTCACGTTCAAAAGCTCCGCATCCATGTGTCGGCGGTTCGCGACCATGGAAACGTGCGCTTGCAGAGCATGGCGATGATAACGAAGCCGTCCACGGAGGATGAGGTTGCGCGCCGCGGCCAGCGTGTGAACCGCTTGTTCGACGGATACCGGCTTTTGAAAAAAAAAGTCGGCGCCATTGCGGCGCAGTTGGTCGTGATGCAACGGGCCGCTCATCAAAACCAGCGGGATGGCGTCTTCGCCCCGGCGCATCGGTTCCAGCTTTTTCACCAGCGCGTCGGCTCCTGCCAGGTCGTAGTCCACGATGACGGCATCAATCTTCGTCTGCGAGAGTTTGCGGCGCGCTTCTTCAGGCTCCGATTCCACATCCACGCCGATTTGCATACTACCTAGGATGCATTCCAAAACACTAACTTCCTGCCAATCGCGCGACACAACCATCGATTCAAGCGTCATATGAGAATCGTAGTCTGCGGGGTAACTCGAACGTAGGTCACGAAGGTAATGGGCATAGGCCGAAGAGGGAGCCGATCCGCGAGACGCCGTACAGAGGGGACGGCCGCCCTCGGCAGCTCAGGAGCGCGGCTCCGCTGGTTAGGATTCGGCGGTATGCGGGACGCATGCGCAAGCGCTAGCGGGAGGTCGCAGCCGTCAGAACTTCCTTGGACTGAGTTCTGTACCATTCAACGGTCCGCCGCAGGCCTTCCTCGAAATCCACAAGCGGCTTGTAGCCGAAGCACTCGGCGGCGCGCGAGATATCAGCCAGAGAGTGCTTTACGTCCCCTTCGCGCGACGGGCCGTACTTGATGCCGCCGGAATACCCGGTGGGTTTCTTTAGCAATTGGAACGTCTGGTTCAAGGTGAAGCGCGTGCCGGTCGCCACGTTGCACATCTTTCCCGCAACTTGGGCGGCGGGAGCGTGGCAGGCCAGAAGATTGGCGCTGACCGCGTTGTCAATGTAGGTAAAGTCCCGGCTCTGCTCGCCGTCACCGAAGGCCGTCGGCTCCTGCCCGCTCAGCATCGAAGTGATGAACTTCGCCAGCACGCCCGAATATGGCGAAGTCGGATCCTGATACGGTCCGAAGATATTGAAGTAGCGCAGGCTGACCGTCTCCAGGCCATAGCAACGGTAGAAGCTGGTCATGTAGTGTTCGCCGGCCAGTTTGGCAACGGCGTAGGGAGAAATCGGATTGGGCGGCATGGCCTCGTGCTTGGGAAGCGTGGGCGTATCGCCGTAGGCGGAGGACGACGCGGCGTAGACAACTCGTTTGACCTTGGCGTCGCGCGCGGCGACCAGAACACTGACCGTACCATCCACGCACGCCCGATTGCACGATACAGGGTCTTTCACCGACTTTGGCACGGACGGAATGGCCGCCTCATGGAAAATGTAATCCACGCCGCGGCACGCGTCTGCGATCGCGGCGGAATCGAGAATGTCCGCCTCGCGGAAATCAATCTTGGAGAGAATGTCCGTCAGGTTGCTGCGATTGCCCGTTGCCAGGTTGTCGATACCGCGAACCTTTTCGCCCTGAGCTACAAGCTTCCGGGCAATGTTCGATCCAACGAATCCAGCGATGCCAGTGATTAGATATTGCGCCATATGGCAATGATAACAACCCGCGGAGTGGGACGGAACGCCAGCGATTTACCAAAGTAATCTGCGGCGAAAATAGGCCAGAAGAAACCCCAATCAATGAAGACTACGCAGGCCCATCGCGTGCTTTACCCTACCGCCGTTGGCTGCTCGTGACGATTCGCACGAACTCGTCGGCGCTGAGAGTAGGCTTGGTTTCGAAGAACCGCTCCAGTGCGTTGACGACCGCCATCGGTTCCGAGATCGCCGGCAGCGTAATCTTTTTTACAGCCAGAGGAGCACTCAGCAGCGTCCCCGCCGCCAGGGAAGCGATCATCGCGTCGAGTTGTTCGCGCGCATTCTGGGACAGATTCATGAACTCAATCCCCATTCCGAGAAACGGATAGCTCGCGCGAACGATGGCTGTGCCATTCACCAGAAACCCGAGCATGCCAAGTTGCAGATCCATCTTGGTGCCGACGGGGAAGGTAGTCATCATCTCGATGTAGCATCCTGCCGTGCTGATGTCGGTAAAAGTAGCCCAGGTGCGGATCGTGCTGCCGTCAGTTTTGAGCTCCAGATTTCCTTCGCATTTGAAGCGCGGGTGGCGGCGCTTCTCTTGCGGATAGGAGCCTGCCATCGCCGGTGCGGCCGCCGCTGCGCCTGCTGACGAAAGCCGAGGGGCCGCTGGCGACGACGATGGAGTCTGGGCCGGGGTGGAACCTTGCCGCTTGCCAGTTTCCCAGGAGCTGCGGTTGGATTTGAAGTTCATTTCCGGTTTCACGCCTCGTAGCCAGAAGGCCGGTCGAAGCCCTCCTAGTCAGGCCCATCGGCGGCAGGAGCGGCGTCCTTAATAGACTGCTCCTCCGACGTTGGTTACGCCGGGAGATTACGAGCGAGGTTGCCCAAGCGTGGCGCCACTCTTGGCGTTCTGGGCCGCAGTGCGAATTTCGCGCCAGAGGTCATCGAGACCATCCCCTGTTTTCGAGGAACAAGGCACAATCCGGCAATCGGGATAGGCTCGCGCCAGCTCAGCGAGGGCATTGCGCCGCTTGTTCGAGGAGAGCTTGTCGCACTTCGTCGCCGCCAGCAGAAACGGGCGCTCGGCGGTTTCCAGGAATTCGATGAGCTGGGCGTCGTTATTTTGCGGCGGAACGTTTAGATCGACGAGAACGACGCAGAGGGCGAGAGTGGGGCGGTCTTTCAGATACGGATCAATGAACGCACCCCACCCGGCGGTGATGGCCTTGGGCACGCGGGCGTAACCATACCCGGGAAGATCGGCGAGCTGCATTTCCGGGGCCGACCTTCCGGGCCATTGCAGCTCGAAAAAATTAATCATCTGCGTGCGGCCCGGAGTCGAGCTGGTCTTCGCGATCTTGCTTCCTACCAGCGCATTGATGAGACTGGATTTCCCGACGTTCGAGCGGCCCAGGAACGCGATTTCCGGCAGTCCCGCTGGAGGGAAGTGAGCGGCATCGACGGCGGAGGTGATGAAGCGGGCGTGGACGCGCATGGATGTGCTGGTACTAGGGATTTGGCCTGTCTGGATTCAGAACAAGGATTCAGACCAGCGACTGAGAACAAACGAATGACGTTGTCATTTGACGTTGCCATTCTTGAGCGCAGCGAAGAATCCCCGGCTCAAAATCCTACCGTACCGCAGCCTCATAAATCTGTGCCCGGAAGTTGCGCAGGCCTCCTGCGACTATCCTACTGATGCGCCGCAGGACCCTGTTCCACCACAGGTGGAAGCGGCGGAATGGGCTGGCCCTCTACGCTGGCGATCTCCGGCAGTGGCCGCTCGAGCGCAATGAGCAACACCTGATCCATATTCTCGACACAGTGCAACTTCATGGCGTTGCGCAGATTCTCGGGGACCTCGGCCAGGTCTTTCTCGTTTTCCTTCGGCAGAATGGCCTCGAAAATGCCCGCCCGGTGCGCGGCGAGCAGCTTTTCCTTCAGCCCACCGATCGGAAGCACCTTGCCCCGTAGAGTGATCTCACCGGTCATGGCGAGATCGCGGCGGACCGGGATCTTGCTGAGAGCGCTGGCAATAGCGGTTGCGATCGTGATGCCCGCGGACGGTCCATCCTTTGGGATTGCGCCCTCGGGTACGTGAACGTGAATATCGAGGTTGCGGTAAAAGTCCCGCGTCAGCCCGAGAGCCAAAGCGCGCGACCGGATGTAAGACATCGCCGCTTGTGCCGATTCCTGCATGACGTCGCCGAGCTTACCGGTGAGCGTGAGTTTCCCTTTGCCGTCGACGACGGAGACCTCGGTGCTCAGAATCGATCCACCGACTTCGGTCCAGGCGAGGCCCGTAACGAGGCCGATCTCGCTCTTCTCGTGCGCCATGGTGTCGCGGAATTTGATGACGCCGAGAAAATCGGGAACGTTGACCGCGGTGACTTCGATCTTGTAGCTCGCTTCCTTCACGACCTTCCGGGCAATCTTGCGGCAGATGTTGCCGATTTCGCGTTCCAGGTTGCGCACACCGGACTCGCGAGTGTAGCCGCGGATGATGGTCTGGATTGCACCTTCGGTGAACTGGACGTTCTTCTCCGTCAAGCCGGTTTGTGCGAGCTGCTTCTTCACCAGGAACTGTTTAGCGATTTCGGTCTTTTCCGGCTCTGTGTAGCCGTGCAGGCGCAGCACTTCCATGCGGTCCTGCAAAGGCGGCGGAATGGTGTGCAGCACGTTGGCCGTGGCTACGAAAAAGACCTGCGACAGATCGTATTCGACGTCGAGATAGTGATCAACGAACATGAAGTTCTGCTCTGGATCGAGGACTTCGAGCAGCGCCGCCGACGGGTCGCCACGGAAATCCATCGCCATCTTGTCGACTTCGTCCAGCATGAAGACCGGGTTTTTCGTGCCCGCCTTCTTCATCATCTGGATGATCTGGCCTGGCAAGGCTCCAATGTAAGTACGGCGGTGGCCGCGGATTTCAGCCTCGTCGCGCACACCGCCAAGCGACATGCGGACGAACTTGCGTCCGGTGGCCTTGGCAATGGACATACCCAGCGAAGTCTTGCCGACGCCCGGAGGCCCGACGAAACAGAGGATGGAACCTTTTGGATTCTTGACCAACTGACGCACAGCCAGGAACTCAAGGATGCGCTCCTTGATCTTTTCCAGCCCGTAATGATCTTCGTTCAGAATTTTTTCCGCGCGGCTGATGTTGCGGATTTCCTTGGAGCGTTTCTTCCACGGTACAGCGAGGAGCCAGTCGAGATAGTTACGCGAGACGGTCGATTCCGCGGACATAGGCGGCATCGCTTCGAGCTTCTTCAGCTCCTGCATCGCCTTTTCTTTGACTTCCGGAGTCATCCCGGCGGCTTCGATTTTCTTCTTCAGCTCGTCGAATTCGCCCTTCTCGCCTCGGCCGAGTTCCTTCTGGATGGCCTTGATCTTTTCGTTGAGGTAGTACTCCTTTTGCGCGCGTTCCATCTGCTTCTTCACGCGCGTCTGGATGGAGCGGTCCATGTTCAGCTTTTCGATCTCGATGTCGAGCATGTCGGCAATGCGCGTGAGGCGTTCGCCAGCGTCGAAGATTTCGAGCAATTCCTGTTTTTCTTCGATCGAGAGTTGCAGGTTCGCCGCGATGGTGTCAGTCAGCTTCGCCGGATCTTCCATACGAACGGCAGCGATCATCGTTTCGTAGTTCAGAGACTGGCAGAGCTTGACGTACTGCTCGAACAGGGAAGTGACGCGCTGCATGGCAGCTTCGAGCGTCGGAGAAGGCTCCACGGTCGACTTGGCAAGACGCACTGTTGCCTGCAAGAAGCCTTCGCTTTCGGTGACTTGCAGCACGCGGCCGCGCTCAACACCTTCGACCAGGACTTTGATGTTGCCATCGGGGAGCTTGAGGCTCTGCACGATGTTGACGACGGTGCCGACCTCGTAGATTTCGTTGGGCTTAGGCTCGTCGATGCTGGCGTCGTGTTGCGTGGCCAGGAAGATCTTCTTGTCTCCGGCGAGCGCCTCTTCCAGGGCGCGGACGCTGGATTCCCGCCCGACGACGAACGGCGTCATCATGAACGGAAAGATCACCACGTCCCGGATGGGCATCATCGGGAGCTTCTTGCTTTCGAACTTCTCTTTCGGCTGGGTCACAGTACCATCCTAAATCATTTGGTCGTGAAAATGGCACGGCAGAAGCCGTGCCCATCGCTTGGCGGTAGCCGCCTCGGCTATGTACGACGCAGGTTCTAGCCGGCCTTTTCCATCATGCCGATGGAAACATCACGCTTTTCCACCATTTCGCGCGTGACTTCGAATTCCTTCAGCTTCTTCTGGCTGGGCAGGTGGTACATCAGGTCGAGCATTAACTCTTCCAGAATCATGCGCAAGCCGCGGGCTCCGACCTTGCGGACCATCGCCTGCCGGGCAATTGCTTTCAGCGCGTCGTCGCTGAATTTGAGGCGCACGTTCTCGAACTCAAAGAGCCTCTGATACTGTTTGATGATCGCATTCTTGGGACGCGTCAAAATTTCTATCAGGGCGAATTCGTCCAGTTCGTCCAGCATGCCGACGACGGGAAGACGGCCAACGAACTCGGGAATTAAGCCGAATTTCATCAGGTCTTCGGGCTGCACGTTGCCCAGCATTTCGGCCGTGGATTTCTTGTCCATCTTCGCGGTTTGGGCCTGCAACTCTGCTTCCGCAGTCGCCGTCTCGGATTTGAAACCAAGGCCTTTCTTGCCCATGCGCCGCGAAATAATCTTGTCGAGGCCGACGAACGCTCCACCGCAGATGAACAGAATGTTGGTAGTGTCGACGGGAGTAAATTCCTGGTGCGGATGCTTGCGCCCACCCTGCGGCGGAACGTTGGCAACCGTCCCTTCGAGAATCTTCAGCAAAGCCTGTTGCACGCCTTCGCCGGACACATCTCGGGTAATAGACGGGTTCTCGTCCTTGCGCCCAATTTTGTCGACTTCGTCGATGTAGATGATCCCAGTCTGACAGCGCGCCACATCCCCGTCGGCGGCTTGCAGAAGTTTAAGGATAATGTTCTCAACGTCCTCTCCCACATAACCGGCTTCCGTCAGAGTCGTAGCGTCCACAATCGCGAACGGAACATCCAGCATCTTGGCCAAAGTCTGCGCCAGCAGAGTTTTGCCGGTGCCGGTAGGACCAATCAACATGATGTTCGACTTGGCGAGTTCAATATCCGTCGCCTTCTGCCGGTTCATGTAGATACGCTTGTAGTGGTTGTAGACGGCAACGGCGAGCTTTTTCTTGGTCTGTTCCTGTCCGATGACGTACTCGTCGAGGAAGGTCTTCACTTCCTGCGGCTTGGGCAAGTGGCTGGGGGTGGTCGCGGCGGTTGCCGTGGTCGTCCGGTCGTCTTCCAGAATTGAGTTGCACACCGCCACGCATTCATCGCAAATGTAGGCGCGCGGATAATCGCTGGGCGAAGAAATCAGCTTCGCCACCGATTCCTGGGACTTGTGGCAGAACGAACACCGAAGCACTTCGTCGGAGCCTGACCTGTTTTTCACGGCTTAACTCCCTGCTCTCCCGCCGGATACCGCCCGGCGAACCCGGCAAAACCGACTATACATTTACTTGGTCTTGTAAATGATATCGTCAATGATTCCGTATTCCTTGGACTGCTGCGCGTTCATGATGAAGTCGCGCTCTACATCCTTTTCTACCTTATCCAGCTTCTGTCCGCTATGTTTCGAGAGTAACTGGTTGGTCAGCTCGCGCATGCGTAGAATCTCCCGCGCATGAATGTCGATATCGGTCGCCTGGCCGGAAAGCCCACCCATGGAAGGTTGGTGGATCAGGATTCTCGAGTTTGGGAGCGCCATGCGCTTCTTGGCCTCTCCCGCCGCCAAGAGCAACGCTGCCATCGACGCTGCTTGTCCCACGCAGAGCGTAACTACGTCATTCTTCACGTATTGCATGGTGTCGTAGATGGCCATGCCCGCCGTAATCGACCCGCCCGGAGAGTTGATGTAAAGCTGGATGTCCTTTTCCGGATCTTCCTGAGCCAGAAACAACATCTGCGCGATCACCAGGTTGGCGATATTGTCGTCGATCGGCGTCCCGATGAAGATGATGTTGTCGCGCAGCAGACGCGAGTAGATGTCGTAAGCACGCTCGCCGCGCCCGGTTTGCTCGATTACCATGGGCACCAGCATCATCTGCGGACTGTATTGCGAACTACCTTTCGCGTCGTTGTTCTGATGGTTCACGGATCGCATTCCTCCAGGAATGTTGCCACTGTTGAGGGGAAGCCGCCATAGCCCGGAAGGCCTAAGCCGACTGACGGTATAAGAATTCAAGAGCTTTTTCGTTACGGATTCTATGACGGATTCTATCCAGCGCTCCATCCTCCGTCAAACGCGCCCGGACCGCAGCGCTGGTCTGTTTTGTTTGCTTCGAAATAGATTCAATCTCGCGCTCCATCTCCTCGTCGCTGACTTCGAGTTTTTCCAGTTCGGCGATGCGTTCCAGCAGCAGGGAAGACTTCACTTCCTGCTCCGCTCCCTCGCGCTGACCTGCCCGCAGGCGGTTAAAGTCCATGCCCTTCATGTCTTCCGGCTTCATGCCCTGCGCCGCCAGCGCCCGCAGCCCGCGTTCCAGCCGAAGATCGACCTGCCTTTCCACGAGCGCTTCGGGAACCTTGAATTCATTGCGCCGGACCAGGTCCGCCATCAGCTTTTCCTTGCCTTCGCGCTCGACAGTTTGGCGTTTTTCGGTTTCCATCTGCTCGCGAATGCGCTGTTTTACCTGATCGATCGTCTGAAAATCGTTGCCCAGTTCCTTGGCAAAATCGTCATTCAACTCCGGAAGAGTCTTCTGCTTCAAAGCCTGCACTTTGACGGAGTAGATGAACGTTGTGCCCGCTAAGCGCTTATCGGAATAATCGTCCGCGTATTTCACGTCGAAAGTGCGCTCGTCACCCGCCGATGCGCCACGCAGATTCTCCGTGAACTCCGGCAGCGTGTTCTTGCCGCCAATTTCGACCAGAATCTCATCCATCTTGATGGGCTCGGCTTTCAGTTCCTTCGATTTGCCCTCGAGGCTCACTTGGGCAAACTCGCCCTCGGCCAGCGCGCGGCCTTCGATGGGCGTGTAGGTGGCGTGCTGCTGCCGAATGTCCTCGACTGCCTGATTCACTTCCTCGTCGGTGACGACGACCTCCGGATGCTCCGCTCGCAGCTCCTTGTAGCCATCCACCGGAATCTCCGGCATCACTTCAAAACTCGCCTTGAAACGCAACGGCTCGCCGTCGTGGATGTGCAAATCGGAAACCTGCGGCTGCGAGACTGGATACAGCCCCTGCCGTTCGGTTTCTTTGCGGAAATGCTGCGGCACTAGGGCCTCAACCACTTCGCTCTTGATGTCTTCCGAGAAGCGCTGGCGGATAACGGTCGCAGGAACGTGGCCTTTGCGGAATCCCGGAATCCGCGCCAGTTTCTGGAATTTCGCCACAATGGCTTCCGTTTTCCGGGCCACTTCCTCGGCCGGGACCATGACTTCAATCTCGCGTTTACAATCGTTTTTCGTCTCTGTAATACTCACGGTTCGCCTTGTCTGGAGCGGAGAAACTGTGCCACGGTCGCTATACCCACAATCTTTGACTATAAAGAGTGGTGAGCGGCAGCGTCAAACCAGCGCGGTTGCCCTTTTGGCTACATTCCTTATGACTGTCGTAATCAGTAGATGCTCAGTTTTACAGAAAAAGTCTGTCATCACGACCGGAAGAGGGATCCGCAGATGCCCGCGTGGGGGCGGCCGCCCTCGGCCGTCCAGCGGAGCGAAGCTCCGCTCCTATCCATAGGATCACCTATGCCCAACGCTCTTACCGTCCTAAACCGCGAAGTCATCGCCTGCCGCCTCTGCCCCCGCTTGGTCGCCTACCGCGAACAAATCGCCCGCGAAAAGCGCCGCGCTTACCGCGAACACGAATACTGGGGCAAGCCAGTCCCCGGATTCGGCGATCCGCAGGCGCGTGTTTTGATCCTGGGTCTCGCGCCGGGAGCTCATGGTTCCAACCGCACCGGGCGGCCTTTTACTGGAGACTCTTCCGGAAATTTTATGTATCCGGTTCTCCACGAAGCGGGCTTTGCCTCCCAGTCCACCGGCACGCACCGCGACGACGGCCTCAAGCTCACGAACGCCTACATCACCGCGGCCGTACGCTGTGTGCCTCCACAAAACAAGCCTACGCCAGCGGAGGCGGCCAATTGCGCCCCCTTCCTCGACCGGGAGATCGCGGCCCTTCCGCGCCTGAAACTGGTTCTCGCGCTGGGACGCATCGCCTTTGAAGCCTATCTAAACCACTTGCGGCGTGTCGGCCTCATCACCAGCAAGAAAGCCTTTGCTTTTCAGCATGGTGCGGAATACGAAACGCCCGGCGGACGCATCCTCCAGGTTTCCTACCATCCGTCGAACCAGAATACCCAAACTGGAACGCTAACCCGGCCCATGTTCCTGAAGCTCATCCAGCGCACGGCTCAGATCGCGGCAGGGCTGGGCGGAGGATCTACAGTGTAATTCTGTGATTGCAACCTGCAACTCGGCCCAGGTAATACCTTCGGGTCTTAGGAGACCTCTGGCGCAGCCGATAAGTAGCGATGTGGCGCGGAATGTCGGGTCAGTCACGCCAAACGGCAGAGAAGCGAGCATGGCACGACGCAAGATCCGCGCCGCAATCCGGCAAAGGTACCGGGAAGTTCAGGACCGCTTGCAATCCCACCGCTTAAAATCCCACAAACACGGGTTCGGGCATCAACTGCACGCCCCATTGCTCGCGCACACGCTGCTCAATCATATATTTCAGATCGAAAATCTCCGCCGCCGAGGCTCCGCCCCGGTTCACGATAGCCAACGCGTGCTTACGCGAAATCGCAACCCGTCCCAGCCGGAAGCCCTTAGCGAAACCGGAGTGCTCCACCAGCCAGGCGGCTGAGATCTTTTTCTGGCTGGAGACCATCGGGTAGCTCGGTATCTGAAGGTCTCGCAAAGCAGCTTCGGCGACCAGGTTCTGGTACTCCCCTTCACTCAGCACAGGATTCTTAAAGAAGGATCCCGCGCTGCGGCAATCCTCATCCCCAGCCGTAATCAGCATGGCTTTGCCGGCACGAATCGTGCGCACGGCGTCCCGCGCTTGCGCCAAGGATGGCGGCTGGGCCCAACCGGAGAAATGTCTCTGCAAGTCGGCATAGCGGATACTGGGCGCGCCGCCCAAGTTCAGCTCATAGGCCACGCGCAGGATGATGTACCGGCCCTTGTGCGTGCTGTTGAAAATGCTGGTGCGATAAGAAAACCCGCACTCCTCCGCATCCATCTCGCGCGTTTGCATGGCCTCAACATCGAGAGCCTGCACCCGGCAGATTGTGTCCCCCGCCTCCTGCCCATAAGCTCCTACGTTCTGCACCGGCGTTCCACCTACACTTCCGGGAATCCCGCTCAAGCACTCGATCCCGGCACAATTCCGCGCCACAGCGTGAGCCACAAACCGGTCCCAGTCTTCCCCGGCTCCGACGTTGAAGAGCATGTGGTCTTGTTGCGGATGCTCTTCGATGCCGCGGATGGCTACTTTCAGAACCAGCCCAGGCCACCCGGCATCGGAGACCACCAGGTTGCTCCCCCCGCCTAAGATGAACATTGGGTATTCCCGTAGCCCAGCCCAGTCCACGGCCTCGCGCACCTCGGTTTCGGTAGTGGCCTCGACAAAATACCGAGCGTTTCCGCCCACCCCGAGCGTAGTCAGCGGAGCGAGCGCGATGTCTTCCTGTAAATTCATGCTTTTGGTTCAATATACACAGCGTGCGCCGATGTCGATTCATAACGAAGGTGTCCCCCAAACCTCGCCTGGCAAAAGCCCCTGCGGCGCGGCCGCCCCCGCCCGCGAGGTCTTGCGTCGAAGGGTTTTCAAAAGCAGCACAACTCCTGACGATTCAATCGGTTCCGAGGAAGCCAAACTCAGATGGCCCGAATCAGGAATCCCCAGCTAGCCAAAAGCATCTATCTAACAAGGCGTCTCGCCAAGGCGGATGCGGCGCGTTACAATCTAAAGAGCTATTCTGAGGTGTGAAACGCTATGCCGATGTATCCAGAAATCATGTTGATGCCCATGCGTGAAGAACTGACGCGTGCCGGTGTTGAAGAACTTCGCACTCCGGAAGCCGTGGATGCGGCTCTGACCAGCCGATCCGGTACGGCGATGGTCATTGTCAATTCCGTCTGCGGTTGCGCCGCCGGGAAAATGCGCCCCGCCGTCCGGCAGGCTCTCCAACACGGCGCCAAACCCGACAAAGTCTACAGCGTGTTCGCAGGCCAGGACTCCGAAGCCACCGAGAAAGCTCGCGGCTACTTCACTGGGTATCTCCCCTCTTCGCCTTCGATCGCCATTCTCCAGGATGGCAAGCTCGTATATATGATGGAGCGCCGCCAGATCGAGGGCCGCGACGCGGCGACGATTGCCGCCGATCTGACGGGAGCTTTCGACAAGTTGTGCGCTAAATTAGCGACGAACTAAGGCCATTTGTTTGTGGAGGTGGGTCATGACCAGGATTCCCGTCCGAATGTTCTGCTGTGCGGTCCTGCTCCTAGGCTGGACAGGCGCTGCGCGGTCTCAAGACCCATCCGACAAGCCCTTGGGTGATGCCGCGCGCGAACAAAAAGAGGTTCGTCCGGCTACCCAGCCGGAGAAGGTCTACCGCAACCAGGACGTCGAGTCCTCCCCTTCGCCGCGTCATTTACATGACGGCGGGAGTTCTTCAGAAGGCGTCCCCAAGCCGCAAACACAGCCTCAAGAGCCTGCTCCCGCGGAACCAAAATCAACCGCGCGCGAGCCTTACGAGTCTCATCGCATGCCCAAACGGTCGGTTTTGGACCATCGTATCGACGAGGATGATGCTGACGACAAACTCATTGTTCCCGAAGGTACGGAGCTGAAGGTGGAAATCCCTGCAGCCTCCGATTTCCCGCAGGGAGTCTTCGTTGGCAGAGTAGCTGCACCCGTCAGGCTTAGTTTCTCCACCGCAATACCCGCTCTGTCTGCTGTTAACGTAAAGGTCGTGGGGCGATACTATCCGTTGGACGCAAGCTACTACACCCTCAGCTATTTCGAAGCTCTCGAGGTCACCCAGGTGACCGTTGAAGGCGTCCCGTACGCAGTGCAGACTGACCGGGTGGGACGGTCGTCTAGTTTTGCTTCAGCTGAATTGACTTTTAAATTGCTAGCGCCATTGGCGATTCAGCGATAAGCCTTGCTCCGCCTATTTAGCCGGCGGCAACCGGAAGGCCTTCACCGCAATGCCATTCGGCTTCAGCCCCACCGGAATCATCGTCAGCAGAAAATATTCGCCTTTCTCGAATTTCTTCGGCACCCGCTTCTCAATCACCGTCACATCTCCCGACCCCGAATCCAGCACCAGCAGATGATTGGCGTCCGCGGTGAGAGCCAACCCATCGGGCTCGCTGCCCACGTGCACCGTCGCAACAATTCTCCCAAAATCAATGTCATACACAGCCACCGCGTTTGAGCCAAAATTGCTCACGTAGAGCCGCGCATTGTCGGGACTGACTAGGGCCCTGGCGGGCTTATTGCCGACCAGATGCGTGCCTCCAACCTCATTGGAACCGGTTTCGATAAAGGAAATGCTTTCACTATCGAAGTTACTGACCACCAGCTCACCGCCATCGGGCTTCAACGTCAGGTGAGCCGGGGTCTTGCCCACGTCGAGGAGTGCCAGCAAACGAGCCTGTTTCAAATCGACCGCTGCCACCTGATTCGATCCCGAGCAGGAAACGAAAGCTTCGCTGGAATCCAGCGCGATCGCGATATCCTCCGGCTGCGAACATACCGTCACTGTTGCCCGGACCGAGACTTTCCCTGCATCCACCAGGGAGATCGTATTGTCGCCACGATTGCTCACCACGACCGTGCCTCCCTCGGGCGTGACGACGGCTTTGCCAGGATTCGCTCCCACGCGAATGGTAGCAACGACAGTTCTCTGATCCAGGTCAAGAATGGAGACATTGTTGGACGCCGAGTTTGCTACATATCCTCGTTTCCCATCCGGAGACACATCGACAAAGTAAGGCCGGCCGTGAACACCGATGGTCGCGACAATATGGTTCCTCTCTGCGTCGATCACGGTGATGTTGTGCGAATCCGTGTTGGCTACATAGATCTCATTCTTTCGCGCATTTGCGGTCACGCCAGTAGGATTCAGCCCAACCTGAAGCGTCTTCGCGATTCTGAACGTCCGCAGATCGATCACGCTGACGGTATTGCTGCCGCCGTTGGTGATGTAGGCGTATTCGCGGTAAAGCGGACCGCGGTCCACGAGTTCTGTCGCGCGGTAATACCAATACCCAAGCGCGCCCGCGCCGAGCGTCACGAAGAATAGGAGGAGTTTTTTCAAGGGAGCGGGGAACTCATCGGCTCACGGGATTGGGCACAGGTTGCGGAGCAACCGACCTTCCAACTACAGGCGCAATCTGCCGGACTTGCGCCATGAGTTCCTCAAACTGCTCCGGATACAGCGACTGAGCGCCGTCCGAAAGTGCATGATCGGGATCGCAATGGACCTCGACCATCAGCCCGTCCGCTCCCACCGCAACTGCCGCTCGTGAGAGGGGCGTGACCTTGTGTCGTTTCCCCGTCCCATGGCTCGGGTCCACGATGATCGGCAGATGGCTTCGTTTCTGCACCGCCGGGACGATGCTCAAGTCCAGCGTGTTGCGCGTGTGGTCGGTAAACGTCCGAATCCCGCGCTCGCAAAGAATCACGTTGTAGTTGCCTTCGCTCATGATGTATTCCGCCGCCATCAGGAATTCATCCAGCGTCGCCGACAATCCACGCTTCAGCATCACGGGTTTCTTCGCGCGTCCGGCCTTCTTGAGCAACGAGAAGTTTTGCATGTTCCGCGCGCCCAGTTGAATGATGTCGGCGTAGGCATCCACCAGTTCCAGCGATTCGTGATCGATCGCCTCCGTGATAATGCGTAGGCCGAATTGCCTGCGGATGTCGGCCAGAATCTTCAATCCTTCCTCGGCCAACCCTTGAAATGAGTAAGGAGAAGTGCGTGGCTTGTAAGCCCCGCCACGAAAGAACTGAGCTCCGGCGCGATGCACCCGCTCCGCCACCGCAAAGGCCTGTTCCCGGCTTTCAATACCGCAAGGCCCGGCCATGATGGCTAGCGTGGGGCCGCCGATGGTGGCATCGCTGCCGGGAAAGGTGATGACCGTGTTGTCTGGCTTCACATCGCGGCTGACCAACTTGTAAGGCTTGGAGACGCGGATTAACTCCTGCACGCCGGGCATTTCGTCGAGCGTGCCCGGTTCGACCACACCGGCATTGCCCGTGATCCCAATGGCCGTTCTTTGCTCTCCCGGCATCGGGTGAGCCCGGTAGCCCAGAGACTCGATCTTCTTGCAGACTTCCCGGACTTGCTCGTCCGTGGCATGCGATTGCATCACGACTAACATGGCGGTTCTCCCGGAAACCTTAAGTCTAGCTGGCGAATGCAGGTGGGGCAAACTGTTCCTGCGGCAAACCGTTCCAGTGTATGGCGAATTAATGTTTGTACGCTTTCGAACGTAGGTATAATTCCGCCGTCACTCTCAGTCATGAAAACAAAGCTCTGCCTGCAGCCCCCAACTCTGCGTCGGAGTCGCGGTTGGGTTCCCAATTCGATTCTCAAGAGGCAGATGGATGGCTTGGTTTTTCTTCTTTTTCTTCGTCTCCGGTTTTTGCAGCGTCTTGTATGAGTTGATTTGGTTGCGTCTCTCCATGGCGCAATTCGGCGTCACTACCGCGCTGACATCGATGGTTTTGTCGGTGTTCATGGCCGGGCTAGGTCTGGGCTCGTGGCTGGCCGGAGGGGCTCTGCGACGGTACGGTTCGCGGCTGGGAATTCCTCCCCTGCGGCTTTACGCCCTGCTTGAAATACTGATCGGAATCTCCGCATTCGTGGTGCCGCTGGAACTCGTCGAGGGTCACCGTCTGCTCGAGCACCTGACCGCAACCGTCGCCATGTCTTCCGGGATGTACTACCTCGTCTCTTTCCTATGGCTTGCTGTAACCATGATTCCTTGGTGCGCCTGTATGGGCGCCACAATTCCGGTTGCCATGTTCGCCATCCGTTGCGACGCCCGCTATTCCACGACCCGATCGTTTAGCTTTTTGTACGTGGCCAACGTCCTGGGGGCGGTGGGTGGCTCGTTCCTCCCGTTGCTGGTGATCGAACTCTACGGTTTCGCTGGCACTTCGCGCGTGGGCGCGGCTCTGAATGCCCTGATCGCGGTGTCCGCCCTGTCTGTCTCCTGGATCTCGTCGACTCAGCCCCGAACCGTTGCGGAAACGGAACCCGCTCTCGATCCTCAATGCAGCCGCCGCGTCCTCGTCTTGCTGTTCACGACTGGACTGGCCACCATGGCGACGGAACTCATCTGGATTCGCCTTTTCACACCCTACATCGGCCCGGTGGTGTATTCCTTCGGCATGATCCTGGTCGCCTACCTGCTGGCGACGACGATCGGGGCCCGAATTTACCGCTGGTGGAGCCAGACACACACCCAGGAAAGCCCTTTGACCTGGATCTCCCTGGCTCTCTTTGGTGTGTTACCCCTTTTGACCGCCGATTCCAGACTGCCGATCCACCTCGTGGCTCGCGTCTTCGTCGGCGTGATGCCGTTTGCCGGGATGATGGGCTTCCTCACTCCCATGCTGGTCGATCGATGGTCGGCGGGCGATCCAGATCGCGCTGGCCGCGCCTACGCGGTCAACGTCGTGGGCTGTATAGTGGGGCCGTTGCTGGCTGGTTTCATTTTGCTGCCACTGGTGGGCGAGCAGCTTGCCATGCTGTTGCTGGTCCTGCCCTGGTTTGTCATTGCGCTGGCGCGCTCCAGAAACGCAGGCTTGAGCCCCTGGGTTCGCGCCGGATCGTACGCCTTGGTCCTGGCATCCCTGGCTGTCTTCTTTCTCACCCAGGGCTACGAAATCCAATTTCCGGAACGGCGCGTCCTGCGCGACTCCACGGCCACGGTCATCGCCAAGGGCGTCGGCCCGGAACGCCGTTTGCTGGTCAACGGCATGGGCATGGCCAGACTGACTCCCATCACCAAGATGATGACGCACATGACCTTGGCCTCTCTGGACCACGCCCCGAAGCGCGTACTCGTTGTATGTTTCGGTATGGGAACGAGCTTCCGGTCGGCCGAGTCCTGGGGCATTTCCAGCACGGTGGTCGAACTGGTTCCCAGCGTGCCCAAACTCGTGACGTTCTACCACTCGGATGGCGAGAAGGTGCTGTCCTGGCCCATGGGGCACGTGGTCATCGACGATGGCCGGCGCTTCCTCGAACGGTCGACCGAACCTTTCGACGCCATCATCATCGACCCTCCTCCACCGGTGCAGACCGCGGGCTCCAGCTTGCTGTACTCGAGAGACTTTTATGAAGTGGCGAAAGAGCGTCTCGTTCCTGGCGGCATCGTGCAGCAGTGGTTGCCCGACGGCGACGATGCTACCCAAACCGCCGTGGCCAAGGCGCTGAAGGATTCCTTCCCCTACATTCGTGTCTTCCGCGGGATGGAGGGCTGGGGATGGCACTTCCTCGCCAGTGAACATCCCATCCCGGTTCGGACCGCCACGGGGGTAGTAGCGGCCATGCCACAGGGTGCCGTGCGCGACATGATGGAATGGGGTCCGGCGCAGACGCCCGTCGAACAGGTCGGCCTGCTTCTGGCTCACGAGCTGCCATTGGAGCCCATGATTGCGCTTTCGCCTACAACGCCCGCACTCCAGGACGACCGGCCGATCAATGAATACTTTCTGCTGCGCACGCCCTTCGACAAGCTGATGGAAATGCAGTAAGTGACCTGCAATAAGCGACCTGCAAGTAGACCAGGCAGAGGCCCGCGGGCGGCCGTTTTGTCCATCCGCGGGAACCTGCTGTCTGGATCCACATCTAGAACGAGTAAATCAAGTCAAACTGCATGCGCCGGAGATAGGGTTCCTGCGTTCCCGCCGTGGTTCCCGTCGCCAGCACGGCATGCTCCAGATTGCTGTTCAGCGTCCGTCCAATCCAGTAGCTGTAGTTCGCTGAAACATTCTGCCGCAGCCGCCATTGCGCGTAGATGCGGTGTTGCAGGATGTTCGTCGGCGCGCGCTGATCGCTTTCCGCGAAGGACGCCAGCACGGAATCCTGCTCTTGTCGCTCGAACGCGTATCCGAAGATGACGTCGTTCTTGTTCTTGCTCTGCCCCAGGCTCACATCGAACAAATATGCGTGAGACTGGCTGCCGAGAGTTGTGGGATTGCCCTTCGCATCCAGCGGGTGCGCCGCAGCGTCGAGATTGTTTTCATACTCCAGCAAAACGTTGAGGGGCAGGCGGCTCAGCCCGGTCTTGATCTGGTTGTTCAGAATCAAATCCGCGTAGAGGAAGCCGGAGAGGAAATGCACTGCGCCCTTGGCATCGACAGTCGTAGCGTTGGTCATGCCATTGGCTGCAATCCCGCACGGGGCAACCGTCGGGAGGTTGAGACCCCCAGCGCACCCGGGGCCTTCGCCGGGAGTTGGAAGTCCGGTGATGGGTGTCGGCGCGGTGGGTGAGGTGCCGGTTGTGGTGGCCTGCACGGCGAAGGCGGATGCGTTCAGAATGGCATCCACATTCCTCCAGTTCAGGATGGTAAAGCTAGGCGTGCTGGTCATAAAGCCAAAGTCCAGCTTGCCGGAGACCTGCCCGCCCGCCGCGAAGGAGTCGTGGTTATTGGCGTAGGCGAGCTTCGAGTTGGTGTTCTCGCTGTAGAGCAGGTTGATGGCCTGTACGGTGAAGTTCTTAACCACCGGAGTCGTCAGGTCGTAGGAAACCTTGGCCACGAACCCTTCGGGATTAATATCGGGATCAAAGGTGCTCGACGTGCGGTTCCACGTGTAAGCAAACTTTCCGCCTGTGAGCTGCAGCCATTTATGCGCAGCCGGCTGGTACGTAATGTAGGCGCGATCGAGGCCAATGGTTTTGCGGTCGAAGAAGTTGCTCAGCGTTTCGTTCGTAGTGGTCGGATCGCCGAGCGAACCCGTAGCGAACGCTAAGCCGCCGATAAAGTCGTCGCCTAATTTGCCTTCCATCCCGAGGCGTGCACGCACGCGGGCGCGGTTGCGGTCCACGCACGCGGCGCACGACTGCTGGTAATTCTCGCCTCGCACGCGGATATCGCCGGTCCAGCGAAAGCGGCTTGCGATGCCTTCCAGAGAACTCAGGCGCTTGATGTTGTCGCTTTCCGAGGTCTTCATCAGAGCGAGCCCTGTTTTCGCTTCGACCGCGTTTTCCGACGCCTGGTCCGCCAGGCGCTGGGCTTCGGCAGCGTCTTTCTGAGCTTGCGTGGCCGTGGACTGCGCCTGCTCGGTCGTCGTCTGAGCCTTTTGCGCTGCCGCGTTCGCCTGCTGAGTGGAGTCCACCAGTTGCTGAAGCTGCGACCTGAGTTGTTCCACTTGCTGCTGTTCAGCCTCCATCTGCTTCTGCTGAGTGGAAATCAGGTCCTTGAGCTGCTGCACATCTTCCGTGGTGGCTGCTGGCTTGGCTGTCACCCGTTTTTTCTTCACGGACTGGGCGGATACCGGTAGTGCAAGTAAGACGATTAACATAGTAGACATTAGAAGTGACATCTTGCGAATCATGGTGAGGGCTCCTTGAAGGATTGACGCTATTTGGAAGTTTGAGACGGTTCTCGACGAGATTGAAGTCTACGTGGAGGGCAACAGACCCCACTTGTGGTGCAGTCTCCGTTCAACTGAGCGGAAAAACCAGCCATCGACGATGTAGCCGATGGCAACAATCAAAATCATCACTGCAATCACCTGGGGCATGTCGTTGTTGTCCCGCCCGGCGTTCAGCCGCTGGCCCAGGCCCAGCGACAGGGAAAGCATCTCCCCGGCAAACAGCGAGCGCCAGGCGAAGGCCCACCCTTGCTTCAGCCCGGTGATGATGTAGGGCATGCTCGCAGGCAGCAAGACGTAATAGAACAAGTTCCATTTGCGCGCGCCCAGGTTGCGGCCCGCCATGCTGTAGATCTTCGGCATCTGTTTGCGCCCGGTCTCCATGCTGATGGTGACGGAAAGCGTCGAGCCCATCACGATCACGAACAGGATCGCATTCTCCGAGAGCCCGAACCACAACACCGCCAGAGGTAGCCAGCAGATGCTGGGCATGCTTTGCAGGCTGACCAGCAAGCCGCCCACGGTTTCCTCGAGATATTGACTGGCAGCCAGGCTGATACCCAGAAACATGCCCAGAATCACGGAAATGCCATAGCCCAAAAGCATGTGCCGCGAACTCACACCAATCGCGATCAACAGGCTGTGGTCTTCAAATCCATCCTTCAGCGCGTTGTACACATCCACCGGCGGCGGAACAATGTACGGCGGCCAAATATGCAGGCGGGCAATCAGCCACCAAGCGCCTAGGAGCAAGGCGTAGAAAGCGAATTGCCTGGCGGCGCGTTTCATCGTTGCACTCCACTTTCGTATTCGGCGGCCAGGCTCTTATCGATCTCTTCCCTCAGATCATTCAGGATTTCCCGCGCCGTTCCCGCCACAGCCGCATCCTCCAGATGCCGTGGACGCGGCAGATCAATCTTGTACTCCCGCTTCACGCGGCCAGGCCGGAAGGTGAAGACGGCCACCCGATCCCCCAGACGAACGGCCTCGCGCACGTTATGCGTGACGAAGACGATGGTCCGTCCTGTTTTCGCCCAGATGCGTTCGAGTTCGTCGTGCAGCAGGTCGCGCGTCTGTGCGTCGAGAGCGGCAAACGGTTCGTCCATGAGCAGAACATCCGGCTCGGTCGCCAGCGCCCGCGCAATGGCCACGCGCTGCCGCATCCCGCCGGAGAGCTGATGGATGTAGCTTTTCTGGAACTTCTGCAGATGCACCATCTTCAGGTACTCATGCGTCTGTTCCCGCCGTTCCGCTTTCTTAATCCCTTTCATCTTCATGCCGAACTCGACGTTTTCTTCCACCGTCAGCCAGGGAAAGAGGCCGTGCTCCTGAAAGATCATGATGCGATCCGTGCCGGTGCGCTCGACCACTTTGCCGTCCATTAAGACCTTGCCCGAACTCGGTTCATGCAATCCCGCAATGAGATACAGCAGGGTACTCTTGCCGCAGCCGGAAGGCCCGACAATGCAGAGAAACTCCCCGGCGGAAACCTGCAGATTGATCTTGTCGAG
>Ga0080027_10000047_pt1 | contig 45588 bp, 35 predicted proteins | sample OrgsoiDNA2013046_FD_70962 | JGI IMG/M metagenome (GOLD analysis project Ga0080027, IMG submission 70962) | Permafrost soil microbial communities from the Arctic, to analyse light accelerated degradation of dissolved organic matter (DOM) -... | ecosystem: Environmental > Terrestrial > Soil >... | reverse complement strand
GCTGGGCGCCTTTGCGGAAATCTTCGCGTGTCGGGAGAAGGCTCAGTACAAGGTACCCGTCGCCGGGAAAATCGTAGAAGTGGCCGGGATGAACGAGAACTGATTGCTTCTCCAGCAGTTCGACCGCGAGATCTTCGTCGGAACGGGTGGCGGGCACACGTAGTGGAACGTACCAGCCACCTTCGACCTCGAGCCGTTCCACCGCCTTCTGCTCGGCAAGCTGGCGGTCCAGTTCCTTCAGATTGGCGCGCAAACGTACCCTCAACTGGTGCTGAAACGAAGTATGTTGAGCCAGCAGCGTCGGCAGCGCGTGCTGGATGGGTGCGTTCATCGAAAGAAACGTGTCCGCGATAACCTCGAGCCGCGCCACCGCTTCGGCTGCAAGGACTTCCGGACCCCCAGTCACGAGCCATGCCACTTTCATCTGCGGAAGACCCGCGAGCTTGGAGAGTCCGCTCAGAGTAAACGTGAGAGCGCGAGCGTTGCCAGCAAAGCTGGAGTGGTGCGAACCGTCGAGCGTGTAGTCCAGGAAAACTTCATCGCAGACGAGGGCCATACGCCTCCGCGCACAGAGCCAACTGAGCATCCGCATTTCTTTGGGCCGAACGTACGAACCGGTGGGATTGTTGGGGTGCACGACGAGAATCGCGCGGGAACGCTCTGTCAGTTTTTTCTCCATCCCGCGAACGTCGATCTGCCAGCCGTGGTCGTAGATCAGTTGATAAGGGACCAGCTTGACATCCTGCAGGTCGGCTAGAAACTGGAACAGCGGATAACTGGGAGCGGGAACCAGAACTTCGTCGCCGGGGTCACAGAGCAGGCGGAACACAAACGAGTACGCCTCGCTCGTGCTGGTGGTAAGAAGTATGCGATCGGGAAGAACGGTGCAGGCGAGAGATTGGTAGTAGCTGGCGACAGCCTGTCGGGCGCTGAGCAGGCCCTTGGCCTCGGGCTGATATCTGAGAGATTCCGGGGAAGACAGAGACTTGAGGATGGCGGCGTCGTCATAGGCCAAATTGACGCGGGTGGGATTGGACGCCGTCAGGTCGAGGGCGGTGCGGCCTTCCGCGCGAAATTTGTCGACGGCTTCGGAGTAGCGGTTCGGGGCAAGGTGCCAGTCGGTGCGTTGGGAGAACATTGGTGAGTTCATCCTAAAGGGTTATCGGCGGTCTGGGGTGGTTTTGTGAATGCTTGGTGGCGCAGGGTAAGCTTCAAAGCAGATCAAAACCACGCGGGCGAGGGACGCCCGCGCCACGCTAGCTAGAAAGCTTCTTTGTTGACGACGTAGGGCATTTTGGTTGGATCGCCGCCGTAGTTTTTCTCGAGCACGTCGATCAGGCCCTGCACGCAGCGTCCGGCCATGCCTTTGGCGGGATCGGTCGAGAGGCGCGTGATGCGTCCCGCGCTGGCGAAATGCGGGTAGAGTCGGCAGCGGTCTTCAATGGCGAGATCGCGCAACGGCGAATCGGCGGCGAGAGGTTCTTTTTCGTAGACATCGAGGGCGGCGCCGGCAATCCAGTTTTCACGAAGAGCTCTTGCCAGGGCAGACTCGTCGATCACAGGTCCACGGGAAGTGTTGACAAGGTAGGCAGTCGGCTTCATTTTACGAAGGTTGGTTTCGTTGAACAGGTGATAGGTCGGTGTCGCGCTTTCACCCTCCCGGACCAGGGGCACATGAATGCTTACGAAATCGGCTTGCGCCAGGGCCGCGTCGAAGTCTACGTATTTGATCCAGGTCTTTTCTTTGGCCAGGCCGCGGGCGTGGGTCAGGTCTTTCACTTCCTGCATGGCTTTGACGAAGTCTTGATTTTGGAAGACTGGGTCGTAGCAGAGGATGTTCATGTCGAATCCGGCGCATTTGTGGATCATCGACAACCCAATTCTTCCTGTACCGATAATGGCTACTGTCTTGCCTGCGACTTCGTCTCCGAGGAAAGGCAAGTAGGGGTGCCAGAAGCCCCATCCGTGTTCGCGGAGGAGGCGTTCGGCGTTCCAAAGGCGGCGCGAGACCGCACCCATTAGGAAGAAAGCGAATTCGGCGGTGGCGTCAGTGAGTACGTCGGCGGTGTTGGTAAACGGAATTTTGTAACGGTTGGCGTCGGCGCGGTTGATGTTGTCGAAGCCAACAGCCAGTTGCGCTACGACCTTAAGCGTGGCGCCCCCGGCAGCGAAGACTTCTGCGTCGATTGGGTCGCGGAGGGTGGTCATGAGACCATCGAGGCCGGCGCGGAGTTTTTCGAGGACTAAAGCCTTCGGCGGGGCCTCCGGACCGGGAAAGACCTCGAGGTGGTATCCGCGGACGCGGAGCAGGTTGAGGGCTTCGCCCATATCGCAGGTGGAAAAGACGCGGAGAGGATTGGTCATTGGTTTGTATCTTTAGTGCGAGCCTACAGCGGTCCCTCCACTGCGGTCCGGACGACAATGGAACCACGACTACAAGTTTTTCTCAGTCCAGTCCCCTATTCGCTCCAATGCTCGCTCCAGATTCTCGTACGAGTTGGCAATGCTCAAGCGCAAATACCCCTCGCCATACGCGCCGAAGGCTGTGCCCGAGAGGGCAGCAACACCGGCTTGTTCGAGCAGGGCGTCGGCAAGCTTCTTCGAGATCCATCCCGTCTTCTGGATGTTCGGGAAGGCATAAAAAGCGCCTTTAGGAAGGCGGCAGGAGAAGCCTTTGATTTGGTTGAGGCCGCGGATGAACATATCGCGGCGGCGCTGGAATTCCTGGCGCATTTTTTCCACTGAAGCCTGATCGCCTTCCAGGGCTTCGACGCCGGCGACCTGCGTGAAGCTGGCGGTACAGGAGTTGGAATTGGTCATCAAGAGCGAGACCTGGGCCGCGAGATCCGGCCGCATCACGCCGTATCCGAGGCGCCAGCCAGTCATGGCATAGGTTTTGGAGAAGCCGTCGAGGATGATGGTGCGGTCTTTGAATCCTGGAACGCTGACCATCGAGTGGTGTTCACCTTCGAACATCAGGCGGCAGTAGATTTCGTCGGAGAGGATGAGGATGTTGCGGTCGCCGAGAATCCTCGCGATGTCGTCGACATCTTGCTTGGTCATTACGCCGCCGGTCGGATTCTGCGGCGAATTCAGGATGATCATGCGCGTACGATCGCTGATGAGCGAGGCCAGTTCCTGCACGTCGAAACGGAAATCCATCTCTTCGCGCAAACGGAGCGGGACCGCTTTGGCGCCCGCGAAATTGATCATCGACTCGTAGATGGGAAAACCGGGATTCGGGTAAATCACCTCGTCTCCAGCTTCGGCCAGCGCCAGTATGGCAAAGAACATGACCGGCTTGCCGCCCGGCACGACCACAACCTCTTCCGGCGCGACAGGGATGCCGCGAGAACGGCTGACGTGGTTGGCAATGGCTTGGCGAAGTTGAGGCAGGCCGGGTGATGGACCGTAGTGTGTCCATCCTTGGCGCAGAGCCTCGACAGCGGAATCTACGATATTGCCGGGCGTGTCGAAATCGGGCTCGCCGATCTCGAGATGGATGATGTTTTTGCCCTGGGCTTCGAGAGCGCGGGCTTTGACCAGGACTTCAAAGGCCGTTTCGGTGCCCAGGCGGGACATGCGCTGGGCTAGCTTCAGGGGATGGGTGGTAGTGCTGGCGGTTGGCATATGGGCAAACCGCCTCATTATACCGCTGCTTGCGGGTGCGGTTTCGGACTGGGTCGGAACTCGCCTAGACCGGAGCGGAGCGTTGCTCTGCTGGCGGCCGAGGGGCGGTCGTCTAACGTAGATGCGAATTACTCTTGGATGGTGGACTCTTCGCTTTCGGTGCGCAGAATGCGGTCGACCGAATACGGGGCGCGGCGAAGCGGAGAGTGGTAGTGCCGCACTTGCATTTCGCCCAGCAGGCCGATCGCAAGCAAATTCATGCCCAGCACCAACAGAACTGCCCCAAAAAGCATAAGAGGCCCGTGCGCAGCGACAACATCAGTATGGTGCAACAGCTTCTGGGCCATCAGCCAGACGGCAATGCCGCTGCCCGCAAAAATACTCAGCATGCCGCCGGTCCCGAAGAAATGCAGCGGCCGGGACAGGTAGCGGAGCAGGAAGCGGATGGTGATGAGGTCGAAAAATACGCGGAACGTGCGCGAAATGCCGTAGTGCGAAACCCCACGCTCGCGGTTGACGTTGCGGATGGGGACTTCGCAGATCGATGCTCCGTGCCAGGAAGCCAGCGCGGGAATGAAGCGGTGCAGTTCGCCGTAGAGCGGAACCTGCTCCAGAATCTCTCGGCGATAGGCTTTGAAAGTAGTGCCGAAGTCGTGAATGTCGACACCGCTCAGCTTGGCCATCACCCAATTGGCTACACGCGACGGAAACCGTCGGAGCCAGAAGTTGTCGATTCGTTGCTTTCGCCAGCCGCTGACGATGTCGTAACCCTCGGCAATTTTCTCGATAAACAGCGGGATATCGGCTGGGTCGTGCTGGAGGTCGCCGTCCATGGCGATGATGTATTCGCCGCGCACATGATCGAACCCCGCGGCCAAGCCTGCGGTCTGACCGAAATTGCGGCGCAGCTTCACGACCGTCACGCGGCTGTCTACCGAAGCGATCTCGCGCAACAGTTCAAAAGTCTGATCGTCGCTGCCGTCATCGACCAGCACGATCTCAAACGACTCACCGTTGGCTTCCATAACGGCCTTCAGGCGGTCATAAAGGTCGGTGACGTTTTCCTGCTCGTTATGCAGGGGGACCACAATCGAGTATTTGAGCATGGGTGTGGTTCAATTATACCCAATTTTGAGCGATTTCAAGCTCTTCTGTGAGTCCGAAAGTATCTAGGCAGAGACCTGCTTCTTTCGCCGCCTGGCGTGGGTTCCACCCCGGCTAAGATCTCGGATTACTTGAGATACCCAGCCAGATGGCTGCTCACGTCCAGTACGGGAGCCCCGACGAAATCTGGCTTCGCTGCCGCACCGTTCTCCCAGCGTACCCCCGCCGGATACACGGCTGCCGCGTCCCAGACATACTCGTCTTTCACGAAATAGTCCTGGCCAGTTACGCCGTGGGAAAGCATCTCTCGTTGCAGATCCTTCGAGACCAGATGCTTGCTATCGTAAAATTGGGCCACGCGGATATCCGACAAACCGCGCAGAACCGAATCTGACGGCACGACCAGGTCGCTGAAAACAATTGGCTCCCAGATCACAAACACCTTGACTTTAGCGTTGGGCGCGTTGCGCAAGTTGTCAGCGGTCGCAGAGACCCCCTGCAAGCATGTCGTTCAGGTGGGAGCTGCCCAGAGAACAATGCGGGGCCGGTCGGCAGCGGCGTTGAAGGCCTGGCGCAGGCCGTCCATTTTCTGCGGGTCGAGTTCTACGAACGCTGGCTGGCCTGGCGGGGCGTGGCCTTTAGGACTGAAAACGCCGTTAATGCCTAGGAAAAACAGGATGGCGACCAACCCCAGAATCAGCCATTGCCGTGTTCGCTTCATCATGCGCCAAGTTCCTGAGTTCTTCGATAACTTCGAACTATACCTTGTCATTCTTGAGCGGGGCAAAAAATCCCCACACTCTTGGTCCCGTTGAAAACGTGCAAGCCCTTCTTACTGCGCGGCGTCCTGGTGAGAACCTCGATCGGGCCATGCCACTCTCAGTGTCCCGGGGATTCTTCGCTCCGCTAATGACAGAATTCCGCAAGAAGTGCCTCGCGCGGCGAGAGCACTTCTACACCACAAAGTACTTGGCTGACGGGTGGTGCACAACCATGGCCGACGTCGACTGCTCCGGGTCCAGCAGGAAACCGGATGTGAGCCGCACACCCACGTTTTCCAGTGGCTTTAGCAATTGGAACAACTTCGTCTGGTCTTCCAGGTTCGGGCATGCCGGGTAGCCGAAGGAATACCGCGAACCGTGATACTTCTGGTGAAAGAGGTCGGAAACGCGCCCGGCATCTTCGCCCGCGATGCCCAGTTCTTCGCGCATTTTCTTGTGTAGTAGTTCGGCGAGAGCTTCGGCGGTTTCCACGCCCAGGCCGTGCAGGTAGAGATATTTGGTGTACTCGCCTTCCTCGAACAGCTTTTGCGCGGCGAGGGAAACCTTTTCGCCCATGGTCACCAGCGACATGCCGATCACGTCCATGCGGCCAGAGTCTTTGCGCATGAAGAAATCCGAGATGCAAAGACGACGGCCTTCGCGCTGGCGCGGGAAGGTGAAGCGGACGGTTTCTTTCGGGGAGGCCGGGTCGAATTGCTCAGGCTCATAGACGATGACATCGTTACCCTCGGCCTGGCAGGGGTAATAGCCCCAGACGGCTTTCGGTTCCAGGACTCCGCTGGCGATCGCCTCTTCCTGCATTTTCGCAAGGATCGGCCGATACTTGTCTTTGACGATACGAACGTAATCTTCCTGCGAAGCGGTTTTTAACTGCCACTGATTCTTGAACAGGGCCGTTTCGTTGATGTAGGGAAAGACTTCGCGCAGGTCCCAGTCTTTTTTCACGCGCACGCCGAAGAACGGGGCGACGGGGACGCTCGGCGCATCCTGCACCACGGGGCTGCGCTCGGAATATGCCGGGCCGTCTTCCGCATCGAGAATTACGGCCTTGGCAAAGGTTTTCGGCGTGCGGCCCTCTTCGAGACGCCTTTCCTTCGCGCCGTTGGGAGAAATCAGGTCCTCCATGATGTGCAGCCCATCGAAGGCGTCGTTGGCGTAGAAGACGGCCGAAGAGTATTCGCGGCGCAGGTCGTCTTCAACGTATTTGCGCGTCAGCGCCGCACCGCCGCAGATTACGGGGATGCTGAGTTCGCGGAGTTGCAGATCCTGGATGACGTACTTCATCTCCAGCGTCGATTTCACCAGCAATCCGCTCAGGCCGATGGCATCGGCCTTGTGCTCCAGCGCGGCATGAAGAATGGTTTCGGCGGGCTGCTTGATGCCCAGGTTTACTACCTTGAATCCGTTATTGCTCAGGATAATATCGACTAAGTTTTTACCGATGTCGTGAACATCTCCCTTGACCGTGGCCAGGACGAGAGTTCCCTTCTGCGAGCCCGCTTTCTTCTCCATCCTTGGTTCCAGATACGCAACGGCGTGTTTCATCACGCCCGCCGAATCCAGCACGGACGGCAACTGCATCTTGCGCGCGCCGAACAGTTCACCCACAGTCCGCATGCCGTCGAGCAGGACGTTGTTGATGATGTCAAGCGGCGTGTAATCCTTCAGCCCGACTTCCAGCAACTCTTCCAGGCTTTGCTTGTGCTCCCCGTCGCCAACGCTCTTTTCGCCGTTGATGATGGCATACTTCAGCTTGTCTTCAATGGCCAAAGTTACCACATGCGCGCGGCTGGCAACATCCTGCTTGCCTTTGGTTCCGGCAAAGTGCGCCATATAGACCTGGAGCGGGTCGCCCGCCGAACGATCCTGATGGATCAGCTTTTGCGCTAGTTCGACTTCCTCCTTCGGAATCTTGTACAGAGGATAGATCTTGCTGTAGTTCACGATGGCGAGATCCAGTCCATTGTCGGTCGCCTCATGCATGAAAACGCTGTTCAGCACGCGCCGTGGATAGGCATCGAGTCCAAAGGAAATATTGCTCACGCCGAGAATCGTGCGAACTTCGGGAATTTCCTGCTTGATCCGCTTGACCGCCTCCAGCGTTTCCATGCCAGCCGTACGATAGTCCTCCTGACCGGTCGAAATGGGCAGCGTCAGCGGGTCGAAGATTAGATCCACGGGGCGAATGCCGTACTTCGTCGTCGCCAGTTCGAAGATGCGTTTCGCAATGGCAACCTTGCGGTCCGCCGTCAACGCCATCCCGGTTTCGTCGATCGTCAGCGCGATCACCGCGGCGCCGTAGCGCTTTGCCATCGGCAGAACCTTGGATGTGCGCTTTTCGCCGTCCTCGAGATTGATCGAGTTGATGATCGCCTTTCCTGGAATACGCTTCAGCGCTTCTTCGATAACATCGGCTTCGGTGCTGTCGACGAGGATCGGGGCGGGCACACGCGTGGCAATCTTCTCCAACACCCCACAGATGTATGCCTTCTCGTCTTCACCCACGATGGCGCAACACAGATCCAGCATGTGCGAGCCGTCGTTGGCCAGTTTCTTGGCAAGCGTAAGGATGTCGTCATATTTCTGCGCGCGAACCAGATTGCGGAAATGCTCCACTCGCGTAGTCGTATTCAACTCTTCCGCCACAATCAGCGGTTTCGGCTCCAGGTCCAGCGGTACGGACGTATAAGCGCTGGACGCGGCGCCCGCGGGTTTTACATTGCGTTTGGCTGGTTCGATTCCAGAAACAGACTCCGCCACCGCCTTCAGATGTTCGGGAGTGGTTCCGCAGCAGCCGCCCACAATCCGTACACCGTAATCCACCACAAAGTGCCGGTGATAGTCCGCGAGTTCCTTCGGAGTCAGGTTGTAGACCGCTCGACCGCCTTCATTTTGCGGCAGACCCGCATTGGGCAGGACCGAAACATCTTTGGTCGAATTCAGTCCCAGGTAGCGGACCGCATCGTTCATCTCCACCGGACCGGTGGCACAGTTCAGGCCCAGAATGTCGATGTCATAGGGCTCGAGCGCAGCGTGCGCAGCGCCAATCTCCGTGCCCAGCAGCATGGTGCCCGTAGCTTCGAGAGTGATCTGCATTTGCACCGGCAACTGCTTGCCGGCCTTTTTCATAGCGTCGGAAACACCCGCCAGCGCGGCTTTGGCCTGCAGCAGGTCTTGGCAGGTTTCGATGAGGAGGATGTCGACACCGCCTTCAATGAGCGCCAGGGCTTGCTCCTCGAACGCTGCCGCCATGGCGTCAAAGCCAATGTGCCCGAGGGAGGGCAGTTTCGTCGTCGGGCCCATCGAGCCCGCAACAAAACGCGGTCGTTCCGGAGTCGCAAACTGATTGGCTACGTCCTTGGCCAGCCGAGCCGCGGCGATGTTGATCTCCGCCGTCCGATCCTGCAAGCCATACTCAGCTAGTACGGTGCGCGTCGCGCCGAAGGTGTCGGTCTCCACCACATCGCAGCCAACCCGCAAAAACGAAGCGTGAATGTCGCGAATCAGATCCGGGCGGCTGAGCACTAAAATCTCGTTGCAACCTTCGTTGCCCCAGAAATCTTCCACCGAGGGTTGGCGTACCTGCACACTGGTACCCATCGCCCCGTCGTAGACGATTACGCGTTCCCGCAACGTTTTCAGAAAGTCCGACATTCTCCCCTAGCAATCTCCCAGATACAACAAAGCCGGTCCAAATTGCAGGACCGGCTCGCGAGAAACGAATTCCCGGCCAGCTATCCCGGCATCACCCTTTGCGTATCCATATCAGTCGAGTTGAACTGAGCATTTTCACCCAACTGGGCCGGTTTGATGGCCAAAAGCTGTTCTTTTCTGTAAACCAAAGTCCCCGCATTGAACGTCGCCAACTCGAATCCATGCCCGTGCGTGATCGCATCCGTGGGGCAAGCTTCGACGCAATACCCGCAGAAAATGCAGCGGTTGTAATCAATATTGTAGACGGAGGCGTAGCGTTCGGCGCCGCTGACGCGCTTTTCGGCGGTGTTTTCCGCGGCTTCAATATAAATGCAGTTCGAAGGGCAAGCAGCGGCGCAGAGGAAGCAGGCCACGCACTTTTCCAGGCCGTTTTCGTCCCTCTGGAGGACGTGCATGCCGCGAAAGCGCTCTTGAAATTTCGCGCCTTTGAAAATACCGGGGCCGTCCGGGTAATTCTCCACCACTGTGGGCGCAAACATCTCGCGGAACGTGATGCTCATTCCCTTGGCGATTTCACTGATGTCTTGAATCATCGACATGGCCCCATCAGTATACCGGAAGCGATGGGAAGAGCGCTTGCGGGGGAGGCGGCCCCCACCTTAGGGGAGGGCCTTCGTAACCGGCAATTGTGACCAAGCCCCTCCCCTGAGGGGGAGGACCGCCGCACTGCCGGGTAGTCTCGCAGGGTGTGGATTTCTATTACTTCCGTATGTGAAACAAACTTGCTCGACTCCGCGTATCTTGTGCTAGCCTTGAAACGTGCAAACAAGCTCCATCACGACCGTGTTCTTCGACGTGGGCAACACGCTCACTCACGTCGATTTGGAGGTGGTTTTGCGGCCTTTGACGAAGCGCGGCGTAAAGGCCAGCGATGCGCAGTACCGCACGGCATCGATTCAGGCGCGGCGGGCGATGGACCGGTTATGCGCCTCCGGGCAGCAAGCAAATCCGGATGCGCAGTATTGGAAGCTGTTTCTGGACGCGTTTCTCGAGTCGGTGGGAGTGCAGGATCCCGAGATTGCGAAAGAGATGGCGTTCGAGTGGCGCAGCGCGCGAAATTGGACCCGCATCGCGCCGGGTACGACTGACGTGTTGGACCGGCTGGCTAAACGGTATGAGTTGGGCGTGATCAGCAACTCCGATGGCACCATGGCGCGACTGCTGAAGGCGGTTGGATTGTCTCGGTACTTCCGGGCGATTGTTGATTCGGGCACGGTCGGACATCAGAAACCCTCGCCGGAGATTTTTCGCCTGGCCCTGGAGACCATGGGTGCCGAGCCCGAGGCCAGCGCCTATGTAGGAGACATTTATTCCGTGGACTACTTGGGGGCAACGGGGGCGGGGATGCATGCCGTGCTCATTGACGAACTGGGGACGTACGACGGCCTGGACCTGCTGCGGATTGGTAAGTTGGCGGAGTTGGATGGGGTTCTCGAAAGCTTGTAATTCTCCGACCATCGACGCGCTCGGGCACGCGTCCCGCCGAACGCGCCAAGGCTTGAGAACCCAAGAGCGAGACCACGCGCGGGCGAGGGCGCCCGCGCCACACAACCTCTTCTCTACCCTTTACCAGCCGCGGGTCTGCAGCATTTCTGAGTCGGGAAGACCTGCTACGGACAGCCCCTTCATCGCTCCTGGGACGTTGGCGCTGACTTCCAGCAGGACTTTCGGGTCATTGAAATGCGTAGCGGCACGCACGATGGCACTCGCGCGCAACGCAGCTTCTTCCTTGCTGGCCAGTTCGCTGGAACTGTTCATGAAAATGCCAGAGCCTACGAACACCGCTTCCGCTCCAAGCTGCATGACCAGCGCGGCATCCGCCGCCGTAGCAATCCCTCCGGCCGAGAAATTCGGCACGGGCAGCTTCCCGGTTTTCGCCACCATCTGCACGAGTTCATACGGCGCTTGCAGTTCCTTGGCTTGGGTATAGAGTTCGTCCTCGCGCATGGAGCTGAGCTGTCGGATGTCCTTCATGATCTGCCGCATGTGTTTCACGGCGTGAACGACGTCTCCAGTGCCAGCCTCACCTTTGGTACGAATCATGGCTGCGCCCTCGTTGATGCGGCGCAGAGCTTCGCCGAGATTCCGCGCGCCGCACACGAACGGAACCTTGAAATCGTGCTTGTCGACGTGGTGTGCTTCGTCGGCCGGAGTCAGCACTTCAGATTCGTCAATGTAATCGACGCCCAGCTCCTCCAGAATGCGGGCTTCCATAAAGTGCCCGATCCGGCACTTGGCCATCACGGGAATCGATACGGCGTCCATGATTCCCTGAATCATCTTGGGATTGGCCATGCGGGCAACGCCGCCCTCGGCTCGAATCTGCGCGGGAACGCGCTCGAGCGCCATCACGGCCACCGCTCCGGCGGCTTCGGCGATCTTGGCCTGCTCGACGGTGACCACATCCATAATGACGCCGCCCTTAAGCATTTCGGCAAGGCCGACTTTGAGGCGGGGATTGGCGTTGCCGGGATTGGAGTTTCCGTTGTTTTTCGACATAGTTGCACTCTTTCTAGGGCTTGAAAGCTGTCCAGCTTGAGCCGAGTGTGAGAGGGGTCGTTCTTGTCCCACTGTTTATTCTACAGGCTGGAAGGGAGGAGCGGTACACTGCCAATCAGGCTGCGTTCGTGCCTTTATCGCCTCGATTGCCGCTTCAGCCGACCCTCTCACGTCCCCCTTTCGTGACCTTAGGTTCTTCTCGATAAAGGGAATTGCCCTAGCGCTGCCTGCGAAGTGAAATGCACGATCCGACCCGCCGCGCACCGAAACCCAAACGGGAACTCCTCCCGTACCTCGTTCGTGTACTCGAGTGCTGCGCTGTACGGGGATCGCGTGGGCAATGGGCGCGTGGTGTAGCTGGGAACACAGCTCCCTGTCACGGTGCGGTCGCGGGTTCGATCCCCGTCGCGTCCCAAAAAGAGGGGAAAACAGGGATACCCTCCGTAACTTTCGTCGAACTTGACACACGCCTATGCGGGGCTGAAAAATTAAGCTGCACCGTGACAGGTGTTCTGGCCTCGGCAGATTCGAGGCTCTTGAAGGCTGCGTTTTGCGCAGCCTTTTCCTTTCAGTGCCGCAGCAAACTCTCCGTATCCCGCAACTCCACGCCAGCCTGCCCGCGCAGGTGTCCACGTAACCAGTACCCGTGTTCTACGCCCACGAGAACAACGAGGCGTTTCCCGGGATTTTGCTTCGCGGCGCTCAGAACCTGTTGCAGGAACCGTTGATTCCAGCCTTCCCAGCCCTCTTGTTCTTTCGGTCCGTAAATGGCGTCTTGGAACTGATGTTTCACGGCCAGGATCCGGTCGGTCCAGGAAGAGTTCACGTCCGCCGCGGAATGCCACTCGGACAAGAGGTACTTGAACACCGTGTCCGTATAGGTATCGAAGGCTTCATCTTTCTGGGGTGCCGACTGGCTCAGGGATTCCTCCGATTGCCGCAGCAGCTCGATGAGCTCGGAACGGCGAGGATCCGAGGGTTCCATCGCTACAGTAATCCACGGGTGCGCCGCAAGAGCCGATAAACGTTGTTTTGATACTCGCGTTTGGTTTTCTGCTCGACTCTGTCCTTCAGATCGGCTTCGCTCAGTTCTACGGCGAGAATGTCCGGCCGGAGTCTTTCGACGGTTGCGCTAAGGTCGGCGTACGAGTAGGAGGCGGCTTGCTCGTGCATCTGATGCAGGGTGCAGAGCACGATGACCTCCGACGGAGGAGGCGCGGCAGCCGAACCAGCCGTCGTGAGAAGGAATAGGCAGAGTACGAACGTCGGTTTCGTCATCGAAAGATGATACGCGGGCGCGATCACCCGGTTCCCTCAGTAGTGATGGCGCGGTCCGGTTCGCCGCGCTGGGTGTGCCGGCCGCGCCCTCGCCGAGGGGCGTATCTACGGGCCTTCTTGGGTGGTATTATGCCTCCGTCCGGCGGTGTGAATCTGCCGGGCGAGGGACCGACCTGAATGGCCTCCAATATTGTCGTCGAACCTCCTGTTATCGCTCCTCCACTGACAAGAGTGCCGGGGCTCCTGCGCTCGGACCGAATTGTCTCCGTGGACCTGATGCGCGGGATTGTGATGATCATCATGGCGCTCGATCACACGCGCGATTACTTCACATACCTAACGTTCCAGGCGGAAGATCTAACGCACACCTACGGGTGGCTTTTCTTCACCCGCTGGATCACGCACTTCTGCGCGCCGACGTTTTTCTTTCTTGCGGGGACGGGGGCATATCTGGCGTTAGGGCGCGGGAAAACTGTGGGGGAGGTTTCGCAATTTTTCTGGACACGCGGGTTGTGGCTGGTATTCCTGGAATTGACGGTGCTGAGTTTTGCGTGGACGTTTGTGCCCGGCATGGTGGTTGGCTTCGGGGTGATCTGTTGCCTCGGTGCCTGCATGATATTGATGGCGCTACTGGTGCGGCTACCGATCAAATGGTTAGGCGCATTTGGAGTGGCGGTAATCGCGCTGCACAACTTTACGGATCGCATCGGTCCGGAGCAATTTGGAAAGTTTGCGTGGCTGTGGACATTGCTTCACGTGCCGGGCCCGATCGCGATTCCGGGTACGAAATCCGTGTTCGTCGTTCTCTACGTGTTGATTCCTTGGGTAGGGGTGATGGCGGCGGGGTATGCCTTTGGCGCATTTGTGCGTCGGCCGCCGGAGGAGCGGCAGAGGACTATATTTGCGATGGGTGTGGCGGCGACGTTTGCGTTCGTCTTGTTACGCGCCACCGGGATATACGGCAACCTGGCTGAGGGGCTCATGTTCGGGTTTCAGGTAGCTCCGGGGCCTTGGCAGCACTTCCCTAGCACGACTCTGACTGTGATTTCTTTCCTCAACGTGGCGAAGTATCCCCCGTCGCTCCAGTACCTGTTGATGACGCTGGGGCCGATGCTGATGACGCTCGCGCTACTGGATCGAGTGACCCAGGGTGGCCGGCTCAATTCATTCGGACGCTGGATTTTGGTATTTGGCCGTGTGCCGCTGTTCTACTACGTGATACATATCTTCCTGATTCACCTGATGGCTTTGGCGGCGGCGATTATGTCTCACCAGTCAACGGATTGGCTTTTGCGCGGGGCGTTCTGGGCATCTCCGAATCCGCCCGGCTACGGGCATGGGCTCCCGCTCGTTTATGCCATGTGGGCGCTTGCGATTGTGCTCCTCTATTTTCCGTGCGCTTGGTTCGCGGATCTCAAGGCGCGGCGCAAGGACTGGTGGCTTAGTTACGTCTAGCGCAGTTTGAATAACCAGCGCAACAGCGCGGGCACCCCACTCAAGCCTTCTTTTTTTGTCTAGGGAAACTCGGATCAAGTCACGGAATTACTTTGCCCTGTCATCTTGAGCGCAGCATTCGCGCGCCCAGCGCGGGAATGCGGAGTCGAAAGACCCCTGCCCCACCGATATCTGCACTTAATCAGAGCTTCCCTAGTCCCGACGCATCCTTTTTTGGCTCGAGTGGGGATTCTCCAGGCTCAGCCTTGGGCCCAACCGTGTCGCCCTATCAACAGCGTGTCCCCTCAGCTACGCCGCGGGAATGAGGCACTCCCGCTAACTCCTGCCGAATCAATACCATCACTCTTGGATCACTGCTTGCACTCTCCTAGGTCGCTGCACAGCAGCAGGAGGTGGTTGCCATGAAAAGCTTCGAAGCGGTAGCGAAGAAAGCAGAAGCCCCAAGCTCGGTGGTTTGGGGAAACAAAATGACGATCGGCGCGGTGAGCTTTGCCGCTCTGTTGGTAGTGTGTTCCATGACCGTTGGTTGCTCGAGCGATAAACCGAAGGCAGCCAGCGCCAGCAGTCAAATTCCGCTGACACCGCCGCAGGCGATGGCGTCAAACTTGCCGGTACTGGAAGGTGCCAAGGTAGTTGCGAAGCCGGTGACCAAGAAAGTCCAGAGGAAACGTCCCACGACCAGGATGTATGCCGACAAAACGTACGGCGTTTCGTTCGAGTATCCAAAGAAGTATGAGATCGAGATCGGGGACAAGGCGAAGGATCTGCTGGCTTCGGGTGCGGTGACGGCGAAACAGGACGGCGAAGTGCTGGCCGCCGTTGAATTGCCGGGGACGGTGTTTCCGGATACCGACTTCGCTGGCGCATTCTTTGGCGTCAGCGTCGATAAGACGGCTACCTCGGAGCAGTGCGGCGATTCCTCGGAGCAGAAGGCTACGGTGACCGAACCGGTTCCGGCTGCGGACGCACCTGTTGAGACGAAGCAGGAAATGTCGTCCACCGGCACACCTGGCGCTCAGCCGGTGATTGAGGATCAGAGCAAACGCATCCTGGGTGACTCGGAACTACACGCAACGGAGATGGTGACAGGCGAAGGCGCGCGGCAGAGCGATGCCAAGTACTTCCGCACGTTCCAGAATGGGGACTGCTACGAGTTCACGCTGAACGTGACGACCGTGGGCAACGACGATGCGACCATGAAGCATGTGGATCGCGACCGCGTCTTTGACCGGCTGGAGAAGATTTTGGCTACGGTCAAGATCGCGCCAACGGTAGCGGAACCGACACCCGCGGTGCAGACTTCGGCTAGCATTCCGGTGGCTCCGACAACGGAGACTCCGGCACAGAAGTAAATGTCGTGTAAGAGGGTCAATAGCGGGGCACGGGCGGGGACGCCCGTGCCTCCATTTTTCATCGCGCGCGATCCAACTGGAAGGCCGATGCCTGGTAGTCGCCCTTCATGTCGGGCTGAACACCGTGATTCATCCACCAGGCGCCGGACGTGCTGGTAGGAGTTTCGGGCCGGCCCTTGCCCTCGATCCAGGTGAGCTTATATTCGGCGGATGGGTCAAGGCCTTGGAGTTGAAGATTCGGGAAGCCAACACCTTGGATGGTGGCCGTAGAGAAGGCGAAGACGACGGCCTGGGCCTTATCGCCGGAGACGGTTTCCGTGGAGGAAAACTTGCTGCCGTCGCGGGGGCTGATGAGACGAAAGAGATCACCGCGGACGATAGTCTTCTGGACAGCGTGATAGGACGCGATGAGGCGCTTGGCGGTGGCGAAGTCTTCCGCGGTCCAGTGATTGAGATTCGCGCCGATGCCGAGTGAGCCTTGCATGGAACTGAGCATTCGATAGGCGAGCGATGTGTTTCGCCCATTGAGCCAGTGCGGCGAGTCCGTAACCCAGGCCATCATGATCTGCGGCGTGTAGGCGTATGTGAAGCCATCCTGCATGGAGATGCGGTCGAAGGGGTCGGTATTGTCGGAAGGCCAGACTTCATCGGTATAGCGCAGGATGCCGAGGTCGACGCGCCCGCCGCCGCCGGAGCACGATTCGATTTCGATCTTAGGATGCTTCTTGCGCAGGTCGCCGAGGATGGAATAGACGTTGCGGATGAACGCGACGTAGACCTGGCGCTGCTCGTCAACCGGAACCTGATCCCAGCCGGGTTCCGACCAGTTGCGATTGTAGTCCCATTTGAGAAACGCAATGTCGTTGTCGGTGAGGATTTTGTCGAGAAAGCCTTCCACGTAGTCACGGACGTCCGGTCGGGCCAGATTGAGAACGAGCTGATTGCGGGATTCCGTTCGGGGGCGGCCGGGGAAGTTCAAGACCCAGTCGGGATGCTTGCGATAGAGGTCGGAATCCGGATTAATCATTTCCGGCTCGACCCAGAGACCGAAGTCCATACCCAGCGAGTGAATTTTGTCGATGAGCGGCTTGAGGCCGTGGGGGAATTTTTCGGAATTGACGTACCAATCACCGAGCCCGGCGTGGTCGGTTTTGCGCTGGCCAAACCATCCGTCATCCATCACGAACCGGTCAACGCCAATGGAAGCCGCTTTTTCCGCGAGCGCGATCTGGCCGGGTTCATCGACCTTGAATTCCGTGGCTTCCCAGGAGTTGTAGATGACAGGGCGGGGCTTGGGGTCGGGTGCTTGCGGAAGAATGTGAGCGAGTTCGAAATGATGGAGCAAGCGAGACGCGCCGCCTAAGCCGTGCGCGGAATAGCCGCCATAGAAGATCGGCGTTTCCAGACGCTCGCCAGGCTTGAGCTTGTAGCCGAAATCAAAGGGGTTAAAACCACCGGTGACGCGGACAACCTCGAAAGGAGTGCGATCGATGGTGAAGCGCCAGGAGCCCGACCATGCCAGGGCTCCGAACCAGACTTCGCCATTAGTTTCGCTGGGCGTCAGGCCCGTGGGCTCCAGACGGGAAACGGCAAACCACGGATTCGCCTGATGACCGGTGGTTCCGCGGCGGCTTTCGAGGACGCGCGCACCGCCCTGAATGAGTTCTTGATTGAGGGTCCACTCACCACCCCAGCGGCCCGTTAAGTAGGTGAGGGCGTAACGCGCAGGAGGCAGAGTCCACTGGGCTGCTGCGGCCTGATCGATCACGATAGGCTGCTTCTCGCGGTTCTCGATGGTCGCGGAGCGGGCCAGGATGCCGCTTTCGGCGTCCATGGAGTAGCGCAGGGTCACATAGATTTCGCGGAAGACGTCTTTGAGTTGAATCTCCAGAGAGCGTAAATCGTTCTGCTTGGCGTTCGTGAAGCGGAGTATCAGATCACGGTTGCCATCGGCAAAACTGACCTTGAGAGCGGGCTCGGTATAAAGTCCGCCACCCCAGCCTGCGTATTCCTGCGGCGTGGTGTTGTTCGGCGGGTCGAAAGAAGCCAGTTCCGGAAAGGAATGTGCGGGAGGAATACTGTCGTGCGGCCCGATGCGGCCGCCCCAGTAAAGGGGTTGTAGATCGCCGCGGTCATTGACGCCGAAGGCGTAGGTGGTGTTCCCGCCATCCAGCCGGAAAACTTGTTCTCTACTTTGGGCGAGGACCGACCCGGCGGCAAGCGTCAGAAGAGCAGCGAAGGTCGCGCTTCGAAGGAATTTCATTGCGCCCGTATCGTAGCATTAAAGCCCCGCGTAAAGACGGCCCCAAAGCCCACGCGGGGACGGCCGCCCTCGGTCGTCCGGCGGAGCACAGCTCCGCTCAAACCGCTAAGGTCTCAGAACTTGCGGCTGTGCTCTTTCCCCCAGCGCTCCACGACGACTTTTTTCTCAGTATAGAACTCGATGGCATCACGCCCTTGGCCGTGCATGATACCGAAGAAGCTATCCTTCCAGCCGCTAAAGGGGAAATAGGCCATGGGAGCGGCCACACCAATGTTGATGCCGATGTTTCCCGCTGGAGCCTCGTAGCGGAAACGGCGGGCAGCGGCGCCGCTGGAGGTGAAGAGCGATGCTTGATTGCCGAAGGGGCTGGCGGCGAGGAGGTCCATGGCTTCATCAAGATCCTTCGCGTGAACCATGCTCAGGACGGGCCCGAAGATCTCCGTGTGCGTAAGTTCGCTGGCGGCGGGAACGCCGTCGAGGATGGTGGGCTTTACGAAGTTGCCGTCCTCGAATTTGGAAATCTTGGAGCCACGGCCATCGAGCAAAATCTTTGCGCCTTGCTTCTCGCCCAGGCCGATGAGCGATTCGACTCGGTCTTTACTCTGCTTGGTGATCACGGGACCCATTTGCACCCCGTCTTCGAGACCGTAGCCGACCTTAATGCCGGAAGCCGCGTGGGCGATGGAGTCACGGAAGGTCTTCTGCGCGTCGCCAACTGTGACCGCGACTGAGACGGCTAAGCAGCGCTGCCCGGCGCATCCAAAAGCGCTGTCGGAAATGATTTGCGTAGCCATGTCCATGTCAGCATCGGGAAGCACGATCACGGAATTCTTGGCGCCGCCCTGGCACTGGGCCCGCTTCCCTTTTTCTCCCGAGCGGGCGTAGATGTAGCGTGCTACGGGCGTGGAACCGACGAAGCTGATGGCCTTTACGTCGGGATGGTCGATGAGCATGTCGACTACGTCTTTGCCGCCGTTGACGATGTTGGCAACGCCAGGCGGGAGCCCGCACCTCTCCAGCAGCTCGAACGCGAGCTTCATGGTGAGCGGGACGCGTTCCGAGGGCTTAACAATGAGCGTGTTACCGGTGGCGATAGCGTAGGGCAGGAACCAGAACGGAATCATGCCCGGAAAATTGAACGCCGTGATGGCGGCGACCACGCCGAGCGGTTGGCGGATCATGAATTCGTCGATGCCGCGGGCTACGTCTTCGAGGTTATAGCCCTGCATCATCATAGGAATGCCACAGGCGACTTCAACGTTTTCGATCGCCCGGCGGAGTTCAGCCTTGGCCTCCGTAAAAGTCTTGCCGTTTTCCCGCGTGATGGTGCGGGCCAGCTCGTCGATGTGTTCTTCGAGGAGCATCTTGAGTTTGAAGAGCGGCTGGATGCGGTCCTCGGCGGGCGTCCGACGCCAGGCTGGGAAGGCGGCATGGGCCGCCTCGATGGCGGCAAGAACTTCCGCGTCGCTCGACATGGGAACGCTGGCGATTACTTCCCCGTTGGCAGGATTGATAACATCACGCCACTCTTTTGACGTAGATTCGACCCAACGGCCGTTTACATAGTTCGGAACTTTGGTTGCAATTGCTGTAAGAGTCGTCATGATTCAAGAACCTCAATTTTTTCCGGGATGAATGATTGTATAATCGCGGGCGCCCTCGCCCGCGTGGTCTCGCTCTTGGTCCAAGCCTTTGGCCTTAATTCTAAGCCATCTGGGCTACAGGTTCTTTCTTTTCGGAAACCGCGGCAATGGCCGCTTCCATCACGTCCATGGCTTCTTTCATCTGGTCGTCGGTAATCACAATGGGCATGAGGAGACGAATGATGTTGCTATATGAGCCGGCGGTAATAGTAATGAGGCCATTCTCGTAGCAGCGCTGGGAAATCTTCTTAGTTTCCTCGGGCGCGGGCTCGCGGGTTTGTTTCGAGCGGACGAGCTCGAGTGCCTGCATGGCGCCCATGCCGCGAACTTCGCCGATCAGCTCCCATTTCGACTGCCACGATTTGGCACGCCTCTGGAACATCTCGCCAAGGCGATCGGCGCGTTCGCAGAGGTTTTCCTTTTCGATGAGATCGAGAACGGCGAGGGCAGCTTCGCAGGCGACAGGACTTCCAGCGAAAGTGCCGCCGAGGCCGCCCACGCCTGGCGCATCCATAATGTCGCTGCGGCCTGTGACTGCGGCTAACGGGAGGCCCCCTGTGAGGGACTTTGCCATGGTGACCAAATCCGGCTCAAGACCTAGGCGGGTGCTGGCGAACACGGCGCCGGTGCGGGCGAAGCCCGTTTGGATTTCATCAGCGATGACCAGAATGCCGTACTTGCGGCAGATCTCCGTCAGCGCCGGATAAAACCCGGCGGGAGGAGTCACAAAGCCACCCTCACCCAGAATCGGCTCAACAATCACGGCGGCTACGGATTCCGCAGCAACCACTCGTTTGAACGTGTCTTCCAGGTGACGGGCGCAGTATACATCGCACGACGGGTACGTTTTTGAATAGGAACAGCGGTAGCAGTAGGCGTATGGTATGCGATAGACATCGCCCGGGAATGGCTCGAAACCGGCCTTGTAGGGATGCGTCTTGCTGGTAAGCGCTAGAGCCATGTAGGTGCGGCCGTGGAAGGCGTCTTCAAAGGCGATCACGGCTGGCCGCTTGGTGAAGGCGCGCGCAATCTTGATCGCGTTTTCCACCGCCTCCGCGCCGGTGCTAACAAGCATAGTCTTCTTCGGGCCCGCGCCGGGCGCAATCGCGTTAAGGCGTTCGGACAGACGCACGTAGCTTTCGTACGGCAGGACATTGAAGCTGGTGTGCAGGAAGCGGTCGAGCTGTTTCTTAATCGCCGCAACCACCGACGCCGGACGATGCCCCGTGTTCAAGCAACCAATGCCGCCGGCGAAATCGATCATTCGGTTGCCGTCGACGTCTTCAATCACAGCGCCCTCGGCGCGATCGATGAAGATCGGCGTCACGTGGAATGCGCCCTGCGCCACCGCGGCGTTGCGGCGCTGCATCAGCTCTTTCGAGCGCGGGCCGGGGATTGCGGTGCGGAGTTGTATGCTGGCCATCTCAGTACCATCCAATGGGAGATTCATTGAGATTGATGTGAACTTGTTTCGTTTCCAGATATTCGTCAATGCCGTGCGGACCAAGTTCGCGGCCAAACCCCGACTGCTTGTAGCCTCCCCAAGGGGCCTCGACGTAGGTGGGCTGCATGTGATTGACCCAAACGATTCCAGCGCGCAGCGCTTTGACCGTGCGCAGAGCCTTGAAAATATCGCGCGTCCAGACGGCAGCCGCCAGACCATAGGGAGAATCGTTGGCGATTTTGAGCGCGTCATTCTCGTCCTCAAACGGAATAACGGTAGCGACGGGACCGAAGATTTCTTCGCGGGCAATGCGGGCGCTGTTATCAACGTCATAAAAAATGGTCGGTTCGACGTAATAGCCCTTCGCAAATTTCTCCACACGCCCGCCACCGCTGGCTACCTTGGCTTCTTTCTTGCCCAGCTCTTGATAGGAGCGGACTACGTCGTATTGCCCCTTACTGACGAGAGAACCCATCTTCGTCTCGCGGTCGAGCGGCGCGCCCACCTTAATGGTCTTCGCTTTCGCGGCCATGGCTTCGACGAACTTCTTGTAGATGGACTTCTGCACAAGCACGCGGCTACCTGCGGAGCAAACCTCGCCCTGATTGATGAAGACGCCGAAGAGCGCTCCATCAATGGCGTTTTCGAAATCGGCGTCGGCGAAGAAGATGTTCGGGGACTTGCCGCCGAGTTCCAGCGTTACCCGCTTCACCGTGTCCGCTGCGCCTTTGACGATCAGTTTCCCCACGGATGCGGATCCGGTAAAAGCAATCTTGTCCACGTCGGGATGCGCCACCAGCGGAACACCGCAGGTTTCGCCGAATCCGGTAATGACGTTCACCACGCCCTTGGGCAGGCCGACTTCATCAAACCATTTCGCGACTTCCAGCATGGTGAGCGGAGTCTGCTCGGCTGGCTTCAGAACGCACGTGCAGCCGGCAGCGAGGGCGGGAGCGAGTTTCCAGGCCGCCATCACCAGAGGGTAATTCCAGGGAATGATCTGTCCTGCAACGCCAACGGGCTCTTTCAAGGTGAGGCTGAGAGCGTTATCAGGAACCGGATTCACGTGGCCAGTAATCTTCGTAGCCAGGCCGCCGTAGTATTCGAAGCACGTGGCGGCGTCGGCAATGTCGTACTCGGCCTCCACGATGGGCTTGCCGCTGTTGCGGCACTCGAGGTTAGCCAGCATGTCGGCATTCTGTCGAATTTTTTCGGCGAGTCGGAAGAGGACACGCCCCCGCTCCTGGTGCGTGGACTGTCCCCACGGGCCGTCGTCAAACGCTGCTCGGGCAGCCGCCACGGCTCGGTTCACGTCGTCCCCTGAAGCGTCCGGAACTTGCGCAATCACTTCCTCGGTCGAGGGATCGTACACAGGAAACGTCTTGCTCGACTTGCTCCCAACCCACTCGCCATTGATGAGCATCTGGTAAGTGCGAACTTCAGCTGTAACTCCGGTTTGTACTCCGCCTGGCATGGGCGAACCTCCAAAAATCCTCCAGCTTACGTGGCTGGCTGGGGTTTGTTGCGTCCGTAGACAAAGAAGAAAAAGGCAGCAAGGCCAACGAAAAACGCCGTGCCGCCGAACATTTTGAGTTCATACATCTTGAGCGACGTGATTTGCTGCGCCGGAAAAAAGACAAGAGCGATACCAAGCGTGGTGGTGATAAGGCCGCTGAGTCCGGCGAACAACAATGTGCCCCGGCTGTAGACTCCCTGCCCCGGCTCATACCGAACTGCGAAAAGCAGCAACGCACCGAACATGTACAAAAATGGAACGAGTTGTAGCACGACCGCCAACGAAAGCATCGTCTGGAACGTTTCCTGCACGCCCGCGCCACCGGCAAAATTTATCACTACCAGAAACATGGAAACCACCGCGTGCACGATGAGTGCGGCATAAGGCGTCGCGTACTTTGGATGAATCTTCCCGAGCCACGCCGGCATATAGGAATCAAGCCCGGCCACAAACGGAATGCGTGCCGAGCCTCCGAGCCACGCCGAACCAATTCCAGCAATGGAAAGCGCCAGGAGAAATGCAAAGGGAGCGACAATCCATGGCACCCCGACTTGGTCGGCCATATGGCTCACGGCCTGCACGATGCCTTGCAGCACACTGATACTTCCCTTGCCCACGGCGACCAACAGCGTAAGCGTAGCGGCGATATAGAGGGTCCCGGAGATGATGCCGCCCCAGGCGACCGCGCCGGGCAGCGTGCGGCGAGGGTCCTGAATCTCATCGCCCATGATGGAAGCCAGTTCCAGACCCACAAGGCCAAAGCAAATCACGCCGAAGGAATTGAGGACGAATTTGGGGTCAGCGGGAATCTTGAAATCCGCGGCAGTGATGTTGATGCCGTTTTTGGCCACTATGATGATTCCCAATCCCACCAGGACAGCAGCCGCAACAAAAGTTCCCACGCCTCCCACGTTATTGATCCACTTACCCACACCGAGACCAACAATATTCAGAACCACAAGCATAGTAAGCAGAACCAGAGAAACCGTAAGCGCAAAAAACTTATTGTCGGCGAGCGCGGAGTGCCCTGGACCCAGCACAAACACCGATACGCCCACGAAGTACAGCATCACCGTCGGCACGTAGAGCATGTTGTTCGTCCAGTAGCACCAACCGGAGAGGAAGCCATGGAAGTCGCCGAAGACTTCCTTGGCCCAAAGGTAAACCCCGCCTTCTCCAGGAAACCGGTGGGCGAGTTCGATGACCGCAATGCCCTGCGGCCAGAAGAAGAGGACGAGCGACACGATCCACAGCCAGAGAGTGACGCCGCCGTTCGCCGCGATGGAAGGCACAACATTTAAGTTGAACACCGCCACGACGAACAGCAGCACCAGATCCCAACGGCCGAGGACACGCTTCAGGCCCACCTCTTGCTCGTTAGCCGACAATCAACACTCCTAAGATCGCTCGCCTAGTGCGCGGCTGCCAGCACCGGGTTCTTCAGTCGTTCGTGTTGCGCCGCCGCCAGCGAATCGGCAATATCGCCGAATGCCGCTAGATGAGCGTCAATGTCTGCTTCGGTGTGTTGCACCGAGATCGTCCACTGCTCATCCCACCAGTAAGGCTGAGGCATCACTCCGCGGTTGACCATGCCAAACCAATAGTGACGCCAGAGATCGACGTCGATCGGCTCCCAATCGCGGTAGTTGACGATCTCCTGGGGATAAAGCATCAGCGCGCCATTGGCTCCAGCCTCGACGATGTAGGCTTGCAGGCCGGATTTCGCCACGATGGCGCGGTATCCGGCGGAAAGCTTATCGCCGAGCTTGCCCACGTGAGCGTAGTTTTCACGCGTCAGGACCTCGCGGAACGTTGCCAGGCCAGCCGCCATGGAAACCGGGTTCGTGTTGTAGGTGCCACCGTGGAAGACTTTATGCTGCGCGATCAGATCCATGACAGAAGTTTTCGCGCCAAAAGCCGCCAAGGGGAAACCACCGCCGATGGATTTGGCGATGCAAATCATGTCCGGGTGAACGCCAAAGTATTCCGACGCTCCGCCCCAGCACAGCTTGGCTCCGGTTTTGACTTCGTCGAAAATCAAAAGCGAGCCGTTCCGGTCACAGATTTCGCGCAGGCCTTGCAGGAAGCCGGGTTGCGGCATGCACAGGCCCACGTTCATCAGAATGGGCTCAAGAATAATCGCGGCAATCTGGCCGGGATTCTCCTTGAAGCGGCGCTCAACTGTCGCCAGATTATTGAAAGTCGCAATTACGACGTTCGCGAGTGACGCTTTTGGAACGCCGAGTCCGCCAGTAACCGAAATCGGATTGTCGATGTCTCCGTAGTCGGGCGCATGCGGTTTCACGCTGACCAGCGCAGCATCATGCAGGCCGTGATACGCACCCTCGAATTTCACGATCTTGTCGCGTCCCGTGGCGGCACGCGCCATGCGGATGGCGTGCATGGTAGCTTCCGTACCGCTATTGCCAAAGCGGCACATCTCGATGGGAAAGCGCGTGCACACTTCTTCCGCGAGTTCCCATTCCATATCGTGCGGCATGCCATACATGGTCCCGGTACTAAGCCGCTTTTCAACAGCCTTCATCACCGCCGGATGGCAATGCCCAGCCATCAAAGCGCCGAAAGTTAGGTTGTGGTCGACATATTCATTGCCATCCAGGTCGCGAAATTTGCTCCCGCTGGCGTCTTTAACAAAAATGGGATAAGGATCATAAGCGCGGTAATTACTGGCCACGCCAAGGGGTAGTCGTTTGAGGTTGCGCTTGTGAGCTTCGGCGGATTTGGGCGTGCGTCGCTCGTAGGTGGAGAGTTCTTTCTGTAGGTCGGGGTACATCGAATTGCTCCGAAATCGCAGGCCAGGAAGGCCATTAGAGTGGTGCTGAGGTGCTGTGTTCAGTATAGCTGGTGCATGCTGTTAAGTCCCGGACAGGGTTCAGCCCGCCCGGGATGAATGCTAGAAGAACAACTTGAGCGCAACCTGCATTAGGCGCGGGTCCGCTGCTCTGGTAATCAGTCCGAAATTAGAACCGTCGCTGAAAATGCCGTCGGGGTTGAGGAACTTCGTATGATTGAACGCGTTGAAGATATCCAGCCGGAACTCGGTGCGAAAGCGCTCGTTGATCGACGTATTTTTCTGGATTGAGAGGTCGGTGTTGTCCAGACCCGGCCCGCAACACACGGTGCGGGGCGAACTGCCCTGCGTACCCAAGGCTTGGGCCTGGAATTGAGTGGGATCAAAACCGTATCCACCGTTCTTGCGGGGATCTTGGGTGTGGAACTTGCCTGCGAGATCCGGGAACGTAGGGGAGGAGAAGCCGGCGGATTCACCGATTAGGTTCTCGTCACCGTAGGAGAAGATTCGTATGGGGAAGCCGGATTGGAATTGCGTGATACCGGAAAGCGCCCAGCCGCCGAGCAACTTACCAGCTACACCGGAATATTTCGGAACCGGAATCTCCCAGTAGTAACTCGCGACGAACCGATGGCGGGCGTCGAACAGGGAGACAGAACGTGTCCGCCGGGGATTGGTTGTGTCGAGAAAATCTTCGAAGCTGGAGGCCTGATCGATGGATTTGCTCCAGGTGTAGGCGATCTGCGTCTGGAAACCTTTGCCGAAGCGTTTGTCGAGACTGGCCTGGAACGAGTTGTAGTTGGAGGCGCCGACGGTGTTCTCGGCGATGATGTTCGAAAAGACAGGGGGCGCACCGTTCGAGGGACAGCCCACGCCGGTCGTGGGCTCGCAATTGGGTGACGAATATGGACGAAGCCCAACCAGAGTGAGGTCGTTTGTCAGAGTGGTCCCGCTTGCGATCGACTTCTGCGATCCGTACGGCAGAGGCAGATCGGTATTGAGGGTGCTTCCTGCCGGAATTACATAGGTAGAGTCTTCACCAAACGGCCCACAAGTACCGTCACCCAGGATTGAATTGAGCGCCAGACAAGTTTCCGGACTAGCGCGGTTGATGTCGTAACTGGCGAGGAGCCGGTGGGACTGCGAACCGACATACCCAAGCTGGAGCTGCGTGCCTCGCGCGATTTCGTGCTGGATCGTGAGATTGTACTGAGCGGCGTATTGCGAACGCATGTGGGGCTGGAATTCGCCGAAAAGCAGGATGGGCTCGTAGAGAGACCAATCAAGCGAGGTGCCTGGTTTGGGATCGAGTACTCCGTTGGCGCCGTTGGGGAGGACTCCGGCATTTTGGAACACATAGGGCGTATTGAAGAGTGTGTTGAACGTGGTCAGGCTGATGCCAAAAGGCGGCTCGGCGCTGAACTGCTCGAGGACGAGCTGTTCGATGGGATTATAGAACAGTCCCCAGCCCGCGCGAACACTGGTCTTGCCGTCTCCCTTAGGATCCCACGCGATACCGAGACGCGGGGCAAAGGCTTTGTAATAGGTGGTGGTCATCCCTTGCGGAACGCCGGGATCGCCGGGATACACAAGGCCTGTGGGGAATTGCGAAGTGCAATCGTTCGATCCTGTGCTCAAACAGGGAAAGCGCGAGGATACCTGACCGGGACGGAAAGTTTGGATGCGGCGGCCAGTGTCCTTCTGCGGCGTGTTGAGTTCCCAGCGCAGGCCATAGTTGAACGTAAGATTTTTTTTCAGCTTCCAACTGTCCTGGGCGAAGAGATAGACGCCGGAAGTGCGAATGTGCTCCTGCTGCGCGGCCCCCTGCTGGTATTGATCGGGGAGTCCCAAAAGATAATTGGGCAAGAGGGTCTGCACCTGATTGGCTGGCTGTGTAGGATCGCCGACCAGAAATCCGGGATCGTTTCCAAAACAGGTTTGTTTGTTCGGGTCGATTGTGGGGTCGAACAGACAGCTGCCGAAATACTGGTAATAGCCGCTGACTTCGAAGTAAAGGAACTGATCGAAGCGCATCCGCCGAATGTCGCCGCCAAACTTAAACGTATGCGGGCCTTTAACGATCGTCATGTTATCGGTGAACTGGAAGGAGTTGCCGACCTGCGGGAGTTCGCCTTCAAAATTGTTGCCGATAACGAAGCTGCCGGAAACGTTGATATCGGGAACGCCCTCGCGACCTGCGCCCAAACCGGGCGTGATGCCGTATTTGGGATCGCTAGCCGCCAGACCGTTGGCGGTAAAGGCGCCGGGAGCATCTGTGGCGCCGTTGAAACAGAACGCGGCCGCTGCCTGTGTGCAAGAGTCCGTTACGAGGTTAGTCCGTTGGGGATGGTTAAGGATACGCTGCCCTTCGCGCATGTATACGACGCGGGCTTCGTTCACCATCGTGTTCGAAATCGTCCAGGCGTGGGAGAGGTTGATTTGCTGATCGCGAGTCGCGTTATTGCCACCAAAACCGGGGACGTTGGCCCCGGCGGCCTGGAAGAAATTGTAAGGGTCAAACCGGGTTTCATCCTGCACATAGTAATAGGCGGACAGATTTTGCTTGTCGTTGATGCGATGGTCGAGCTTGACGGTGCCCTGGTTCACATTGCGGCTGCCGTTGAGAGCCGCCTGGTAGGTACTCGTGTCGGAATTGGCCTTAGGCACAAACTGACTGAGCAAGTCGACGGCAACGGGATCCTCGCATTCCACGGGAATCAGGCCGTTGGGGAATATCTGCGACCATGGCACGCCGGCGGCGGGCATGGTTCCCCCGTTGGAACCGATAGCGGTGTCACAGGTCCTGCTGGCGCCGGCGCGGTTGTTCAAGATATCGGCAATGAACTGATCCCCGATTGAACCATTGATGGAACCCAGTGGTGTCCCGCCCGAGGATCCCACTGTCTGCCTGAAATCGCCGGTGCGTTCGAAGTCCGTGGGGACAGTGACGTTGCCACCGGAGATTCCCTGACGGACCCGATTGCCTTCAAACGAGGCGAAGAAGAAGGTTTTGTCCTTGCGGATGGGACCGCCGAGAGTCCCGCCGAACTGGTTCTGGACGTATTTGGATTTTGCCGGATCAAAATAGCCTTTCGAATTGAGGACCTTGTTGCGCAGGAAGTCATAAGCGTTACCGTGCAGCTTATTGCCCCCCGATTTGGTGACGACGTTGATCACAGACCCGGAGTTCCGGCCGAATTCGGCATCGAAAGCATTGGTCAGAACTCGGAATTCTTCAACAGCATCCGGACTCGGATTGATAGTGGGCGTGTTCACGAATAAATCATTCGCGTCGCCGCCATTCACGCTGAAGTTGTTGGCTCGGCCGCGGCCTCCGTTCACCGAAACGCTCCCCGCATCGGAACTGCCCGCATAGAGATCAGCGCCAACGGTGGATTGCACACCCGGTTGCAGAGACAAAAACTGATAGGTATTACGCGCATTCAAAGGCAACTGCGCAATAGAACGGTCGTTAATCACGGCGCCGAGCTGCGTGCTGGTTGTGTCGACAATGGGCGCCTCGGTCGTAACTTCCACAACGTCCTTACGCTCGCCAATCTGCAACGTTATGTTGAGCGTGAGAACCTGATTCAACTGCAACAGCACATTGGACTGCGCCGTCTTCTTAAACCCGGCCAGGTCGAACTCGATCCGGTAGGTTCCGACCGGCACTTCCGGAAAGGAATAGTCGCCATCGGCGTTGCTAGTCGAGGCGCGACTAACGCCGCTGGATTCATTAATCAGACTGACTGAGACTTCGGGGAGAACGGCTCCGCTCGCGTCCGAAACCTTTCCGACAAAACGTCCGCCGGTGCTTTGGGCTAGAAGGGTTGAGGCAAAGAGGACGAAGAGAGACATGAGACACGCGCAGGTGCGGCGCAGACGGGGGGTGCGCATCAAAAACCTCCGGTAACAGCAGTGCTTTATTTTCGCAATTTGCCCTGCAACAAACCCATTGCGAGAAATTCAAACCTTGCTATAATCCCGCAAGGTTAGAGAACGGGTACCGGGCTGTCAAGCGAAAAGTGTCCCGGAACGTCCGCGTCTCACGTTGACCATCGTGCCCTCTTCCCATCCCAAAGCGAATCCCGCGAAAAGCAAATCCGCAAATACATATTCTGCTGCGACCTATCTGAAAATTGGCGACGTGGCCAAGCTTGTGGGCGTATCGCCCTCTGCCATTCGCGCTTGGGAGAGCCTCGGCCTGGCGCGTCCCCAACGAACGGATAGCCAGTACCGGCTCTATACCCAGGCTGACGTGAAACTCCTCAAGCGCGCCCGCTACCTGCGCAAAGTTCGCGGCTTGAACGGGCCCGCGATTGTGCAGATGTTGAAGGGTCAAGGCGGAGCGAAAGCTCCCAAGGACGGGACATCGAGTGCCATTGGGGCCAGGCTGCGGCAATTGCGCGAGCAACGGCGGCTGTCGCTGGAGCGTGTCGCGAAGGCGGTCGGGATTTCTGTGGGGTTTTTAAGCTCCATCGAGCGATCGCATATGAGCGCGTCCATCGCTACCTTGCGAAAGCTGGCGCAGTTTTATCAATCCAATATTCTGGAGTTTTTCAATCCCACCGAATCGCATTCTCCACTGGTGCGGCCGAAAGCGCGCAAGGTGCTCGAGGTGTCTCGCGGTGTCTGGATGGAATTGCTGGCCGTGGGTAACCCGGTCATGGAAGCGCACATGTTCCGCCTGGCTCCCGGCGCGGGCACCGAGGAAAGCTATACCCACGCGGGTGAAGAATTCCTGTATGTTTTGCGGGGCAAGTTTGCCATCTCCCTGGAAGAGGACGCATTCACGCTGCAGGCCGGAGACAGTTTCTATTTTGATAGCATGACGCCGCACCGCTGGTCGAATCCAGGGAAGATCGAAACGCAAGTTTTGTGGATCAATACACCGCCTACGTTCTAGCTTGGAGAATGGTTCGAATGGGAAAGCAAGTATGGAAATTGCTCGCGGCGCCGTTGATGGTCCTGACCAGTGGGACGGTGTCGCTGGGGCTTGCCGCTTCGACCGTGAAGGCTACCCTCATCGTGGAAAATGCCCGCGTCTACACGGTCAACCCGAAGCAGCCTTGGGCCGAGGCAGTGGCGATTGCCGGCGCCAGGATTCTGGCTGTGGGTTCGAAGGATAAGATTGCAGCGTTCCGCAGCCACAACACGCGAACGATCGATGCCCAAGGCAAACTCGTTTTGCCGGGCTTTACCGATTCGCACATCCACCTGCTGGAGGGCTCGCGCACGCTGACCCAGGTCGATCTGAACGGCACAACCTCCATTGCCCAGGTGCAGCAGCGGGTCAAAGATTTCGCTGCTGCCCATCCAAAGACGGGTTGGATTCTGGGGCGTGGCTGGACCTACGACATTTTCGGTGAGGTGGCGCTGCCGGACAAAAAGTATCTCGACGAAATCGTGCCCGACCGTCCACTGTATCTGGTTGGCTACGACGGTCACACATCCTGGGTCAACAGCAAGGCGTTGGCCGTTACGGGCATCACGCGGGATACGCCCGACCCGGCACACGGCAAAATTGCAAAGGACGCCAGGGGAGAACCAACAGGCGCACTGCTGGAAGACGCAGACGACCTGGTCGGCAGTCGAGTGCAGGCCACGCACGACGAGCAACTGGCGGCACTGCGGTTGGGCTTGCGCGAAGCGAATCGAGCGGGCCTGACACGAGTGATTTGCCTCGGAAACTCGATTGACCTGGTCGACGACGGAAGAAACATCGCGCTTTACGACGAGTTGCTCAAAAACGGCGAACTTACGTTGCGCATGTATGTCTCCTCGTACCAGGGACCACCGACGATGACCAAGGAACAAATTGCGGCCGTTGTAGCCGCGAAACAGCGGTACCAGGACGATTGGCTGGCCACGGGAGCGGTGAAGTTCTATCTGGATGGCGTGATCGAGTCGCACACGGCTGCGATGTTGACTCCCTATTCCGACGATCCCAAACAGATTGGAACTTTGCGTTGGGACGAAGCGGAATACAAGCGGGTAGTTGCGCAACTCGACAAACTCGGTATTCAAGTGTTTACTCACGCCATCGGCGACCGGGCCGTGCGCCTCGCGCTCGACGCCTATGAAGATGCCGCGAAAGCGAACGGCGCTCACGATATGCGGCACCGCATCGAGCACATTGAAACCATTACGGCACAGGACATTCCGCGATTTGGAAAATTGGGCGTGGTGGCAAGTTATCAGCCGCTGCACGCAGAACCGAATGTCGACACGACGAACGTCTGGGCACGCAACGCGGGACCGGATCGCGGGAGCCGCGGCTGGACGTGGCAAAGCGTCGCAAAATCTGGCGGACGGCTGGCGTTTGGCAGCGACTGGCCGGTGGTGACGCTGAGTCCTTGGTACGGCATGCAAACGGCCCTGACGCGTCAGACTCTAGACGGCAAGCCTGAAGGCGGGTGGCTTCCGCAGGAGCGTGTTTCTCTGGAGCAGACCATTGAAGCGTATACGCTGGGGGCGGCCTATTCGGCTCACCGGGAGACCAGCGAAGGATCGCTGGAAGAAGGCAAGCTGGCAGACTTGATTGTTCTGGATCAGGATCTCTTCAAGATTGCACCCAGCGATATTCACAAGACTAAGGTTTTGCTGACGATGGTAGGTGGCAAGGTCGTCTATCAATCGCGGGACATGGCGGTTGGGAGCGCGTCCGGGAGCACACAATGAAGCGATGGTTGGCGGCTCTGCCTGTGGTCGCGGCTTTGCTCTTGGGATCGTGTTCCAAGAAAACGCCGTCTTTGAATTTGCTGGTTTGGGAAGGGTACGCCGATCCTTCTTATGTGAAGGAGTTTGAAGAAAAGTGCGGGTGTAAAGTTTCCGCGTCCTACATGGGGTCGAGCGACGAACTGGTCGCGAAACTGCGGGGAGGGAGCGCATCGAACTACGATGTGATTTCTCCGTCGAGCGATGTGGCAACGATGATCGCCACTACCGGCCTAGCCGCGGCGCTGGATTTGACGAAGATTCCTTCTTATTCACAACTGGCGCCGAAGCTGACCTCCCTGCCCTTGGTTCGGGCGAATGGGCAGGTGTATGGCGTGCCTTTTATGTGGGGCCCGGATCCTTTGATCTACGACACAACCGTATTTTCGTCGGCGCCCGCCAGTTGGAATGTCCTATGGGACGCGAAATACAAAGGGAAGATTTCTGTTTGGGACGACCTCTCCACCGTATACATGGCCGCGCAGGTATTGGGCTATGACAAACCCAGCCCCGACCAGCTTTACAACCTCAGTGACGAGCAATTGGAGGCGGTGAAGAAGAAATTGCTGGAGCTGAAGCCGAATATCCGCAAGATGTGGTCGACCGGGGGCGAGCTCACGAATCTGTTCCAGAATCACGAGGTGGTGGCGGCGATGGGATGGCCGCTGATGACGAACCAACTGCGCAAGTCCGGCTACCCCGCGGGGGAAACCATTCCGCAGGAGAACACGACTGGGTGGATCGACCACCTGATGATCACATCGGCCAGCGAAAACAAAGAACTGGCGCAGAAGTTTCTGGAGTTCATGATTCAAGCGCAGACGCAGAAAAAAGTTGCCGACGTGACTGGCTACACTCCAGCGAATCCCGGGGCGGCGCAGTTCATGACCGACGACCAGAAGAAAAACCTGCATCTGGACGACGTTGACAATTATCAGAAGCGCCTTTACTTCTGGCAGAACGTACCACGGCGGGAAAAGTACAACGAGATTTGGAATGAAGTGAAGGCGGCGCAGTAGGGATGTTCACAAATGGTTTTGGGTAGGTCCCGTCTTCAGCCGTGACGCCCCGAGCCCTACAATACGGGCTTTAGCCCCCGAGGTCAGGTTTCTATAACCGCGAACTATCTATGAAAACAGTTCAAGCTTGGCAGACCCTCCTCAAATGACTTCCCTGCTCTCCATCCGCAACGTCGCGAAAACCTTCGGCAAGACGCAGGTGCTGCGCGACATTTCTCTGGAAGTGGCGCAAGGGGAGTTCCTGACGATCCTGGGGGAATCGGGTTCCGGCAAGACGACGCTCCTGCGCGTGATCGCCGGGTTTGAGCAGGCGACTTCCGGCGAGCTTTGGATGGGTGGAGAGCGCCTGGATGCACTGCCTCCTTACAAACGGCCCGTCAATACTGTGTTCCAACACTATGCTCTTTTCCCTCACCTGACGATTGGCGACAATGTGGGATATGGTCTGCGCATTGCCGGGGTTTCCAAAGCAGACACTGCCACGCGGGTGCAGGAAGCGCTGGCTATGGTGAAGATGACGGCGCACGCGGAGAAGAAACCTTCGAAGATTTCCGGTGGGCAACAGCAGAGAGTGGCGCTAGCCAGGGCGCTGGTAAACCGTCCGAAATTGCTTCTGCTTGATGAGCCGCTATCAGCATTGGACGCCAACTTGCGGCGGCAGATGCAGATTGAGTTGAAAGCGCTGCAACGCGAGGTGGGGATTGCATTTGTGTTTATCACGCACGATCAGGAAGAGGCGATGGTCATGTCAGACCGGATCGCCCTATTGAAAGGCGGACGGTTGGAGCAGATTGCTACGCCTCGGGAGATTTATAGTCGTCCGGCAACTTCGTATGTGGCGCAATTTATTGGACATACGAACTTGCTGCGCGGGAACGTGGAGCATAGTGTGGCGCGTTGCGGTTCGCTGAGCTGGCCTGTGCAGGCAGCGGACGGGCCTGTGGCGCTTTCGGTACGCCCGGAAAATGTTCGGCTGGCGTCCGGAGCTGCTGAGGGCTCTGTGCGATTCCAGGGTGTCGTGCGACAGCAAGCTTTTCACGGCGCGACCGAGATGGTGCGCGTAGAGTGCGCGGATGGCCAGGTCTTCTTGATACGGCTCTCGGGAGAAGCGGTTGGGGCGATTGGAACGATTTTGCCATTGGAATTTTCTCCGGAAGACGCTGTGGCAGTGCGAGACGTGGAGGCTGCGGGGTAATGTTTTCGCGCGCTTACAAGTTGGCCGTGGCCTTACCACCTTTGGCGTGGGTAACGCTGTTCCTGCTGGTTCCGTATCTCTTGATGTTTTGCTACAGCTTTTGGGCGGTAGCTTCGGGAAATGTGGTTCATCAATGGAATTTGGGTAACTACCATGATTTGCTGGTGAAAGACGTCTATCGCGAGACCCTTTTGAGGTCGTCGTGGATCGCAGCGCGTGTGACGCTATTCGCGCTGCTGCTTGGGTATCCGTTGGCGTATTTTCTGTCGTTCTATGCTGGCGCACGAAAAGACCTGTTCTATCAGCTAGTAATTATTCCGCTCTGGGTCAGCTATCTGGTGCGCGCCTATGCCTGGAAGACGATTCTGGGAACAGATGGCGTCCTCAACACCCTGCTCCAGTTCTTCCACATCACGCAACACCCGGTCGATTCTCTTCTTTATAGCCCCTTCGCGGTGGTACTGACCCTGACCCACATCTACACGCCGTTTGTGGTGCTACCGATTTATGCGGCGATGGAGCATATTCCGCGGAATCTGGTGGAGGCCTCGCACGATCTCGGAGCTTCGCCCATGCAAACGTTCTGGCGCGTAATCTTCCCGCTTTCCGCTCCTGGAATGATTGCGGGGGCCACGTTTGCTTTCGTATTAAGTCTGGGGGACTTCCTGGCGCCCCAGCTTTTAGGCGGGCCAAGCGGGATCATGATTTCGAACATCGTCGTCAGCCTGTTTGGCGCAGCTTATAACTGGCCACTCGGCGCGGCGATCTCGTTCTGCATTCTGGTGCTGGTGGTGTCTCTACTAGCCTTAGCGGAACGTCTGGAAAAGAAATGGAGCTACTCGTGAGCGCGGGCGGTGGTGCTGTGCAGAAATCGCGTTGGCTGCCAGTCCATACCGCAGCTGTCTATGCGTTTCTGTATCTGCCCATCGTCACGCTCATTGTGTATTCCTTCAACGGGGCAGGCGTGGGCGGATTCCCGCCACGGAATTTGACGCTGAACTGGTATCGGATCTTGTTGCAGGATGAAGCGATCTGGGTTTCGGTGCAAAACAGTTTGATTGTGGCGGTGGCGGCGGTTGGGATTGCTTTGGGATTTGGAATTCCGGCGGCGCTGGCTTTGGATCGGGCGGACTTTCCGGGGAAGGCTCTGTTTCGCCGACTGGTGCTGCTGCCCCTCATTTTGCCGGGGATCATTACCGGGCTTTCGATTCTGATGCTCGTGAATGTGGCTCAGGTGAAGTTGAGCCTGGCGACGATTATTCTGGGCCATGGGACTGCTTTGATTTCAGTGGCGACTACCGAAGTATTTGCGGGGTTACAGAAGTTGGACCGGGCGCAGGAAGAAGCATCGCTCGATCTGGGCGCGAACTACTGGCAGACGTTCTGGCGCGTGACGCTGCCGAATTTGAAGCTGCCAATCATCGGCGCGGCGCTGCTGATCTTTACACTTTCCATGGATGAAATTGCGGTGAGCTTCTTCCTGATTGGGCGCGACAATACTTTGCCCTTGGAAATCTGGGGGCGTTTGCGGAGAGGGATTACGCCGGAGATCAACGCGATCTCGACCGTATTGTTTGTGTTTTCGCTGCTGGCGATCGTGGGGTGGTACCGATTGCGGGCGGGATCAACAGGACCGCGGGAAGTCGATCAGCTCGGACTTTGAGATAACCTGATGTGGCGCAAAGCGATCACGGTGTCTCGCATCGCTTCCCTAGGCGCACTTAGACCCATGGTTTCTGTCACGATGTGATGGAGATGTGTAGCTAATTCGTCGTCGGAAGCACCGCTTGCTAACAAGCTAAAGACCCCACTCAAATAGCTATCGTACTCATCCCGGGCGTTCGGCACATTCTGAATTCCAATCGGATCCCAAACTTCCAGCAAGACCCGCCGAATCTCTAGCTGAATCCTTTTTGATTCATTCTTGTCGATCATCTTTGCCTCGCGAATTCAAACTGCTTCGACAGTGAGTCGAAGCCCAATCGCCTTGGTGACCGCTACCAAGGTAGACAAGCGCGGGTTGCCGCGCACCGAGAGCGCGCGGTAAAGACTCTCGCGCTGAATACCAGCAGCCTTGGCGACTTTGGCAATCCCCTGCGCCTGAGCGAGGTGGCGTAAAGCAATCAGCAGAACACTTGGCTCGTCTCCGTCTTCGAGCGCGGCTTTAAGATACTCGGCGGCAAACTCGGCATCCTTGCGGAGCCGACGCACCATGGCCTCGTCGTGGGAAACACTCGATTTTCGTTTCATGGAATTATCGTCCTTTCCTTGTAATCGGCCAGGTACTGGAACGCCCGGTCGATATCTCGGGACGGCGTACGCTTGTCGCCCGCGCAGAGTAGCAAAATACAGAGCTTCCCAACCATCGCGTAGTAGACGCGGTAGCCCGGCCCCCAATCAATTCGCAGTTCACAAACGCCTTGGCGCAAGGACTTGCTGTCGCCGAAATTCCCGGCCGCTAGACGGTTGATGCGAACCGCAATCTTTGCTTGAGCACGAGGGTCCGCCAATCCCGAAAGCCAAGCGTCAAAAACGTCCCTACCTGAAGGGTTGACGTAATGGTTAATCTCGATCAAGCCTTGAGTGTAACTTATAAATCACAGATTGGCAAATACATAAAGTCGCAATAACGCTTCTAAAGCCCTATTTCCACGGGCGCATAGTAAACTAGAAACTGTAGAAGTTCAGCCTACCGCTATTCTTCCGCTGCACCCTTGAGAGGAACCAAATACTTTGAGTTTGAACATCAGGAATATTGCCATTATTGCGCACGTCGACCACGGCAAAACCACGCTGGTGGACGCCATGCTGCGCCAGAGCGGGACGTTTCGCTCGAATGAAGCGGTCGTGGACCGCGTCATGGATTCGAATGAGCTGGAAAAGGAACGCGGAATTACGATTCTGGCCAAGAATACGGCCGTGTTTTACCACGGCGTGAAGATCAACATTGTGGATACGCCGGGCCACAGCGACTTCGGCGGGGAAGTGGAGCGCGCGCTCAAGATGGTGGATGGCGTGATGCTGCTCGTGGATGCCAGCGAAGGCCCCCTGCCGCAAACGCGCTACGTTTTGACCAAGGCGCTGGAAGCGGGAATGCCCGTCATTGTTGTAGTCAACAAGATTGACCGTCCCGACGCGCGGGCGCAGGAAGTCTTGAACGAGATTTATGACCTTTTTATTGACCTCGACGCCAAAGAAGAGCAACTCGATTTTCCTGTGCTGTATACGAACGCGAAGGCAGGAACTGCGTCGACAGATCGCGAGACCCAAGGACCTAATCTCGAGCCGCTTTTTGACGCGATCGTAAAGACGATCGAGCCTCCGAAAGGCGATGCCGCTGGGCCGTTGCAGATCCTGGTGGCAAACCTCGATTACAGCGATTACCTCGGGCGGTTGGCCATCGCACGCGTCTTCAACGGCACGATGAAGACGGGCGAAGAAGTCGTGATTGCAAAGCTCGATGGCACGCTGCACAAGACGAAGATCACCAAGTTGTTTTCGTTTTCTGGACTCAAGCGCACCGACTGCACGGAAACGGAACTCGGCGACATTATCGCGGTCGCGGGCGTGGAGGGGATCACGATTGGCGAAACGATTACGGACGTGGCGAATCCTGCGCCGCTGCCACCGATTGTCATCGACGAGCCTACCATCGCCATGCTGTTTACCGTGAACACGTCGCCCTTCGCCGGACGCGAAGGTCAGTACGTGACCTCGCGGAATCTGCGCGATCGCCTGGCGAAGGAGCTGTTGACTAACGTTTCGCTACGAGTGGAAGACACTGGCACCACCGATTCGTTCAAAGTCTTGGGCCGCGGCGAGTTGCAGCTCTCGATTCTGCTGGAAATGATGCGACGCGAAGGCTTCGAGCTGATGGTGGGCAAGCCCGAGATCGTAACTAAGCGCGTCGAAGGAAAGCTGATGGAACCGGTGGAAATGTTGACCATCGACGTTCCCGAGGAATTCGTCGGCGTAGTAATGGAACAACTGGGCGCGCGCAAGAGCACGGTCGTCAACATGCACAACCACGGCTACGGCCGCGTGCGCATTGAGTTCCGCGTACCCAGCCGCAGTTTGATCGGCCTCCGCAGCCAGTTGCTCACCGATACGCGCGGAACCATCGTCATGAATGCGCTGTTCGATGGATATATCGAATGGCAAGGCGACATCCCGCATCGCCTGACCGGCGCCTTGATTTCCGACCGCGACGGCGTCTCCACGGCCTACGCTCTCTGGGGTTTGCAGGAACGTGGCGAGCTTTTCTGCGGCCCTGGAGTTGAGCTATACGAGGGCATGATTGTCGGCGAGAACGCCAAAGACAACGACCTCGACGTCAACGCAGTACGCGAAAAGAAGCTGACCAACATGCGCTCCTCCTCGGCGGATGAGGCCTTGCGGCTCGTCCCCTTCAAGCATCTCAATCTGGAACAAGCCATCGAATTTATTACGGACGACGAATTTGTCGAAGTCACGCCAAAGTCTCTACGTCTGCGCAAAAAAGTGTTGCACTCGAACAAGCGCAAGCGCGGGCCAGCGGTGGTCGAAGCCTAGTCTCTATGCCCAAGCCTGCGGCAAATCCGAAATCGGATTCCGCAAAAGCACCGCCACAGGTATTTCTCGTTCCCTGTTCCTGTGGCCGCAACATCGCGGTCGCAGGCAGCGATCCGGCGCCGGGACCACACGGACGCCACTTACGCTGTCCCGACTGCGGCAAAAAGCACGATCGCCATTTCCGCGCCATGCGCTTTGACTACGGCGGCGGGTACTGGACGTCGGAAGGCTGTTGACGCGGAGCCTTCCGATTCACCGGCCGAAGCTACTGGAAGCCGTTACGGGGGCGGGTTTCCAGAATGTCCGACCCGCCCGCGATAGACCTGCTATACTCGCTTCCTCGTTTGACTGTTCCCGACTCCGGCCCCATCCTGGGGAAGATTTCGCTCGCCGAAGCCGCCCACTTTCAGACCTAATTCGTACTTTCGAGGCGACCGCGTGAAGAACATCTTTGTCGGCAACTTGGATTTCCACACCACGGAAGAAGAACTCCGCCATGCATTTGAATCCTACGGGCAGATCGACAAGGTCAGCATCATGACGGAGCGGGAGACCGGACGATCGCGTGGCTTTGCGTTTGTGGAAATGACCAACGCCGACGAGGGAGACAAGGCCATTACAGCCCTGAACGGCTCACAGATCGGTACCCGGACCGTGAATGTAAATGAAGCGAGACCTCGTGAAGACCGTCCCAAGGGCGGCGGTGGTGGTGGTGGATTCCGTCCCGGTGGCGGTGGTGGCGGAGGAGCTGGCCGTGGTGGAGATCGAGGTGGAGATCGTGGCGGCGGGCGCAAAGGCGGTGGTGGTGGCGGACATGGTGGAGATCGCGGCGGTGGCGGCGGAAGGTGGTAGACCCTGTAGTCTCCAGTAACTGACAATTTCTTTGACTGAGCGAGGCGAGCCCCAGGCTCGCCTTTTGCTTTTGGAGGGAACACAATCTCCCACGTTGATGTTCGCTGCCACGTGTCGTCCGCCCGACGAACCTGGGACCGCCCAGCGTTTATAATAAGAAGTTTCCGCAGTGCCTTTTGCACCGGTCTGAGGACCGGCGCGTGGCTCTCATAGCTTCTTTCTTCTCCTCAAGGAGTCCATGTCCGAAGACAGTATCGTCGTCAAGGGAGCGCGGGTTCATAACCTGCGCAACATCGATTTTGAGATTCCGCATAACGAGTTGACCGTGGTGACCGGTGTTTCGGGCTCGGGGAAGTCTTCGCTCGCCTTTGACACCATTTACGCGGAGGGGCAGCGGCGGTATGTGGAATCGCTCTCGGCCTATGCGCGTCAGTTTCTCGAGCGCATCGAAAAGCCCGACGTCGACGTGATCGACGGCATCGCCCCGGCGGTAGCCATCCGGCAGAAAAACAGCACGCGCAATCCGCGCTCCACCGTAGCCACGGCGACGGAAATCTACGACTACCTGCGCTTGTTGTTTGCGCGAGTCGGGCGAACCTATTGCTTGAAGTGTGGGCTGGAAGTCAAAAAAGACACGGTGGATGAAATTGCTGAGACTGTACTGCGCATGCCTACTGGGACCCGGCTGAACGTCCTGTTTCCGGTACAGACCGCGATGGTGGCTGGGTCGGCTGCGACTCATATCTCGGCAGACAGCACGAGTTCCGAAGCAAAAAAGAGGCCTGGCAGTAAGAAGAAGGCCGACGAAGAAGCCGCTGCTGCGCGCGCGTTGCACACTGACCTTCTGAAGGCACGCCTGTTCGAACTGCGTAAGCGCGGATTTAACCGGCTGTGGCAAGGAGGCAAGGTCTTCGAGTTCTCTTCCCCCGAGTCGCTTCTGGATGTGAATTTTGATGAACCAGTCTATGCATTGGTGGATCGGCTCGCGCTCTCCGAAAATTCGGCCGAAACGCGAGCGCGTCTGATCGACGCGGTGGAAAGTTCCTACCGCGAGGCCAGCGAAGTGATTCTGGAGACCGCGCCGCAAGAGGAAGCCGCAAAACCCGAGCGTCTTCGTTTCGCGCAGCGCTTTGAATGCAAGAACTGCGGCATTCGCTACGAAGAACCGGAACCGCGGCTGTTCTCCTTCAACAATCCCTACGGCGCCTGCCCGCGCTGCCAGGGCTTCGGCAACACGATTGATTTCGATATGGCTTTGGTCATCCCGGACAAGACCAAAACCCTGGCCGACGGCGCGATTGAGCCGTGGACGAAACCCAAGCATCGCGTCTATTACAACGAGATGAAGAAGCTGGCCAAGGATGCGGGCGTGCCGCTCGATGTCCCCTGGCAGGAGTTGACCGAGGAGCAGCAGGCGTTCGTGCTCGTTGGCGATGGCCGCTTTGGCGGGATTCGAGGGTTTTTCAACAATCTGGAGCGGAAGAAGTACAAACTCCACGTGCGCGTGTTTCTGAGCCGGTACCGCGGGTATTCCGTCTGCCCCGAGTGCAACGGGACTCGGTTGCGGGCCGAAGCGCGCACGGTACGCGTGGCCGGGATGAACATCTGTGATGTTTGCGCCATGACAGTGGAACAGACGACTGCGTTTTTTGAGGGCGTGCGGCTCACGGCTGAACAGACGGCGATCGCGGACAAGATCCTCCACGAAATCCGCGAGCGCCTGCGGTTTTTGAACGATGTCGGCTTGGAATATCTGACGCTGGATCGATTGTCGTCGACGCTCTCCGGCGGCGAAGCCCAGCGCATCCAGTTGGCGACATCCTTAGGTTCGCGTCTGGTAGGTACCCTGTACGTGTTAGACGAGCCCTCGATTGGCTTGCACAGCCGCGACACCCACCGCCTGATCAAGATTCTGGAAGGACTGCGCGATCTGGGCAATACGATCCTCGTGGTCGAACACGATCCCGACATCATGCGTGCCGCCGGCCGCATTCTCGATATGGGCCCCGGAGCGGGCGAGCATGGCGGCAAGGTCGTGGCCCATGGAACGTACTCTGAAATTCTGGCGCACAAGACTTCGTTAACAGGCCGATATCTTTCCGGCGATCTGCGAATTCAGCTTCCGACGGCGCGGCGCGAACCGGGAAAGCGCAAGATTCAAATCTTCGGCGCGAGGGCGCACAACCTCAAGAAGATTGACGTCGCCTTTCCGCTGGAGATGTTGGTGGCCGTAACCGGCGTTTCGGGCTCTGGCAAATCGAGTCTCGTGCATGACGTTTTGTATCCATCGCTGGAAGCCGCCAAGAAACAAGCAGGCGTAACGCAGCCCGTGGAATGCCGCGAAATCGAGGGCGAGGACTTCCTCGACGAAATCGTGCTGGTAGACCAATCTCCCATCGGTCGAACGCCGCGTTCGAACCCTGTGACCTACACCAAGGCGTTCGACGGCATTCGCGATCTCTACGCTTCAATTCCCGACGCGAAAAAAAAGGGCCTGACGGCTGGGCATTTTTCCTTCAACATCCCCGGCGGGCGCTGCGACACCTGCTCGGGCGATGGCACGGTCACTGTCGAAATGCAGTTCCTCGCGGACGTGGAGTTGGTCTGCGAAGAATGCCACGGAACCCGCTATAAACCCAAGGTTCTGGAAGTAAAGTACAAGGGCAAGAACATCCATGAAGCGCTGAATCTGACGGTGAAAGAGTCTCTTCAGTTCTTCGCGGGCGTCCCGAAGATTGTGGACAAATTGCGGGTTCTCGACGAAGTCGGCCTAAGTTACTTGCGGCTTGGCCAATCGGCTTCGACGCTCTCGGGCGGCGAAGCCCAGCGCATGAAGCTGGCGGCGCACCTGCAACCGGCTGCCAAACTCGCTGGTCGTCCCAAAGAAGAGATCAAGAAGCACCGCTGGCGCACGCTGTACATCTTTGACGAGCCAACCACAGGCCTGCATTTTGACGACGTCAGCAAACTCCTGGCCGCCTTCCGGCGTCTGATTGATGCAGGAGGCTCGATCGTGGTGATTGAGCACAATCTGGAGGTCATCAAGACCGCTGACTGGGTCATCGATCTCGGACCAGAAGGCGGAGCGCGGGGCGGAGAAGTTGTAGCTGTCGGCCCACCCGAAGTGATCGCAGCGAACCCGCGATCGTACACAGGCCACTTCCTGGCGCAGGTTCTAGACAGGAAAGCGGTCGTAGCATGACCAGAGCCAGCGACTGGGTGCTGGCCGCTTCGGTCGCCATGGGAGCGCTGGCTTCGGCACAGACGGTGCAAACTTCCAAGCCCACCGTCCGCCACCACCGGGTCGAAGTCGCCGATGACCTGTTTCCCCAGGAACTGCGCCAGGCCGAAGACGCGCTCGACAAGAAAGACTATGCAACCGCCGAGAAGTTACTGCAAACCGTTACCGTCAAAGATTCGAAAAACTACCGGGCGTGGTTCGATCTCGGGTTTCTCTACACCGCCCAGGGCCGCAGCGAGGAAGCCATCACCGCCGGCCGCAGGTCCGTCGCCGCCAAGCCCGACGTTTTTGAGTCCAATCTAAATCTCGGGCTAATGCTTGCGCGCGCGAAGAATCAAGAGGCGGAGACGTTTCTGCGCGCAGCAACCCAGCTCAAGCCTACCGATCGAACCGAAGAGGGGTTGGGACGAGCATGGTTTTCCCTGGGACAAGTTCTGGAATCCGCTAAGCCGGAGGCAGCGCTGAGCGCGTATCGCGAAGCAATACGTTTCCAGCCGAAGTCCATCGAGAATCATCTGGCATTGGGGGCCGTGCTGGAGCAGCAAAAGGACGAAAAGGGCGCGGAACAGGAATATCGACAAGCCCTGGCGCTCGCATCAACCCCAAACGACACTTCGTCGAAGGAAGCCTCCGCCCAGGCGGTCACGGCTCTCGCCAATCTCTACATGGCGGAAAAGAACTTTTCCGAGGCGGAATCCATGTTGCGAAAGCTGGTCACCGCGCAGGGGGATGATCCCGTTCTCCACATCCAGCTCGGCCGGGTTTTAGCGGCAGCCGGCAAGTTCGATGAAGCTTCCAGCGAAATGGAAACAGGCCGCAAACTGGCTCCGAATGATGCGTCCGTAATGCGCGATCTCGCGGATCTGTATCTATTGAATAAGAAGAATTCCGAGGCGGAGCCACTCTACCGGCAGTTGGTTAAAGCCAAGCCGAACGACGCCGATTTGCATCACTCCCTGGGGAAGTCCCTTCTCGATCAGCGCAAATTTCCTGAGGCACAAGCGGAATTCCTGGCGGCGGTGAATCTGAAACCTGATTTTGGGGAAGCCTATGGAGACTTGGCGGTGGCGGCGGATCAAAACAAGGCCTATGGCCTCGTGGTCCCCGCTCTCGACGCGCGGGCGAAGTTCCTGCCAGAATTACCTTTTGGCTACTTCCTTCGGGCCACCTCCTATGACCACTTGCGGGATCGAAAGAATGCGGCAATCCAGTATCATAAGTTTTTGGATGCGGCTGGCGGCAAATTTCCCGATCAGGAATGGCAGGCCAGGCATCGTTTGATTGCCATTGAGCCGAAGAAGTAGGATTAAGGCTATGAAGCAGGGAGCCATCATCGGATTGCTGCTCCTTCTAGCACTCAGCGCCGTAGGAGTGTCCGCCCCCCAAAGACCCGAAACCCTCGATGAGATGAAGACTCGCGCCGCCGAGGTCCCCATCGAAGAAAAGGTACGAGTCTGCGCGGGCGTCGCCCGGCGAGCCGTAGATGAGGCGAAAGATCGCTACGCCAAAGGGGTGGACGAGGAAGGCAGGCGTTTGCTGCGCGACGTCGAGGCCTATGCCGACAAGGCGGCCGAGGCCGCTATCCAGAGCAAGAAGCACGAAAAACAGCTTGAGATTGATTTGCGCGATCTGAGCCATCATCTCGATGCCTTAAAACGCGAACTCGGTCCAGAGGACCAACCTGCTGCTGTCGCTGCCATTGGGCACCTCGAGAAACTACGTGCCCGGTTACTGGAAAGCATGTTCGGCAAGGGAAAGCATTGAGGCTTTTTCTAAAATGGGCCTTGCTCGCCGGGCTAACCCTCGCCCCCGCCGCAGCTTCCGCACGTCGCCACGACCCACTCTCCTCCGACGAAATCGACCAACTCCGGGAAGCCGCCCTGAATCCGGAGAAGCGGCTCAAGTTGTACGCTGACTTTGCCCGCTTGCGGTTCTCCGTTATCGAAAACGCGCGCTTGCCGAGAAAACCCGATGCCGCGAAGGCAAAGACTTCCCACGAAGAGGAACCCAGAAGCCTGCATGACCTGATGGAGGACTTCCTGGCGGTCTACGACGAGATGGACGAGAACATCGGCATGTATGACGACCGGCAAGCGGATCTGCGCAAGGCCCTGAAGGTCGTGCTCCTCGCCGATGGCGAATTTCATGCGCGCTTGGAAGGGCTGCGCCATAACCTGACCCCGCAAGAGCACTCGGATTGTGATTTCGCGCTCAATAGCATTACGGAAGCCGTCACTACCGGAACGGCCGACCACAAGAAACTGCTTGCGGATCAGGAAGTATCCTTCAAGAACAAAAAGAAGAAATAGCCGGTCGCCTCCCGGCCGTTTCCGCCGTGCTAGTCTGGCCTGAAGTGAAGCCGAAACTCCTCGAAGTCTTCCAGAAGTCCTACCGCGACCTCCGTCCGCGCGCCCCCATGCCTGAATTGCGCGTCGAGTTCTACCCTTACGCCGGCGTGAACCACACGATCCGCATGCGGGAGGGACGGCTACTGGTGCGACTCTCCGACTTGATTGAAGGC
>Ga0080027_10000046_pt1 | contig 45676 bp, 37 predicted proteins | sample OrgsoiDNA2013046_FD_70962 | JGI IMG/M metagenome (GOLD analysis project Ga0080027, IMG submission 70962) | Permafrost soil microbial communities from the Arctic, to analyse light accelerated degradation of dissolved organic matter (DOM) -... | ecosystem: Environmental > Terrestrial > Soil >... | reverse complement strand
AGGATACGCGTCCACTGGCATCCGCATGAATGAGATCACGCCGGCGACAACCAGAAACACGACCAGCATCAGCACCAGGAAGCGCTGCTTAAGAGCAAGTTGTACTAGCTTGTGGATCATCCTTTTTGTCGCTGCCTTTTCTAATGTCGCTTCGCTCCAAACCGCTTTTAGAGCTTCTATCCTGTTTAAATCCTCTGGCTCCTGTTGCAGCGGGCTCGGCGCGTCTTCGGCCTCGCCCTTACTTCATCTGTTTTTGTCGCTTCGCTCCAAACTGTCGCTCAAGACTGAAGCAAATACATAGATCCTTCGACTCCGTGCTCGCATTCGCTCGCCTTCCGCTCAGGATGACAATTCCGAAAGGGGCAACCTCCCGTTGTGCTCGTTACTTCCTCAGTCGCTTGCAGAGCTTGCAGCTAGTTGCTAGCAGCTAGCAGCTAATTAGCTGGTTTTCCTACTGCGAACTGGCAAACTGGAGAAACAAGCTGCCGTCACCGGCCACTTGCTCGCCGGGTTGCAAGCCGCTCACAACTTGAGTCTTGCCATCACTGGATTGCCCAAGCTTCACGGGACGACGCGTGAACTGGTTCTGTCCAACTGTGACATAAACAAACGGTTCATTTTCTGCATCACGCAGAACTGCCGCATCCGGCACCAGCAATGCGTTGTCAATCTTTCCTGCAACCACTGTGGCAGTTACGTACATGTCTTTTTTCAGGCGACCCGCGGGATTCTTCGTGTCAATGCGGGCTTGCAATGTGCGCGACGTGGCATCGAGCGCCGCCCCCATAAACGAAATCTTCCCTTGAAACGTGTCCGGGTAGGCGTCAGTCTTCATGGAGACCGGATCACCCACGTGCACATAGGCAAGCTGGTTCTCGTACACGTTTGCCAGAACCCACACGGTGCTCATGTCAGAAATGGTGAAGCACTGCGTCTGCCCCGCTTGAATTACCTGTCCCGGCGAGCATTGCCGTTCCACGGCTTCGCCTTTGATCGGCGCCAGCACTGGGATTTCCGGTGACGTGGGATTTTCAATCAGTGTGTCCGGGCGGGGAATCCCAAGAATCTTCAGTGACTGCTCTGACGCCTGCTGGTCTGCCTGGGCCTGGATCTCTGCCGACTCAGCCACCTGAAGATCGCGCTCCGCAATGGCATGGTGGGCGAACAAATCCTGGGCGCGTAAATAGTTTTTGTGCGCCAGTGAGTGTGCGTCCCTGGCTTTCAGGTACGCCGCACGCAGTTGGGAATAGTCCGGGCTGCTGACGTACAACATCGGCTGGCCCTTTTTCACCAACTGCCCGGGTGAAACCATGATCCTGCTGACCGGTCCGCTGACCTGGCTGATTACAGGCGTGGTGAGAAAACTGTTGTACGCCACAGTACCCGTTAAGCGCAGCACGCGCGGCCAGATGGTTGGCTGTATCGTGACCACTTGAATGTGCGACGCCTGTTCGCTGGGAACCGTAAATAATTCCGTCTTGTCTGATTTGGCGGCCTCACTGCCGCCGTTGGCATAGGTCTTGGAACTCGGATCGGTATTGGAACATGCCGAAATCATCAGCGTGAGCGCTACGGCGAACACGATTGCCACGCCCGATAGGGGCCTGGCTGGAATTGGTTGGTTTAATGGTTGACGAAGACGTTTCATGGCAAGTTCCTCACTCCCGTTGCCTGCCGCAGTTGTTCCAGGCTGAGCATGTATGCGGCCAGCGCCTGGCGATAAGCAAGTTGTACAGACCGGTAACTGCGTTCGGCATCGAGGAAGTCGAGCAAAGTGGCAGCGCCTCCTTTATAGGCATATTGGCTGATGTCACGCGAATCCTGCGCTTGCTTCAGGTATCCGGACACATAAAGCTTGACCACGTCCTGGTTGGAGGCAGCGGCTTCATAGGCGTTGGTAACGTCCGTCATGACGGTATCTTCGGCTGCCTTCTCAGTAAATTCAGCCTGGGTCAGCGCGAACCTGGTACGCGCCTTTTCACCCTGGCCGCGATCAAAAATCGGCAGCGGCACCCCAAAGAAAAGTGAAGTGGAACTCACGCCCGACACGTGGGAGAAACTGGCGGACGCGTTTACATCCACCTTGGCATTGGCGTTGGCCAGTGAGATCTGACTATTGGCAGACTTAATACCCAGCCTGGCTGCCTTTAGATCGGGCCGCTCGGCCAGCGCCTTTACCTGTAGATCAGCTAGTGCCACCGCCAGCGCTTTGTATTCCAGGTCGCCCGCGCAATCATAATCGTGCGGCAGAGATACGTAGCCAACAAGTTGGCGCAAGCTGCCAAGCGCCTGCACTTTCGCCACACGCGCGGAACTCACATCGGTTTGAAACTGGAGAAGCTGAAGCTTGATTTTGAGGTTGTCGCCTTCGCTGATGTCCCCGGCCCGGTAGCGCTCATCACTGATATTCACCGTCGATTGAAAGCTGTTCAGGTCTTCCAGCGCGAACTGCAACGTGGAATTGGCCAGCAACACATTGATGAATTGCTGGGCAACGTTGAAGGTGAGCGTGCGTTCGGTGTCGGCCACCTGGGCCGCGGTCACCGCTGTGGTATCACGCGCGGCTTGCAGCCTGTTCTGGCGTTTTCGACCTCGTTCAAACAGATAGCCCAGGCCAACATCAAACTGCTGCAGGTTGTTCAGCGTGTCAGTGGAAAAATCACCGCTAAAGATGGGAATGAACTGCGTGTCAGCGGATAGTGTTGGATTGGGTCTGAGGTTCGCAGTGATTTCCTGCGCATGGTTCTGCTGAATCTGTGTGCGCGCCGCCTTAATGGTTGGGCTGTTGGTCAATGCCAATTGAATGGCCTGGTCAAGCGTGATGAGCGTTGCAGCAGGACGATCGGCCCGGGGCACACTGGCCGTCGCCGGAGCAGAAGCATTGCCCTGCGCCGACTGGGCACCGTTCTTCGGCTCTGCGCCCGAAGAGCTTAGCGAAATTGTGGTCTGCCCAGCCAAAAATGGCGGCATCGTGAAAAGCAATAGAAACAAGAGGGACATCCGAAACATCGTTCCCCTCCAAACCGGAGTTGTAATAGAGCAGCTTCTGGATTGTTTGCTTTGGAGATTAGGCGATGGGGGGAGGACGGCTGAAGAGACTGATCTCCGGTGCGCTCGCAGTGCTGGATATGCGAACAGGCGCCGTTAGCGAAATTACCGTGAGGGCAATTCCGCTCAGGTGAAACGTAACCACGGCAGCACTGTTATGCGCTGAGATGCAGAGGGCGCAATGCGTCCCGTTACCGGTGAGCTGCGCTTCCGGATGCGAGTGCGTGGCTTCAATGACACTGAAGCATAGGACCAGCAGTACGCAGATAATAGCCAACCAGCGTCTGCGGGAGCCCGGCTCGACTTGGGTGATAGAAGACAATGTCCTAAGGTGACCTTAATATGCCAGAAGGTGACTATGCAACATGGAAAGCATGGCAGGTTGTAAATTCCTTGCCACCGCGTGCAAACTCCAGGCTGAATTGGGGTTATCTTAGCCAGTAACAGCCACTTGGAGTACCATTATTCTAGCAGACCCCCCGTGCAGACGGCGGTACATCTGAACTCTAGGGATTAGCAAGCCACACCTTCGTTAACAGGGCTGCTATGCTAACGTCTTACTTAATAAAGGATTGAGAGGGCAGTTTTGCGTACGATTCCGGCAGGACTGGACCGCAAGGAAGCTGAGCTGTACAGCCAGCTGGATCCCGGCCAGCTCCCCAAACATATAGCCATCATCATGGACGGCAATGGCCGCTGGGCCAAACGGCGTCACCTGCCTCGCATCGCCGGACATCGCAAGGGCGTGGAATCGGTTCGTGACGTGATCCAGACTGCTTCACGTATTGGCCTGCCTGCCATAACGCTTTATGCCTTCTCGGCTGAGAATTTTCTCCGGCGGCCGCCCACGGAAATCAGTTTCCTGATGAAGCTGCTGCATCGCTACCTGAAAGACGATCTGCAATTGATGCAGGATAACAACGTCCGGCTGTCCTTCATTGGACGGAGCCACCTGCTGCCGCAGATTGTTCAGGAACGCATGGCATGGGCCAAGGAACAGACCGCACGCAACACCGGCATGGTCATGACGCTGGCGCTGAATTATGGTTCGCGAGGGGAAATTGTTGACGCTTTCAAAGCGATCGTAAACGCGGCGGCGAACAACGGCGGCCTTGAACACCTGAAGATCGATGAAGAGATGATCAATTCGCATCTTTATACGAACAACCTGCCGGAGCTGGATTTGCTGATCCGCACCAGCGGCGAAATGCGCCTGAGCAACTTTCTTTTATGGCAGGCGGCTTACGCGGAGATTTTTGTCACCAAGACTCTCTGGCCGGATTTCCGCGGACTGCATCTGCTGGAGGCCATCCAGGAATTCCAGAAGCGTGAACGCCGCTACGGCGGACTGAATGAAACCAATCCTGTGAGCTCCCATTAAAAAATGAAACGAGTCCTGACAGCGGTAGTACTTGTGCCGGTAGTGTTGCTGCTTGTCTTTAGAGCACCATTGTGGCTGTTTGCTTTGGCGGTGGCGGGGATTATTGTGCTGGCACTGCATGAGTATCTCTCGATTTCGGAAGCTGCCGGGCTGAAACCATTCCAGTGGCTTACTTATATCGCGGCGATCCTGCCGTTTGTACTGGGATGGGCCGATATTTGGCGATACGAGCAACATGAAGTCGGGAAATTAGAATTTAGCTTGTTCTTTCTGTTTGGCTTGCAATACGTATTGATGGCTGCAGCTGTTGTTTTTGGCATCCCGCTGGTATTCCGCAAAGATTTAAAAATGGGACTGGCATCAGTGGCGGCTTCATTACTGGGATTGGTTTACATCGCCGTGCCACTCTTGCTTCTGCTGTGCATGCGCGCTGATTCCATGACGAAGACACTGGTGATTTTTACTCTCTTCTCGGTATGGTCCGGCGACATCGCCGCGTATTATGTAGGGCGAGCTATCGGTAAACACAAGCTCGCTCCCGTGGTGAGTCCAAACAAGAGCTGGGAAGGCGCGGTGGCGTCAGTGATTGCCAGCATGATCGTGGCAGTTCTGGTCTTTCACTTCCGCGATCAGATCGAAAATATGTTTGCGGGTAGACACTGGCTCAGGGCCTACTTCAACTTCCCACTGGCACAAAGCGTTCCATTTCTTCGGCTGCCATGGAAGCACGTACTTGGGATTGGCCTGATAACCAACGTTGCCGCGCAATTCGGCGACCTGTTCGAATCAGCATTGAAACGCGGCGCGGGCGTGAAAGATTCAGGCACTCTGCTTCCCGGCCATGGTGGTGTTCTTGATCGCATTGATGCGCTGCTCTTTGCCATTCCGGTGGTGTGGTACTATGCGGCTCTGACCGGATTTGCCAATCAATAACCTCATTCCATGAAACGTATTGCCATCCTCGGTTCCACCGGCTCCATCGGTTGCAGCACGCTCGACGTTATCGAGAAGAATCCCGATCGCTTTCAGTTGCTCACCATGGCCGCAGGATCGAACTATGACTCTGCTCTGGCGCAGGCACGCCGTTGGAAGCCGAAAGCACTCTCGCTGGCTTCTGAACAGGACGCCGACAAAGCCGCTCGCCAGCTTAAAACAGAAGGCCTTGGCGATATTGAAGTCGTCTACGGACAGGCAGGTACAGTACGCGTTGCGACCCACGAAGACGTCGACTTCGTCGTCAGTGCGATCGTCGGCGTACAAGGCTTGAAAGCCACATATGAAGCGGTGAAGGCGGGAAAAGAAATCGGCCTGGCGAACAAAGAATGTCTGGTCGCCGCCGGGGAGTTGATCACCGCCGAAGCCCGTCGCCAGAACAAACCTCTCTTGCCCATCGACAGTGAGCACAACGCTGTCCATCAGTGCATGCGCGGCGGACGCGTGAATGAAGTAGACCGAGTATGGCTTACCGCGAGTGGCGGACCGTTCTTGAACAAGCCGAAAACAGAGTTCGATAGCATCACAGTGGAACAGGCGCTGAATCATCCCACATGGAAAATGGGCCGGCGTATCACCATTGATTCCGCCACGCTCATGAACAAAGGCTTTGAAGTGATTGAGGCCTGCCGGTTATTCAATCTGCCGGCTGAGCAGGTGAAGGTGATCGTCCATCCGCAATCCACCATTCATTCTCTGGTTGAGTTCAACGATGGCAGCATCCTGGCGCAACTCAGTGTCACGGACATGAGGCTGCCCATCCTCTACGCGCTTACTTATCCCGAACGCGTACGGTCTGACCTCCGCTTCAATGTGCTGGACCTGAAGAGGTTGGACTTCTGCCCTCCGGACCTGGCTAAATTTCCCTGTCTACGGCTGGCCTATGAAGCAGCCGAGGCCAGTGGCTCTAAGACAATCGCCCTAAATGCTGCCGATGAAGTGGCTGTGGCGGCCTTCCTTAATAACGAAATCGCATTTGCGGATATACCTAAGGTTATTGAGCGAACAATGACTGAAACATTTGCCCGCCGTCCCGAATCTATAGAAGAGGTACTTGCAATTGACGTTCAGGCCCGGGATCTGGCCCGGCACTTGCTCACACATCAAGTGGCGCGCTAGCCCATTCTGACCGGTTTCCAGTTACAATAAGAAAATCCGTAATTATGCACTTATTCTGTAGTCCCGCGTTTATTTCCTTCGTGGCCATGCCCAGCTTTGGGCAGATGACCAAGACCACCATTATTTACATTGCCGCCGTTGCCTTCGTGCTTGGCGTTCTGGTGTTTGTTCATGAGTTTGGACATTACGCCGTGGCCAAACTGTGCGGCGTTCGTGTTGAGGTTTTCAGTCTCGGCTTTGGCAAGCGGCTTTGGGGCTTCCGCCGTGGTGACACGGATTACCGACTGAGCCTTCTGCCCGTTGGCGGTTACGTGAAGATGTCCGGCGAGAACCCGATGGAGGATCGCACCGGCGATCCCGGCGAATTCATGAGCCATCCCCGCTGGCAGCGCTTCCTGATCGCCATTGCCGGGCCAGCCATGAACATACTTCTGGCTATCTGCATCCTGACCGGGCTCTACATGTTTCACCACGACTTTGAAGCTTATCTTCGGGCACCCGTGGATCTGGTGACAGTGCTGCCAAACTCTCCCGCGGAAAAAGCTGGTTTACAAAAAGGCGACCGCATTATTAAGGTCGCAGATGTACAGAACCCAACCTGGCAACAGTTCAGAAACATGGAATTCATCAGTCCGAACCAGCCGCTGGACCTGACCATCCAGCGCGGCGATCAAATTCTGAATAAGACGGTGATTCCGAACGTGAAGGAACCGGACAAGATCGGCGAGATGGGCGTGGAACATCCGCAGGTGGTTGGTTCGCTGGAACCAGACGGTCCCGCCCTCGCGGCCGGTATACAGGTAAATGACGTAATTGAGTCAGTGGACGGCAAGATCGTGCATGACATACCACAGATGCTGGAACAGTTACAGGCTTCCAAAGACCAGCCAATCCACCTGACCGTGCTGCGCGACAGAAAAGAAGTATCGCTGAATCTTACTCCCAGGGTGATGCAGGGTAAGTACCGCGTTGGCCTGCGCGCTGACCTGGCGGAAAAGCTTCCCTTCCGGGCCGCTCTGGCGCAGTCAACCAAAGAGTGCGAAGAGAATTCAATGCTGATCTTCAAATTGGTGGGCGGCATGTTGCGCAAGAAGATTCCCATGGAATCAGTGAGTGGCCCCATCGGCATCATGAAGATCTCCGGTGAAGCCGCCATGATTGGCCCAGCGCCGCTCTTCTATATCATGGCCATGATCAGCCTGAATCTGGCGATCTTCAACCTGTTTCCGATTCCGATTCTCGACGGCGGACTCATCCTGCTGCTTCTGATTGAGAGCGTGATGCGACGCGACATAAAACAGGAAATCAAAGAGCGCATCTACCAGGCCGCTTTTGTGTTCCTGTTGCTCTTCGCCGCCGTGGTGATCTTTAACGACGTGGCCAAATCATTTCACCACATGTGAGCAAATTGCTTTGACTAACGACCGCCGGCAGAGATGCTGGCGGTTTTGTTTTTTGCTGCTGCGCCGGTCCCGCGGCGCAATCCCCAAAGCACCAGAACAGTTGAAGCCACGGTGGCAATTCCAACGGACATAAAGAGTCCGCCCACAAGGCTCTCCTGCCACGGCAGGCCATGGTGCCCAGCGCCGGTGATGGGAGAAAGTGCGTAGGTCCCGAGCGCAGCCGCGAGTGCTGTTGTCGCCCAGTTTACGTAGGCGCCGTAAAGCGCCGTCCAGTAGGCGACTGGCTTGATTCGCGCCGAGAGGTTGACGTATCCCCACGCCGCGCCAAGAGCGACGAGGAACGTTCCCAGCATCACGCCCTCGAGATGCGCAGCCAGTCCCATGCGCGGGTTAACGAACTTCTGTTCCACAAACCCGGAAATAAGTCCCAGAAGGAACAGGACCATCCCGTGCCACATCAAGCTGCGATTACCTTCCATTTGTTCCAACTTTCAATCTGACTTTTTCTGCGGTTCCAGTTTCTGTGCCGCTGCATTCCATCGCCATTCCGCATGGCTGCCTGAAAGATGGACACCGCCAAACCATTCATCGATCCCATGTAAGGCGATATAGTCGCCTTTGCCTTCCAGCACCACCAGCCCAGTGGGCGTGAGTTCATAGTTCTCGCCATTCTTGCGCAGCAGGGGTTCTGGCGATTGCGTCAGCTCATTTATGCGCAAATATACGGAAGCATCACCCCACGCAGCGATTTCCTGTTTGCGTGTTATCAGGTAGATCTGTTCTTTTGTTTTCGCGCCGGTCTGTACGGCCTGAAGGATTTGGCGCTGGTTGCGTGAAAGCCCGTCGCTCGTCCACGGGTATTCCTCACACAGGCGAATGAGCGCATCACGCAGAAACGGCATTTCCGGATGATTGACTTGCAAAAATTCCACCAGCGATTCCGGAGTAGCGCTGCGGAAGGCCTCCCATGCGTCAGTGGAGATGGCCAATTGTTCCGGCGATACCGTACGTCGCAAGGGGAAAAGTCTTGCCAGTTGCGAGCCGGAGAGCTGCCCCAGTCCCTGAAAATCTTTTATTCCCGCATGAGAGTTGATCTGGACAACACTGAGCCTGATCTTGCCCATGTCCTGCAGGGCAAACCAGTCCATGAGTTGAATGAGTTGCAACTGGTCATACAGGTCATGCTCAAACCACAGAACCACTTCTTCAAACTTGCGGAAATCTTCGAGGGCTTGGTCACGATCGGCAAAATCAGCGCACAGCTTTTCATAAACTCCACCGCCGAAATCAGCCAGAGCGCGGGCGCGAATGTCAGACAGTGATTCGAGGTCGGCAGTTTGCGGTACCGGGCCGTCATGCAGCGAATCTTTCCACGCCAGATAACGCCCGGGAAAACGCACCTGACGAAATGTGTTCAGGACCGAGTCGCCATTGGTGATATGCAGGAGCACAGAGAAAGGCTAACAGAAATTGCTCCCATCTCACTGCGGAGTCACGGATACACGTAGAAAAGCCAAATGAGATCAAACCCCTACCGCTGATTCACGCTGATGACCGCGGATTCAGAAAAGAGAAAGTTGCCAGAGTCGCCGAAACCTCTAGTCCCCACGGGATATCGCTTGCCAGGCAGAGCCGAAACTTGAATCGTTCCAAATTGGAAAATCAAAATTCGTACCGCTTTTCTCCGCGTCTCCGTGACTCCGTGACTCCGTGGTGAAAAGGCTTTTAGCCGAGGTACTTCAGGAAATCGGAGCCCCTAGTCTTCTCAAATCCGGGAAAGACTTTTGCGAGATTGTCATTGCCGAGATGATGCGCTACGGCCTCACTCAACACCTGGCGGAAGTCCGTGGTCACTGCAAGATCACGGCCTTCGTAAAGTTGGTTGGCGCCGAGTCCCGGCCACTGTCCGTAAACTCTTCCACCTTTCACTGGGCCGCCGAGCACGAACATCACGTTGGCATGGCCGTGGTCAGTGCCGCGATTGCCGTTTTCACGGGCCATGCGTCCGAACTCTGACATGGTCACGATCACGGTGTCTTCGCCGAGATCGCCCAGATCCGTCCAGAAGGCGGCAATCGACTGTGAGAACTCACGCGTAAGGTTTGCGATCTGTCCTTGCACGCTGCCTTCATTCACGTGATGGTCCCAGCCGCCGATATCGGCGAATGCAACTTCGACGCCCAGGTTTGCCTTGATAAGCTGCGCCACCTGGCGAAGGCTGTCACCAAAGCGTCCCCGCGGATAATTGGCTCCGGGTGCAGGCGTATATTTCTCCGGATCGGCTGAGCGCAGCATCTTCACGGCTTCAAACGTCTCATTACCGGTGCCGTGCAGTACGCTATCGACCGATTGTTCGTACATGGCTTCAAAAGTATTGCTGGCGGTTTCTGCGCCGCGTCCGCGACCGCCGCCAACGGAGAAGCTGCGAATGTCACTCATGGCAACAGCAGGCACAGGGCCCGCCAGAGTGCGTGGAACGGCTCCACCCATGGAAACGGCGCGGAAGGGTGAAGCCTGCGGTTCTTTGAGTCCGGAGAGCGCGCGATTCAACCAGCCATCTTCCGTGGCTTTCATGCCCGGTGTGCCGGATTCCATATAGTCCTGCGCGTCAAAATGCGAACGCGTGTTGTCCGGTGAACCAGCCGCGTGAACAATGGCAAGATGTTTCTGGTCCCACAGCGGCTTGAACGCGGTCATGGAAGGATGCAGGCCGAAGAAACCGTCGAGATCAATGGCCGATTCCACGCCCGTTCGCGGCCGCGGAATGGCAATGCTGGGGCGCATGGCGTAATAAGCCTGTTCTCCGTGAGGAACCACGATGTTGAGTCCATCAGCGGCTCCGCGCTGGAAGAGCACAACCAGGCGCTTCTTTCCCGGAGCGGCTGTCTCCGCAGCGTAAACCGCGCGCGTGAGAAAGCTGGGAACAATGCTGGTGCCGACAACGGCGAGCGCGCCGTTTTTTATAAAGACTCTTCTCGTAATGGACATTTGACACTCCGTTCCGACTCTCGCTCGCTTCGCTCACATCGAGTCACAAAACTTTGTGGGCGGAGACGGCACGGCTAAAGCCGTGCCCTTTCAAAACTCGAACGCTTCTATTCCTGTCGCTACGCTCCAAACCGCCACGAGAGCGATGCCGCGAGTCACGTTCACGAGGCTCCTGGTGCAGCGGGCTCGGTCGCGTGGACGGCCCGAGCCCTTGTGGTGCTTTGTCGTCGCATAACCGGTCTCCAGCTAATACAATTTTCAGCGTCGCTGGAACTCCGGTGATCCCATGATAAGCCCGGCGATGGCGCCATAGTTCGGCGCGCGGTTAGCATCGTCATTCCGGCGCTGCGTGACTTTGGGATCGTTGAGCTGCTTGAGTATCACCTGATGGGTCTGCGAAGAAACATCACCGGCAAGAATGTCAGTTTCCAGGATGGCCAGCGCGGCTTCCGCATCCGGCGGATTCGTCCCATGCACTAGTGCCTGCTGATCCAGTGATGTACCGGGCAGCTTGCCTGATCCCAGTTGCAAAGCGAAGTTCATGCGATTCAACAATGCCGATGAGTTTACCCACGCATCGGCTTTCATGGAGTATCCGGTGGGCGGTTGCATTCCGTAGAGCGGCATGCCCATGCGATTGAGGAACTGGACGAGCGGCAGCGCGTTCTGTATGTCCACACCGGAGGCGCGCACGGACGACGCAACAAACTCCAGCGGCGTTTTTACTTTTGCGCGATACGAATCCTGTGACCAGAATTCCGGCGCGTTAAACATGGTCTTGAGAACTTCGCGGATGTCGCCGTCTTTCTTCCTGAATGTCTCAGCCATCTTGTCAATCAAACTCTGTGGCGGATTATCAGAGACAAAGCGCATGGCCAGCTTGCGTGAGATGAATTTCGCCGTGGACGGATGATGGGCCAGCATCTCCAGCGCCTCAACACCTTCCTTCTCGCCATGATCGCCGAACTTGTGCCCCAGAACGAACTTGTTGCCAGGTTCGTGCGCCCGCTCGTTGAACTTGAAGTCGCCGCCGCGATATGGCTGGTCAATACTCCAGCCAGTCAGGACCTTTGCCAGTTCCGTCACATCTTTCTGGTTATAACCGCCGTCCACGCCCAGCGTGTGCAGTTCCATCACTTCACGCGCGTAATTCTCATTCAAACCACTGCGGTTCTTTGCCGGACGGGGCTGCACCGGGAAACGACGGCCATAACGATCACGCCGCATACGCTGCCCGCCGGCACCGTAGAGAGCGATATCAGAATTGGGGCCGATGCTCTGCCAGTTGTCGAGATAGAAAAGCATCGCCGGACTCTTGGACGTGGCGATGAGCAGGTCCTTGAACTTGCCCAGCGCGTGGGCACGAATCACGTCGCGCTCATAGGCCGTGATCATGTAACGGTCAGGCCCTTTTCCAACGAAGACATTGAAGTGGTTGAACCAGAAATCGGTCATCACTTCATCCAGCTGGCGTTCACTGTAAATGTCACGCAGAAGTTTTGATTCAGCCAGCTCTCCATCTACCACCAGCTGCGGATTGATGATGGCCTGAATCGTCTCCTGATGTTCCGGCATCATGCCGTCCACCAGCTTCAGGGACTTGGGACCTTTATAGCCCTGCACCAGATCAAGACGCTCATCCGCAGACATCTTCATGATCTTCTTGTAGCGATCTTCTGGATCCATCTGGAGAAGCGGATCGGCAGCGATCTCCGCCGCCAGTTTGTCTGCAGGTGTCGTCGCTCTTGCCGGCTGCGTCTTTTTTGCGGGCGACGCGGGCAGTGAATTGGAAGCTGTCATTGAGCCGGATGAAGAGGGCGATGCCATGTCACCATCGCCACCAGAGTTCGTCGCAGGAATCGGCGAAGGCTTAGCGCTGTTTTTTGCGTTCTTCTTCGCCGCGGAGTTCATATCTGCATACATGGCATCTTCAGCCTGCTTGCGACCGGCCTTACCTTGGTCGCTTGAAGTGTCTGCGTCAGGGCTCATGCTCATGTCTGAGCCGGATTTAGGTGCGGAGGGCGCTGCGTTCGCCGACGCAACCGGCTTCGCTGCCGTGTTTGTGTCTCCGGAACCGGCATCTGCTTTCTTCTGCTGGCGTTCTTCCATGGCCACCATGCGTGATTCATAGATGGCTTTTTTCGCCGAATCGCGAGGCATGGACATTTTGCCGTTCTGTACGGCTTTCAAGACCTGGTTGTCGGGAAAATTCTCCACCATCTCGCGCGTGCTCATCTTCAGCGTGCGAAATGGAGAGATACGCGCTTCCAGCGGGCTGTCATTGATTTTGTCCGGATGAAGCTGTTCGTCAAACCATTTGCCCAGGCCCATGGCCTTTACGCGCTCCACGTCACCAGGGCGCACGCCAAAAGTAAAACGGTTCAGCGCGTGGACAATCTGCTTATCTTCAGGAATTTGCCCTGCTGCGGGCGTCTGCGAGGAGTCACCATGCTTCTGCTTCTTGTCTTTTGCGGCGAGCATGCCGGCAGGCACCATGCAGGCAGATATGGCAACGATGAGGCCCAGAACTACGATTGCTTTACGAGTGGCGGGCATAGAGACTCCGGGTGCTCAGGGTTCCGCTGATGGCTGACCCTGATTACTAACACCAGCCTAAGCAAAAGTTGTGCTCAAAACCAGATTACGTAAGCGTTATACGCCCGCGATTGGTGCGGTGGTTCAGCTCCGAGACAATCAAATCAATGTCCGTGGGAGCAATGCTGCCCACCGCGTTGCCATCCACAAACGGCTTGCGGGCTTTTTCCTGCGCGGACGCCCACGGACGCGGCATGGAATTCTGGGCCACTGCATCGCGACGCAACTGCACCAGCAGGCCATGCACAACGTCAGGATCCAGCTTGGCGGGAGCCAGCCATGCCAGTTGCGCCGCCGCCTCACCCAATGACATCCGCTTGCGATACGGCCGCTCACTGAGCATGGCATCAAATGTATCCGCCACGCCCACGATCTTTACCGCCAAGGAAACTTCATGCGCGCGAAGCTTGTCCGGATATCCGGATCCATCGGCGCGTTCATGATGAGATCGCACAACTTCAGGAATGTTCGGCCACGGAAATTGTACGGTGGAAACAATGCGATGGCCCAACACAGTATGGTCGGCCATCTCCTGAAACTCATAGGGCTCCAGCGCACCGGGCTTGGTGAAGATGTGTTTGTCCACGGTGACCTTGCCAATGTCATGCAGGTAGCCGGCGGCGCGCAGCTCGCTCACCTCGCTCACATTCATGCCCAGGGCTTCCGCAATACCTGCCGCGTAGCGGCCCACACGCAAGGAATGTCCCTGCATTTCCTTGGACTTCATATCAATGGTGGCGGCAAAGGCGCTGAGCGCGTCATCCCAGAAGGAATGTACGGAGGCAATCAGCTTCAGGTTCTCCGCCGTCCGCTCTTCCAATGACTGAATGAGCTGATGGTTGTAGATGGCCAGGCCGATCAGCGGAGCAATGTCCGCCACCTGCTTGAGCACTTCACGCGTGTATTCGGCTCCGCCTTCGCGTTCACCCAGCAGCAATGCGCCAATCAGCTTGCCGCGAATCTTCAGCGGAGCTACCGCGCGGAACCACACACTGGAAATATTTCCGGTGGAACTCAGGAACATGTCAGAGCGCTCGCGGGAAATAATTTGCGGACCCTGGGCGCTGGTAAGTGCGTGAATATGTTTGTGCTGGAGAGGAAAGACCGCCGTCTGAGGGAAGACAACAAAGCCAGCCGCGGCGATGGAACTGAGCATGGGCGGCTTATCCTGAAAGCGAAACAGCGCGCCGGAACTGGCGCGAACCGCTGCCATTACGATGTCCAGGGCTGCGCCGGCCGTGTTGGCCAGATCGCGTTCGCCCGTGAGGACGGGTCCCAGCTCAGCCAGAATCTGGGACGCCTGCATCGGAGGCCTGCTTGTGATAAAAGAGTCGGCCAAAAGTGTGAGGCGCGAACTCCAGAGCAGAGCCAGACTACCAGCTTAAGCATGGGTTACGAAAGTACGAGTACCGGAATGGTAAACATCCTTTAATGTTTGCGCCGAATTTTCTAAAGATGATGGCCCAAATTCGCCCCGAAGATAACTTTGTGATACCTATCAGTACCATAAACAGCTGGTGGATGACTTTCAGGCGTCCGGGGGAATGAAGCGCGTACTGGACTCATGGTACGAGTCGGTGGCACAGTCGCAAAAACGCAATGTCATTTTCCAACGTATATAACGATGCAGACAGAGCGAAGGCCTACGCAACGCTCGAGTTTCCGGGAACGTATTACCTGGCGTTTCGCGAGCTGCCGGCGATCATCGGCGAACACGTTCTCGGACCTGGCAGTGGCCGGCGCGCTCTCGATTTTGGCTGTGGCGCGGGACGATCCACGCGGTTCGTGAAGAAACTCGGGTTCGACACTACTGGCGTTGACATATCCAGCAGCATGATTGATCTGGCCCGGAAAGCTGATCCGGACGGGAATTACGCGCTGGTAAACAGCGGCGACTTTGCTTCCGTTGGAACGCATGCATTCGATCTGATCTTTTCTGGGTTTGCCTTTGACAACATCCCAGGCACGCAACACAGAAGTGATCTGTTGCGGGCACTGGGACGATTGCTGACTGAGGATTCCGGCCGAATCGTGCTGTTGGGGTCCACGCCGGAAATTTACGTGCACGAATGGGCGTCGTTTTCCACCCGTGATTTCCCTGAAAACCGCAACGCCGTGAGCGGCGACAGGGTGCGCATTGTAATGAAAGATGTTCCCGACCAGCGGCCTGTCGTAGACCTCATCTGGTGGCATGAAGACTATATGGAGCTCTTTGCGGCAGCGGGGCTTGAGCTGGTCGCTCATTACCTGCCGCTAGGGCGCGGTGATGAACCCTATCCGTGGCTGAGTGAAACCAGTATTGCGCCCTGGGTGATTTACGTGCTGCGAAAGAAGTCCTAGCGGGCGGATGGCTGCTTTTCCGCCACTGCCTTCAGGTTGCCGAGTCCTTGATCGATATGCTTTGGTTCTCAACAATTTGGCGTTAGAAACTGGAGCCTGATTCGGATATACTCCGCTGCGACGAACTCGCTTTTCGCTCACTTCATGGCAGCCACTCCTCAATCCAGCCCAACCGTCGCACACGACTCTCTCTGCGCCAATTGCACCACGCCGATGCAGGGCAAGTACTGCCACGCATGTGGAGAAAGGAAGGTTCACGAACACGACCTCACTCTCCGGCATTTTTTTCTGCACGCGGTGCACGAGTTTACGCATCTGGATTCCAAAGTCTTTGCCACGGTCCGTTACCTGTTTACGCGTCCCGGATTTCTGGCCGAGGAGTTTGCCGCCGGCCGCAGATCGCGCTACATGAAACCGCTGGCGCTGTTTCTTATTGCCAGCGCTCTATTCGTGTTGGCAGGTTCTTTCGTTTTGATCTCAGCCTTTGACGTGCACCAATTGAACAAGGCGGACAAGAAGGGGCAGCTTGACGCTGCATGGACCAAGCTGGCTGCGAAGAAGCACGTTCCCAAGGAAGTGATCATTGACCGCGTACAGGACACCATACACAAGGCGACCACTGCGGCCCAGTTGGCCGATGTGCTGGCCATGGCCGTGATGCTGGCGATACTCTTCCGCGGTCGCTATTTCGTGGAACACCTGGTTTTCTCGCTTCATTTCCTGTCCTTCACTTATCTTGCTTCTCTTCTGGCTTTGCCTCTCTATGCCTTGAGGAATCCTGGAAGCTGGCAGGCCATCGTTTTGACCGTGGTTGTTACTGCCGTCTACTTGACGTATCTGGTCATCGCCTTACGACGGTTCTACCGGCAGAGCGTAACAGCGTCAGTGGTAAAAGGAATCATTGCGTATGCGCTCACTCAAGCCGCAATTATCTTTACCGTCATAGTTGCGTTTGTATTGGCGGTTATTCGTGCTGCCAAGTCCTGACACACTTGTGCAGGTTCATCTCTTCGCAGCGCGGTGTTCTTTATCCCGAGCGGAGCGAGGGAACCCTACTGTCTCGATAACTCTTGTAGTCAAACACGATCGCGACGTAGAGACGTAGCTTGCTACGTCTCCAAAAAGCAGCAATCGCAAAAATCCGCGATGCCCATGCCCGAAGCGCCCAGGGCGCGAAACAGTCCAGCCCGAGTCGCCAACCGTCAGAACCGGGTCATGAGTCCCTGTCTCACCGCAATCTCATCCAGCATCGCGCCGGCCACATCCTCATCCAATTCCCCGTCAATCATGGCCTGCATTAAATCCCTGATCGTCCGCTGAACGCTCATTGCATCACCATTGATGCCAGATACGTCCTTCCCAGCCTGGTTCGCACTCGCACGTGCAGCGAAATCCCGCCGCTGACCTTCCGCCCGCTCGGCACTCTCCCGTTGCTCTGCGTGCTTGCGGCAGATGTCATGTTCCTTCATTGCCGGAGCCTTGCACTGCTCTCCGCTCGATTTCTGCGCCCGGCACCGCCGGTAGTAGTCATACCGACTTTCCACACTAGGTTCGCCGGGTTTCGAAAATTCCAGCTTCCCGCCGTCGATTATTTTAGGCATCGTGCCTCTTTCGTCTCCCGACGCCAATTGCCCAAACTCAAATTACCCAATTACCAAATCATAAAAGGGGATACCCGGGTACCCTCAACTAGGAAAACAAAGAACTTACTCTGGGATATCCCAAGGCATCGCGTTTTCGACAAAATAGTCGGACTTCTAGCGATCATTCAGGTCGCCACGACCGCATAAACACACCATAAAACGAAACTGTTTGAAATGAAAGTAAACTTTAGTTTTTTGGCGGCTGCCCTACACGCAGGGCGAAACGCTCTTTTATCAATGGAAATGTCTAACACTCGTCATCCCGAAAGAGCGTTTAGAAAAGCGCGCGTTCGCTTAGCGGAAGTCGAGAAGACGATTTTTTTGTTTGGTAGCTCGAATACGACGAATCGCGACGGTGAGTACATCAACGATAACGAATGATCTTCAGGAACATGAGCGCTCCCCAAGCTAAAACAGTCGGAGACTTGAAGGATCGTACGCCAAGGAAGCACTGCCACTATCCCGCCAGGCACTGTTAGTCCTTATCGGTTAACTGGCCCATCAGAAGCTTTCCCAGATATGCTGCAAGTTCGTTCACGTCGAAATGGCCCGCGTCCCACGCTTCATCCGCCGCCCGCAGTGCGTCATAGTATGGTTGACGGTTTTCTCTAATTCGCTCAGGAACGATTTTCTTGCCGCCCAGTAGTTTCCTTTGACGCATGCAGATTAGGTGATAGCATGCTGCTCGTGCCGTTCTGCCATTCCCCTCTACGAAAGGATGTATCCAATTAAGTCGCCAGAGTGCATACGCGGGAAGAATCGTAGGGTTATCTATGACGGTCCAGTTTTCATGAATGACGGAGAAAAATCGATCCATTTCATTCGGAACCTCCTTGAAATGAGGTGGAATGTGGTTCCCGACATAGATTGGCTCTTCTCTAAATCGTCCACCGAATTGAGAGATGTTTGCCACCGCCGCGTAATTGAGAGCCCAGAGGGTATATTTGTCAAACGCCTCAATTCCCTTTTCCAAGCCAATTTCGATGCAGTTGGATAAGAGATCATATTGGCGCAAAAGATTTTGTTCCTGGATCCTGGCAAACAGGGTTGGATTGTCTTTTTCTCTTACGGACATTTTTTATCTTTCAGGGGGAAGCGCAAATAGGGCCTGGTGGGTACAGGCCCCTATTTATTTCAGGATGCTAATTTTCTGCGATGCGCGTCGCACGCTATCCTTGGTTATGAGATTCGACTCTGGAGCATTACCAAAAGCGAAACTGATTCGCTGCTCATGAAGCTCCGCCTCCGTAACCTGTTGATTTCTAGAGGCTTCTAAAACGCGAATCAATTCTGGATCGGCTGGTTTCGGATCTAGAAACTGCTTCCGGTTAGCCATGTTTCTCTCTTTCTTCGTCCCTGTCGTGTTGGATGATAACTCGAAAGAGCAGGATAGTAAATTTTTTTTGGCGTCTCTTGAGGAAAACGGGGGAATAAATATTATTGTTCAGATTCTTTTCTCCGAACGGCCTCTCGTTGGCATTCGGGTGCCGGCACCTCGATTAAGATTTTAGAAGTGCTTGCAGATCGATCGAAAAACCGCACTCTACTAAACCTCAAAACCACTTCCGCAACTCCCCAAATCTCTCTACCCTGAGCAGCTTCACGCCCGCAGGTGGTTCGTCCACCGTCTCATGTTCCAGCACCCAGGTCATGTCATGCGGGACAAACACCGCGTTGATCCCCGCCGCCAGCGCAGGATTGATATCCGACCGGGGGCTGTTGCCGATCATCCATGTGGATTCCGGCGCCAGTTCGTATTTGCTGACGATCTCGCGATAGGTAGGTGCGTTCTTTTCCGCCACAATCTCCACGGCGGCAAAATACCGCTTGAGTCCGGAACGCTCCACCTTGGCCTGCTGCTCCGTGAAGTCGCCCTTGGTCATCATGATCACGTGATGCTGGCGCTGGTTCAGATACGCAAGCGTCTCCGGAACCCCGCTGATCAGTTCGAGGGGATAAGTAGAAACCTTGTGCGCGAAGCCCCAGATGAATTCGTGCAGCGCGGGCGTGACCGGCGATTCAGAAAGCCGCTCAAAGCACTTCACCAGCGAATGGGCAAAGCTGTGCGAGCCGTAGCCGCGCTCCATGATGGTCTCACGCTCCACGCCGTTCAGGAACTGGCGCACCTCTTCCGGCGACAGATGCTGATGGTTGAGGCGTTCAATGAATTCGGCAATCGCCTGTTCGAAATAGACGTTGTTCTCCCAGAGAGTATCGTCGGCGTCAATCAACAGTGTTTGCGGGGCGGGGTTCATGTGTTGTCAGGAATCGAGTCTCAGTCATGATAATTGTGTCAGGCGCATTTGCGTAAATGCCCTCACTCCAATGATGTGGGAACTGCCGTCCCAGTCTTAATTTTCAGGGTTCGATTGGCAATGGGTTGACAGCTGCACGAACGGTAGTATTATCAATCGATATCGAATGTCGATACCGTCGCAAGACAAAAGGAGCTCAACGTGGGGCCACGACAGACAGAGTTGCTGCAAGGCACGCTGGACATGCTGATCCTGAAGACACTCACTTTGGAGCCGCTGCATGGCGTCGGTATCGCAGACCGGATCGAGCAAGTGACAAACGGGACGTTCCAGGTGGGGCCGGGATCACTGTTCCCTGCCCTGCACCGAATGCAGGAACGGGGCTGGCTTAAGTCGGCATGGGGGGAGACGCAGGCAGGACATCGGGCGAAGTTTTATGAATTAACGTCCGCCGGCCGCAAACAACTGCAGGCTGAGAAGCAACGCTGGAAAACCATATCCGTTGCGGTATCGCGGGCGATGGAAACCAATTGAGGCGCAACATGCTGGCAAGATTTCGCAGTTTCGTGAGGAACCTGTTCCGCCGGGAAAAGGTGGGGCGGGACCTTGATGCCGAGTTGGATTCGTTTCTTGAGGAGCAAGTCCTGCGCAAGATTGCGCAGGGACTCTCGCGTGATGAAGCGATGCGCCAGGCGCGGGTGGAGGCAGGGGGCATCACCCAGGTAAAGGAGCAGGTGCGGGGAGCGCGCACCGGCTTCTGGCTGGAAACCTTCTTGAATGATCTGCGCTATGGAGCGCGCGGCCTGCGCCGGAGCCCGGGATTCGCCATGGCGTGCGTGCTCACATTTGCACTGGGAATCGGCGCCAACACCGCCATCTTCAGCATGGTGAACGCCCTCGTGTTTCGCGCCGTGCACGCGGAGAAGCCTGAACAGCTTGCCTACTTCGTGGCCCACCAGAACCTGAGCTGGGGGAACGGCTTTTCCTATCCCAACTTTATGGAGATACGGCACGAGTCGCACGAAGTCTTCGATGACATTGCGGGCGAGATGCAGTTTGAGATGGAGGGCATGAACAGCGAAGGCAGGGGCCGGGTTATCTGGGTGGACTACGTAACTACGAATTACTTCACTGTGATGGGAGTCAAGCCCGAAATCGGAAGCTTCTTCTGGCCGGATGAGAAGCTGATGGGACACGACCAGGCCATTGTGTTGACACACTCGTTCTGGAAGTCAGAGTTTCAGGGCAATCCGGAGATCGTAGGCAAGAAGATTGTAATCGACGGGCAGCCACTGACGATTGTCGGTGTCACGCCGGCAGGATTTACAGGAAGCACCACTTTGGTCGGCGTACACGCGTTTTTGCCGTTGGGAATCACGGGCCTGCTGAAGAAGCAGGAGAACGCCAACATTGAGGAACGCCGTGATCGCCAGTCATTACTGATGATCGGGCGGCTCAGGCAGGGCGCCAACCTGGAGAAGGCCAACACGGCCCTGGCGGTGATCTCGCAGCGTCTCGCAACGGATGACCCGAAATATAGCCGTGACATTCGCATTCGTGCGGAGAAGCTTGGCATTGGACTCACCAACTCCAGCGGACAAAACCCGCTGCCTGCGGTTTCGTCATTGTTCCTTACGCTTGCCGGGCTGGTCCTGGTGCTGGCAGGGACCAATGTGGCCAACCTGCTTCTGGTCCGGGCAGTGGCGCGGAGTCGCGAGATGGCGATGCGCAAAGCCCTGGGAGCCTCGCGGATTCGACTGTTGCGACAGATGATGACGGAAACCCTCATGCTGGCTACCGTGGGTTGTGCAGGCGGAGTAGCTCTGGGCGCTTCTGTGAGCCGCTGGGTGCAATCGGTTCATTTGGGCGTAGCCGACGGCCTGCCCATTGTTCTCGACTTCAGCATGAATTGGCGCGTGTACAGTTACGCTTTCGGCGCGGCGCTCCTGGTGGCCGTGGTGAGCGGGCTTGCTCCGGCGTTGCGCGCCACCACGGCGGAAGCGCATGACATGATGCGTGAGGGTTCTGGGCGGTACAGCCCGCGGCGGCAGAGATTCAGCACCGTGCTGGTAACGGGACAGGTCGCCGTTTCACTCGCTCTGCTGATTGTCGCTGGATTGTTTGTCCGCAGCCTGTGGCACGCGCAACACGCGGACCTTGGCTTCGACCCTGAGCATGTCATGAATTTCAGCATGGATCCACATGGCGCCGGTTATGACGAAGCTCGCGGCCGACAGTTCTATGACGAGCTGTTGCAAAGAGTGGGCGCACTGCCGGGAATCGAATCAGCCAGCCTGACCAACGCCACACCTCTGGGTGACGAGAATTTCGGCTCGGAACTGGAGATGGGGGGAGCCATAGATCACAAGACCAGGCCCGAGGCGTTCTACAGCGGAATTTCACCCTATTTTCTAAAGACGATGCGCATCGCGTTGCTGCAGGGACGCGGCTTCACAACGGCTGACGTTGGTAGTTCACAGAGAGTCGCCATCATCAGCAAGCGCATGGCAGAAAAACTCTGGCCGGGAATGGACCCGATCGGCAAGCACTTCAAAAGGCTGGATGACCCGGATGCGACCCACACGATCGAGATTGTTGGCGTGGCACGCAATGCGCAGCTCGATGACATTCTGGGACAGAACACACTGCATTACTTCATTCCTTTGGCACAGGATTACAAGTCAAGACAGACGCTGCAATTGCGCACGACTGGGGAGCCGGCGGCTGTGACAGGACCCGTCATCAACATCGTTCACCAGATGGACTCCACCATGCCTGTTTACAACGTGAACTCGATGGAAACGGTACTCAATGGAATTAACGGCTTGTTTCTTTTCCGTCTGGGAGCAGGACTGGCCGCGCTGCTGGGCGGGCTGGGCCTGGTGCTGGCCGTTGTGGGCGTGTATGGGGTGATTTCATACTCGGCAGCGCAGAGGACGCGCGAGATCGGTATTCGTATGGCTCTGGGAGCACAGCGGAAGCAGATCGTAAGCGGAATATTGAGACAGGGGTTGGTGATATTGGCGTTTGGCATGATTGTTGGCGGGCTCGCCGCTGCCGGAATTGGCCAGGTCGCCGGCTCATTTCTGGTGGGCGTATCTGGGCTGGATCCGCTGACGTACGGTTGTGTATCACTGATGCTGGCTGCGATTGCTGTGGCTGCCACGCTGATTCCTGCACTACGGGCGTCGAGAGTGGATCCGATGATTGCTCTACGCTGTGATTAAGCGATGGTGTTTGACAAGATCAAAGCCCAGACAATCCAGCAGGGTTGGCTGCTAGAATCAAGGCGATGAAAACGGCACGATTTTTACCCATCCTTATTGTTGTGATTGCCATTTCCGGAATCGCCTCAGCCCAGGCTGGACGCAAAGCTGGCGCTGCGCCCAAGCCGGCGGAGAAGTGCGAACTGCATGAGCCGATCCATGAAGACCTGGCGGCGCAGGTGGCTAAGTTCAAGCTGATCTCCATGCCATTCAGCGTGGTTGGCCTGAGCGAACAGGAACGCAATATGGTGGGCAAGCTGGTGGACGCGTCACGCCAACTGGAGTTGATTTACTGGCACCAGAGCGACCCCAAAGGGCTGGAACTGCTGAAGAAGGTGACCGGATGCAACCAGGTGCAGAACCAGAAACTGCGCCGCTTCCTCACCATCAACGGCAGCCGTTATGACCTGCTGGAAGAGAACAAGCCCTTTGTGGGTAATGATCCGTTTTCACCGGGACGCAATATCTATCCTCAGGGCATCACGCGCGCCGAGATCGAAGCTTACGTCGCCAAACATCCGACGAAGAAGGACCAGATCTACAGTCCGTACACGGTCATCAAGCGGCAGGGCGCCGAACTGATTACTGTTCCCTATCACATCGAGTACAAGCCGTGGCTCGCGGCTGCCGCCACTAATTTGAAAGAAGCCGCGGCGCTGAGTCCGGACAAGGCCTTTGCCAACTTCCTGCGCCTGCGCGCCGAAGCCCTGCTGACCGACGATTACTACAAGAGCGATCTGGCGTGGCTGGACCTGGAGAACCCGAAGTTCGACATCATCTTTGCGCCGTATGAAACGTATCTTGACGACGTGCTGGGCGTGAAGACTTCCTACGGTTCGGCCGTAATGATCCGTAATGAGCAGGAAAGCGCCAAGCTGGCCATGTACATGGAGCATGTCCCCGAAATTCAGGATGCGCTGCCGCTGCCTCCAGAAGACAGGCCTTCCATGAAAGGCCACAGCACGCCGATGGAAGTAATGGACACACCGTTCCGCGCCGGTGATCTTCGCCACGGCTACCAGGCCGTGGCAGACAATCTGCCGAACGATGCCCGCATCCACCAGGAAAAAGGCACCAAGAAAATCTTCTTCAAGAATTTCATGGACGCACGCGTCAATAACGTGGTCCTGCCGATTGGCAAACTGTTAATGCGCGAAGACCAGGCCAACCTGGCCAGCATGAATGGCTATCTTTCCGCCGTGCTGATGCACGAAATCTGCCACGGCCTTGGTCCCACGTTTGCCCGCACCAGTTCAGGACAGATGGACATTCGCGCCGCTATCGGCCCGACCTATGCCGGACTGGAAGAGGCGAAAGCTGACATGGTCGGCCTGTATGGACTCATTTTCCTGATGGACCAGGGCGTAATCCCGAAAACGGCAGCGCCGGAAGTTTACGCTTCGCATGTGGCCGGAATTTTCCGCACCGTGCGTTTTGGCGTGGCGGAAGCGCACGGCCGCGCCGAGATGATGGAATTTAATTACCTCAGCGAACAGGGCGCCATCACACAGGATCCGAAAACCGCCAAGTACGCCATTGACTATGACAAGATGACCACGGCCATCGCGTCACTGGCCAAAGAACTGCTGGAGATTGAGGCCACCGGCGACAGGAACCGGGCCGAACAATGGTTTAAGAAGTATGATTCCATGCCGGCTGGGTTAAAATCGATTCTGGCCAACATCAAGGACGTACCGGTGGACGTGGATCCGGTGAGTGCCTTTGGCGAGACGATCCAATGATTAAGCAGATGCCTGGAAGTGAAAACCTGGAAGATAAGCGCCGTTTTGAACGGATCGATATCGCGTCGCACGGAATGGTGGAAGTGCTGGGCGAGAAAGACCACAAGGTCGGCATGGTCCGCCAATTGGCCCGTGGAGGCTTCTCCATGGAAACCGACAAGTCTTATCACAAAGACAGCAAAGTGCATGCCTTCGCCATTGTTGAATCCGGCGAGAACATTCGTGCCGAGGTGAAAGCCCGCGTACGCTTCACCGAGCCGAATCTGGTGGGCTTTGAGTTTGTTGATCTCAACGCCGCGGCAGCCGTGGAAATTGGCATCATCATTGGCAAGTATTACGAACACGCCAAGTAATCGACTGCCGTGATTGAGTTTGGGGTTTCCGCACGCATTGCCCTGCCGATAAGCAAGAGTGTCCTGCTGTTTTTTAACAGCAACGTTCCGCATTCTCTTACAGCCTCCGGCCGGAAGTGGAACGTGACTTCTGTACCCAAATCCAAGAGCCATGACCTGCCCGTTCTTAAAGTAACGCTACCCGGTGCCGATGTGCCTATCAGCAGCACCCGGAGTGTGTACAAGTGCAATACATGGCGAGACAACCGATTCTTGATGGGAATGAGCACACCGCCGGATATGAACTGCTGTATCGTGCGGCCGCTGAGAATTTTGCGAAGATCTCTGACACTGACGCCGCCTCACGAAGCGTGCTGGAACAGATCATTATTCTTGGCTGCAAGGAACTTTCAGGTGGCCAGCGTCTCTACGTGAACTGCAGTACGGAAGTCCTGGTGCATGAATACATCAGCGTGCTGCCCGCGGACGCAATTGTGGTTGAGATCCTGGAAACGGTTGAACCAACGCCCGCCGTAATCACGGCCTGTGAACACCTGAAGGCCGCCGGCTTTGTCATTGCCCTGGACGATTTTGTTCCCGGACCACGGACCCTGCCTCTGCTGCCTTTCGCCGACATTATTAAAGTTGATTTCAGAAGCACGAATGAACGTGGGCGCAAAGAGATTGTCGACAAATATTGCAAAGGGCTCCAGCCGCTTGCGGAAAAGGTGGAGACGCGGGCGGAATACATGTCCGCACGCAAGGCCGGATACAATCTCTTCCAGGGATACTTTTTTTGTGAACCGGTCCTGCTTGTCAACCAGGAGCTTTCTCCATCGCGGCTGAATTATCTTCGCCTGATGGAACAAACTTGTCGCGAGGAAATGGAACTGCGCAAGGTGGAAGACATCATCAAGTCTGATGCCGCCCTCTGTTACCGCCTGCTGCGTTACCTGAATTCCTACGCCTTCTGCCTGCGAACGCCCATTACCTCCATAAGGCATGCACTGTCTCTTCTGGGCGAAACCCAGGTGCGCCGCTGGATTTCAGTGGCCTGTGTTTCCGTGGCAGCGGAGAAGAGTGCGCAATGTCTTTTGGCCACAGCGCTCCTTCGAGCGCGTCTGGGTGAACTACTTGCCCCGAAAACCAAATCTCAGTCCTATGAGTTGTTTGTCCTCGGGCTGTTTTCAGTGATGGATAGCATTCTCAGCATTCCACTTTCGCAGGTGCTGGGCCGAGTGAAATTGCCCAAGGAAACCGAAGCGGCTTTGACGGGAAAGTCCAACCGCTTGCGCGACATTCTTGATCTGATCATCTCCTATGATCGCGGCGACTGGGAAAAGACTTGCGCGATATGCAAGAAACTTTACCTCGATCCCAATGAATTGCAGGGTGACTACATGCGCGCGCTGCAATGGGTGGACGCGACCATGGGAATGTCAACAAGTCCGGAACCTGCCGGCGCAATGCCTCCGCCATCGTCGCCGGCTATGGCTGGAAATGGCTTGCAAACCGTTTAATCGGATGCTGGACTGCTCGTTCGTTTGCCAGGAACATAAGAAAGTCCTTAAGCAAACCAGGAACAACCATTCCGTCGTTTGGCCGCGTCTAAATGTAGTTCTGTATTAGTGCTCACGGTCCGATAAAGAGATACCAGGTCCCTCATCTGTAACGTCATCGTTAAGATTCGCATTCATAATTTGTGTTTCGCGTGCCCTGCTGGATGTGTCTAATTGATTCAGCGGTCCGTAGATCCGGCATTAATGGGATCGGCTGATTTTGCCGCGTCTTTTCTTGCTCAGATTTATGGCACGCTCCTGGGGTTTCGGGCGGCATCCCGAAACCCTTATTAATTTCCCCTTCTTTTGTTCTCAGGACGCCCCAAAATTCCTGTTCTGCCGCTGAGCCGCTGGTGTCTTATTCACCAGAACGAACTTTTACCACTCATTGGCTGCGCGGACTGTTGGGGCGGCACCCTCGACAGCCCGCCTTTTTTTGTCTTTTTCCCTATCCCGCCAGCGTTCCCAGCGCTCCTTGACGCGTGTCAACCCGCCCACAGCGTGTGCCTTCACCCACACATTGCCCGCCCCATACTCTTGTTAACCGCTTTGTTTTCATACGTCTAAAGCTTGGTGACACAACTGCTTTTGCACTGGGCGAAGTGAACGAGGAGATTGACGTATGCGGCGGCTCACAGCAATCCCAGTAAAGGCTTCAGCGGTAGCAGTTCTCATCATGGCGGGTGCAGTGTACGTGGCGGCGGAAGCGCGCCAGGTGGTCATCCGTAAAAACCAACTGGAAATCTCCCGAATCGAAAATACGGTTTTCATCCCGGTCAACCAGGAAGCCTCGGTGACAGTACCAACGGGTGTTTCCTCGATCCCGGCAGCGCCTGTTCCAGCAGTGGCCCAGGATCAGCGCCCGCAAGGTGACGAACTGGCAGCCGAGAAGCAGGCGGCCGGCATGCCCGCGCAGAAATCCGCGGCCGACAATGGCGGTCACAAACGGCAGATCATCATCAGCATCACTGATCGCAGGCTGGCTCTTCTGGAAGATGGCAGGCTGGTGAAGACCTACGCAATCGCGGTGGGAGCGCGCATATCACCCAGCCCCGATGGTGACTTCGCCGTCATTAATCATGCCAAGCATCCGACCTACCGCCACGCCGGGAAGGAAATTCTGCCAGGCAAAGACAATCCTCTGGGCACGCGCTGGATCGGACTGAGCCGCAAAGGTTACGGCATCCACGGCACCAACGTCCCCCGCTCGATCGGCAAAGCTGCTTCACACGGCTGCTTTCGCATGGGACAGGAGGATGTGGAAGACCTTTATAGCCGCGTAGAAGTAGGCGACACAGTGACGGTCCGTCGCCAACGCGATGAGTTGATCGCAAAAATCTTTGACGCCGGTACGCCGGTCAGTGTTGCAGCGAACGCACCGGCAGGCAGCGCTGCGAACCAGATGTCGGCAAAAGCGTCCGCGCAGATCGATAGCCAGATTGCAAACGCGTCGGCGCCTAGCGTGTTGACCAACCAGGCGAACTGAAAGACAGCGTGCAGAGATGAACGAGCTTAAACAGATTGTCCAGCCTCACCACCGGTTGCGCCATATAGCACGCGGCGCTTCGGCCGGGGCAGCAAGCAGGCCGGAAAGCGTCATCCTTCCAAGGCAACAGAGCGCGCCAACCAGCGCACTCTGGCTGCATGAGCAACTGCGCTGGACGGCTGCCGACAGAGAGGTTCCCTTAGGTATGGCTGTGATCAAATCCTGGTCGCGTACGTGGTGGGCGTTGCCGGGATGCGATCACACCAGAGCAAGTCATACCGCCGGGACCGCTTTGCGGCAGCCAGGATATTCCACTGGAAATTCAAACGGGTGGCGGGGTCTCCGCCGGGACTTACCACCCGCTCCAGCGGATAGCTGTACGAAAGGGCTCGCGCCGTCCACGCGCGTCGAGCCCGCTGCAACGGGAGCCCGCAAGTGCGACCACGATAAACACTTTTGGGCGGTTTGGAGCGAAGCGACAAAAGACTGGATTGCCAAACCTAACCTTTTCCAGTTGAATAAGCTTCAACGCAACCACACTCAACGATGATCAAGACCGCGATTCAAGGGCTTTTTTTCGCCGCCATCTGTCTTGCACTGCCTGCCGTCGCCGGGTCTCGATCCAGTGCGGCCTGGCCGGCGTCTGCGACATCGTCCAGCCAGTCTCCACAGGGCGAAGCATCGTCGTCACTGAGTGCGGCCGCCGGTGAATTTGTCATGCAGATCGTCTCGCGCGTAGGCCCTGTAACCACCATGAGCGTGACCTTCCAGAATATTTCCCTGATCCCGCCGGATTCCCAGGAAGCCGTGCAGAACGCTGTCTTCACCGGCTTCCGTAACGCGGGCATACGTCTGGTAAAGGCTGAAGCCACGCAAACGCAGACGGACATTACCTTTTCTGAGGACTGGCAGGGCTACGTGTGGATTGCAACCATTCAGCAGGCCGGCGCAAGCAAGGTTGTCATGAAGAAAGTGGAGAGACCGGAACGTACCTCGGGATCACGCGCTCCCATGATGACAGTACGCAAAGCATTCGTCTGGCGGCAGGATGCTCCCATGCTGGACTTTGCCCAGGACGACAAGAACCTGGCCATCCTTGAACCAACGCAAATTGCCATCTATACAAGCGAAAATGGAAACTGGCGGCCGCGTTACACGCTTTCCATCACACACGCCGCCGCATGGCCGCGTGATCTTCGTGGGCGCATCCTGCTCAATGGCTCGCAGGTGACTGCGTTTCTTCCCGGCGTGCGCTGCAACGGCAGCACTTCACCGCCATCACTGGATTGCAGCGCCAGTGACGATCCCTGGCAGGTGGACCAGGGAACGCTCTCAGCTTTCTTCAGTCCGCGGCGTAATTTCTTTACCGGAATTCTGGCCGGACAAAATGCAGGCGGCTCCGTGCTTCCTTTTTTCTCCGCCGCCACATGGCAATCCGGTGACACGCGCCAGTGGCTCTTCACCGGCACAGACGGACGCACACGGCTTTATCAATTTGATCTCTCCTCACCGGCTGCTCTTTTTAATACATGGGGCAGCAACATTGCGGCGGTACACTCAGGTTGCGGATCAGGCTGGCAATTGCTGGTAAGCGCGCCCACAGATTCAGTACGCCCAGACAGCATTCAGGCAGTTGAGATCACGGGACGCGAAGCCCTGCCTGTGAGTTCGCCGGTGGAGTTATCAGGCGCAGTGCAGGCACTTTGGACATCAGGAAAAAACAGTGAGCGGGCACATGGCATCATGCAATCACCCGCCACAGGACGGTATGAAGCGTTCACTCTTACGATTAATTGCAGCCAGTAGCTTCGCTCTGGCGATCGTGGCCGGCCATGCCAGCTCGCGTCCACGCTATGGCGGGACCGTGCGCGTGCTTCTGCACGATCGCGTCAATACGCTTGACCCGCAGGGCGATGAGGAACATACCGTGGCGCGTGACAGAGTAGCCGCATTGATCTTTGAAACGCTCACGCAGATGGATTCGCTCGGCCAGCCGCATGCCCGACTGGCGACATCCTGGAAATCTGATCCGGCAAAGCGCTCATGGCAGTTTAATCTCCGGTTGGCGCAATTCCATGACGGCAGCACCGTGACTGCTCAAGACGTGGTCAACAGTTGGCAGAAACTCAATACTGGCTGGAAGGTTTCTGCCCTGGACAAGCAGACCGTGGCGATTGAAACACAATCGCCCGTCTATCACCTGCCGGAAATGCTGGCGCTGCCAAAGTTTGCGGTGGTCCGGCGCAACCCAGACAACACTGTCGCCGGAACCGGCCCGTTCAAGATCAGTGACTGGCGTCCCGGTGAGCGAGTCACGCTCGCGGCGAACGACGACTACTGGGGCGGCAGGTCATTTCCAGACAGCATGGAAATTCAGCTCGCGTCCACCATGCGTGAACAGCTTCTTGAACGCCAGCTTGGCGCTTATGCCGCTGCTGAGCTAAGCGTCGATCAGGTGCGTCCGCTGGAACAGAATAACCAGAACATCTCTTATTCGCGGCCCAGTGATCTCATGGTTGTACTTTTTCTCCAGCCTGATCCTCCCAACACACGTCCCGGACGCAAGCCGGTGGATCCTCGGATACGTGAAGCGCTCTCACATGCCATGAATCGCGCGGCCATCAGCAACTTCATCCTGCAAAAGAAAGCCATGCCGGCCAGCGGAATACTTCCCCAGTGGCTTACAGGATATGAATTTCTCTTTCCTGGAGGCATGAATCTTGATCGAGCGAAAGAGTTGCGGGCAGAAACAGCCAGCCTGGTGATTGTGCCGCCTATCTCGCTGGCGTATGACTTCGCTGACCCCGTCGCCAAACTGGTTGCCGAACGCATTGCCGTGGACGCACGCGAAGCCGGCATTGTGGTGCAGCCCTATGGGGAATCGCATGTGAGCGCGTTGCCCGCGCGTGGCGCAGCGAACGCCGACGCCGTACTGCTTCGTCTTCCGCTACAGTCACTTGAGCCGTCGGTGGCGCTGTCATCTACTCTCGATGATCTTGCCCTGAATGATCCGCAATCTTCGCCACTCAGCGCGCCGCGCCCTGAAGATTTATTTGAAATTGAACGCAGGACGCTGCAGAATTTTCGTGTAGTTCCCGTTGCCCATCTTTCGCAGGCCGTATGGCTGAGCAACAGCGCGCACAACTGGCAGCAGCAGCCCAACGGAGCCTGGTCACTGGACCAGCTCTGGATGGAAGGAGCACGATAGACCTTGTCTCTCAACGCCAAGCTGTTGTTGCTGATCTCGCTGAGCATTACCGCCAGCGTGGGCATGGTTGCGTTTCTGATTGAAGAGCAGGCCCATGAGGCGTTCCGTCGCATTGAAAAGGAACGCACGGAGACGCTGGTCGGGCAATTTCGTAGTGAATTCAATCATGAAGGCGTGGAGATTACCTCCAGCGTGGAAGGCATCGCCAACTCTGACGCGATGCTGCGCACAGCTTCCGAGCTCACCAACGGCGCCGACCTTGGTGGATTCATCAATGAAGCCGCGGGTTACGCGACAACGGCGCATCTTGATTTTCTCGACTTGATTGCCCCGGACGGCACCATAGTTTCCTCCGCTCACTGGCCGGCGCGTTTCGGCTATAAACAGCGTTGGTTTCTGGATGCTGGCGTGCCAGTTCCTGACGGGGCATTCCTCCGTCACGTTGAGACGCCACAAGGTACGGCACTGGCCATGCTTTGTATCCGTCCGGTAAAGACGCACAGCGCGAATTACTATCTGATCGGCGGGAGAAAACTGGAAGTAGTTCTGCAGGCACTCTCTGCTCCGCCCGGGCTGCGCTTCTACATTTATAGTGCGCCGGAAAAAGGTCCGGGAGAATTACTGGGTGGAACCAAGAGCAACATTGGCCTGGATAAAGTCATGCCGTTGATCCAGAAAGCGATGGACGAGCACCGCGAACAGGCGACGACGGTGGACTGGGGCACGGCCGTGGAGGAAGAAATCATGCAGGCCATCCCGTTGCCCGGCTATGCGGACCGCGTGCCCGGAGTGCTGCTGGTGGGCAACTCACTGGAGCAGGAACTGGCGCTGGAAAAGCGCATACGCAACATCAGCCTTACCATCGCCGGAGCAGCCGTTCTGCTGGGCGTCATCTTCAGCGCGGTGTTTGCGGCGCGCATTAATCGTCCTGTTAAGAAGCTGGCCAGGGCGGCAGCGGAGATTGGACAGGGCAACTGGGATGTGCGGGTGGAAACAGGATCAAAAGATGAAATCGGCAAGCTGGCCGCGGCGTTCAACCAGATGACGGAAGAACTGATTGCGCAACGTGAGCGGCTGGTCCAGACCGAGCGTGTAGCCGCGTGGCGGGAACTGGCACGACGCCTGGCACATGAATTAAAGAACCCGCTCTTCCCTTTGCAGATTACGGTCGAGAACCTCTTGCGTGCGCGCGAGAACGCTCCCGACGAGTTTGAAGAAATCTTCCGCGAGAGCACAACAACATTGCTGGCTGAAATTGCCAACCTCAAGACGATCATTGGCCGCTTCAGTGATTTCTCCCGCATGCCCGCGCCTGAACTTCAGGCCACTGATCTGGACGCGCTGGTTCGTTCCGTGGTTCAGCTCTTTCAGGGCCAGCTCACCAGCGGCGCAAAGAAAATTGAACCTGTGCTGGAACTGGAAAAGCTGCCGCCCGTAAGCGCTGATCCCGTGTTGATACGTCGCGTGATAGAAAACCTGGTGCTCAACGCCATTGATGCCATGCCGAATGGCGGCACACTCACCTTCCGTACGGCGCTCGATGATCGCTTTGCCGTTGTTGAAATCGCCGACACCGGAACCGGATTGACGCCGGAAGAATGCGACCGCATCTTCACTCCTTATTACACCAGCAAGCAGCACGGAACTGGACTGGGACTGGCGATCGCACAATCCGTGGTGAGTGACCACCACGGCCGCATCAGCGTGAGCAGCACAAAGAACCTGGGAACAACGTTCAGGGTGGAGCTGCCGTTGTATTCGGCGAACGGTACTTCTTCTTCCTGATCTTTTTTGAAATCCCGAGCGTGAGCGAGGGATACATATAATCTTGAATGCCCTTAAGGCACGAAGCGAAAGCATGAGAGGAAAGCCAGGAACGACGGTTCGAAGATTCCAGCGTTGTTATTTCGTCTACATACTGTCCAGTCTGAAAGGAACTTTGTATGTTGGCCTGACTGACGACTTACGCAAAAGAATCTCAGAGCATAAGGCAGGCACATTTGACGGATTCACCAAGAAATACAAGGTTGACCGGCTAATGTATTTTGAAACGATTAGCTCTTCGAAGGCCGCCGAGCTAAGAGAACAGCAAATAAAGAAATATCGGCGAGAAAAGAAGATCGCGTTATTCCTTGAGAGTAATCCGGAATGGAGAGACCTCTCTCCGGAAATTTTTCAGAGTGTTGGGGCTGGGCGGTATGATCGGGGAGTATGGGATATGCGCTTAAAATCCCGAACAGAATGAGGCATCGTGTTTCTAAAATCCCGAGCGCGAGCGAGGGATCCCTACGGTCTTTAAATGCTTTTGAGGCGGGCGAAGACGATTTACGTAACGTGAAAGAGTTTCTAAGATTGTAGAGATCCCTCGCTCTGCTCGGGATTAAAGAAAAAGGCCAAGCATTCTGGAAGATTGTAGGGATCCCTCGCTGCGCTCGGGATTACAGCAAAAGCAAAACCCATGAAAGCTCAACTCTTCATCATCGACGACGACGCCAACACACTCGCATCGCTTTCGCGTGCCTTCCGGCTGGCCGGGCATGAAGCCACGGTCTGTGACAATCCCATGCGAGCCCTGGAGATCATCAAGCAGGAAAAGTTTGACCTGATTTTCTCTGACGTGATGATGCCGGGGAAAGACGGGCTGCAATTGCTGGAAGAGATTCGCGCCGCGGGGATCAACACGCCGGTGGTGATGATGTCCGGCCAGGCGCACATTGAGATGGCGGTCAGGGCCACCAAGCTGGGAGCGCTGGATTTTCTGGAAAAACCTCTTTCCACAGACAAGCTTTTGCTGACGCTGCAAAATGCGTTGCAGCTTGAACGCCTGAAGCAGGAGAACCAGCAGCTACGCCGACAGCTTGGCAGTGGTGGACTGGTTTACACCGGGGAGAAGATGCGCCGGCTGATGACGCAGGTTGAGCGCGTGGCCGCCAGTGAGAGTCGCGTATGCATTCTTGGCGAAACCGGCACAGGCAAAGAACTGATCGCCCACACTGTTCATGAGAAGAGCAATCGCCATGATGGGCCTTATGTCACGCTGAATTGTGCTGCCGTGCCTGCTGAGCTGATCGAATCGGAACTCTTTGGCCATGAGAAGGGTTCATTTACCGGAGCAGCAACGCGGCACGTCGGCAAATTTGAGCAGGCACATGGGGGCACGCTTTTTCTTGACGAGATTGGTGACATGCCTCTGGCCATGCAGGCAAAGCTACTCCGTGTGCTGGAGCAGGGCGAAGTGGAACGCATCGGCGGCGACAAGCCGATCAAGGTGAACGTGCGGGTAGTGGTGGCAACACATCGCAATCTGGAAGAACAGGTGAAGCAGGGCGGATTCCGCCAGGACCTTTTCCATCGCATTTATGTTTTCCCCGTGTCGCTGCCGCCGTTGCGTGAGCGTCCGGAAGATATCCCAGCGTTGGTCCAGCACTTCTCTGCCATGATCACCAAACAAAACGGCTGGAAGGAAATCCACTTCTCACCGGAAGCCATGGAGATGCTGCAGAAGCAGGCGTGGCCGGGCAACATACGCGAACTGCGCAACGTGGTGGAACGCGTGCTGCTGTTTGTGGAAGGCGACACCGTGACAGCATCAACGGTCCAGACGGCCCTGCCGGGACAGGCGTCATCTTCAACATCTTTGGGCGGCACGAGCATCGATACAGGTTCAGGCACGCTGGCTGAACGCGTTGATTTGTTCGAGAAGCAGGTGATTCTTGACGAGATCAAGCGCCAGAACCACCACATCACCAATGCGGCTAAGGCGCTGGGCCTGGAACGCAGCCATCTTTATAAGAAGTGCCAGCAACTGGGGATCGACTTACAGGACATGCGGAAGTAGAAACACGCTTGAGTTTTGATCGGTCAGGCGATATTGTTTCAGGCCGTGGGACCGTGGGTCGATAGGATTGATTGAACCTTTCGGTGTGAGGTTTCGTAGCATTACATTAAGAGAGACGGGACATAGAGACGGGCGGTGTCTCTGCCGGCCCTTAATCAGGAGATCACCATGTTTTGCTCAGGATGCGGACGCCAGATGGACGCCGGACAACAGTTTTGTGCGGGATGTGGGGGCAGGAACCCAGCCGTCCAGCCAGGCAGCATGGTCGCCTCAGCGGGGACGGCCGTAGTGCAAGCGCAAATGCCAGCGCAGCAGATTATTATCGTTTCAGAAAAAAGCCCAGGCCTGGCGGCCGTGCTGTCATTTTTCTGGGCAGGGCTCGGGCAAATCTATAACGGCGAAATTGGAAAAGGCATTCTGCTGATCGTAGTTTTCGCCATTTCGTGCGGTCTCATCGCCGTTGTGGTCGGCATGTTTACCACGCCGGTTCTCTGGATCTACGGCATGGTTGACGCCTACAGGACGGCCGAAAAATTTAACGCCACTCTGCGGACCGGGCGATAAACTTTTTTCTTCACTCAAGATAATTTCGACGTAGAGATGCCTGAAGGACGCAAGGGATGCGCGGTTCGCCGATTCCATTTAAACTAATCTGCGGCGGGGCCTGTAGCTCAACGGTTAGAGCAGCAGACTCATAATCTGTTGGTTGTAGGTTCAAATCCTACCGGGCCCACCAAAAACCTCTTATCGGATCACTGTTGCCGTCCTTAAAAGTTCAAGTCACCGCTCGAGCAGATTGACTCGTTCGCGGGAACAAGAGCTCTCAATCCGTCCGGCTGGATGCTGAAGCTACGAAATACTTCGGCGCGAAGCCATCATTACACCCGTCATCCCGAACCTCGTTGATGAGGCAGCGCATTCTTCAGCTGCCGAATAGAGGTGAGGGATCTTGTGCTTTTTTCGTGGTTGCAAAGCGCAGGGTCCCTCCGTCCTACTCACGCGCTGATGAAAGCGCGCATTCGCTTTACGGACGTCGGGATGAAGTGGCTAATTTTGTTTCGAGAGAATGCCCTGTATTTACATAGTTGCGTTTGCATCCTTCATTCTCCTTGCTGGACTTGTTCTGCATCGACCCTTACCGGCACTTGCTTCACGGCGTGCCGGGCTATTCTCAGTCGCGCCTTTGGCCCTTGGAACACGGAAAAAAACTAAAGCATGGGAGATCATCCAGAGGAGGACACTGCGCAAATTCATTCCCTCAGGGTATGGCAGAATGAGCCGGGGCAATTCACGAGAAAAAAGGGGGAAGCTTTTCGACTTCCCCCTTTCATTTCTGCGTTTCCTTCAAACTATTTCAGAATGGTTGAGCAGAACGTTGAGTTCGGGCCGAAGGGGCCGCCGCATGCCAGCGTCTGCGTGAACTGGTTTCCCTGTCCGAAGTCTTTCAAGGTGTCTGGATAATCGACACCGTAGTGAAAGCCGCTCTTGCCCAGCGTGAACCACGGATAAATGCAGAACGGGCCGCCGAATGTCGGGCAGGATGCAGCCACTTCCGCATTGCCGCCCTGGTCGCTTACCACGGCAAAGTTTTTGGGTGAGGAGCCGTCACCAAACACCACGCTCTTGATTTGCACGGGCGAGAATCCTGCCCATGAGGCAGCATTGTAGGAACCACAATTTGTCTGGCCGGGAACGCAGAATGCGTCACCGCCGGTGAAGATGGAGGCATGCCCAATTTCCCACACAAACGAATTTGGAGCATCATTTACCAGGCCCCATCCCAGTGAATTTACCAAGTTGCTGCGTGTCATAGGCCGGCATCAGCGGACCATCCGAGGGCGAGTTCAGAATGATGGTGCCGGAATGGCCCGTACGGAGGTTGCTTACGGTGATGTGGAAGCCGTCGGCTGCCGGAGTAACAAAATAATGGACGGTGATGGTGTCACCGGCATTCATGATCAGAGGACTGCCGGGAGTGGTGGAATCTTCCAGCATGGCATTGAATGCCGTGGTCTCAGTGAAGTGCGCCTTGGTGTTGTTTGGAACCAGCTTGAATACCGGAGAGCATGCGGTAAATGTATTGGCGGAAAAGTTCACGCTGAAGCCGCCATTGTTGAAGCACTTGCTGACGATGGAATCAGGGTAGAACTGCAACTCAACAAACGCCTGGCCGAACAGACTCTTGGGATCAGTGACGGTGCCGCCAAACCAGAAGGTTGGACCAACGTCAGAGACATTGTGGCTGCCGCTGGTGGGCAACACCACCGTCCACGTAAGATCACGCGCCGAGCCGGGAGCGCTGGAAACAGGGATGAGTTCAGGCTCGTCATGACCTACGCAGCCCTGCGAATAGCTCACCTCAATCACACCAGAAATATATTGTGGGTGGTGAGCCAGACAAGCTGTAGTGGTTTGCGCCTGCATAGCGGCAGTGAAAACAAAAAATGCAGCAAGAAGGAACAAGCGTTTGGTATCAGCAAAACGTCCACTCATAAAACCTCCGGGTGGTTAACTCGACAGGAACGGCGGTTGAAAAGCGGAGAGAATATTACTACAGATAGTAGAAGGACGATAACGAGACCGGTCAGAGCGGAATGGCCAGAGTCTCGAGGGCAGAAAAACAGCAGCGGGCAAATCGAGGCGGAAGTCGAGCGCCCGCTGCTTTCAAGGGAAAGACGGTTTATCCCTTATCTTTAAGGCTCAAGTACGTGAAGACTCAAGTTCGTGCTACGTGACCCGTTCGTGCCTAAGTTCATGCACGAAAATCAAGGCAACGTAACTAGTTTGCAATTACTGTCCTACAGCCTTGAGTGCTCCACGCACATCAACTTCAATGAGGTCAGGGAAGAGCATACATGCACACATGAACTGTCCCGCGCACAAGGAAATATACCGGCGCTGGCTGAACCGGTTGGTAACCTGCACCACCCGAAACGCCGGCTTCTGACAATGGCCGCACAAGCCAAAATCTTTCATCGTCATGGCAGGCCAACACGCTGTAATGGTTTCTCCTGCGTGGAGGTTCAACATGGCTGTGTCAGTCATCATTTCTTATTCCGTAAGTGCAGTTCACACACCAGAACCACTTCATCATTGGCGTGTCCATCGAAGTGTTCCGCGGTTGCGGAGTCTGTGAGCCTTTGCAGGGCGTCATCTTTGTCAAATACATTGATACACGCCGGATCGATGCCGGCCAGGTCAGCCATCAAGAGGTAGCGCTGTCCGCATTTTTCACATCTGACTTTTTCAGGAACGACATGAAAGCCAAACGACGCAAGCGAATGGATTTTCTGGGTGGCGGTAGGTTTAATGCCTCTGAGATCAAATAACCCGGTACTCATACTGATCCCCACTTCTGATCGGTCTCAAATATCAGTATCGCCTTAAGATAAACCTTAAAATGTGATCTGGATCACGCCATCCTGTGAGCCACAAGAATCAGGGTGAAATGGCTGCAATGACTGCAACGAATTTCAGAGTACGGGATCGTGAGAAGGCACAAGTGTGCTGAGCGGCGGGGCGGTCACATTAGGTTCGTGCACGTTGCGCGCCAGAGCGCTCAACAGGTCGGCGCGGCTGATCGGTTTGGATAAATAATCATCCATGCCGTTTTCAAGGCATTTCTCGCGATCACCAGTCATGGCATGCGCGGTCATTGCAACAATCGGAGTGAATTTCCCGGATTCGCGCTGCAATTGTCGAATTCTGCTGGTGGCCTGGAAGCCGTCCATTTCCGGCATCTGTACATCCATCAGCACAATATCGAAATCTCCGCTGGAAAATTTCTCAACGGCCAGCAAGCCGTTCCCGGCAATCTCTACGGTGTGACCGAGTCGGGAAAGCAACCCGACCGCGACTTTCTGGTTAAATGGATTGTCTTCCGCCAAAAGAATGTTCAGCCTGACGCCGGATCCATTCGATTGCGTCGCCCGCGGTGTGGCCGAAGCAGGCAGAGTGGTTTGAACATTTGCCGTATTGCTGACGGTTGCATGGCCCGCGATTGTCTGACCGCTGGTTGGGTCACCCAGTGCTCGTTGAATCATGTGCAGGAGTTCTTCGGTGGAGACAGGCTTGATGGCATATTGGTTCACTCCCACATCGCGGCAGCGTTGTGCGTCATGCGGCATATCCGCTGACGTCAGCATCATCGCTGCGACTCCAGGCTGGTATGCTTCACGACGCAGGTTTTCCAGGAACGTGAAGCCGTCCATCTCCGGCATGTGCCGGTCAACAATCACCAGGTCGAACTGGCTTTCCTGCTTGCGCTGGCGCGCACAAATCTCGAGGGCCTCAACGCCTGATCCCGCTGCTGTGACATTGACGCCCCAAGCAGAGATCAGGCCAGTGAGTATGCGACGGTTGGTGGCGTTGTCATCCACCAGCAGAACTGACATCGAACGAAGCCGCTCCAGATCGGCCTCTTTTTGGGGAGCGTCCTCAACATCTTTGCCGGCGGGGGCGAGCTGAACAGTGAAAGAGAAGGTACTTCCCTTGCCCACTTCGCTCTCAACCTTGATGCGGCCTCCCATCAATTCAACCAGACGCGCACTGATGGTGAGACCCAAACCAGTCCCGCCGTATTCACGGGTTGTAGTGTTGTCAGCCTGCTCAAAAGCACGGAAGATATTCTCGAGTTTATTAGCTGCCACACCAATTCCGGTATCGCGTACGGCAAATTCAAGCGTTACCACACCGCTGGCCTGCTGGAGCGTTTGCACTGCCAGCACCACTTCGCCGCTGGCGGTGAATTTGATGGAATTGCCAACCAGATTGGTGATGATCTGCCGCAACCTGCCTTTATCGCCCACCAGATAGCGGGGCACGGTGGGAGCAACTTCAAATGCCATTTCCAGGCCTTTGTCATGTGCGCGCAGGGCCAGGACTTTCATGGTATCGGCCACCACAGCTTCCACGCTGAAGGTTACGGGATCAAGCGCAAGTTTGCCGGCTTCAATCTTGGAAAAATCAAGTATGTCATTGATGACGGACAGGAGACTGTCAGCCGAAGACCGAACAATATGCAAAGATTCGCGCTGAGACTGGGTGAGATCAGAATCCAGAATCAGTTCCGTCATACCCAGAATTCCATTCATGGGTGTGCGAATTTCATGGCTCATGTTGGCCAGGAACTCACTTTTGGCACGGCTGCCGGACTCCGCCGTATTCTTTGCTTTTTCCATCTGAACATTGAGGGTCTGCAATTCGGCCGTGCGATGGGCCACTTCATCTTCCAGATGTTCCCGATGATGCCGCAACGACGCGTCACGTTCCGTGATCACCCCGAACATGGCGGCGAAACTTTCAATCAGGAGATCCACCTCCTGGTAAGAGCGCGCGATTGTCCCGAGGCTGTATTCGCCGGTGCGGGCAATGGATCGCGCACTTTCCGCCAGTTCAAGAATCGGGCCGGAGATAAGACGCTGCAACCGCTGGGCCAGGAGCCCGGCAAGAACAATGGAGAGCACCAGGACTGAAAACGCGATCATGGCATAGCGCCACAGGCGAGCGTGAAGTTCTTCCAGATCGTACTCCACCAGGATCGAGCCCAAAACCTCGTCGTTAAGGGAGACAAAACGAGATACCAGGAGGCTGTCGCCAGAAACGAAGGTGCGGCCGACTCCAGAAATGTGATCCGGCAGAGGCTTGCCTTGCCATCCGGCACGCTGGTAGGTGGCAAAAGTTGCGCCGTGATTGTCATAGATGCGGGCGGCAATAATGTGAGGTTCTGCGCGGAGCGCCATCAATGTCTCATTGCCAACCTTGGCATCATGAAACAACAGGGCGGCCAAACTGTTGGAGGCAGCAAGATCCGCCATGGCCGCAGCAGTGCTGACCAGGCTCTGGCGGACTGACTTGACTTCATAAATCGCGAAGCTGCTACACGCCAGCAGCAATGCTGCCAGGGTAGTCAACATGATGATCTTGACCAGTTGACGGCGAATCGGCGGTTTGGCGCTTTGTTGATTCATGATTCCTGAAATTCCACGCTCTAATTAGCTTTATGACTCACAGACCTGGCAATGCTGAGCAAACGCGCGCTGATCCTCAAATTCGATTGCTCTGAGGCGGCCAGATTTACCTCAAAACCAATGCGGCCGCCTTCCTGCACGAAGCCGATGTCTCCCCCAAGATTGGTAAAACCCGGAGTTTCTCCAACCAGCAGGATCGGCTTGCCGCGCGACTGCATAATGGCTTTTTCCTGCTGCCGTCCGGCGCTGCCGGCAATGAAGAGCAAATGGCACCCAGCCACATCGTCCACATTCTGCAAATGACGGATCCGCAGCGGTCGCCCGGCAATCTTGTTATCACCAACGCTGGATTCGAGCTCATCACCAATACGGCTGCGCCCGAGAAGACAGAAGGTCAACGGAGAATCATTGGCACTGTGCGCCGTGGCCGGCCATTCCACAAGCTTGGCGAAGTTGAACAGATAGGCCGCCTTGATCTGGTCGTCACTGGTGGCCTGGGCAAACAAGCCGGAATTCGTCCAGTTGAGCGGCCACGCCATTAGAGCGAGGAGCATGACCAGTCTCCAGCGATTTGTCAGCAATCTGATCGAGTCCATTCCCGGCTTCTTTTTATTGTTGTGACTGACGGACATGGTTATTTCCTGGCATCGCCCCAGGTGACTTTGGCATAAATGCTTCGGCCCAAAACCGAGGAGAGTGTTACCTGGTCGGAAATAAACTCAATATGTTCTTTGTTGAGCAGGTTCTGAACTCCCAGATTAATCCGGGTTGATCCCACGGTTCTCCACACCAGCGAGCTGTCAACTTGCGTATAAGCAGGCACAGGTCCCGAGACGCGACGGTCGACAAAGGATACCTGCACGTTCCAGCTCAGGTTGCGAGACAGATCGAGTGAAGGGTTAACATCTATTTTGTGACGCGGTGTCTCACCCTGGAGTTCAGCGGCAATGTCGCCGAAAGCGGCGGCCGATTGGTGCAGGTTGAGCTTGGTCAACGAATAAGCGGTACGTAGCTGCCAGAAATGCACAGGCTGGTATTTAACAGAGAGTTCAACGCCCACGCCGGTGCCCCGCACTTCGGGTTGGTCAAGCAATGGAAGCACCAGGCGCGGCGGAGGACCTGCTTCAAAGAAAGGCTGCGCTAAAGCGCTTCCATCCAGATCGGAATACCGGTTGTAATAAGTAGCCAAATCCAGCGTGATCCTTTTGGTGGGCTCTGCGCGATAGCCGAGTTCAAAGGCTTGCAGCTTTTCAGGCGTGATACTGGGATTGCCCGTGTAGCGGAATACCTCTGTCCCAGCCGGGCCTTGAAAGGCCGCGAGATTGAACCGAACACTGGTGTCTGACAGTGAGACGGAACGGCTCGCATCTGAATAGGCGGCCCAAAATGAATGCTTTCGCGCGATCTTCCACAAACCGCGGACACTGGGCTCGATAGAAAAGCCGCTGAGACTGTTCCGCTCAATTCGCAGTCCACCCGTGAGACGAATTTTACCGTTCCGGAAAAGAATTTCATCCTGGATGAAACCACTGGCGATGGAAAAGTTCTGATTTTGTGAACTCCACGAAACAGCGGACGCCGGAAACACTTGATTACGCGACTGCTGGAAACGATAGTCGACCCCAGCCAACACATCATGGCGGGAGCCAAGCGGCATTTCATGCTGGACTGAGACGTCAAAAGAATTTTCGTTGGGGTTGATGTCGGATTGCTCGTGCAGAACATGGCTATAGTCCGCCTGAACGGTGGTGTGCGTTCCTGTTAGCCCCTGATGCTGCCATTGCGCCAAAACATTTTCACCTTCACTTCGTACGGAATCCGCCTCGAGAAAGCTGAAGGGAGCCACGTAGGAAAACCCGTTGCGATCAAAGCCCGCGGAGCCGTTGAACCCGTTCGTCTCAAACATCAGAGTGTCGCGGTCCGCCAGTCGGCTGTCCACGCGAAGACCAGCCACGGCGAGACGGTCAGAATCATGGGCGGGTAGACCAGTGAGGGCGGTTTCGGGCGCTTCCTCATGATATTTACCGAACACCCGGTACTCAGTGGACTTGCCCACGCGGCCGCCGTAGCGGGCTTCCGCCAGGCTCCGCAGATTGGACCCGGTGCCTGCTGAAACCAATACTCCCTGCGTTTCTGACGCTGGTTTGGTGATGATATTGATCACGCCATTCATCGCGTTGGCGCCCCACATGGTGGAGCCCGGACCGCGAATTATTTCAATGCGCTCGATGTCTTCCAGCGGCAGATCCTGTTCACCCCAGTTGGCGCCCGAAAAGAGAGGATCAAAAATGTTACGCCCATCAATCAGGATGAGCATCTTGGTGGAATATTGTTCGGCGAACCCTCTTGCGGAAATCGCCCAACTGTTTCCGTTTACCTGCGCCACGTCAAGACCCGGCACGCCATGAAGAAGCTCCGGCAAGGTGGTGGCCGTGGAGCGTCGTATGTCATTCTGAGTGATGACATAGACTGCCGAAGCTGCGTCTGAAAGCTTCTGTTCCTTCTTTGAAACCGATGTGACTTCGGTCTTGGACAACTCTTCAAGGCTGATCTGGGAAATATCCCTGTCAATACTCTGAGCGATCAGTGCGCTGCTGCAGACAGAGATGAAAATCACTATCGACAGTTGCCGCCAGCGAGCGGAATGAATGGAATGAGACATGATTAGTATGGCAGGCCAAAACGAACGGGCCAGACCATCTCCTGATCAACTCATCGGCCACAAACTGGTAACGCTTAATGGGTACGGCAAGGATTCCCCCCAGCTTTTGACTAGGCGATATGCCCTACAGAGCGGACCAATTGTCGCAGCAGTCTTATCGGGCGGTTGGGGGCAGACGTGGCACCGGGACCAATGCCTGCGTGATCTGGCCCGATTTCCCTCATTCGAGTGTTAGTTCTTGACTGCCGCCTCCGGCTGGTATGGACAGAACGGGTCTGAACCCAGCGCGTCACCGGTGTGAGCAAACGCGCGGGCACGCGAACCACCACAGATGTGACTGTACTCACAGAAACCGCATTTGCCATGAAATTCATTGGGCTTGTGCAGTGCGCGAAAGATTTCTGAATCGCGATAGATGTCTTTCAGTGAGCCATTACGCACACTGCCGGAATACAGAGGCAGAAAGCCCGAAGGATAAACTTCTCCGCGGTTTGATACGAAGACGATGCCGTGGCCGTCGCGAATCTGGAAGCCGCGATACACGGCGGTCTTCTTCATATCATGTGCGGCCATGCCGTCCTGGCGCATCTTGTTAATGGCCACACGACGGTATGACGGTGCTTCAGTGGTCTTAACCGCGAAGGGTGCATTCGGAACCAGATCAATGACCCAGTCCATGATGCGCTCACCCTGCTGGGGAGTAACCTCATTCAAGGCCTTGCCCCGCCCAACAGAAATCAGGAAGAACAAGCTCCAGCGCATGACTGGAAAACTGGTGCGCAGCAACTCATAAATCGCGGGAAGGTCATCGGCCGTTTCTTCAGACACCAGCGTGTTCACCTGAATAGGCACGCCGATGTGGCCGGCGTGACGGGCAGCGCAAATGGTACGGTCAAAGGTCCCGGGCACATTGCGAATGGCATCATGCTTCTCCGCACAAGAACCGTCCAGGCTCAGGCCCAGCGCCTGGATGCCATGGTCGCGAAGTTTTGTGATGGCGTCATTGGAGAGTTCAGTGGTGGCGGCAGGAGTAATGGAAATATCCAGATCGATCCCACGCGCATAGTCAATGATTGGGTAGATGTCTTTGCGGCGCAGCGGATCGCCTCCGGTGAGGATGACATGCGGAAGAGGATCGCCAAAGTCGAGCAACTGGTCCAGAAACTTCTTGCTTTCTTGCGTGGTTAGTTCCAGCGGATCGGCTGAAGGAACAGCTTCAGCGCGGCAGTGTTTGCATGCCAGTCCGCAGGCCTGTGTCATCTCCCAGTACACCAGCATGGGATTTCTTGAAAAATCCATTTTGGAAGGATCGCTTACCGGGTTCATTCCCGGGGTCATCTTTGACGTCACGTGGCTGGCGGCCATGTCTGTTCTCCCTTCACCATGAGCATCTTCTAAGAAGTCAAGAAGCCGCTGTGTCAGAGATCACATTAATCCGTATGAGGCGAAGAAACCGTGACGCAAGTCACACATAAGGTGTGAGGCAGCGGTCAGTGCTTAGCACACAGGCCATAGTTTTGTACTTTATTTTCAAGTTAGAACGTACTGGCGGCCGCGTATGACACACCGAGAGGGCCTATCTGGCGGGCGAGTAGGTGGAAATCTGCGGTCGTCCCGACGAGGGCATGGCGTTGCGCAAGGCAATCCAGTTGGAGAGACTGGAATAGGCTTTGTCATTGAGGATGTTGAAGCGCACACCGACCAAACCATCGGTATTGGCCCAGGTGACTTCGCCTTTGCCTTCCACGCGTTCCCCAAAAGGCAGCCCAAAGGAAAAGCGAAGTGTTGATCCCTGAGGAAAGGATTGCAATGACCAGATGGCCATACCTGCTTCACTTAGGTCTGACAT
>Ga0080027_10000045_pt1 | contig 45779 bp, 40 predicted proteins | sample OrgsoiDNA2013046_FD_70962 | JGI IMG/M metagenome (GOLD analysis project Ga0080027, IMG submission 70962) | Permafrost soil microbial communities from the Arctic, to analyse light accelerated degradation of dissolved organic matter (DOM) -... | ecosystem: Environmental > Terrestrial > Soil >... | reverse complement strand
CACTCTCCGCCTTTCTCTTACCGCACAAAAGGGCTTATGATGGCGTCCACGGAGCAACGGATGGCCTTCGCCCCATTGCAAGGCAACTCGGACGTCGACGTCCTCTGGATCACAGCCGGCCTGGGATGCGACGGAGACACCATAGCCATGACTGCCGCGACCCAGCCCAGCATTGAGGACGTAGTCACCGGCCAAATCCCCTGGATTCCGAAAGTTAACCTCCACAATCCGTTCCTTGCGATCGCCAATGGGGACGATTTCCTGAAGCCCTTCCACGACGCCGCCGAGGGCAAGATAGAGAACTTCATCCTCGTGGTCGAAGGCTCCATCCCGAACGAGCACAATAAAGAAGAGGGTTATTGGGCCTCTCTAGGCACGGATCCGAAGACAGGGCAGCCCATCACCACCTGTGAGTGGATCGACCGTCTCGCTCCCAAAGCCTGGGCGGTGCTGGCGGCTGGGACCTGCGCTACCTATGGCGGCATCCACGCCATGGAAGGCAATCCCACTGGCGCGATGGGCTTGCCCGATTACCTGGGCTGGCAATGGAAGTCGAAAGGCGAGATTCCGATCGTGTGTGTGCCGGGCTGCCCGGTACAGCCGGACAACTTCATGGAGACGCTTCTGTATCTCCTTTATATGGCATCGGGGCGCGCACCTATGATCCCGCTGGATGACGCCTTGAGGCCCACATGGCTGTTTGGCAACACCGTTCACGAAGGTTGCGATCGCGGAGGTTTTTACGAACAGGCCCAATTTGGCGACAACTATGGATCGCCCCTCTGCATCGTAAAGCTCGGCTGCTGGGGCCCCGTTGTACAGTGCAACGTTGGTAAGCGCGGTTGGATGGGCGGAATTGGCGGTTGTCCGAACGTGGGTGGCATTTGCATCGGATGCACTATGCCGGGGTTTCCCGACAAGTTCATGCCCTTTATGAATCAGCCGCCGGGTTCGCTCTTATCGTCGGCCGCCGTGCAAACCTATGGGCGTGCGATTCACGCTCTGCGACGCTTCACGCAGGCCTCGATGAACAAAGAACCTAGCTGGCGCCAAGCCGGACGCCGTAATGCGCAACAACAGGATTTGAAGCCCAGGTAGGCTCGTGATTGCGGGCTTGCTTTACCAGAGGAAATGAAGATGCCCCCGCAGTCGCGGCCAAATTCAGAATCTGACGCTGCCACCAACGGCCTCGCTTCTTCCAGCGTCGATCTGGAGATGGACCCCGGCTTGGCCGAAGAAGTTTTGCAGGGGCTAGCCGGAATCTTTTCCTCGGACCGCCAAAAACCGGAAGCTAGCCATCCGGAAGGTGGCTTCCCGAATCTGGAGGCCAGGTACCGCGCGTTAGTCGAACAGGTTCCAGCCGTGGTCTTCATGGCCTACCTTGATCGCGGCATCGGCGAGGCTTACGTCAGCCCTCAGATTGAGGATGCCCTGGGGTTTTCTCAGGAGGAGTGGCTCGAGGACCCCATCCGCTGGTACAACCACATTCATCCCGACGACAAGCAGCGATGGAGCAGTGAGGCCGCCGAAATGTTCCTCACTGGCAGTACTCTGCGGTCCGCCTACCGCGTAATTTCTCGCGATGGCCATGTTCGATGGTTTCGCTGCGAAGCCAAGATGATCCGCAAGGACGATGGAGAACCCTGGTTCATCCACGGCGTGGGCTTTGACATCACCGACCTGAAGCGGACCGAGGAGGCTCTCCAGGAGGAGCGCAATGTCGTTTCCGCCATCTTGGACACTGTCGGCGCGTTGGTGGTGGTTTCGGACCCGGAAGGCCGCATCATCCGCTTCAATCGCGCCTGCGAACAGATGACGGGCTACTCGTTCGAGGAGGTCCAGGGCAAATTCATCTGGGATCTTTTCCTGCTACCGCAAGACGTGGAGCCTTTCAAAACATCTTTTCAGAAGACCCTCGCCGACCAACGCCCATACGAGTACGAGGGCGTCTGGGTGAGCCGGGAGGGCGGTCAGAGGATGATCGCATGGTCTACGACGGTTTTGCCGGGTGTTAGGGACGCCGCCTCCTACATCATTGCTTCGGGAATTGACATTACCGAGCGCAAACGCGGAGAAGCCAAGTTCCGCGGGCTACTGGAAGCGGCTCCGGATGCTGTCGTCGTCGTAAATCGCGCGGGGACCATCGTTCTGGTTAATGCCCAAGTGAGCAAGCTGTTTGGCTATCGGCGGGAGGAGTTGTTGGGACGCACGCTCGAGCTTTTGGTGCCCCCGCGTCTGCGCGACAAGCATCCTGATCACCGTGAGCGCTTTTTTATGGAACCCCGAGTCCGTCCCATGGGTGCCAACCAGGAGCTTTACGGATTGCACAAAGACGGCCGGGAGTTTCCCGTAGAAATCAGCCTGAGCCCTCTCGAAACCGAAGAAGGAGTCTTGGTTTCCAGCGCGATTCGCGATATTTCGGAGCGCAAACAGCTGGAGAAATCCATCCTCGAAATCAGCGCTCGCGAGCAGCGCCGCATTGGTCAGGACCTGCATGACGGTCTGGGGCAACACCTGACGGGCATTGCTTTTATGACCAAGGTCCAGGAACAGAAACTGATGGAGAAAAGCCTTCCCGAAGCGAGCGACGCCGCCAAGATTGTCGGGCTGGTCAATGAGGCGATCCATAAGACGCGCGAACTGGCGCGGGGCCTGCACCCGGTGGTTTCCGAATCTCAAGGACTAATGTCGGCGCTGCAGAGATGGGCCGGGGAGGTGGAAGATCTGTTTGGCATCAGTTGCCAGTTGCACTGTGCCATCCCGGTGCTGATCCATGATGACGCCGTGGCCACACACCTCTATTATGTTACGCGAGAAGCCGTGAACAACGCGATCAAACACGGGTTGGCACGGCAGATCGCGATTCACCTCAGTTCTGACGAATTGCAGGGATCCCTAACCATCCGCGACGACGGTTGCGGAATTGGGGATCCGTCGCCCGGCAACAAAGGAATGGGTCTGCATCTCATGAACTACCGGGCTCGAATGATCGGAGGCTCACTCGAGGTGCATCGCATCGCAACCGGCGGAACGCTGGTGCAATGCTGGTTTCCCCTGAGCCATCCAGCAGGTGGTGCAAAGTGACCGTAGCTTACAAATCGGTGAGCGCTGCTTCGGCGAAGAAAAGGATCCTCGTGGTCGATGACCATCCCATCGTACGCCAGGGGCTGGCCTTGCTGATCAATCGAGAAGCCGATCTCTTGGTTTGCGGCGAGGCCGAAGATGCTATGGGCGCGATGCATGTACTGGCCTCGGCCAAGCCGGATGTTCTGATCGTCGACCTGTCGCTGACCGGCCCGGATGGCCTGGACTTACTAAAAAATATTCGCACAACGCATCCCTCCCTACCCGTCCTCATTCTCTCCATGCACGATGAGCTCATTTACGCCGAACGCGCCCTGCGCGCTGGCGCGAACGGCTACATCATGAAGCAGGTCGCGACGGAGAAGGTCCTGGTGGCCGTGCGCCGGATTTTGGCGGGCGAGATATACGTGAGCGACCGAATCGCCAACCGCATGCTGAAGCACTACATCACCGGCTCGGGAACCACCCGAAATTCCTCCATCGCCGACTTGAGCGATCGCGAACTGGAGGTGTTTCGCCTCATCGGAGAGGGCCACGGCACGCGCCAGATTGCCGAGGAACTGCACATCAGCGTAAAGACTGTGGAATCCTATCAGGCGCATATTAAAGATAAGCTCTCCTTGCGTAGCGCACGCGAGTTGATGCAGCACGCCATCCAATGGAATATGAACGAAAAGCCCAGTTCCTGAACGCTTAGGGTAACGCGGGGACGGTCGCCCTCTTCGGCCCCCGGGAGGCCGGATTCGATGAATGACAATCTCAACTAATACCCTCCCCGCTAACAGGGAATTCCTGATTACCCTTGTGGTGGGTTCCCCCAAAGGGAAAAAGTGGTGCTCCCGCTTGTGACCGCCCCCCGGCAGGGTCGATGCTAACCCACGAGTCGCGGGTCACCAGGGGCTCATGCAGCTTCCTAATTTGAAACGATAGGGCTGCTTCGGGGCTTCGGCTGGAAGGGTGATCTCTGCCCTGATTCAACAACCGGCGGCCTCCGTCCTTAACATCCAAGAAGTCGGAAAAGGAGAACCCAGCTATGGCAGCGGAAACAGTCCCGTATGGCCGATCCACGCAACGACCATCGCCTGTCGCGGAAGTTCACATTCTGTGGATCACGGCCGGTCTTGGTTGTGATGGCGATTCCGTTTCAGTCACTGCGGCCACGCAGCCCAGTATCGAGGACGTCCTTCTAGGGGCCATTCCCGGCCTACCCAAAGTGCACCTGCACAATCCAGTGCTCGCATACGAGAACGGCGACGACTTCCTCAAATTCTGGTACATGGCGGAACAGGGCAAGCTCGAGCCGTTCGTATTAGTTGTAGAAGGCTCGATTCCCAACGAATCCATCTTGAAAGAAGGCTATTGGGCGGCCCTGGGAACCGATCCCAAAACCGGCCAGCCCATTACGACCAACGAATGGATTGATCGCCTAGCGCCGAAGGCTCTCGCAGTCGTTGCGTGCGGAACTTGTGCTACCTACGGCGGCATTCACGCCATGGAAGGCAATCCGACCGGCGCCATGGGCTTAGCCGACTACCTCGGCTGGGACTGGAAGTCCAAGGCGGGACTACCCATCGTCAATGTCCCCGGATGCCCCGTGCAGCCCGACAACTTCATGGAAACCGTCCTCTACCTGCTCTATCAAGTCGCCGGCCTGGCGCCCATGATTCCGCTCGACGATCAGCTCCGTCCGACCTGGCTGTTCGGCAAAACGGTCCACGAAGGTTGTGACCGCGCTGGCTATTACGAACAGGGTGATTTTGCCGAAGTTTACGGCTCGCCCAAGTGCATTGTGAAATTAGGATGCTGGGGTCCGGTCGTAAACTGCAATGTTCCCAAACGGGGTTGGATGATGGGAATCGGCGGCTGCCCGAACGTAGGCGGTATCTGCATCGGCTGTACCATGCCGGGCTTCCCGGATAAGTTCATGCCGTTCATGGATGAGCCGCCAGGGGCAAAAATCTCTTCCGCTGCGGTCGGAGCTTACGGGCGCGCGATTCGGGCGCTGCGCACGATGACGCAGGCGACGGTGAATAAAGAACCAAAATGGCGGCATTCACGCGCAGAACTGACCACCGGATTCCATCCGCGGTCTTATTGAGCTAGTCGGCTTGAGCTATTCGGCTTCGGCGACCTTCGACTGACACGATCTTATCGAGGATAAAAGGAGCGAGCGCAAAATGGGTACTATCACCGCACCGACCAAAGACGTTCCCAGCAAGTCGAAAAATCTGGTGGACATGAACTGGGACCCGATCACAAGGATCGTGGGCAGCCTGGGAATCTTCACCAAGATCGACTTTGACGCGAAAAAAGTTGCGCAGTGCCACAGCACTTCGTCCATCTTCCGCGGTTACAGCATCTTCATGAAAGGCAAAGACCCGCGCGACGCTCACTTCATCACGAGCCGAATCTGCGGCATCTGCGGCGACAACCATGCCACCTGTGCTACCTACGCGCAGAACATGGCCTTCGGCATCCGTCCTCCGGCCATCGCTGAATGGATTGTCAACCTTGGAGAAGCCGCTGAATACATGTTCGACCACAACATTTTCCAGGACAACCTGGTCGGCGTGGACTTCTGCGAGCAGATGGTCAAGGAAACCAACCCCAAAGTCTGGGCCAAAGCGCAGACCACTGCTTGCCCTCACTCCAACATCCACGGCTACAAAACCATCGCCGACATCATGACGGCGCTGAACCCGTTCACCGGCGCTTTCTATCGTGAAGCCCTGGTCATGAGCCGCATGACACGCGAGATGTTCTGCCTGATGGAAGGCCGCCACGTCCATCCCTCCACCCTGTATCCGGGTGGCGTCGGAACCGTGCCGACCGTCCAGCTCTTCACCGACTACCTTGTCCGCCTGATGAAGTACGTCGAGTTCATGAAGAAAGTACTCCCCCTGCACGACGACCTGTTCGACTTCTTCTACGACGCCCTGCCCGGATACGAAGAAGTCGGACGCCGTCGTGTCTTGCTAGGCTGTTGGGGCTCCTTCAACGACCCAGCCGTCTGCGACTACACCTACAAGAACATGACGAACTGGGGCCGCGGCATGTTCGTAACCCCGGGCGTCGTAGTCGACGGCAAGCTGGTCACCACCGACCTGGTCGATATCAACCTGAACATCCGCATCCTGCTCGGCAGCTCCTACTACGACGACTGGCAAAATTCCCAGACGTTCGTCAAGCAAGACCCGCTCGGCAACCCTGTCGACAAGAACCATCCCTGGAACCAAACCACCATCCCGCGGCCGCAGAAGCGCGACTTCAACGGCAAGTACACATGGGTCATGTCGCCCCGCTGGCTTGACAAGCGGACCGGCGACCATCTCGCCCTCGATACCGGCGGAGGCCCGATCGCCCGTCTCTGGGCAACAGCTCTCGCTGGCATCGTGGACATTGGCTACATCAAGGCGACTGGATCCAGCGTCAAGATGTACCTCCCAAAGACCACTTCCATGGGCGAAGTCGAATTCGAGTGGAAGATTCCCAAGTGGAGCAACGCCATCGAGCGCGACCGCGCGCGAACCTACTTCCAGGTGTATGCTGCTTGCGCGGCCCTGCACTTCATGGAGAAGGCGATGGAAGAGCTGCACGCCGGCCGGACCAAGACGTGGACCGAGTTCAAGGTTCCCGAAGAGGCTATCGGCTGCGGGTTCCACGAAGCTGTGCGCGGCGTACTCTCGCACCACGTCGTCATCAAACAAGGCAAGATCGCGAATTACCATCCGTACCCGCCAACACCCTGGAATGCAAATCCGCGCGACATCTATGGCACGCCGGGACCGTACGAGGATGCGGTGCAAAACACGCCGATCTTTGAAGAAAATGGGCCGGACAAGTTCAAGGGCATCGACATCATGCGCGCAGTCCGGAGCTTCGATCCGTGCCTGCCGTGCGGCGTGCACATGTACCTCGGCAAAGGGAAGGTTCTGAAGACGAAACACTCCCCCATGTTCGGCATACAGCCGTAGACCGGGTCCCTAAGGAAGCGCTTTGAATTAAGCACGAAGCGGAACCGGAGTGAGAGCGACAGAAACGGAATTGCCAGATCTGCTGCGAATGGCTGGTTCGGCACTTGAAACTGCGCTCTCACTCCATATGTTTTGTTGGTAAGGAGTCCTGTGGCCGACGATAAAGATTTTCGCGAACGCGTTCAACGCATCGGCACCTTGGTCGAGGCAATCGAGGCAATCGCCGATCCTGCCGTTCGGGCTACCACCAAGGTATTGGTGCAATCGTTGATGGATCTGCATGGCGCCGCAATCGAACGAACGATGGAAATCGTCTCCGAAGCGGGCGATCCGGGCATGGAGTTGATCGACCGTCTGGGTCGCGATCCGATGGTCAGCAGTGTGCTTGTACTTTATGGGCTGCATCCTGAAGAACTCGACACCCGAGTGTTGAGGGCGATTGAAAAGGTAAAGCCGCAACTGCGTAAGCAGGGTGCCGAGGTGGAAGTGCTCGAATTGCACGAGGGCGTCGTTCGCTTGCGAGTGCAAACCGGAGACCATACCTGCGGTTCCACGGCCAAGACCGTGCGAGCCGCGCTAGAAGGGGCGATCTATGATGCCGCGCCAGACTTGAACTTACTCACCCTGGAAGGTCTGGACGGACAGGTCGCCTCGGGTTTCGTGGCACTCAACCAATTGGGAATTGCGCCGCCGCTGGTTGCCGCAGAAGTGCCCCTAGGTTGGGAAGGGGCGGATTGAGCAAAGCAAGCCGGAGACCGCAGCATTCATGAGTGAAGGCCAAAATTCTTCCGCCGGGTTCAGCGCCTTACGCCAATTCGCCAAGCGCGATAAAACGGTGGAGAAGTGTGAGCTGTGCAGCCTGGCGCTGCGGCCCGACCACCTACATTTGATTGAACTAGCGCAGCGTAAGTTGATTTGCGCGTGCGACGCCTGCGCCTTGCTTTTCAGCGGCCCCTCCAAGAAATACCGCCGCGTTCCCCGCCGCATCCAGACGTTCCCCAGCTTTCAATTGAGCGACGCTGAATGGAACGGCCTGATGGTCCCTATCAACATGGTCTTCTTTTTCAAAAACAGCGTCGAGAACCGCGTGGTCGCCATGTACCCCAGTCCGGCCGGGGCCACAGAATCTCTGCTGGAACTTGAGTCCTGGAATGAAATCGTCTCCCACAATCCCGCTCTCAACGAGATGGAACCCGATGTCGAAGCTCTGCTGGTAAATCGATTGGGTTACTCGCGCGGCTACAGCGCGCCCGAGTACTATCAGATCCCCATCGATGAGTGTTACAAGCTGGTCGGTCTGATTCGGGCGTACTGGAGTGGGCTCTCGGGAGGTGCCGAGGTTTGGCAGCAGATTGGCGAATTCTTCCGCAGTATCAAGGAACGCGGCGTCATGGTGGAGAACGAAATAGGCGCTCAGGCGCGGGCAAAGACGACGCTCGCCGAAGAGGAATCATGCCTGAGCTGAGTTTCCAGGTCGAGCGCGTGGAGGTGGTGCCGAATTCTATCTCACCTCTGCTCGCCTTCAAGTTGCGCGTGACCACGGCGGAGCCGGAACAAACCATCCACACGGTCGCCTTACGTTGCCAGATTCAGCTCGAGGTTGCCCGCCGCAAATACGTAGCCGAGGATCAAACCAAACTTCGCGACCTCTTCGACGACCCGAGCCGCTGGAGCCAAACCCTCAAGAGCATGCTCTGGACGCATACCAGCATCGTGGTGCCTTCGTTCAAGGGAACCACCGTTACCGATGTTCCCGTGCCCTGCAGTTTCGATTTTAATGTTGCAGCGACGAAGTACTTCGACGGCCTTTCCGATGGGGAAATTCCAATTTGCATGCAGTTCAGCGGTACGGTTTTCTATGCCAATGCTGACGGCGGATTGCAAGTGGCGCCGATTTCCTGGGACAAAGAAGCCCGATTCAAACTGCCCGTTCAAGTCTGGCGCGACATGATGGAACTCTACTATCCCAATAGCGCATGGCTGTGCCTGCACAAGGATGCTTTCGACCGTTTGTATCAATATAAGGTCCGGCATGGTATTCCGACTTGGGAAGGAGCCCTGGAAAGCCTGATTCCGGTCAGCCTTCCGGGCGAAAAGCCGGTGATCCAATGAATCTCTTGACCGTCGACACGATCGCCAAAGCGGTGCTGTATGAGGGATACATGCTCTATCCCTACCGCCCATCATCGGTGAAAAATCAGCAGCGCTGGAATTTTGGTGTCCTCTGTCCGCCGTCTTACAGCGATGCGCAACAAGGCAGCGAGGCCTGGACCATGCAGACCGAATGCCTCGTGCAAGGCGACACAGCCACCGCACTCGATATCCGCGTTCGCTTTCTGCAACTCGTAGCCCGCACCATCGGAGAACTGACGCAGCCGGTTTCCGAGTTTTCTTCGGAGGAACTGCCTGCATTCCGATTGGTCCCCAGAATCGAGGTTGCTGGCCGCATCTACCAGACCTGGCAGGAAGCGGTCGAGCGCGATGTGAACTTGCCTACCTGGAATCTGGAAGCCCTCGCGCTGGCTCCTGTAACCCATGGATTCAAACTGCCTGCCGGGAAACAATACGAGGCTCTCCGCGAGGCCGGCGGCCCTGTTACCGCGATCATCCTCCGTGAACAAACAGAGCTGCAGGGAGCTGTCGAGGTCTCGGCCAAGCCCCTGAGCGCTGGTTTGTTCAAGATCCGAGTCGTCGTTCGCAATCAAACGCCGTTTCCCGGCGCCGTTCAGGCCAATCGCGAAGAAGCCCTTCTGGCTTCCCTCGCTTCCACGCATACCGTCCTCGGGGTGGAAAATGGCGGGTTCTGTTCCATGATCGCGCCAGCACCAGAATTCGCCGAAGCCGCAGCCGCCTGCCAACAAATCGGCACCTGGCCAGTTCTTGTAGGTGAGGAAGGCGCGCAGGACACCCTTCTCTCTTCGCCGATCATCCTCTATGACTATCCGCAAATCGCCCCCGAAAGCGCGGGCGATCTCTTCGATGGCACCGAGATCGACGAAATTCTGTCGCTGCGCATTATGACGCTGACCGACGAAGAAAAGCGCGAGATGAGCCAATCCGACGATCGCGCCCGCCTCATGCTGGAGCGCACCGAAACTCTCCCGCTGGAACAACTTATGAAGCTGCACGGTATCCTGCGCAACGTCCGTCCAGCAGCCGATGCCGCTCCGATTGCGCCAGCCACCGGACCCGTAACTCTGGAGGACGCCTGATGAACGAATGGGAATGGCAAGTCCTCGAAGACAAAACCGCGGTTGATCACATTGAAATTGCAGGCCTGGAAGTAAAGACTGGCAGCTACGTTCGTCTCCATCCACGAGCCGGCGGCGACATCATGGACATCGCCCTTGCTGGACAGATTGCCGTTGTCGAAGCCATTGAACAGGACTACGAGGGAAAGAACCATGTATGCGTAGTTCTGGAAAACGATCCGGGTAAGGATATGGGGATGCTGCGTCAGCCCGGCCATCGCTTCTTTTTTGACGCTGAAGAAGTGCAGCCTCTTATGTCTCACGAGATTCCTTCGGGCCCCACTTTCCAGAAACCTAAAATCCTGGTCGCCGGCATAGGAAATATCTTCCTCGGCGACGACGCCTTTGGCGTGGAAGTTGTCCGCCGCCTGGCCACCCGCAATTTGCCGGACAGCGTTCGCGTCACCGATTTCGGCATTCGTGGTTTCGACCTCGCCTACGCGTTGCAAGACGGCTACGAGACCACAATTCTTGTCGATGCTTGTCCGCACGGCGAACCGGCAGGCACGCTCTACGTCATTGAGCCGGATTTGAAACCTGCCGAGGGTGAAGAGCTGGAGCAAGTCGAAGCCCACGCCATGAATCCTGACTCCGTGCTCCGGATGGCCCGCGCGATGAACATTGATGTTAAGAACTTGCTGCTGGTGGGCTGCGAACCGGAGACTCTCGGTGGAGAAGAGGGTCAAATGGGTCTCAGCGCAACTGTCGAAGCCTCGGTCGATGAGGCGGTCAAGCTGGTGGAGTCGCTGATCAAGGATGTTCTGGAAAAAGGCGGAATTCATTCAACAATTTGATCATCGCGAGATAAAGCATTTCCTTGCGATGAAGATGAAAGGGAGACTACCGTGGCGATGGAAAATGGTAACGGAAGCGTAAGCGAGAAGGACACGCTGTTTATGCTGGGCGGATTGGCTCTGGTGGTTTTTGGGGCGGGCCTGATCATCTCTAACCCAATAGCCAGGAAGTACCTTGGCCAGTTTGGCGTCGGGGATCTCGCGTCCGCGGCCTTGCCCGATCTTGACCGATATTTGAAACTGCGTTCAATGTAGGAACTGCCGCGGTTCCGGCTTCAGACGTGGAGTGCGGACCCGGTTGCTCTGTGGTATGGTTTCGCTCCGGAGGAGACTTCCCCATGGTGGCTTCAAGCGCAACTGGAGTTAATTCTGGAGTCGGTTGGGTCATCGATACACGGGCCAGTCAGTTTACAGTGCAAGCGTTTGCCAGTGGCCTCGTCTCGGTGATTGCTCACAGCCCCAAGATTGCGATTCGTGACTGGACCGGCGAAATCCAGATGGCTTCCCGCAATTTGGAAAACACCAGGATGAAGGTGGCCATCAAAGCAGCATCACTGGAAGTTTTGGACGAACTCCGGGATACCGATCGGAGAGAACTTCACAGAGTCATGAACCAGGATGTTTTGGAAAGCTCGCGGTATCCGGATATCTCGTTCGAAAGTACGGAAGTGAAAACCGAGAAAGTGAAAGATGATCTTTACAAGATCAAAGTCCGAGGTCGGCTATCACTGCACGGTGTCTCGAACGAGCACTCGTTCACAGCGCAAGTGTCGATGGCAGCGGATAGCGCCCGTGCTTATGGCGAGTTCTCGATCCGGCAGAGTGACTACGAGGTTCGCATCGCATCCATCGCGGGAGGCACTTTGAAACTGCAGGATGACCTCAAGTTTTCATTCTACGTTTTGGCAAGGTTGCAAACGTAAATCAGCGTTGAATTCGGCAACGGCAACCTTAGTTTGCCGGAAAGGTAATGCCAGTGCATCTCGCTGCTGAACCCTCAGGAACCCCGGAGGACACAACCATCCGTTACGTCATCGATACGGACGCCAGCACCTTTACGGCGCGGGCATTCGCCACAGGTCTGCTCGCGTCGTTCGGTCACAACCCGACAATCTCGATTCCCAAGATGGAGGGAGAAATCTCCTTGAATTCCGAGGCCGTCGAACAAAGCTCCCTGCGGCTGACGATTCATGCCGACGGTTTAGCAGTGGCTGACGATATCAGCGAAAAAGACCGCAATGAAATCAACCGCAAAATGCATGAGGAAGTCCTTGAGTCGAACTCTTATCCGAATATCGTGTTTTCCTGTTCCCGGGGAACCGCCAGCCAGACGGGAGAGGGCCAGTACTGGATGGCGTTGAACGGAGAGTTGTCTATGCACGGTGTCACGCGCCAGCAATCCGTTTCCGCGCGCGTCGCCATCCAAGGGGATACGATTCGGGCGACGGGCGATTTCGCTGTCCTCCTGAGCGATTATGAAATTCGGCCGGTTTCTGCGGTCGGCGGCGCGGTCAAACTGAAGGACCAGATCATGTTGTCTTTTGCTATTTCCGCCCGCAAAGCTTAACCGGCTTCGCAGACGCGACTTTGCTCACAACCGGCGCCCTTACGCAGCACCGGTTTATTAGAACGGCATCGGAGGATGTTCCATGTGCTTAGCAATACCAGGAAAGATAGTGGAGCTAATGTCCTCCGGCGATCAGGAATCCGCGATGGTGGAAGTGGTTGGCGTCCGCCGCAAGATTGACGTTGGATTGTTGTCGGAGGACAGACCCGTTCCCGGCGATTGGGTTCTAATCCACGTGGGATTCGCCATGAGCAAGATCAGCGAGGCGGACGCGGCCGACCAGATGCGCACGCTCCGGATGCTTGGAGAAGTGGAAGGTGCCATGCAAGAAGTGCAGGGTTATGGCTTGGACAGCGATAGGGATGACGCGCCGGCGGAATACACCGCTCCTCCAATTACGAAGGCGATCCAGTAGTCCCGCCATCTTTGCGGGAAGAGGAGGTCAGCATGAGATTCGTTGATGAGTTTCGCAAACCAGAATTGATCTCAAAGGCTGCGGAAGAAATCCGCCGCCTCGCCGGAACCGACCGGCACTACCGCATGATGGAAGTCTGTGGCGGACATACCCACGCCATCTACCGTTTCGGCCTAAAGGACATTCTTCCGGAAAACATTGAATTGATCCACGGGCCCGGATGCCCTGTTTGCGTGCTGCCCATGGGTCGCATTGACGACGGCCTATCCATTGCGAAGGATCCGAATGTCATTTTCGCTGCCTTCGGCGATATGATGCGCGTTCCGGGAACGCTGGGTAGTCCTCTCGAACACAAGGCCCGGGGCATGGATGTGCGAATCGTCTACTCGCCTTCCGACGCGTTGAAGCTGGCACGGCTAAATCCCGACCGGCATGTCCTGTTTTTCGCAATCGGGTTCGAAACCACTGCTCCTTCGACTGCTTTGACGATCCTGCGCGCGAAAGCCGAAGGCATTCACAACTTCACAGTATTCTGCAATCACGTCACCATCATTCCCGCCATCCGGGCGATACTCGACTCGCCCGACATGCGACTGGATGCTTTTATCGGCCCCGGTCACGTTTCAACGGTGATCGGTTGCCGCCCGTACGAGTGGATTGCGAAAGACGCCGGCAAACCCATCGCCGTTTCCGGCTTTGAGCCGCTGGATATGCTGCAGTCGATCGTCATGCTGCTGCACCAGTTGAAGAATGGCGAAGCCAAAGTCGAGAATCAGTACAAACGCGTGGTTCCGTGGGAAGGTAATCGCGCGGCGCTCAAAGCCATGGGCGAGGTGTTCCAACTTCGTCCTTACTTCGAATGGCGAGGGCTCGGCTTTATTTCGCAATCGGCTCTCCGTCTGCGCGATTCGTATGCGGAGTTCGACGCCGAGCAGCGCTTCGAGGTGCCCGGCATTCGTGTCACCGATCCCCGGGCCGCGCAGTGTGGTGAAGTGCTCAAAGGTGTTCTCAAGCCGCATCAGTGTAAGCTCTTCGGTCGCGAGTGCACTCCGGAGCATCCCGTTGGAGCACTGATGGTTTCCTCAGAGGGATCCTGCGCCGCATATTTCAACTACGAGCACCGCAAAACGGCGCTCACCCAGCTGAGTGTCGCATGAGGTTTCTCGAGACGAATTCTCCCGTCACCACCGGCGCCCGGTCCGTCTCCATCCGGTTTCGCGATTTGCAAATCGAGATGGCACACGGCGCCGGAGGCAAAGCAGGCCGCCGCCTCGTTGAAGGTCTTTTCGCCCCTCTGCTCTATGGGAACTCACCCGGGCCATTGGGCGATGCTGGCATTGTCGACCTCGGGGGCACACAAGTTGCCATCACCACGGACAGCTTCGTGGTTAAACCGGTATCGTTTCCCGGAGGTTCGATCGGCGAGCTTGCCATCAACGGAACGGTGAACGACCTGGCGGTTTCGGGAGCCAAGGCCGAGGTTCTTGTCGTGACGTTCGTTCTTGAAGCGGGCCTGCCGAGTTCGGTCCTGGAGGCGGAAGTCCGCGCCATGGCAAAAGCCGCTCAAGCCGCTGGGGTCCGCATCGCGGGTGGCGATACGAAGGTCGTCGAACACGGTAAAGCCGATCAGATGTACATCTCCACCACCGGCATCGGCCGTCTTATACAAGGAATTACGATCGATCCAGCCTCCGTCCGCCCTGGCGACAAGATTCTCCTCTCCGGCCCCATCGGCGATCATGGCATCACGATTCTGCTGGCGCGCGGCGAACTCGATATGGAGGCGGATCTCCGCTCCGACACGCGTTCCGTGCTGCCCATGATCGAGGCTCTCGCACAAGCGGCGGCCACGGGTATTCGCTGGATGAGAGACCCCACTCGCGGAGGCGTGGCCACCTCGCTGAATGAACTCGCGCGCGACTGCGGCCTGGGTATCGTTCTTCAGGAAGAGCGCATTCCAGTCCACGACGCGGTTCGCGGAGCCTGCGAACTGCTGGGTCTCGACCCGCTCCATATCGCGAACGAGGGCCAATTTCTCGCCGTCGTCGCTCCGGAATATGCCGACGTAGCCATGAATGCCCTAAGCCTGGTGCCAGGCGGAGAAGCAGCGCAAATCATCGGCGAAGTCCGCGAACAGCCCGCAGGATCGGTTTTGATCACCACTTCGTACGGAGGCAGCCGCATCATCGACATGCTTGTTGGCGATCCCTTGCCGCGCATTTGCTAGGCGGAACGGCCTATGACGACAACCCTGAGTTTGACCAGCCGGATCGAAGACAAACTACTCGAGCGCAATCCGATCTATGAGGATTTTTTTACCCGCGAGGCTCATCGTCTCGCCCAAGCTTGCCGCCAAATGTCCGAGCGCTTCCTTCGTGGTGGACGCCTGCTAGCCTTCGGCCGCGGCCCCTATGTCACCGACGCCCAGCACGTCTCCGTCGAATTCGTGCATCCCGTAATCGTCGGCAAGCGCGCTCTGCCCGCGCTCGATCTCTCAGTCCTGTTCCGCCCATGGATCCAAACCATCCTCCGCCCCGAAGATATCGTCATGGGCTTCGGTCCACCCGAAGGTGACACCGAGGTGTGGGCAACGCTTCAGGAGGCGCATCTTCGCGATGCCATGACCTTTGCTCTTCCGGGAGTAGAAGGCTCGTATTGCATGAATGCCGTCTCGGAAAATCCGTTTCTGCATCAGGAACTGATCGAGATTCTTTACCACGTTCTCTGGGAGACGGTCCATCTTTTCTTCGAGCACCGGGAACTTGGGCACGATGTGGGTGAATCGGGTTTTCTGTACCCGTTCCTTGGAAAACAAAAACAGAGCACTCCCGATCTGGTGGCGGAAGCGGCTGCTTCGATCCTGATGAAGGTCCGCGACGACTCCGGGCTGCGTGCGCAAGTCGCCAGAGAAGAAGCCGAACAGATCGGCCGTACGACCGTCGCCATCTACGAACGCTTGCAGCGCGGCGGCAAGCTGATCATCTTCGGCAATGGCGGCTCAGCCACGGACGCCAATGATTTCGCCATCGATTGCGTGCTGCCGCCGCAGGGCTATAAGCCCATTCCCGCAGTTTCGCTTGCACTCGAGCCCGCCAACATAACCGCCGTTGCCAATGACGTCGGCACCGACGTCATCTTCCTCCGCCAGCTAATCGCGCAAGCCCGATCGGAAGATGTTGCCATCGGCATCTCCACCAGCGGCGGTTCGCGCAACATCCTGATGGCTCTCGAGGAAGCGCGCAAACGCAAACTGCTCACCGTGGCTCTGCTCGGCTGCGATGGCGGAGAAATTCACCGACGCGGCCTCGCCGACTTCCCGTTAGTCGTGCACTGCGACTACATCCCGCGCATTCAGGAAATTCAGGCATCCATCTATCACGTGATTCGCGAAGGGCTGGAGGTCCTGCGAAATGGCCACGCTTGAACTTTTCGGCACAGCCCGTTGCCCTCACACCGCCGAGATGCGCGACTGGCTGGAGTTTCGCCGAAAAGAATTCATTGAGTTCGACGTGGAAGCCGACCCCGAAGCGCGTCAACGGATGCGCGATTTAACGGGTGGCCAGCGAAGCGTCCCAATTTTGATCGAAGACGGCAAGGTGAGCCAAGTCGGCTGGCAAGGCCGTTGCTGCATGTTGGAAGATTAGATCCGGAGTTCGGTGCGGAAGTCGATCGAGGACTGAGGTCCCCAAGCTTTTCGTGGGGACGGCCGCCCCCGGCCGTCCAGGTTTTCGGCCCTTAAGTTCTTAGAAGGGGCTAGGGATGTAAGAAAGGAAGAGAGAGTGTCGAGCGCGTGCTCCATCCGTGTCCGAGGCGTCGTGCAAGGTGTGGGCTTTCGCCCCTTTGTGTACCGCCTCGCGCACGCCAACACGCTGGCAGGGTGGGTATTAAACGCAGAAGAAGGCGTCGAGATTCACCTGGAAGGCGCCACGGAGGGTTTAGAAGCCTTCGTAAGTGGCCTGAAGCGCCAGCCGCCGCCAGCCGCCAACATCGCGGAGATTGACGTCCAACCCGCCCCCATCGAGGGCTTTCACGATTTCACGATCCGGGAGAGCCAGAGCCACGGCCAACCCTCCGTTCGCATCTCCCCCGATCTTCCCGTCTGCGACGAGTGCCTCGCCGAACTCTTCGATCCCGCCGACCGCCGTTTTTGGTACCCATACGTCAACTGCACCAATTGCGGACCACGCTATACCGTGACGCTGGCGCTGCCATATGACCGGCCGAACACCACGATGAAAGCGTGGCCCCTTGACGAGTACTGCGCCAAAGAGTACTCCGACCCGGGAAATCGCCGCTTTCACGCTCAACCCGTCGCTTGCCCTTCGTGCGGTCCAGGCTACCGGCTCCATCCCGAAGAGAGTGGCGTCACTGGGAGCGAAGCCAGCATCCGCCGCGCAGCCGAAATGCTGCGAGAGGGCCGCATTCTGGCGATCAAAGGTCTGGGTGGTTATCACCTGGCCTGCGACGCCCGGAATGACGGAGCCGTAGCCGCTTTACGCGAGCGCAAGTTCCGCAAGGAAAAGCCCTTCGCCTTGATGGTGGAAAACATTGAAATCGCCCACACCCTGGTCGATTTGGTTCCTGAAGCGGTCACGCTCCTCAGGTCGACAGCTCGCCCAATCGTGCTTGCACGAGCCATGCTCACTCTTCCAGGCGTGGCCCCCGCCAATGACGAACTGGGCGTAATGCTGCCCTACACTCCACTGCATCACTTGCTGTTCGCCGCCGGAGCACCGGACGTACTGGTCATGACCAGCGCCAATCGCTCGAACGAGCCCATTGCATACGAAGATGACGATGCGCTCGAGCGCTTGTCCGGGATTGCAGACTCCTTCCTGATCGGCGATCGGCCCATAGCGCGGCGTGTGGACGATTCCGTCGTCCGAGTTGGTGCCTTTGGGTCTGTAATTCTACGCCGGGCCCGTGGTTATGCTCCGGCTGCGGTGTCATCGATTCCGGGTAGGCATCCGATTCTGGCCCTCGGCGGAGACCTCAAGAACGCCGTTACTCTCGTGGTAGAGGGCCAGGCGTTCGTCAGCCAATACATAGGTGATCTGGAACACTACCAATCGCGGAGGGCATTCGACGAAACTGTTGCGGATTTGATTTCAATGTACGAATTGCCAAAAAGCAGCATCCAGTTCGTGAAAGACAGGCACCCCCAGACGTTCTGGGGCACGCTGCAATCCGAGACCGAAACTGTCAATGTCGCGGCTGTTCAGCATCACCGCGCCCACATCGCGTCCGTGCTCGCCGAACGCGGCGAATGGACCGCCGAAATTGTTGGAGTCAGCTTCGATGGCACCGGATACGGCGACGATGGGGCGATCTGGGGAGGGGAAATTTTCGTAGGCAGCATCCAAAGCGGCTTCGCGCGAGTCGGACACTTACGCCCGGCAGCCCTCGCCGGTGGCGACGCCGCTGCGCGTTTTCCGGTCCAGGCCGCCGCGGGCTTCTTAACCCAGATTGCGAACATGCCCGACGTGATGGCTGCCCCCTTCGATTTTCCGGAGCGCTATCGCCATGCCGTGCAACTCGTTCGCAAGAGTGTTCGCACCTTTACGACAACTTCTGTCGGGCGTCTGTTTGACGCCGCCGCTGCTCTGCTCGGCTTCACTCGCGAGATCACCTTCGAGGGACAAGCCGCGATATGGCTGGAGCAACTCGCACGCACTTCGCCGCTGGGGCAGCCCTATTCGTTTCCATTTGCCGCTAGCGAACTCGATTTTCGTCCCTTGCTGCTGGCTGTAGCGCAAGATCGTATTCGCGGGCGCTCCCGCGAAGAAATCGCGCGAGCATTTCAGCTCGGCATCGCAAGGGGACTGTACGATGCTGCTGTCGAGGTGTGCGGGACTCACAACCTGAATAAGGTCGTTCTCTCCGGCGGAGTTTTTCAGAACGAACTCCTGCTAAGCGATCTCAAGCGGTTGTTCGAAACCGATTCAACCGCGGCGCGGCCCATCGAAGTCTGGACGAACCAGGCAGTTCCGCCGAACGACGGCGGCATTAGTTTGGGCCAAGCCGCGCTAGCCTCGTTTGGCCAGTTTGGGTGTGTGAGCTCGACCGTGAAAACTTCGGAGGAGTGACAACGATGCATGAGCTTTCCATCGCGATGAGCATTTTAGAAATGGCGCAGGAAGAAGCACAGATCCGTAACGTGCGCGTGGAGGCCGTTTACCTCAAGCTCGGCGCCCTCTCCGGCGTCGTCAAAGAGGCCCTGCTCTCCTCCTACGAAATTGCCTGCGAAGGAACTCCGCTACAAGGCTCCCGTCTTATCATTGATGAGGTCCCGGTCGTGATCTTTTGCGCGAAGTGTAATGCGCAACGCCCAATCAGTTCATTGCAATTATTTTGTTGCCCGCAATGCGGCACACCCTCCGGAGATATCGTGCAGGGGAAGGAACTGGAAGTCGTAGCGCTTGAAACGTCGGATCTAGAGTACACGAACCCAGAGAATAAGGAATGCGCCCCGAACCCCGTTTAATTGAAGTTCGCAGGAATGTTCTGAAACAGAACGATATTGTGGCACGCGAACTGCGCGACCGCTTCCATCGCGCGCGTGTGTTCGTAGTAAGCCTCGTCTCAAGCCCAGGCTCGGGAAAGACTGCGTTTCTGGAGCGAGTGCTTACCTCGATGGGGCGAGAGTATCGCGTTGCTGCCCTCACAGGGGACCTCGCGACGGAAAACGACGCGGTGCGTCTCGCCCGCAGTCAGGCCCCGGTTAAGCAGATTACAACCGGCACGCTTTGCCATCTGGAAGCGGCCATGGTGCAGACCGCGCTCGAGGATTGGAAGCCGGAGGATTTGGATTTCTTGTTTATCGAGAATGTTGGCAATCTGGTTTGTCCGTCTTCGTATGACTTAGGCGAAGACCTCCGGCTGGTGCTCATCTCCGTCACCGAAGGCGAGGATAAGCCCTTAAAATATCCGAGCATCTTCAACAGCGCGGATATTGCCATTGTCACCAAAATGGATCTGGCGGAAGCCGCGGAATTTGACTGGGATGCCGCCTACGGAAATATCCAGGCGGTGCGGCCTGGCATGCCTGTTTTTCAGCTTTCCGCAAAGAACGGTCGGGGTATGGAAGAGTTCTTGAGCTTTCTGGCTGCCCGCCTGGCGGAGTTGCGGCAAGCCGCAGTCTAAAGGGTGCTTCGTTAAGACATGATTACATTTCTCTCGATCCTCGCGGTGGGCTTTTTCCTGGGTATGCGCCATGCCACGGATCCCGACCACGTGATCGCCGTCACGACCATCGTCAGCAATCAGCGAACCAGCATGCGCGCCGCCCTGATTGGAGCGTTTTGGGGAGTCGGCCATACTCTCACCATATTCGTAGTTGGCGCAGGGATTATCTTGTTCAATCTCGTAATCCCGGTGCGCCTCGGGCTGAGCATGGAGCTGTCAGTGGCGCTGATGCTGATCGTTCTCGGCGTAGCCAATGTTGCGGCATTCTTCCGTTCCATACCGGAGGCCACTACTTCAGATTTCGCACTCGATCACAGCGATGGCCCGAGCCTGACACATTCCCACGCCCATATTCACGGCCATCTGATTCACACCCATCCCCATGCGCACGAACCGAAGACTCACTCCCATAATTCTGGGCCAACGCCGCTGGCGTGGTTAGACCGATTGTTTGGAAAAGCTGGCGTTTACCTCTATCTGCGCCCGCTGCTAGTCGGTATCGTTCACGGGCTCGCAGGTTCGGCCGCTGTTGCTCTGCTCGTCTTGACCACGATCCGGGACCCGCGCTGGGCGCTGGCGTATCTCCTCGTTTTCGGCGTCGGTACGATTGCAGGAATGATGTTGATTACCATGGGCATCGCGTCCACATTCAAGATGGTATCCGGCGAACGTCGAAATCTTACGCGCAGCCTGGCAATGGCCTCGGGGTTGCTCAGCATGGCTTTTGGGGTATTCGTTGCCTACCAGATTTGCATCGTCAGCGGGCTATTTAGTGCCCACGCTCAATGGACCCCGCACTGACTTTCCGATTCCATCCGGGCGCGCAACTGTTCCGCTAAAAATGAATTAGTTAAGCCGTAGCAGTCAGATCGAGCGCCAAGACCATGTGCGGTTGCAATCCGCGACTGTCTTGCGAGCAAATCAGTTCGCTACGAACGTTTTTGTTCCGAGCTATCCGGAGGGGAAGGCTCGCGGCGAAGAGCCTGTAGAACTGTCGCGCTGCTAATGGCAAAACAGGCGACGGCCAGCAGCGCCAGGAGAGGGGCCCAGTCCGTGCGAACGTGCGCGAGATCAGAGCCGAGAGCGGCGAGGGCAAACCCGATTCCTACGACATTGAGCCAGACCGGGGCGTGGACGGGCCTCGGTTCTCGAAGGCGCAGCTGAAGCATCAGAGCCAGCAAACCGATGGCGGCGAGGACGACGATGGCCAGAGGACTGCTCAGACCGCCACGATTCGTATAAATGACGACTAGAGCGAGGACCCCACAAAGGAGCCCGGAAACGATAACCGTCCAGCGCCGGGGATGCTTACCATTGTCCAAGTGGAACTTATTGTAGCGTGCTGCACGGGTTTTGTGGCACGTCGGTGTACGGGGGCGCACCCTCCCCTCTACCCCACAGCGCGTCCGCCACACGCGGCCGAAGGCGACGACAGGCGTGCCCTCGGCCTGCACCCGAACTATGCCGGGATGCCGGGGATCCATTCCGCCGGACGAGAGTCTCCGTGGTTGACAGCATAGAGAACCAGTTCCACGCGGTTGGAAACTCCCAGCTTGTCGAAAATCCGGAACAAGTACTTCTTGACCGTGTGCTCGCTGAGGCTCAGTTCGCGGGAGACGTCGCGGTTGCTCAGGCCTTCGGCCACGAGAGCGACGACTTGTTCCTCGCGCGGGGTCAGAAGACTACGGCCGCAGTCATTGATAACGCGGAGGGACGGCACTTGGCAGACGAGGTCTAGAAGATAGTGCATCTGTTCCGAGCTCGCCCAGCCCTGGCCGTCCCGCACGGTGTGAATACATTTGCAAAGTTCGCGCAGCGATGCGTCAGCGAAACAGAAGATGCCCCGAACCCCGGAGCGAAACGCGTTGACAACAATCTCACGCGCGTAGCACTCACCCAGGAGAATAATCGGCACCTGCGGATGGGTGAGGTGGACGCGGCGGGCCCCAGCGAAACAAGCTTCATCGTGGTGGCTCGGGTTGAGCAGGATGATATCCACGCGCGTGGCCAGCACAGAGCGCGGGATAGCATCGGCGTTCATTTCACAGGCGGTGACCTTAAAATCGGGCCGGCGGCGCAAAGCCCCGCTGGAGAAGACGGCATTACCGTATGGCACTGCGCATACGGAGCAATCAACCACAACCACGGCGGCGGCAACGGCGAAAATACGATTGACGTAAAAGACAGCCATGATGTGGAGATATCGGATAACGATGCCGATCTCGATCGGGAATACAACATCGTCGTGCACAGCGTGGACGCGCCAGACTCCACGTACAACGTGCGGGTGGATCGAAACCGCTGTTCACGCGGCGGACAGGGGCGAGAACTTTCTGCCGGAATCGCACTTCTATTCGTGCAGAAATCCGGGATCGAGAACAACGTGGTCGATTCGGCATATGGCTCGGCCATCCTGATCAAGGACAAGCAGCCAAACTCAGGCAACTGGGCATCCCAAAACCGCCTGAAAGGAAACGGGGTGGGGCAAGGGCTCCCTGCCATCGTCTTGCAGGGCACATCCACCGCGAGGCTGGAGGCTAATCGGTATCCAAGCCTTCCGGCCAACGCAAGTAAGATTCGCCTGTCCACTCTTGTGCCGGAGCGCGAAAAATGCTCTGATATTAGTTGCGCATGTTCAGAATTTACGGCAGTTTGGACGCGCCCTAACTCTTCGTGCAGAACAAGATCCTAGTCACCGGTGGCGCCGGCTTCATCGGGTCCAACTTCATCTTGCAGTGGCTCGCTCAAGAGTCCGCTGACCTCGTCAATTTCGACCGCCTCACATATGCCGGTAACCCCGAAAATCTAGAGTCCACCGCGGAGGACTCCCGCTACCACTTTGTGCTCGGCGATATCTGTGATCGGGAAACAGTTCAGCGTCTCTTCACGGAACACGAACCTCGCGCCATCGTGCATTTTGCCGCCGAGAGCCACGTCGATCGCTCTATTCATGGCCCGGATGAGTTTATTCGCACCAACGTAACGGGAACGTTTGCGTTGCTGGAAGTGGCCCGGGCCTACTGGTCTGCCCTCAACGGTCCGCCCCGCCAGGAGTTCCGGTTCCTCCACGTTTCCACCGACGAAGTATACGGATCTCTGGGCCCCCAGGATGCGGCGTTCAGCGAGACCACGGCTTACGCGCCCAACAGTCCTTACTCCGCATCGAAAGCGGCTGCCGATCACCTGGTGCGCGCATACCACCATACTTACGGTCTGCCCACGCTCACTACCAACTGTTCCAATAATTACGGGCCGCGTCAGTTTCCTGAAAAGCTTATCCCTCTGATGATCCTCAACGCCCGCGCGGGCAAGCCGCTGCCTGTCTACGGAGACGGGCAGAATGTACGCGACTGGTTATTCGTTGAGGACCACTGCGACGCCATCCGAACGGTGCTCGCTCGCGGCTGTGTCGGGGAAACCTACAACATCGGCGGCGGGAGCGAGCAGAAAAATCTCGACCTGGTGGAGACTCTATGCGGAGTCCTCGACGAACTCTGCCCGAACGACCCAGTCTTTCCACACCGCACCCTGATCCGTTTCGTGCAAGACCGCCCCGGCCATGATCGCCGTTACGCCATCGACGCGCGCAAAATCGAGCATGAATTGGGGTGGCGCCCCAAAGAAACCTTCTCCAGCAGTCTCCGCAAAACCGTGCAATGGTATCTTGATCATGACAGTTGGGTAAAGAACATTGCTACCGGTGCCTACCGGGAATGGATCTCCAGGCAATACGCCCTCTAAGATGCCTACACCATGAAGCCTACCAGCACTTCCTACAAAGGCATCCTCTTGGCCGGTGGATCGGGCACGCGCTTGTATCCGGTTACACATGCTGTCTGTAAGAGCCTCCTTCCCGTCTACGACAAGCCCCTGATTTATTACCCCCTGTCCGTTCTAATGCTGGCGGGAATTCGCGACATTCTCATCATCTCAACCCCCCAGGACACACCCCGCTTCGAGCAGTTACTCGGCGACGGCTCTCAGTTCGGCCTGCGCCTCCAATATGCGGTTCAGGAAAAACCTGCCGGGATCGCGCAAGCCTTCCTCGTCGGCGAACAATTTCTGGCGGGGTCACCGAGTTGCCTTGTCCTCGGTGACAATGTCTTCTACGGCCACGAACTTCCCAAGTACTTGCTCAACGCAGCCCAGAACGTGCAGGGCGCGCGCGTTTTTGCCTGCCCTGTGCAGGATCCGGAACGCTACGGAGTCGTCGAATTTGATGCGATGGGACGCGCCATCAGCCTCGAGGAAAAACCCGCAAACCCAAAATCGCGGTATGCCGTGACGGGCGCCTATTTTTACGACTCCCAGGTCGTCGAAATCGCGAGATCCTTAAAGCCCTCCGCTCGAGGGGAGTTGGAAATTACCGATGTCAATCGCACTTACCTGGATCGCGGCCAACTCACCGTTCAGGTGATGGGACGCGGAATGGCCTGGCTCGACACCGGAACTCACGATTCCATGCTCGAAGCCTCTATGTTCATCCAGACCATCGAGCGTCGGCAGGGCCTCAAAGTCTCCTGCCCCGAGGAGATTGCCTACCGCTACGGCTACATCTCCGCAGCCCAACTGGAAAAGCTCGGGTCGGAGATCAAGAACGGCTACGGAACCTACCTCCTGCAATTGCTCCAGGAGCGGGTATTCTAATCCCGCATGAAAGTTCTGTCCTCAACGCTGCACGGTGTGCTGTTACTGGAGCCCCGGGTCTTTGGCGACGATCGCGGATTCTTTCTCGAGAGCTACAACCGGCGCAAATTCTCTGAACTCGGGATTCATGAACAATTCGTCCAGGACAATCATTCCTTTTCCATCCGCAACACCCTTCGTGGCCTGCATTATCAAGTAGGACAGGCGCAGGGCAAATTGGTCCGAGCCATTGTCGGGTCGATTTTAGATGTGGCTGTGGATTTGCGCCGCCATTCCGCTACTTTCGGAAAATCGGAAACCTTTCTCTTGTCGGATGAAAACAAGCGCATGCTGTGGATCCCGGCCGGTTTCGGCCACGGCTTTCGCGTTGTTTCGGAAACGGCACACGTTACCTACAAGACCACGGGATTCTATTCCCTTCCCGACGAACGCACCATCGCCTGGGATGATCCCGATCTCAAAATCGACTGGCAGCTCGACGGTCCGCCCATCCTCTCGCAAAAAGACAAACTCGGTCTGCCCCTGCGCGATGCGGAAGTCTTCGAGTAGACATGCGCGTTCTCATCTTCGGAGCCTCCGGAATGCTGGGCCACGATCTCGTATCAGCCTTTGCCGAGGAAGACGTTGTCGCTCCCAGTTCCCAGCACGCCGACTTACGGGATGACAAGCAGGTTCTTTTGGCTGCACGCGATGCCCGTCCGGATTGGATTATACTTTCCGCTGCCTATACCGATGTCGATGGCTGCGAAAAAGACTCGGCGAAGGCATTCGCGGTCAATCGTGACGGAGCCGGAAACGTTGCCAGAGCCGCGGTTCAAACAGGCTCGCGACTCGCCTTCCTTAGTACCGACTACGTCTTCAACGGCGCTAAGCATAGTCCGTACGAAATTGACGATCCGCGCGACCCAATCAATATCTATGGGCGCTCCAAGGCGGAAGCGGAAAGTATGCTGCTGGAGATCACTCCAGACTGCTGCATCCTCCGCACGTCCTGGCTTTTTGGTCTGGGCGGAAAATGCTTTCCGGACACGATGCTGAGGCTCGCAAAATCACAACGCGAACTGCGTGTTGTCGACGACCAGCACGGATGCCCTACTTACACGCCGGATTTAGCGAATGCAATTGCTTCGCTCGCGCGCAAACAGGCCCGCGGAATTGTGCACGTAACCAACAGGGGCAGTTGCTCATGGTTCGAATTCGCCCGGGAGACTTTGGCTGAAGTGAGCCCGCAAACTAAAGTGATTCCAATCACCGCAGAAGAATTCCCGCGCCCCGCGAGGCGTCCAGCGTATTCCATTCTCTCCAGTCGCAGCCTACAGTCGCTCGGAATTGAACTGCCAGATTGGCGGGATGCCCTCTCACGCTATCTTCGGCAGCGGGGCGGCTAGAGCACGCGCTCGTGAGAGTATCCGCCTGCGCTCAAAGCAGACAGCAACTCCGTAATGTGCTCCGGCCCGCGCGTCTCCATCGTGATGTCGATCGCAGTGTCTCCCAGGTTTACTCCGTAGTAAGCGCGGTCGTAACTGGTCTCGACAATATTAGCTCGATGCTGTGCCAGGATCCCCGTCAGCTTATTGAGCGCGCCTGGATAATCCGGAAGATGCACCCGCAAGCGAACCAGCCGTCCATCCTTCACCAGACCGCGCTCGATAATCCGGGAGAGCAGGGTCACGTCAATATTTCCGCCGCACACCAGTGCCGCGACTCTTTTGCCAGCCAGCGGCAGCTTCCGATTCAGCAGAGCCGCCATCGCCGCCGCTCCCGCGCCTTCGGCCAAAGTCTTCTCTCGCTCCAATAACAGAAGAATGGCATTTGCAATTTCTTCTTCATCGACCGTGACGATATCGTCTACATACTTTTGCACGAGAGGCAACGTTCGTTCCCCTGCTCGCCTCACGGCAATTCCATCCGCAATCGTAGCCGCTGGGCTTAAAGTGACCGGCCTCCCCTCCGCAATTGCAACTTTCATGGAAGGCAGCCGGGCGGGCTGCACGCCGAACACCTTAACCTTCGGGTTCGTTTCTTTAATGGCACAAGCCATTCCGCCGATCAAGCCGCCCCCTCCGATGGGGGCGACCACCGCTTCAATCTCGGGCTGCTGCCGTAATATTTCCAACCCCAGAGTTCCTTGGCCCGCGATGACAGCATCGTCATCAAACGCGTGTACGAACGTGAATCCCTCGCGTTCGCTCCGTCGCAGCGCTTCCTCACAAGCTTCATCGTAGTTCGCGCCAAAGAGAATCACGTCGGCGCCGTAACCCCGCGTGGCGGAAACCTTGGTCAGCGGCGTGGTCAAAGGCATGCAAATCTGCGCCCGAATTCCGTGCCGCCCCGCGTGGTATGCAAGGCCTTGCGCGTGATTGCCAGCTGAGGCCGTGCTCACACCACGCGCCCGCTCCGCGTCCGTCAGCGTGAGAAGTTTGTTCAACGCTCCGCGCTCTTTGAACGCGCCGGTGCGTTGCTGGTTATCCAACTTGAGGTAGGTCTCGTTGCCGGTCAGCGCAGAGAACGTCTCGGAGCGCGCGCACGGCGACAAATAGATCGACTCACGAATGCGTTCGGCCGCGGCTTGGATATCGGAAAGGGTAACCATGCGGGTTTCGATCAGCGCGGACCGCGACTCTGCCATCTTACCTGACACCCCAAAGTTGCTCGTGAGAGGACGCGTCGACCTACGCTACGGATTGATTCCTCGTTCGAGCGACCAGGCCCACTGGCGCTACCGATTTTTCATGCGGAGCCGCTTGCAAATAACGATCCACGCCCGCTGCAGCCTTGCGTCCCTCTGCAATCGCCCACACCACTAGCGACTGACCGCGGCGCATATCTCCCGCCGCAAAAACTCCTGGCAAAGACGTCATGTAGTTCTCATCCGCCGACACATTGCCGCGCGCGTCCAAAGCGACTCCCATCTGCTCGATCATGCCGCCGCGAACCGGACCAGAGAAGCCCATTGCGATCAGTACGAGATCCACATCCAAAGTGAATTCGCTCCCCGTAACCGGCTCGAACTTCGGTGGCGCGCCAACTCGAACGCCGTGTAATTGCGTAACCCGGCCGGACGCATCACCCGAAAACTTCGCCGTCGCTACGGCCCACTCCCGGACTCCGCCTTCTTCGTGCGCCCCCTCAACCCGCAACTGCATAGGCCACAGTGGCCAGGGCGTCTGCGGAGAGCGTTCCAGCGGCGGCATCGGCATGATTTCGAACTGATGCACGGATAGCGGCTTTTGTCTGTGACTTGTTCCCAGACAGTCGGCGCCTGTATCGCCACCGCCGATGATCACTACACGCTTGCCCGAGGCAAGAATTTCCAATAATGGGTCAATCGTCTCGCCCGTACAGCGACGGTTTTGTTGCGGCAGGAACTCCATCGCGAAATGAATGCCCTTGAGTTCCCGCCCAGGAACCTTAAGGTCGCGCGGCTGCTCGGCTCCGCCCGCTAGGACAATCGCGTCACAGTCGCGCCGTAACTCTTCTACGGAAGTGTCCACGCCCACATGTGCATTTGTGACGAACCTTACGCCCTCCGCCGATATCTGCTCCAGGCGTCGATCAAGTACAGCGCTCTCCATCTTGAAGTGCGGGATTCCATACCGCAATAGCCCCCCAATGCGGTCGGCTTTCTCGTACAGCGTCACAGCATGTCCGGCACGGCAGAGTTGCTGCGCCGCCGCCAGTCCCGCCGGGCCGGAACCTATGATTGCGATTTTCTTTCCCGTGCGAACTCTGGCAGGCTCAGGCCGAATCCAGCCTTCCGCGAATCCTCGCTCCACAATGTTCTTCTCGATCTGCTTGATCGTCACGGGCGGCTGGTTGATCCCCAACACACAGGCAGCTTCGCATGGTGCGGGACAGATTCGCCCCGTAAATTCCGGAAAGTTGTTCGTCGCATGTAGTTGCCGCAACGCTTCTTTCCAACGCCCCGTATAAACCAGATCGTTCCAGTCCGGAATGATGTTGTTCACCGGGCACCCGCTTTGGCAGAACGGCACGCCGCAATCCATACACCGGGCGCCCTGCTCGCGAAGGCTGGCCTCGGGAAAGTCCTGATAAATCTCAAACCAATCGTTCACGCGTTCCAGGACAGGACGCCGAGGTGCCAACTCGCGGGAGTACTCCAGAAATCCGGTCGTCTTACCCATGTTGCACCTGGCCGGCCGCGGCTTCGGAGTGAAGAAGTTGGCCAGGAACATAAGGCTGCTGCGTCCGCGTCCCTCCCTGTACTCGTTTGAATTCATGGGGATAAACTTTGATGAACCGCGGCAGCATCGCCAGCCAGTTTTCAAGAATCAGCTTGGCGCGACGGCTGCCCGTCAGTTCAAAGTGCCGGGACACAAGACAATGCAAAAACGCAACATCGACGGGCTCCAGCACAGGGTCCAGATCCACGGATGCCAGATTGCAGCGTTTGATTGCAAAATCCAGCTTCTCATCGAAAACATAGGCAATGCCGCCGCTCATACCGGCCGCAAAATTCCTGCCGCAGGCGCCCAACACCACCACCATTCCGTTAGTCATGTATTCGCAGCCGTGGTCGCCCACGCCTTCCACCACGGCGGTCGCCCCGGAGTTTCTAACGGCGAAACGCTCGCCTGCTACACCGTTGAAGAATGCTTCGCCGCTGGTTGCGCCGTAAAGGGCAACATTGCCGATCAGAATATTTTCTTCCGCCGCAAACCGCGCCTGTGCCGGCGGATACACCACTAAACGTCCACCCGAAAGGCCTTTTCCCACATAGTCGTTCGCGTCGCCCTCCAGCCGCAGTGTCACGCCCGCTGCCAGAAACGCGCCGAAACTCTGGCCTGCCGAGCCTTCGAAATGAACGCGAATCGTATCCTCCGGCAGACCTCCCGACCCATACCTGCGCGCGATCTCGCCACTCAACATTGCGCCCACTGTGCGATGCACATTGCGAATCGGCAGGCGAATTTCGACAGGCTCCCGGCTTTCCAGCGCCCGAGACGACTGCGCGATCACCTGATGATCCAACGCCTGATTCAACCCATGATCTTGATCTTGCACGCGCCGTCGAGCTACGCGGCCCGGCACCGGCGGATTGTAGAGGATCGCCGAAAAATCCAGGCCGCTCGCCTTCCAGTGCTCCACCGCTGGCTGCGCCTCCAGCATATCCACCCGACCAACCATCTCGTCCACCGTCCGGAAGCCCATGGCCGCCATATATCCGCGCAATTGCTCCGCAATGAAGAAAAAGAAATTGATAACATGCTCGGGCTGTCCCTGAAACTGCTTCCGCAACATTGGATCCTGCGTCGCAATACCCACGGAACACGTGTTCAGATGGCACTTGCGCATCATGATGCAACCCATGGCGATCAACGGCGCCGTTGCGAATCCAAATTCCTCCGCTCCCAACAGTGCGGCAATGGCTACGTCCCGCCCGGTTTGCAGTTTGCCGTCCGTCTGTACCCGGATGCGGCTGCGCAGATCGTTGAGCAGAAGCACCTGCTGCGTCTCGGCCAATCCCAACTCCCACGGAATGCCGGCATGCTTGATTGAACTCAGCGGCGAAGCACCTGTGCCGCCGGTATCGCCGCTAATCAGCACCACGTCGGCGTGCGCTTTAGCGACTCCCGCCGCTACCGTGCCGACTCCCACTTCCGCAACCAGCTTGACCGCGATTCGCGCCGCGGGGTTGACATTCTTCAGGTCGTAAATCAATTGCGCCAGGTCTTCAATCGAATAAATATCGTGGTGCGGCGGCGGTGAGATCAACCCCACGCCGGGAATCGAGTGCCGCAGTTTGGCTATACCCTCGTCCACTTTGTGTCCCGGAAGTTGGCCGCCCTCGCCAGGCTTCGCGCCTTGCGCCATCTTGATCTGCAATTCGTCCGCGTTCACCAAATAATTCGTCGTCACGCCAAAACGCGCTGACGCGACCTGCTTGACCGCGCTGCGCCGCAAGTCTCCGTTGGCATCGGCCAGGAATCGCGCCTCGCTCTCTCCGCCTTCGCCTGTATTGGACTTCCCGCCGATGCGGTTCATCGCGATCGCCAGAGTCTCATGCGCTTCCTGGCTGATCGAGCCGAATGACATTGCACCGGTGGTAAAGCGCTTGACGATTTCCTTGGCCGGTTCAACTTCCTCCAGCGGAAGAGGCGTATCGGCCTTCTTCAATTGCATCAGGCCTCGCAGCGTGCAAAGCCTTCGATTCTCGCCATCAATCAAGGCGGCATATTCCTCAAATGTCTGGAAACTGCCCTCGCGCACGGACCGTTGCAGAGTCCCGATCGTCTGCGGATTCAGCAGATGGTATTCGCCATTGGTACGGAAGTGATAGTTCCCCCCGACTGCCAACTCCGTTTCAAACTCAGTGGCGGGTTGAAACGCATGCTCGTGCCGCATGAGCGCTTCCCGTGTCAGGACTTCCAGTCCCACACCCTCCAGTCGAGACGCCGTGCCGGTGAAATAGGTGTCCACCAAATCGCGATTCAGTCCGATGGCCTCAAAGACCTGCGCGCCCTGATAACTCTGCAGGGTTGAAATTCCCATTTTTGAAAATGTCTTGAGCAGTCCTTTATTCGTGGCTTTGATGAAATTCTTGATCGCAAGCTCCGCCGTCACTCCGTTCGGCAAATACCCACGCCGCGCCAGATCTTCAAAAGTCTCCATCGCCAGGTAGGGATTGATCGCGCTCGCTCCATATCCGGCCAGCAGCGCGAAGTGCATAACTTCGCGCGGCTCGCCCGACTCGATGATCAGCGCAACCTGCGTTCGCGTCTCTTCCCGCAGCAATACGTTGTGTACCGCCGCCAGCGCCAACAAGCAGGGGATCGGCGCGTAGTCTTTGTCCACGCCACGATCGGACAGAATCAACAAGCTATAGCCAGACTTTACGGATAAAGACGCCCGGCGACAAAGTTCGTCCAAGGCGAACTTCAATCCCATATCCCCGTCCGCGGCACGGAACAGCGTTGGCAAGGTTGTAGCCAGCATGTCCCCGCGCGAAACGCGGCGCAGTTTTTCCAAGTCGCGGTTCGTCAAAATCGGATGCGCCAGTTTTAGCGTGTGACAGTTTAGTGGCGTCTCTTCGAGGATGTTCCCTTCCGACCCGATGTAGCTGATCAGCGACATCACCAGCTCTTCCCGAATGGAATCAATCGGTGGATTCGTCACTTGTGCAAATAATTGCTTGAAATAGTTGAACAAAGGCTGCGGCCGGTCCGACAAGCACGCCAAGGGTGTATCGGTTCCCATGGACCCGACCGGCTCTTCGCCCTTTCCAGCCATCGGTTCCAGAATCATCTTCAAATCTTCATCCGTATACCCAAATGCGCGCTGCCGGCTCAAAATCGTCTGATGATCCGAAGCATGAACGCGAACCGGTTCCGGCAATTGCTCCAGGGTAATCTGATTGTCTTTCAGCCACTGAGCATAGGGTTTGCGGAAACTGAGCCGATTCTTGATTTCCTTATCTGTGACGATGCGGCCTTCCACTGTATCCACCAGAAACATCTTTCCCGGCTGCAGCCGTCCCTTCATCTTGATGTCTTCCGCCGGAATTTCCAGAACTCCTGCTTCCGAGGCCATCACCACCGTGTCATCCTGTGTCACAACGTAGCGCCCGGGCCGCAATCCGTTGCGGTCCAGCATGGCTCCAATCACACGCCCATCCGTAAACGCCATCGCCGCCGGCCCATCCCACGGCTCCATGAGGGACGCGTGATATTCGTAAAACGCGCGCTTCTCGGGCTTCATATGCGGATTCCCAGCCCAGGCTTCCGGAATCATCATAGCCATCACATGAGGAAGCTCTCGTCCGGTTTGGAACAACAGTTCCACGGCATTGTCGAAGCTCGAGGAATCGCTTCCGCCCGGCGTAATGATAGGACTCAACTTCTTTATGTCGTCCCCAAACAATGGAGACTTCAGCACCGACTGCCGCGCCCGCATCCAGTTCACGTTGCCCTTGAGAGTATTGATTTCGCCGTTGTGCGCCACATAGCGGTATGGGTGAGCCAGTTGCCAACTGGGAAAGGTGTTTGTCGAAAAACGCTGATGCACCAGGCAAAGCGCGCTCATCACATCCCGATCCGCCAACTCCACGTAAAAGTTCGCGATCTGCGGTGCTAGCAGCAGCCCCTTATAAACGATCGTCCGCGCTGACAACGACGGAACGTAAAACAGGTCTTTGTCCTGGATTTCCGAATCCGCAATCTCCGATTCCGCCCGCTTGCGAACAACGTAAAGCTTGCGCTCGAAAGCGTTTTCATCCATGCCAATCGGTTTCGCCAGAAAGAGCTGCTGGATATAGGGCTGAGACCCGCGCGCCACGCGCCCAATGGCCGTGCCATCCACGGGAGTATCCCGCCAACCCAGAACGGACAAGCCCTCTTCGCGGGAAATCCGCTCGATAATTCCCTCGCATTGCAAACGCTCCAGCTTCTCCACGGGAAGAAACGTCATGCCTACCGCATACGCGCCCGGCGCGGGCAGCGAAAACCCCAGCTTGGCGCACTCCCGTACAAAAAACTTGTGCGGAATCTGGATCAGAATTCCCGCGCCGTCTCCTGTTTCAGGATCGCACCCGCAGGCGCCGCGATGCGTCAGGTTAATCAGAACCTGAATGCCTTTACGGATGAGCTCGTGACTCTGAACTCCGCGGACGTTCGCGACGAAGCCGATACCGCACGCATCATGCTCGTGCGCCGGATCATACAGACCCTGCGCCGCCGGCATTCCGTTCTTGGTCAACTTGGGCTTCGTCATATCCACATCAGTCCGTCTTCCTGGGCGGACAATCTCCCATTATCTTTCTACTTCTCCTCCGCCCATATGTACAACGCACAGTTTCGATGCGGCGGATGAGAATTATTGAGTATTCCCCCTAGTCCAAAATCGGCAAATCCATACAGGGCTTCACCAGAAAATCCAGCTTCGCAATCTGCCGCATCGCTTTGTTCACCGCTGAGGCCTCGCAAGCCTCCAGCGAAACCACAAAAGGAAGGCTGGACTTCAAATAGCCAGGCCTCTGCAGTAAGGAATCGATGTTGATCCCGCATTTCTCAAAGATTCCCGACAGCGCCGCGATAATTCCGGGCCGGTCTTTCACCGTAAACCGCAGATAGTGCCGCGTGGTAAACTCAGCGCTCACACTCGGCGTTGCCGCCGCCGGTTCAGGCACATCTCGTACCTCTCCCTGTTCCACTCGTGTAATAGCAATTATGTCGGAAACCACCGCCACAGCCGTCGGATGCCCGCCGGCGCCGTGCCCTCCGAAAACTGTCTCGCCGCCAAATTTGCCAGTCGCCATGACCAGGTTCTGGCTCCCCTGCACGCGGGCCAGCGGCGAGGTCAAGGCCACCAAGGTCGGCTTCACTTGCGCCAGCAGATGCTCGCCGTGCACTTCCGCCCAGGAAATCTGCCGGATCGTACATCCAAGTTGGTTGGAATATTCAAAATCTACGGGCTCAATCCCCCGGATTGTCCGGCACGTTATCGACTCCGGAGGGACATGGCTGCGTAGACCGACCCGCGCCAAAATTGCCAGCTTCGCGCGCGCATCGAGCCCTTCCAGGTCGTCCGTCGGATCGGCCTCGGCAAACCCCAGCGCCTGAGCTTCCGCCAGCGTCTTGTCGAAGTCCGCACCCGTCGCTTCAATCTTGCTCAAGATAAAGTTGCACGTGCCATTCAATATCCCGCAGATTTTGAACAGTTCGTCGCCCGCAAGGCCTTCCTGCAACCCAGAAATTACCGGCACACCTCCCGCCACCGACGCGCCGTACGCGATGTGACGTTTCATTTTCCGCGCCAGCACCGTCAACTCCTGCCCGGAACGCGCAATTAGCTGCTTGTTGGCCGTGACGACAGATTTGCCCGCGCTCAACGCCTTCCTGATCCAGTCCCCGGCAGGCGTCAACCCGCCCATGACCTCTACCACCACATCTACGTCCGACTCCAAAACGTCATTGAAGTCCTCCGTCCAGCGAACATCATCCGGCACCCAATCCACTTTCTTGAGCTTCACGTTGCGATTGCAAATATGGGTGAGCCGCAGTGGTGCATGCACCTGTTCCGAGAGGATCTTCGCCACCGAACTGCCCACGGTACCGAACCCCAGAATCGCGACCTTGCACTCTCCGGCACTCCCTCCCCGAAGTCCGGGAGATCTCTTCTTGGAAGCGGAAGCCATGCCTATTTCCCCTTCCCAATCTTCGTTTTCCTGAGCATGCCAAGCGCTCGTTTGCCGTTCTTTCCGGCTCCGTGGCTGTTCGTCACCAACTCCTGGTTCTGGATCAACCTTCGCACCCGCTTCTCGTCGCCGGCCTGCGTGAAGAATCGTGCATGCAAATGCTGAACCGCCGTGGGCACGTCGCTCTCGCGGATGACGAAACTGATGTTGATTTCCGACGCCCCTTGCGAAATCATGCGGATATTTACCTGAGCATTCGCAACCGTCTCGAAGACACTCGCGGCAATTCCCGGCTTACCGTGAATATCCTCACCTACCAGGCAGATAATCGCTTGCTGCCCCTCACACGTAACGTCCGCAATCCGTTCCAAATCCGCCAGCAACGCCGCGGGCAGGCGCTTCGAGTCCATCGTGAACGACATGCTCACCTCGGAAATCGCCACCAGATCCACCGACGCAGCGTAACGGTCCAACGCCTCAAATACGGACCGCAAAAAACCATGAACCATAACACCGCGCGAAGCCACCACGTTCACCAGGCTCACGCCCGTCTTCGCCGTGATCGCGCGAAACGTGTCGCGTCCTCGTGGCGCTTGCGCGGTAATACGCGTGCCTTTGCTTTTGACATTGCTCGAGTTCAGAACAAACACCGGAATGTCCTGTTGAATGGCTGGCAACAATGTCGCCGGATGCAACACCTTCGCGCCGAAGTAGGCCAACTCCGCCGCCTCATTAAAGCTGATATGCCGAATTGTCCGAGCATCCGGGCACAACCGTGGGTCCGTTGTCATCATCCCCTCCACATCCGTCCAGATTTCGATCGAATCCGCATCCAGGGCCGCCCCCAGAATCGCCGCGGAGAAGTCGGACCCACCACGTCCGAGCGTCGTAGTCGTACCCTCCAACGTGGCCGCAATAAATCCCCCCATTACGGGAATCCGCCCTTTTTTCACCAGCGGCGCTAGATGCTTCTGCGCCTGCGCCCGTGTCTGGTCGGCCAATGGTAGCGCCCGAGTGTGCTTCCCGTCCGTGACCACGCACTTCCGCGAATCCACCCAAGCCGTATCCAACCCTCGCACCGCCAGCGCCGCCGCCACGATTTCGCTGGAAAGCAATTCGCCAAACGACAGCATCTGGTCGCTGCTTCGAGGGGATAGCTCTTGAATCGCCGCCAGTCCCTTGAGGAACCCCTCAGCTTGCGAGAAAGTAGCCTGCAACTTGTCCGCGATCTTCGCTAGCTCTTCCTCTCCAAGCAACTCTCTCGCGGTATGGAAATGCCGGACGCGCAGCGCCTCCAATAACGCAAGGCTTGCCTCCGAGTCCCCCGACGAAGCCTGCTGCCCCATCAAAACTAGTTGATCCGTCACCTTGGCAAAAGCGCTCACCACTACGACGGGACGCTGCTCCCTCCGGCTACGCACAATCTCGGCCACGCGCCCAATCGCGGTCGCGTCCTGCACCGAGGTTCCGCCGAACTTCATGATCACCATTGCACTGCCATCCTCATGCTAAGTCTTTGGGGGCCTTAGGTTTAAGAAATTCATAATTCCTGGATCGTGGCCCACGGAAAGTTCCGCGCAAAACAAAACCCACTCGCCGTTCGACTTTCGGGCGGTGGGTTCGATTGAGCGTCCTGGAATCCGTCCTAGCTCAAGTGAGGCCCTCCGCCACGGGAATGCTAATTCGTGTCCCCGATGTCATCGGAAGCGCTTTCATCGCACCCATTCCCAGGCTCATTCGTTTCATACGAACTTAACGCTATACTCTGCAAAGACTTAGGGCAAATCAAGTTTTCGATAGTCGCAATCACAAAAACGAGCGGACGCTTCCGCCAGCTGCATTTCTACGCCGCTCTCAGCCGCCGTTGGCTGGACTTCCTCACGATCAATTCCGGCGCCAGCAGAAACGTCTGAGCCTCGGGCGGTTTCGCCGACTCAATCAACGTTAGGGCTAGCTCTCCCGCCTTCCGGCCTATCGCGTCACTCTTCTGATCGACGCTGGTCAGCGGCACGCGCAGGAAGTCGTCGTAATGAGAATTTCCGCAGCCCACAATCGCCATATCTTCCGGGATGCGCAACCCAGCTTCCAGGCAAGCTACCAGCGCCCCCATCGCCGTGGGATCGTTGTAGCAGAAAATTCCATCAGGGCGAGGATTCAGGCCCAATAACTGTCGTGCCGTCGCATGCCCTACCCCGTGCGCCGGTTGCTGAACGTGTTCTTCCACCACAAGATATTCCTGGTAAAGCGGCAAGCCATGCCGGGTGAGCGTCCGCTCATAACCTTCCCTACGTCCAAGCGCAGAGCTCAAGCGGTCGCGGCCGATGTGGGCGATCCTCTGGCAACCCATCTCTATGAGGTGCTCGGTGGCGAGAGCCCCCACCTGAACATCATCCACTCCGACAAAGTTGGCATCGTGCCCATCGAACCTGCGATCGACAAGAACATACGGAATACCCTGCGCTTCCACCATCTCCAGGCTCTCCGCCGAGCCCTGCGTCGAGGCAATAAGCAGGCCGTCCACGCTCCGGGCCACCAACTGCTGCACCGCCTTCCTCTCGATCTCGGGGTCCTCCTCTGAGGACGAGACAATCAAGCTGTACCCCTTTGCATAAAGTACCGCGGAGATGCTTTTGGCGATTTGCGAAAAAAATGGATGAGCCAGGTCGGGGATAACGAGCCCGACGCTGTAGGTACGTCCGCTCACCAAAGCGCGCGCCGCGAGATTCGGCCCGTAGTTCATCTCCTTGGCTGTGGCCAGCACTCGCGCTCTAGTTTCTTCGCTGGGACCAGGAAAACCTCGTAAAGCTTTCGATACCGTCACAACCGATACACCCAGTTTCTGGGCAATGTCCTTCATTCGAGCTGGCATGAACCTCTACCTCTTTCCTTCTACCTCTAGTGTTTCATACGACCTGTTCAACATCGGGCACGCGAGTCATGGAAAAAACAGCGCCGACCTATCGCAGAACCGTTGGCGTACCATAGAGTTTCCGAAAAAGACTTCTCGATCTGCATCTTCCTCTCCATGCCCTTTCACCAGTCCACTTCAGCCCTCACTCTGCGCGCCGATTTTCGCGAAACGTTGCGCCTAGCTTTGCCACTCATCTTCGCCGAGCTTGGCTGGATGACGATGGGCATTGTCGATGTGGTCATGGTGGGGCGTCTGCCCAACAGCGCCGTCGCCATCGGCGCAACAGGCTTGGGCCAGAGTCTCTATCACAGCGTGGCCATCTTCGGCGGGGGCCTTTTACTGGGTATGGACACCTTCGTGGCCCAAGCCTTCGGTCGCGAGGATCTGGCCGACGCACGCCGGACGCTGGTGAATGGGCTGTTCCTGGCCTGCGTTCTTGCGCCCTTGCTCATGTCCCTGGTACTCTCTTGGCCGGCGCTCATGCGGTCTTTCGGCATCAGCACCGAACTTGTCGGCCCCATGACCCCGTTTTTGAGGGCGCTGAATTGGGGCACACTGCCCCTCCTCATCTACTTCGCCCTCCGCCGGTACCTCCAGGCCGTCAATGTCGTCCACCCCATCATGTTCGCGCTGGTTTCCGCGAACATCGTCAACGCCGTTGGCAATTGGGCGCTCATTTACGGACATCTGGGCTTTTCGTCCATGGGGATTACCGGGTCAGGATGGTCCACGTGCTTCTCACGCGTCTATTTGGTGGTCGTGCTCGCGACCACTCTGTTCGCTGTCGAATCCAGGCGGAAATTGTCAGCCTGGCCGGGAACGCGGATCGATCTCGCAAGGGTGCTTGGCTTGCTGAGGCTCGGCGGACCTTCGGCCGCGCAGATCCTACTTGAAATCGGCGCCTTTGCCGCCGCCACGGCGCTGTGCGCTCGCCTCGGTCCCGTTCCCCTCTCTGGACATGAGATCGCGTTGAACTGCGCAGCCCTGTCGTTTATGGTTCCCTTGGGAATCAGTTCCGCAGCCGCCGTTCGCGTTGGTCAGGCAATGGGACGAGGCAATCGGATTGCCGCCCGCCTGGCCGGATGGTCCGCCATGGCTATCGGCGTGGGCTTCATGGCCATCTCCGGCGCCATTTTTGTGGCGTTCTCGAGGACGATCGCCCAAACTTTTACCAGCGATCCTGCGGTGATTCAAGTCGGAACCCAACTTCTGCTGGTCGCAGCGGCGTTCCAATTGTTTGACGGGATGCAAATTGTATCCACTGGCGCCCTTCGCGGCACAGGTGAAACCCGTACCCCGATGCTGGCCAACCTCGTCGCCTACTGGTTCCTCGGCCTTCCGCTCGGATACCTTCTCTGTTTCAGGCTCGGCTGGGGCGTGGTAGGCGTGTGGGCCGGACTCTGCATTGGCCTGATGATCATTGGGAGCGCCCTGCTGCTGGCTTGGCACCGGCGCCTGCGTTAGCGAAACCGCGCCGTATCCCGAATCTGCCGGGCCACCGCTTCCAGAAAATCGTCCATCGATTGCGACGGATCGCGCTGCAAACCAGTCTTATTCGTGACGCGGATGCCAATCTGAAACGCGGCGCTATCCCGCACGGTACGCTCCAACTGGAATCTTCTTTGCAGGTAAGTCTCGATCAGCACCAGGTCGTCGGCAGTAAGCAGGGCGAGTTGTGGATTCACGGCCGCGGCTTCGGCGGCTGTGTTCCAATCAGGCCGGACCTCTTCCGTTCTCTGGTCGTGAACCACGACTGTTCCTGCGACGAAATCCCCGATCCGCCGGTTTTGCGAATTGAGCATCATGCAGATGATGCCGGCTCCGTACATGGTGGGAAGGACGTCAATAGCCCGCATTAAATTCCGCGCAACCGCCTCGTACGCATTGATCGGGCGACCGGATTCTTTAATCACACGGATTTTCGCCAGCCGTTTGCCGGGCGTCTGCCCTTTCCAGAGGATTTCGAAAATCGCGAAATACCCCCAATACACGCAGAAGACAAATAGGATGATGGCCGCGGTAAGCCACGACGGCGGCAGCCACTCAATATATCGAGCGAGACCGGCGATCCCTATCCACGCAAACGCTAAAATTCCCAGAAGATACAACACGATTTGCAGTAGAGTATCGATGGCGAGGCCAAGGAATCGGCTTCCAATCCCCGCCAGTGGCAGTTCGAGGGCGATTTGCTCGGGAGTGTGAATGTGAAGCTGATCGGAAGACTGCACTCGTGATCTCCACCCGCTGGTTGGAAAAACGCAAGCCGCACTGGAGCCGCCTGGAATCCCTCCTCGGCCGCACATCGACTAAGGGCTTCCAATCTCTTTCGCGTTCGGAACTACAGGAGCTGAGCCTGCTCTATCGCCAAACGGCCGCGGATTTAGCGGCCCTTCGCGAGGATCGAGCGTCGGTTCAGTTTACCCTGTACCTGAACCAATTGCTGGCGCGTGCCCACAATACCATCTATTCCGCTCACAGGGCGAGCCCCTCCGCAATCGTCGACTTCTTCCGCTCCGAATATCCGCAAATTTTCCGGCGCACCCTGAATTACACGTTGTCCGCGTTTCTGATTTTCCTTCTCGCAGGCATCGTTGGCGCGGCTATCACCTATCACGACCCCGATTTCAAGGTAAAGATTCTAGGTCCGCAAATGGTGGATACGATCGATCGGCACCAGATGTGGACACAATCCGTTGTGGCAATGAAACCGGTCGCTTCCAGCTCCATCATGACCAACAATCTCGGTGTGACCTTTATGGCATTTGCATCCGGAATAATTGGGGGCCTGGGCACAATTTACATGATGATCTTCAACGGCCTGCTAATAGGCGTCATTGGCACGGCGTGTTTTTACTCCGGGATGAGTCTGCAACTGTGGAGTTTCGTCGCGCCGCACGGAGTTTTGGAATTGCCCGCCATCTTCATCGCCGGAGGCGCAGGCCTGAAACTGGCCCACGGCTTGTTGTTTCCCGGCTTCCTGCCGCGGCGGGAATCCGTGGCCCGCGCCGGCGCAGAGTCCGTCAGGCTTCTTCTGGGTACAATCCCGCTCCTTTTCCTCGCAGGAATTATTGAGGCCTTTGTGTCTCCCACCGGTATCGCAGTTTGGGTAAAGTTTGGTATGGCGGCGTCGCTTTTTACCCTGCTTGTGACCTATTTGTTCTGGAAGCCAAAGGCCCCACCTAGAGCTGACTCCGCTGCTTAATCTCTAAATAGGAATTGACAACCGTTGTCGAGAGCTTGCTGGAGCTCGTTTCCAGTGCCAGCGCTCCGCGTTCGCGGAGCCGGGCTAGCAGGAGTTCCCGGCGATGAACAACCTCCTGCGCGGCGGCTGTTTCGTACATCGCGTCTACATCTTCCGGCTCCCTTGCCGCAAGCTCACTGAGATCGGGTTGTCCAATCACCACAAACAGAACAAGGTGGCGCGGCATCAGTTGCATGGCCGCATCGATCACTTCCGGGGTCATCGCCGTTTCCGCCAAGTCGGTAATCCACACCACCAGGCTCCGGCGCTTCTGATCGTTGAGCAGACGGCTGGCCGCTTGTAGATGATCTGCTTCCGATTCATCCTCACTCACCATCGCCAACTGCCGCATGATCTGCATCAAGTGAGCGCTGCCGCGCGCCGCCGGAACGCGCTGACGAATTCCGCGCCCATAGGCAACCAGCCCCACTCGGTCGCCGGAATACAGCGCTACTTGCGCCAGAGTTAAAGCCGCATTCACCGCATAGTCGAGTTTGCTCAGCCCGGCTACTCGAGTACGCATCAAGCGCCCGGAATCGAGCAAAATCCAGATGCTCTGGCTCCGCTCAATTTCATAAAGCCGGGTTACGAGCTTTCCGCGCCGCGCGCTGGCCGTCCAGCAGATATCGCGGAACTCATCGCCCCCGCGATACTCCCTCAGACTTTCAAAAGCTCGGCCCGCCCCGCGCAGCCGCGCCATGCGCTTCTCGATCTCAATCTGTCGGCTGCGGATCAAAAACACCGAATGCCTCTTGGCTTCCTCCAGATTCGGATAGGTCACGATGGTTTGCGCCAGCGGCACTCTGGCCCATCGTTCCGCAATTCGCAGGGGACTTTGATAGCGCAGATAGAGATCCTTCAGATGCGCCGGACCACGAATGCCCGGTACCAGCGTATATTGCGCCTCCGCCTCACTGCGACGGCGCACCGCCATCTCGAGTTCCACCGGTTCGAATCGCAGTTCGTGCGGCAGGTCATCCAGAATTTTGGCGTGAATGGTGGAGTTCGAATCGTTAATAACAGTCAACTTGACTTTCGTTTCCACCGAAAGCGCAGATGGAGTTAGCCAGGTTCGGCGCACTCTCAATTGCTTGGCGCGCGGCAACCGCGCCAGATCCAAAAGCCAAATAAGAATCAGCAGTCCGTCCCACGCGATCATCGCCGCAACAAACCGCTTCTCGCTGAACGCCGGCACCAGCCAAACCAGCCCCACCAGTAGCAGGAAAAAGAAGCGATTGCCAAATGCAATCCCCATCCTCTTAAACGGACGCGCCTGGCCCTCCACAGCCAACGGCACCAGAGTCGCAGGATTGCCTCCGCCAGTACTCGCGGCCTCGGCTTGAGTCGCGGCCTTCGTGTTCGCGGCCGCAACGCTCATTTGGGAACCTCAACCGCTCGCAAGATATCCTGCAAGACCTGATCCGCAGAGATGCCCTCGAGATCTGCCTCGGGCCGAACCATGATTCGATGGCGCAATACCGGAAGAACTGCCTCTTTCACATCATCCGGGATCAAGTACTCTCGGCCGTCCACGGCAGCGATCGCTTTGGAAAACATCATCAAACTTACCGCCGCCCGCGGGCTCGCCCCCAGCGAAAGCGCAGGCCATTCGCGCGTTCGCCGCACAAGCTGCACGAGATACGTAAAAAGCGATTCCTGAACATTGACCGTCTTCACTTCCGCTCGCGCCTGTTGCAGCAGGTCGGGATCAATCGGCGTCAGGCCCGCGCTTTCCAGATTGTGGGCGTCAAACCCCTGCTGAACGTTCGAAAGCAACTGCAACTCCTCCTTCGCGGTCGGATAGAGAACGCGAATCTTCGCCAGGAAGCGATCCAGTTGGGCTTCAGGCAGAGGATAGGTTCCTTCGAAATCAATGGGATTCTGCGTAGCAAATACCGTGAAGAGCGGAGAAAGGGTATGCGGCGTGCCGTCAATTGTCACCTGGCGCTCTTCCATGCACTCCAGCAGCGCTGCTTGAGTTCGTGGCGGCATGCGATTGACTTCGTCGACCAGAAGCAACTGCGTGAACACCGGCCCTTGGTGCAGCTGAAACGTACTGGTCCCCATGTTCAGTACATTGGTGCCGACAATGTCCGCCGGCATCAGGTCCGAGGTACACTGCACGCGCTGGAACTCGAGTCGCAACAAATGCGAAAGCGTCTTGACCGCCAGAGTCTTGGCAATGCCTGGTACTCCCTCCAGTAGCGCATGGCCGCCGCAAAGCAGAGTCACCAGGCACTGGGTCTTGAGATCTTCCTGGCCGACGACCACCTTGCCCATCTCGTCGCGAATAGAACGAATTAGCGTTCGCACTGCTTCCATTAAGCTTTCTCCTTCACAACTTCCCAGCAAATTTCTCTTTTCGGGATTTTCCAGGCGCCGCGATCGGATATAGCTTCAATCGTCCCGCATACTCATAAAGCGACCGGACCAACTGTAAGGCAACGCGAGGCTTTAACGTGTAGTCAAAGGGTGCGGATTGACATGCTCGCAGAGTGGCGTTAAATTGCGCATCTTCAAAGCCCCAACGCTCCCGCACCGCGCGTTCCAACTCGTCAACCGAGACGTTGCTCGCCATTCCCAAACGCCGCGTAAGCCAGTAGCGAAACCGTTGATAAGAAATATCCACCGCGACAGAAGCTGCGTTCGCCTGTTTGTAAAGAGACCCCAGCATTCTGACAAATTCCAGTGGCGACAGGCGGATTTCCTTCGCCGGAACACTGACCGGCCCGCTTCGCCGGGAAAACGTTAGCAGGAGCGCGAGCGCGAAAACGCCAAACTGCACGAAGATCCATTTCACAGGCGTGCGTGCGGCACTCCCGGTAAGCGAGCGCCGGTAACCGTGAAAATATTCATCCCACAAAATGCGCCTCGCGCGGTCTTCGCCAAGCGACGCCAGCATGAACTCGAGATTTCCCGGTTCCTTCAATCCGGCGTTGGTGAAAGGACTCATGGCCGCCCCCCAAATCACGTCGCCCTTGCCGTAGCTGTACTTCACTACTCTGGGCTTGTCGGGACTATCGCCATATAGGGGCACCGCAAACGTGTCAGATTTCCAATACGCTCGAGGGGCCAGCGTAATTTCCGGCGCGGCGCGGGTGATGGAAGAAGGCGACAACGCGGGCATCCTTTTCCATACGATGCCTTCAAGCGGCTCTGGCTCGGATGCGTTTTCAGGCAGAAAGACTCCCACGAAGGTTCCAGCCGCGATCACGCGTCCACCACTGTTGACGAACTTTGTCAGCCGGCTGCGTTCCTCTTTGGTCGGAGAACCATACGGACTCGCAAGAACCAAAGTCGCGCCCTGACCTTCCGGCAATTCGCTCGGTGACTGTTCCCACCGTTCCACTCGGTATCCCGACGCCTTCAGAACAAGATATGCGGCCTTCGTCCCATTGGAACCAGTGCCGTAAGTGCTCGCGTCTTCAATGGTCGCTTCCGTGCTTCGCCCTAGTACGAGAGTCCCACCCACCATGAGCAGAAACAGCCCTCCCGCAATCAGGAAGAGCTTCCGATCCCCCGGGCTCAGTTGGATCGGCAACCCATTTTCTCCAATTGGGTCAAAGTTTCCGAAAACGCATTGGCATCAGCCTCCTGCGTCCCATACCAAACCACTTCGAAGCCACGCGTAAGCGACCGGAGCGTCTCACGGTTGGCATCGGCGGACGGCAACAGTCGCAGATATTCTCGCGGGGTGCGAGCAACATCCGGACGCCACAACCCCTGCCCTTCAAGGAAAGATATTCCGCACCAGTACCCCAAATGAATGGCATCCCGCCAGTTTCCCTGGTCAGCGGCAGCCCGCGCCTCTGCCATCCAAACTGTCCATGGCTTGCTCGAAATCGGCGGAGCCTGCAGCGCCAGCTCGCCCAACTTGACCCCATCGTGAATCGTTCGGTACATCCAATACAAAAGCGCCGCCGCGGCTAGGCCCATGAGCCCATAAACCACGACGTTGCTAATCGACGCAATGGCTGAGGACGAAAAAACTCGCCCGAACAGTCTCGCGAGTAGATCGAAAATCCGCTGCTTGAGGTGATCCAACCAGGTTTGCCCGTGTACATTCTGGAATTCCTTGGTTGCGAGAACACCGTTCAAAACCGAGCGTTGCGTAGCGCCGTCAGAAGCGGGTGCCTCGAGTGAAACCGCTTCCGCGCGCAGAGTCCGCAGAGCGGCCACCATGCGCCCCTGCAATCCCTTATCGGGCTTCAACCGCCAGTCCGTCAGTTGACCCCGAAGCCATTGCGTTGGGATCTCAAAAGTGGTTTGCGAAGTTCGAACCCTCTGCATAGGCGGTATGCTGTTCAGCAAACTTGGAACATCTTCCGGGCGAGAAAGTTTCTGCACCGCCGAAGCCAGCCGGTCCAGTTCCGCCGCGTATTCCGCTGGAGTAAGCGCGGAATCCGTTGCGTCGATCGATTCTGATGCAGCAGGCGCGGCAGCAGATCTCCCCGCGCCGGTCACGGAAGATAAGAAGAAGAGCAGCAGCACGGCTCTCGCTTGCGGTGCCATCATTCCACCTAGAGAGGCGCCGGCGTTGGACTTCCGCCTTGCGCG
>Ga0080027_10000044_pt1 | contig 45786 bp, 40 predicted proteins | sample OrgsoiDNA2013046_FD_70962 | JGI IMG/M metagenome (GOLD analysis project Ga0080027, IMG submission 70962) | Permafrost soil microbial communities from the Arctic, to analyse light accelerated degradation of dissolved organic matter (DOM) -... | ecosystem: Environmental > Terrestrial > Soil >... | reverse complement strand
GCCGCTGAAGTAGGTCGCCAGGGGCAAGCCGGTTAGGGCGCGGTAACGGTCCTGGCCGCCGTTCGAGGCAAATTCGGCTACCGTCGAGGCAACCCGCGTGTCTTGCCACACGATCGCGTTGTAGACCGGCTTGCCACTTTTCCTGTGCCATACCACTGTAGTTTCCCGCTGGTTAGTGATTCCGATCGCAGCCAAGTCGGCGGGTTTCAGCCCGCGAGCCTCCATGGCCTCTTCAATGACGGCTGAAGTGCGGCTCCAAATTTCTTCAGGATCATGCTCGACCCATCCCGGTTTGGGGTAAATCTGTTCGTGCTCCCGCTGCGCCGTACTCACAATACGTCCGGAGCGATCAAACACAATGAAGCGAGAACTGGTCGTTCCCTGATCAATTGCGCCAATATAGTCGGCCATTGTCGTCCCTCTTTTGACTGCGCGGTGGCGCGCCCCTCGACTGCCTGTATTTTCCGGCGACTGTGAATACTAACCTATCGGATGGGTTTCCGACGCAGGGCAAGCGCAGCCCTTGCCCCCTCGTGTATACCTGAACCCGCGCCGCTTGTGACGACGGAGATTCAGATTGTCGTTGAGCGCCTGGAGAAATTTCATGCTTCGATTGAATCATTCGGTCCACATTCTTGTTCTGTTGGCTGGATGCACAACTCTGTTGGCTCCTGCTTCTCCCCAAAGCGCGCGGTGGAGTGAGTCCAAATCGAACGCTTGGTACCAGCAACAGCCATGGCTGGTCGGCAGCAACTACATTCCTGCCAGTGCCATCAACGAATTGGAAATGTGGCAGGAAGACACCTTCGATCCGCAGCAAATCGACAAGGAGCTTGGCTGGGCTGAGGACATTGGCATGAATACCATGCGCGTATTCCTGCACGATCTTTTGTGGCAGCAGGACGCCTCGGGCTTTCGGAAGAGGATCGACGCATTTCTGGCGATCTGCGCAAAGCACCATATTCGGCCGGTTTTTGTTCTGTTCGATTCTTGTTGGGATCCTTCACCTAAGCTAGGGCCTCAGCATCCGCCCATCCCCGGTGTTCACAATTCGGGTTGGGTACAGAGCCCGGGCAAAATGGCGCTCAGCAATGCTGCCGAGTACCCTCGGCTCCAAGCGTATGTTGAAGGAGTCGTCGGTGCATTCGCGAATGATGATCGGATACTCGCATGGGACATCTGGAACGAGCCCAGCAACGGCAACGGCGGGGCTTATGGGAAGGTCGAGCTCAAGGGGAAACAAGCGTTCGTCCTCAAACTACTGCCTCAGGTTTTCGACTGGGCGCGTTCGGTGAGGCCTTCACAACCACTGACGAGCGGGTTGTGGGAAGGAGCGGACTGGTCCTCGGCGGAGAAATTGGATCCCATCGCCCGCGTACAGCTTGACCAATCCGATATTCTTTCCTTCCACAACTATGGCTGGCCCGAAGATTTCGAACGACACGTGATTGCGCTTGAGAATTACCACCGCCCGCTGATCTGCACCGAGTATATGGCCCGCGGTGCGGGCAGCACTTTCGACACAATTCTGCCTGTCGCCAAGAAGCACAATATAGCGGCCATCAACTGGGGATTGGTGCTTGGCAAAACACAAACTAATTTGCCCTGGGATTCGTGGGAGAGGCCGTATGTCTCGGATCGGCCGCAGATCTGGTTCCACGAAGTTTTCTATCCAGACGGGAGGCCGTATCGCGAGCGGGAACTGAGTCTCATTCGTGAACTTACCGGGAGGGGCCAGCACGAATGATGGTTGGTTGATTCCTTCTGCGGCTATAATTCCACTTCCAATTGCCTATGTCTGCCGGTTCAGCACGGAAAGCGGTGAATGTCGAAGACCTTCGTTGCCTTGCGGGCAAGCGCCTGCCACGCGTTGTATTCGACTATCTCGATGGTGGGTCGGACGACGAATTTACATTGCGAAGGAATTGCGAGGTTTTCCGGCAAGTTGGATTCCGTCCACGACATGCCGTGGATGTCTCTCAGGTTGATCTGCGAACGAGCGTCCTCAGCTTTGATCTGTCGTTTCCAGCGATTCTCGCGCCCGTCGGATACAGCCGTCTCATGCATCGCGACGGAGAATTGGCCGCCGCGGCGGCAGCGGGTGAAAACGGAACGGCGTATATCCTTTCGACCATCTCGGGTCATCGTCTGGAGGATGTAAGGGCGTCTTCCAAGGGGCCAGTCTGGTATCAGCTCTACTTACTGGGCGGAAGAGCGGCGGCCGAGGCGTCGATCGAGCGGGCCAAGAACGCTGGTTTTTCCGCTCTTGTCGTCACGATCGATACGGCTGTTTCGGGACTCCGTGAGCGGGATTTTCGCAACGGGATGAAAGCGCTGCTGGCCGGGAAAACCATGGCGAAAGTTCCCTTCCTGCCGCAGTTCCTGGCCCGTCCTCGGTGGCTGGCGGATTTCTTTCTGGATGGCGGACTTCCGCAATTACCGAACATTGTGGTTCCTGGACAAGGTCCCTTACCGTTGTTGGATGTGGGCGCGGCTCTGGGCCGGTCGGCAGTTACCTGGGCGGATTTCCGCTGGATCCGCGAAGCTTGGACCGGGCCGATGATCATCAAGGGCGTCTTAACCGGTGAGGACGCACAGAGAGCTATTGATCATGGGGCGAGCGCGGTAGTCGTGTCGAACCACGGAGGACGGCAACTCGATTATGCCGCAGCATCTTTAGAGGCGTTGCCCGAAGTGGTGGCGGCGGTCGGGACTCAAACAGAAGTCCTTATGGACGGTGGAGTCCGTCGCGGCAGCGATATCGTAAAAGCCCTGTGTTTCGGAGCTCGTGGGGTGTTGGTGGGGCGCGCCTATGCGTATGGTCTTGCCGCTGCGGGTAAGCCCGGAGTGATGCGAGCCCTGGATATTCTGCGCCAGGATGTGGAACGCACGCTGAAGTTGATCGGTTGCCCATCTGTTGCGAAATTGGATCGATCTTATCTCGAATCGGCCCCTCGTTCCTGAGAAGCGCTATCCGCCGAGAAATTAAGTTAGTGCGCGGTCTAGATGGGTGTATCCGCCATCCACGAAGATGTGCTGGCCCGTGGTATGTCCAGAACGGGCTGAAATCAGGAAAACCACCATCGCCGCGATTTCGTCGGCTGTCGTCATACGATTCTCGAGGGGGATCTTCGCGAGAATCGCGCTTAGCTTCGCTTCAGGATCAGGAAAGGTATCGAGCCATGTCCGGTATAGCGGAGTCATTACTTCCGCCGGGATCACGGTATTCACACGGATTTTGCTGGGCAACAACTCAGCCGCCCATTCCCGGGTCAGCGCCATAATTGCACCCTTCGAGGAGGCATAGCCCGAGGTGTTTCCCTGGCCCGTTACGGCGGTCTTGGATCCTACGTTGACGATCGCGCCTTGAGAATGTTTCAAATACGGCAGAGCATAGTGCGCCATGCAGTAGTAGTGCACTAGATTGCGATGCAGCGATGCAACGTAGTCTGCCGGAGTTCCAAGTTCCAAACCTACCTTATCATTTACTCCGGCGTTGTTTACTAGGCCATCGAGGCGGCCAAACTGTTGCAAGGCTTGTTCAACTGCACGGGAACAACTTTCTGGCGTAGAGAGATCGACCGCAATAAAGCCGCATTTTCCGTTCGTGAGGAGTTCGGTTTGGAGTTGGTGGCCGCTTTCACTGTCCCGATCAATGATGACCGGGATGGCACCTTCCTGGCTGCAGTTCCGCACAATCGCTGCCCCGATGCCTTTCGCCCCACCAGTTATCAGTATGACCTTCTCTTTTAATTTTAAGTCCATTGGCGCGGGTCTTTCCTGGCCTGCGGAGTTAGTCTTGGCATTTTCGTCATTCCGCCTTAACCGTGAAGGTTCATAAATCCGCCATCCAGAGGATAGTCAACGCCTGTGACGAATGCAGCCTCATCCGAGCACAAGAATAGTGCCAGAGAGGCTACTTCTTCTGGCGTACCCATTCTCCCTAATGGCTGCGCTTTCGCTAGACGCTCAAACATTTCAGCCTCGTGGCCGGGATAAGTCTTATGGAGAAAACCATCGACAAAAGCGGTGTGGACTCGCGCGGGCGAAATGCAATTGCACCGGATATTGCTCCCTATGTAGTCGCGCGCCAGGGAATACGTCATGGCGATCACCGCTCCCTTGCTCGTGGCGTAAGCGAAACGGTCCGCCAGGCCCGCTGAACCAGCGATCGACGCCATATTGAGGATCACACCCCCTCCTCCACTTTTCATAATCCCCACACAAGCTTTAGCGCAGTTGTAGTATCCCTTCACATTTACGCGAAGAACGCGATCGAAGTCGTCTTCGCTTGTTCCTTCCACAGTTCCAATGTGCGAAATCCCGGCATTGTTTACCAGAATGTCAATGTGGCCCCGCTCCGCGATCTGCTGAAATTGGGTGACGACCTGAGCCTGATCCCCCACATCGCATGCGCGAGGATGCGCAGTTCCGCCTGCGCCACGGATGAGATCGCAGGTTTCCTCGGCGTCCTTGAGGTTGAGATCCAGGACATGAATGGATGCTCCCTGACACGAGAATTTGGTCGCAATCGCCCGTCCGATCCCGCTGCCGCCGCCCGTGATGACAGCGGTCTTGCCGTCGAGTCGGGAAACGCCTTTTACCGATGACCCGGTCATTGGGAACCTATCACTTCCTGGCGCGACTCGCCGAGCCCTTCAATTCCGAGCTCCACAACGTCTCCCTCTTTTAAGTACGAAGGCGGACTCAGCCCCAGTCCGACACCCGCTGGGGTTCCTGTACTGATTAAGTCTCCGGGAAGCAAGGTCATGAAATCGCTGACATAGGAAACGAGGTGTGCGACGTCGAAGACCATATTCGCGGTCGTGCCGTTCTGCCGGATTTGGCTATTCACCTTCAGCCACATGTTGAGGTGACCGGGATTCGGAAGTTCGTCCGGAGTGGCAAGAAAGGGACCGAGTGGTGCGAAAGTATCCGCGCTCTTCCCCTTCACCCATTGCCCGCCTCTTTCCAGTTGAAAGCTGCGCTCGGAGTAGTCGTTATGTAAAACATATCCCGCGACGTGGGACAATGCATTCTCCCGGGAGACGTAGCTCGCCTTCTTGCCGATCACGACCGCCAACTCGACTTCCCAGTCGACCTTCGTGGCGTTCCTTGGTATGCGGAGATGATCGTTCGGGCCTACCAGCGCCGTCGTCGATTTCAGGAAGACGACCGGTTCTTTGGGCAGGTCCATCTTGCTCTCAGCTGCGTGGTCGCGGAAGTTCAGCCCAATACATACAATTTTGCTGGGTCGGCAAATTGGCGAACCCAGGCGCGCGGACATCGGTACCTCCAGTCTCGAAGAACCGAGGCTTTGCGACCACTTCTCGAGTTCTTTCAAACCGGTGCCGCCAAAAAACTCTTCGTCGTAATCCATGCCCAATTCGGAGGCATCGACTCGCGTTCCGTCCCGCAGAAGTAAGCCCGGCTTCTCTTTCCCCGGTGAGCCAAATCGTATGAGCTTCAAATGAGATCGTTCTCCGCGATGCGCATCATGTAGACTCCATAGCTTATACAGGGATGCTCCGGTTGAACAAGGAAGGCATGGTTCGGCTACGGTATTGCACGATAACATCGGCGTCGAGCCGCCTATCGCCAAGCTGCGCTAGCTAACCCAGGAAATTTATGGCGGATGGACTAAAGCAATTTCGGCGTGACGCGGTCAAAATCGCAACCCAGGATAACGTTGCTGTTGCGCTGGTGGACCTGCGGGCAAACGATGCGGTGTTGGTTGATGGGGAACCGTTCCATCTCGCCACCAGCGTTGCGGCAAAGCACAAGTTTGCCCTTCGTGACTTTTCGGCGGGCGACCAAATCTTCATGTATGGAGTTTTGGTCGCAGAGGCTACTTCTGCAATCGGCAAAGGGGCGGCGCTTACGACACGGAATACTCGCCACCAGAGCGCCAGTTTCGACGCGAAGTCTCGATCGAATGCGTGGGCCGCTCCCGAGATCTCGGCCTGGAAAGGACGCACGTTTCAAGGGTATCTGCGGCCGGACGGCCAAGTCGGCACCAGGAATTATTGGCTCGTTGTGCCACTGGTCTTTTGTGAGAACAGGAACATCCTGGCTCTCCGCGAAGCGTTCCAAAAAGAGCTGGGTATTTCCCCTCCCCAGCCTTACCGCCGCTATGTTGCCGGCCTCCTGAGGCTCTATCGCGAAGACAGGATCGATGAGATTCAAACCCACGAATTCTCGGATGCATCGGTATCCACGCCTCCAGCGCCAATTTTCCCCAATCTCGATGGGGTTCGGTTCTTGACTCACGACCTCGGTTGTGGCGGAACTCGAGACGATGCAAGGACCCTGTGTGGCCTGCTGGCGGGATACATCCATCACCCGAATGTGGCGGGCGTGACCGTGTTGAGTCTAGGATGCCAGCACGCGCAAATTCCACTTCTGCAGGATGAGCTGCAACGGCGGGATCCGAGGTCAACAAAGCCGATGCTGGTTTTTGAACAGCAAAAGAGCAATCTGGAATCGGCAATGATTTCGGAGGCAATCCGCGAGACTGTTCTGGGGTTGATCAAGGCGAATCGTGTGAGACGCACACCGGCGCCTTTGTCGGCGTTGACCGTTGGCCTGAAGTGCGGAGGGTCGGACGGTTTTTCCGGCATCACCGCCAATCCCGCGATTGGCCGGGTCTCCGATATTCTCGCGGCTTTGGGTGGAAGGAGCATTCTCGCGGAGTTTCCCGAACTATGTGGAGTAGAGCAGAACCTGATCGACCGCTGCACAGAGGCCGGGGACGCTGAAAAATTTGCCAGCTTGATGCGAACTTACGCGGCCCGGGCCGAGGCTGTAGGTTCCGGGTTTGATATGAATCCTTCGCCCGGAAACATCAAGGACGGACTTCTTACTGATGCCATGAAGTCTGCGGGTGCTGGCCGCAAGGGCGGGACATCCCCCGTGCGCGGCGTGTTGGACTATCCGGAATACGCGACCGCTCCGGGGCTGAACCTCCTCTGTACTCCGGGAAATGATGTGGAGGCGGTTACGGCCCAAGTGGGCGCTGGCGCGAATCTCGTGCTCTTCACTACAGGTCTCGGGACGCCCACGGGTAATCCGATCGCGCCAGTCGTAAAAATCTCGACCAATTCTGAACTTGCTCACCGTATGCATGACATTATCGACATTGATACTGGGCGAATCATCTCTGGCGATGTGACCATTGAGCAAATGGGCGATAGCATTCTGGAACAAGTGATTCAGATTGCGAGCGGCGAGGCGCGAACCAAGGCGGAACTGAGAACGCAGGAAGACTTTATCCCGTGGAAGCGGGGAATTTCTCTATAGGCAAAAATCCGTGGATTTGCAGGTGTCGGTTTGCGGTTTCTCGCACAAGCGGCGTCTGTCGGTTGACGTCGTTCCGTTGATTTCTATCGAAGGCGCGTTCTATTGTTGAGGGGAGACCATCCTGTTGAAGAGAGCTCGGTTGTTCTGTTTAGGCTTTCTGGTTTATCTTCCGGTTGCAGTTGGTGCTCAAGTCGATTCGCCCCTGTTGGCGGCCACACCGCCGATGGGATGGAACACTTGGGATGGATATGGAACGACCGTCAAGGAGCCCGAAGTTAAGGCCAATGCCCAGTGGTTTGCTGAACACTTGAAGCCTTACGGTTGGCAGTATGTTGTTGTGGACATGGAATGGTTCGTTACCAACCCGCAGCCGGAAGGGAACTCGAAGACTTCCTCGTACTCGATCGATGCCTTTGGACGATACGTTCCAGCGCCAAACCGTTTTCCGTCGGCAACGGAAGACTTGGGATTTAGACCCCTTGCGGAGTATGTACATTCGCTCGGGTTGAAATTTGGAATTCATATTCTGCGCGGCATCCCCAAGCTCGCAGTGACGCAAAATCTTCCTATTGAAGGATCGGCCTTCCACGCGGTAGACGCCGCAGACCAAGCCGACACCTGCCCATGGAACTTTGACAACTACGGAGTGGATGCCAGCAAGCCCGCTGGGCAAGCCTATTACGACTCAATTTTGCGACTCTATGCAAGCTGGGGTGTGGACTTGATCAAGGTGGATTGCATCGCCAGCCATCCTTACAAAGGCGAGGAGATTCGCATGCTGGCCGAAGCGCTGGCGAAGACACGTCGCCCGATCGCGCTGAGCTTATCGCCCGGCGCTGCACCGATTGAGAAAACAGAAGAAATGAAGAAGTACGCGCAGATGTGGCGCATCTCTGACGACATTTGGGACCTCTGGCACAGCGATGTCCCATACCCGCAAGGGCTTGGCGATCAGTTCGCAAACGTCGCCAAGTGGGCTGGCAGAGCTGTGCCGGGCCACTGGCCCGATGCAGACATGCTACCGCTAGGGCGACTGGGTCCAGCGCCAGGATGGGGTAATCCGAGGGATACGCGCCTGACTCATGCTGAGCAGCGCACATTAGTGACTTTGTGGGTCATGTTCCCCTCGCCGTTGATGGTGGGTGGCGATTTGACGGCTGCAGGCGCGTGGACTACTTCGCTGCTCACCAATCCCGAAGTGCTGGCTGTGGATCAGGCCTCGACTGGAAACCACCCTGTCATGGCGACGGACAAGGTGATCGTGTGGCAAGCCGAAGCCTCCGACAAGGACGGATACTACGTTGCGGTCTTCAATCTCCAGGATTCAACTCAAACAGTCGAGTGTTCGTGGCAAAACGCTGGACTGAAAGGCGCTCGATACGTCCTGCGCGATTTGTGGGAGCATAAGAATCTAGGTTCTGCACCACTTCTCAAGGTGTCCTTGCCGGCACATGGCTCGGCTCTTTACCGGGTTTCCGAGGGGAAGCCGCAGTAGCAACTTGCGGCACTAAAGAGTCATGGCTCAAAAAATTGACGCGCATCATCATTTCTGGAAATACACACCAGAAGGATATGGATGGATCGTTGATCGCATGAGCCGTTTGCGTCACGATTTTCTTCCTGCGGACTTAGAGAAAGAAATAGGTTCCGCCGGTATCGACGGGGTGGTGACGGTACAGGCGCGGCAGAGTTTGATAGAGACTGCATGGCTGCTATTGTTGGCGGAGAAATCGACATTCGTTCGCGGGGTGGTGGGGTGGGCGCCCATTGCTGAAGAGCGATTCCCCGCTGATTTGGAAGTGCTGCGCGAGAACAAGAAGCTCAAGGGGCTGCGCCATGTAATTCAGGATGAGCCTGACGAAAGCTATATGATCCGGGCTGATTTCAATCGTGGAATCGCTGCCTTGAAGAACTCCGGTCTGGCCTACGACATCCTGATTTACGAGAAACATCTGAGTACCGCCACGAGGTTCGTGGATCGCCATCCCAACCAGATCTTTGTGCTGGATCATATGGGGAAACCCCGAATTCGTGAGGGAATCCTGGAGCCTTGGCGGAATAATCTCTCCGAGTTAGCCCGGCGAGAGAACGTTTACTGTAAACTCTCAGGTTTGGTGACGGAGGCGGACTGGAAGGCGGGGTCTGGAGCGGAGTTGCGGGCTTATGTCGAAATCGCGCTGGCCGCCTTTGGTCCACAGAGAATGATGTTCGGCTCGGATTGGCCCGTGTGCCTCTTGGCAACGACGTATGCCGATTGGTTCGCGACCGTGAGTCAGTTGATCAGTGCGCTGTCCGCAGCGGAAAAAGACCAAATTTTTGGCGGAACGGCGATTGAGGTCTACCGCTTGCACAATTGACGCCAGGGAAAACGGAATGAATCCGCTGCACACAGACACAAATCCGGATGCCCCGCCCCAAGGCGGCGCCCATGGACTGTTTCCTGCGGGGCAGATGTATCCCTTCATTCTGGTGACTGCGCTCTTCTTCCTCTGGGGAATTCCCAACAATCTGAATGACGTATTGATTCGCCAGTTCATGAAGTCGTTCGCAATCTCACGATTTCAAGCGGGTCTCGTGCAGTTCGCGTTTTACCTCGGCTACTTCCTGCTGGCAATGCCCGCCGCTTTGCTGATGAGAAAGGTCGGCTATAAGGCAGGATTTGTCATTGGTTTGTTTCTGTTCGGTGCTGGCACGTTCTTGTTCTGGCCCGCGGCAATCGTCGGGCGGTATGGGTTTTTCCTTTTCGCGTTGTTCGTAATTGCCAGCGGTCTCGCCTTTCTGGAAACGGCCTCGAATCCCTTCATTGCGCAATTGGGCGATCCTGCGAGTTCAGAGCGGCGGCTGAATTTCTCGCAGGCATTTAATCCTTTGGGCGCAATCACAGGCGCTCTTGTGGGAACGGTGTTTATTTTTTCCGGGATCGAGCTGTCGCCGCAGGAAGTATCACTGCTGCAGACTCGCCATGCTTACGAGGCTTATCTGCAATCCGAGACCCTGCGCGTAGTGAGGCCATATCTCGTTATCGGTACAATTGCCATTCTTTGGGCCGTCGTAATATTGCGTACGAAGTTCCCAGCGATTCAAGCTGAGCACGAAAGCAGCGAAGGCGACCACGGCCATTTCCGGGATTTGCTGCAGTATCCTCATTTTCTGCTGGCGGTTGTCGCACAGTTTTTTTACGTGGGAGCCCAAGTCGGAACATGGAGCTGGTTTATTCAGTATGTCCAGCAATATGCGCATCAGCCGGAAAGGGTTGCCGGGTACTTCCTCAGTGGCACGCTTGCCGCCTTCGGAATTGGCCGATTTGCGTCGGCCTACTTGATGCGCTTCATCGCACCCAACAAGCTCATGGGCTCTTACAGCGTCGCCAATATTGTTCTCGTGTCCATCGGGGTTCTGATCCCAGGTTGGGTTGGGCTTTGGGCGGTATTCTTGACCAGCTTCTTCATGTCTCTCATGTTCCCAACGATCTTTGCTCTGGGGCTAAAGGGGTTGGGACGCAACACGAAAATTGGCGGATCACTTCTAGTCATGGCGATCGTAGCGGGAGGGCTATTTCCGCCCGTGATGGGCCTGGTTGCGGGGCTCACGGGAAGCGTCTCTCTGGCCTATTTACTGCCTCTGTTCGCCTATGTTGTTGTGGCGCTCTACTCTTTCTGGGGCTCCCGGGAGCATTCGGGGGCAGTGCAAACGGTCGCGTAAGATCGCGAATCACTACGAATCGGTTTGGAGCTAACTCATGCTGGAACGGGGAATTCTCAATCCCGCAATCAATTCGCTTTTGAGTCGCATCCGCCACACCAATACGCTGGTCATTGCGGACCGCGGATTTCCTTACTGGCCCATGGTTGAAACCGTGGACATCTCGCTGGTGGATGATATCCCGCGAGTCTTGGATGTCCTGGCTGCGATTCGCGGCCAGTGGTGTTGCGGGGCTGCGTTTATGGCGGAGGAATTCAAGACCGCCAATGAACCCGTAATTCGGGAACAATTTCTGGCCGGTTTGCAGGGTGTGCCTTTGACGTTCGAGCCGCACGTTCTTTTCAAGAAGCGCGTGCCGACCGCGATCGGTTTGATTCGCACCGGAGATACAATTCAATACGCCAACATGATTTTGGAATCAGCTTGAGTGTGAAAGGTCGTGTCATGCCCGTTTTGTGTGCCTCTCCTCGGTTTCTGCAAGGGCTAGCCCTGCTGGGTCTGGGGCTGCTGGTTGTGAACAGTTCTCCCGCGTTGGCGCAGAACCTTACGGCTCCCACGGCCGCCACGGATCCAGCCGAGATTGACCAGATATGGCAAAGAGCGAGCGCCAAGTTTGACGCCGCGCGGGACGCCATTCTGCAGGAGGTCGATAAGGGAGACCACGCCGGTCCGTTTCGGCCTCAGTGGGAGTCGCTCGACCGCTATGAAGTGCCTGAGTGGTACAAGGACGCGAAATTCGGAATTTTCATTCACTGGGGCGTGTACTCCGTTCCGGCGTTTGGGAATGAATGGTATCCACGGAATATGTATGTGGCCGGCTCGGACGAAAACAAGCATCACATAGCAACCTACGGCACTCCCGACAAATTCGGCTACAAAGAGTTCATCCCGCGTTTCAAGGCTGAACGTTTCGAACCGGGAGCGTGGGCGCGGCTGTTCAAGGACGCTGGCGCGAAGTATGTGGTGCCGGTCTTTGAGCATCACGACGGATTTGCCATGTACGACAGCAACCTATCCGACTGGACGGCCGCGAAGATGGGTCCCCATCGAGATCTCGTGGGCGATTTGGCGAAGGCGGTGCGGGCTGAGGGCTTGCATTTGGGAGCATCCTCGCATCGCGTGGAGCACAATTTTTTCCTTGGCGTCGGGAGGAGCATTCCAGCCGACATCAATGATCCGCATTATGCCGATTTCTACGGTCCCGCGCATGAGTGGATGGAGGCCAAGAATGGAACTCCGCTTGCGAACGATTTTACTTACGTGTCAACGGCGTGGACGCACGACTGGTTGGCCCGCAACGCGGAAATTGTGCAGAAGTATCATCCCGATGTGATCTATTTCGATTGGTGGATCGGGCAAGCCTCGGTTCGCACGGACTTGGCGCGGTTCGCAGCTTTCTACTACAACAGTTCGCTGAAAAATGGTAACTCTGTCGGCGTGATCGATTACAAAGATTACGCGATGCAGGAACATTCTGCGGTTCTTGATATCGAGCGTGGCCAACTTGCCGGAATTCGCCCCCTGTATTGGCAGACCGATACTTCGATCAGTAACAAGTCCTGGGGGTATATCGAGCATGACACGTTCAAGTCCCCGGAATTCATTGTGCAGCAACTCGTCGATGTCGTGAGCAAGAACGGCAACCTTCTTCTGAATGTGGGACCGCGTTCCGATGGCACGATTCCAGAAGAAGTACAGCAGGTGCTGCGGGATGTGGGAGCCTGGCTGAGGGTCAATGGGGAGGCGATCTATGGCACGCGCCCGTGGAAGGTTTTCGGTGAAGGGCCAACCCAGGTCGTGGCAGGCTCGTTTCACGACACCGATACGCGACCCTATACGGCGCAGGACTTCCGGTTTACCCGCAAAGGCAATGTCGTATATGCGATCGAACTAGGCTGGCCATCGTCTCCTTCCACTACGATCCACGCTTTTGCGTCAGGGAAGACGGCCGGCGCAGAGAGAGTGGAATCGGTGACGCTTTTGGGTCGAGACTCCACTGTTTCCTTTAGGCAGGAGGCCGACGGCCTTCACCTGCAACTTCCTGAGCGGGCCGAAGGGAAATTCGCTTACGCCTTCCGGATTGTGGTAGCGCCGGACCCAGCTTCGGTCAAATGATGCGGTGGTTGCCCGATTCATCGTCATGCGCTAGGATTGCTGCCTATCCGCGACGATTGTTGCGGCGAAGTTTCCGAATTAAGACCCCAAGGAGGCGACAAAATGATTCTCGGGATGTCTACGGCAACGTTCACATTTCTGCACGTGCTGATCAGTTTGGTTGGAATCGGCACGGGACTGGCTGTCATGTATGGCTTCCTCAGAGGTTACCGGATGGATAGCCTGACGGCGGTATTCCTTGTCACTACCGCGCTAACGAGTATCACCGGGTTTGGCTTTCCATTTACTCAGCTGCTGCCTTCGCACAAGGTCGGGATTATTTCGCTGGTGTTGCTTGCGGTCGCGATTCCAGCGCGGTACGTCTTCCATCTCGCGGGGTCATGGAGGCTGGCCTACGTTGTGACAGCTGCAATGGCGCTCTATCTGAATTGCTTCGTCTTGGTGGTGCAACTGTTCATGAAGGTTCCGGCTCTAAAGGCTCTGGCTCCGACGCAGAAAGAGCCGCCATTTCTTGTTGCGCAGCTGGTTGTCCTGGCGCTATTTATTGGACTTACGATTTTGGCGGCAAAGAGATTCCGAGTTGGGTCGGCGCAACCTGCTTAGCCGCGAGCTTCGTCACATCTTGATTTAAGGAGCAATTTCATGCCTACCATTAGAACCAAGGACGGCACGCAGATCTATTACAAGGATTGGGGTTCAGGACAACCGGTTGTTTTCAGCCACGGGTGGCCGCTAAGCGCGGATGCCTGGGACGATCAGATGTTGTTTCTGGCCGAGCGTGGTTATCGCTGTATCGCGCATGATCGCCGTGGCCACGGCCGATCGGACCAGCCCTGGGTCGGCAACGACATGGATACATATGCCGACGATCTCGCGGAGTTAATCGAAGCGCTGGATTTGAAAGACGCCATTCACGTTGGGCATTCTACCGGCGGCGGAGAAGTGACTCGTTACATCGGACGTCATGGCACAAAGCGCGTGGCCAAGGCCGTCCTCATCAGCGCCATCCCACCGCTCATGCTGAAGACGGAGGCCAATCCAGGAGGCCTGCCCATCGAAATATTTGACGGCCTTCGCAACAATGTATTGGGCGACCGTTCGCAGTTTTTCAAGGATCTGGCCATGCCTTTTTACGGTGCTAACCGGCCGAGTGCGAGAGTTTCGCAAGGCGTAATGGATTCGTTCTGGCTGCAAGGCATGCAGGCGGGATTTAAAGCGGCATTCGACTGCATCAAGGCGTTTTCCGAGACGGATTTGACCGAGGACCTGAAAAAGATTGATGTACCGACGCTGATCCTTCACGGCGATGACGATCAGATCGTGCCCATCGGCGCGTCTGCTCTGCTTTCCTCAAAGCTCGTGAAGGGTGCGATCTTGAAGGTATATCCGGGACTTCCGCACGGGATGTGCTCGACTCACAAGGAGTTGATCAACGTGGACTTGCACGGGTTCCTGAAGCACAGCAGCCAGAGAGCGGCCTGAGATCGTATATGTCGATCCGACCGGTCAAGCGGTTGATCCAATCGAAACCGACTTTAGAAGGCGCGGGCGTGCATCTGCGCCGTGCCTTCGGATTCGGAAATACGTCGGAGTTCGATCCTTTTCTTCTATTGGATGATTTTCGCAATGACGTCCCGGACGATTATCTGGCCGGCTTTCCTTGGCATCCCCATCGCGGCATCGAGACTATTACCTATGTGCTCGCCGGGGAGGTGGAGCACAGCGACAGCATGGGAAATGAAGGCTCGATCGCCGCCGGCGACGTGCAATGGATGACGGCGGGGCGGGGGATCATTCACCAGGAGATGCCCAAGGGTGACGCTGCGGGACGGATGCATGGGTTTCAGTTATGGGCGAATCTTCCAGCTTCACTGAAAATGACCGAACCGCGCTATCAGGAAGTGAAAGAAGCGGAGATTCCGCAGATTACCGACGATGACGGTACGACGGTGCGCTTAGTTTGCGGAAAGTTCTGGGGAAAGACCGGCCCGGTTGACGGAATCGCGGCGGATCCGATTTATCTGGATGTGACGGTGCCGCCGGGGCGAAGAAAAATTTTGCCGGTCGAGACCACTCGCCATGCGTTTGCCTATGTATTCGGGGGATCGGGGAAATTCTGCAACGCGTCCGGGCCTCTTTCAGTTCCGACCGAGCCGGTTGGATGGGCGGATGTGAAGCCTCCAACAGACGCGGCGAATCGTTCGCTGGTGCTGTTTGATCGCGGCGATGAGGTGATGGTGCAGGCGGAAGAAGAGGGAGTCCGTTTTCTGCTGGTTTCCGGGAAGCCGCTGGAGGAGCCTGTGGCCTGGTACGGGCCCATCGTCATGAACACGCAGGAACAGCTCCGGCAGGCCTTCAGTGAACTGGACAAGGGCACGTTTCTGAAGTCGGAAAAGTAAGAACCGAAAACCAGGTCAGAGCGCCGCTACACGCCGCTGGATCACGAGGAAATAGAGCGCAACCAGAGCCAGAAGCGCACCATCCACTCCGACGACACCCGGGACCGTAAATAGACCAATACGGACTAAGGCGCCCGCCAGGAGATTTCCCATCGGCATGCCGCCGCGGAAGGCGACGTTGTAAACGCTCATGACTCTTCCGCGCATGTCGTCGGTGGTAATCAATTGCACGAGAGAGCTCACGGAAGCAAAGGCGGCCATCATGGATATCCCGGCCAGCACGAGCATCGCGCCGCCCAGCGGGAGATAACGGGAGAGAGAAAATCCCAGCGTAGCCGCGCCCAAGCAAACGATGGCGCTCAAGGCCACTCGACCGCGTTTCCCTAAGTGTCCGGCTCCTGCAATCAGGAGTGAGCCGCCAATGGAGCCCAGACCCATCAGAGTGAGCAGGTTGCCGTAGGTCTGCGGCCCTCGATGAAAAATATCGCGGACAAACACCGGAAAATACGTTCGCATGGGTGCGCTCAAGCCGGTCATACAGAAGGCCAGCACAATCAACGCTTCCATCGAGGGCTGCTGCCGGACGAATCGGATCCCCTGTTTCAAACTGTTGAGAATCGATTCTGTGGTTTTCTTTGGCTGGAAGCGTGTGCGGATGATCAAAAGGGAGATTATGGGCGCCAAGAAGGACAAAGCATTGAGGCCGAAGCACCACTTCTCTCCAAGTTTCGCGAGGGCGAGGCCAGCTAACGCAGGTCCCAGTACTACCGCCAGGTTGAACTGGATGGAGTTGAGCGCGATCGCATTCGGCATGTCCTCCTTCTCCACCAGCGTTGGAATCAGGGCCTGATAGGCAGGGCCACCAAAGGCCTGCGCGAAACCGGAGACGAAGGACAGACAAAGGATGGGCCAGACATGAGTTCCAAGCAAGCCGGTGGCCACGAGGATGGTTAGGGTGCTTGCGCTTGCCATCTGAATATACTGCGAAACGAGCAGGATGCGACGCCGCTCCATGCGGTCCGCGACTACGCCTCCGATCAGGGAAAACAGAAAAATGGGGATGCCGCCAAGAAACTGATCGAGGGAAAGATAGAACGCCGAATGGCTGATGCGGTAAATGAGCCACCCTTGCGCCACGATCTGCATCCAGGTGCCAATGCTGGAGGCGCAAGCGCCAATCCACATCAGGCGAAAATCGCGGTAGCGAAATGCTTTAAAGATCCGGCTGATCAATCGAGCGCCTTTCCCAGGGCAAGCGTACCGATCGACGGCCGCAGAATTCTACTTTACTGGATGATCTTTCATTGATGACCGCAAGCCAGGGTAAGATTCGCAATTTTGGCTCGGCACCCGACGTTAATCACAGCGTTTTCAGATATTTAGGAAAACTGAAGGGAACCTCATCAGACCTCAGGGCAACCCAGCATTCATGGCTTGCAACTAATCAATTAGTTAGATATGATCGTGCCGTTGGCGATCCTACGGCCAACAAAAGGATTTCCCGGAGCCACGCCGCGCATGCCACCGAGTAAGTCTACGACGCTGACCGAAGCCGAGCTTCGACTCATGGATGTCTTCTGGCAGAAGGATTCGGCGACCGTGCAGCAGGTGCTGGATTCGCTTCCGGAGAAGCCTGCGCTGGCTTACAACTCGGTACTGACCACGGTCCGAATTCTGGAAGCAAAAGGATATCTCAGGCACGAGAAAGATGGCCGTGCACATATTTATTCGCCCATCGTTGGGCGCAAGGAAGCTTCTCGGCTGGAAGTGCAGCGGCTGGTGCATCGGTTTTTTGGAAACTCTCACGAGCAACTGGTGCTGAACGTGATCGAGGACGAAAGCATCGATGCCGTCGAGTTGGGCCGTCTGCGGCAACTTCTGGACGGCGGGGGGGGCGGGGCATGACGGGGCTGCTCTTGGAGACTTTGCCGCAGATTGTGGTCGGGCGCATGTTGAATGGCGCCGTTGAAGGTCTTGTTTTGGCGGCGCTGGCGTGGATTCTCCTGCAAGTGGTAGGGCGCAGGAGTTCTAGTACTCGGTTCGCGGTTTGGTTCGTGGCTTTGCTTGCCGTCGGCTTTCTTCCATGGGTGGATTCGTTTCACTGGGGTCCTACTGCTGCATCCACGGAATCCTCCGGGGCGGCGATCCTGATTCCCAGTTCTTGGGCGTTGGGACTGTTCTATTTGTGGGCTGTAATTTCCTTCGCTCTGCTCACGCGCGTTGGGTTGGGCATGTGGCAGATTCGCCGCCTGCGTCTGGATTCCCGGGCGATGGATTCGGCCAGCTTGAATCCGGTGCTCCGGTCTGCCCTCCAATGCGGATGCACTCGACCGGTTGCACTCTATATCTCGCAATCTGTTGGGGTGCCATTGGCAACGGGATTTATGCGGCCGATGATCGTATTGCCTGAATGGGCCGTCAAAGAGTTGTCCGTGGAAGAATTGAACGTCGTGCTGCTGCACGAGGTCGCACATCTGCGGCGGTGGGACGACTGGACGAATCTGGCGCAAAAAGTCGTGCGGGCGGTATTGTTCTTTCATCCGGTGGTGTGGTGGTTGGAGAGCCATCTCGCTTTGGAGCGCGAGATAGCCTGTGACGATCTCGTCGTTGCCGCGACCTCGAGTCCCCGCGCTTACGCGCAGTGCCTGGTGGCGTTGGCGGAAAAAAGCCTGGGACGGCGCAACTTCGCTCTGGCACAGGCTGCGGTGAATCGCGTCCGCCACACTTCCTTGCGGATCCGGCAAATCCTCGACGGAAACCGTTCCGGTCCCGCCGGAGTGTGGAAGCCTGCGGTGGGATTTGCTGCGACAGCCGCGATCGCTTGTTTGTTTTTTGTAAATCAAACGCCGAAGTTAGTGGGATTTGCGCCGCCCGTCGTGGGGAATCGGGAGACACCAGTCGTTGCGACGACCTTTCCTTCGAGTCGAGGATCCGCCATCCCTCTGGCGGCGATCGATCGGTCAACGATTCAACGGAAGGCAGTTTCGCATCCGGGGGTTCGTTCCGCATATTCAACGACTCCTGTAAGAGCGAGAGTCAGCAGGCCAGTCTCCGCGCCGCCTCTACCGCAACTGACTGCGCGTGATGGGTCCCTCGCGGTCGGTAGCCCCGAGCGGTTTGTCCAGGCCGCTACCCTCTTCTCCAGCGCCACGCCTGACGCAGATAGTGCGGTCTATCGCGGAGTGGCTTTTACCGCCGAGGCGACTGTATTTGTTGTTATGCAGGATCAACATTTCACCGCTTCAGGTGACAAAGTGGTTCGTTTCAACGTCTATCGCTTAACAGTGTTTTATCCCGAGTTTTATCCGAGCAATTCGCAGAAGACCCTCAGCAAATCCATCTAGGAAGTTCGATGCAAAACGGTAGAAGTATTTTGCACTTAACAACTAAATAATTAGTTTCAACAAGGAGAACACAGTTATGCCCAACCTGATGGAAAAGATACGAATCAAACAAGGGATGAACCGCCTGCTTGCGTCATTTATGGCGTTGGCACTCGTGGGATCCATCGCTCTTTATGAGGGCGTGCGTCCGACCGTGGCTCGCGCTGCGGTTGCCACCTCAAACACCGCGCCTTTGGACGACAACAGCGTGGGTGCTCTCTTGAACCTCGATCGCGCCATGGAGACGCTGGCGGCGCGTGTAACGCCGGCCATCGTGCACGTCGCCGTCACCTCTCGCGCAAAAGCGGGCGAAGCCTCCGGAGAAGTGCCTGAAGACATGCAGAAATTCTTCGGGCAATTTTTTGGTCCGGGAATGGGTCAAGGCGGCCCAGGCATGGGCCCGGGACGCAACCGCGGCTTCCGGATGCAGCCTCAACAGCAGATCGAGCATGGCGTGGGAAGCGGCGTGATCATCTCGCCTGACGGTTATATCGTTACCAACAACCACGTAATCGATGGCGCGACCGAAATCCGCGTCACGATGAACGACCGCAGAATTTTGCCGGCGAAATTGATTGGAACGGATCCGCTCACCGATCTGGCAGTTATCAAGGTCAGCGCAACCGAACTGCCGAATGTGGCTTGGGGCGACTCTATGAAACTTCGCGCCGGTCAGACGGTCCTTGCTTTCGGCAACCCGTTTGGACTTCGGTTCACTGTAACTCGCGGAATTGTCAGCGCATTGAACCGCCCCAATCCAGACTTGAACGACCGCCACAAGCCTGGTGAGTTTATTCAAACGGATGCAGCCATTAATCCTGGGAACTCCGGTGGTCCGCTTGTGGATGCCCGGGGAGAAGTGATTGGCATCAACACTTTTTTGATCTCCCCCTCGGGATCGTTTTCCGGGGCGGGGTTCGCCATTCCGACTCAGATCGTGAAACCGACGGTCGACGCTTTGATTCGTGACGGTAAGGTCGAGCACGGCTACATGGGGGTGGGTATCACGGACGTGACGCCTGAAAACGCAAAGTTCTTTGAGGTCACCGACAATATCGGGGCTTTAGTGACGCAAGTCGAGCCCGATTCTCCGGGTGCGAAGGCTGGACTGCGGGTTGGAGACGTGGTCAAGCAACTCAACGGCAAGTCGGTGAGCGACGCCGGTGAACTGCAAGTCGAGGTAGGCCAACGCAAACCTGGGACGACCATTCACCTGCAAATCTTGCGCGATGGCAAAGACGTGGATGTGCCGGTGACTTTGGCCGACATTAACCGGCGCAAGGAGGAGGTCAGCGAAAACAATAGTGAGCACGGGAAGGCGCGGTGGGGTCTCGGATTGGCCGATCTGACGCTAGACTCCCGCGAGCAGCTTCAAGCCTCGGGCGATGTGAAGGGAGCCTTGATCGAGCAGGTGCAGCCGGGTAGCTCTGCTGAGGATGCCGGACTACAGCCGGGCGATGTGATTCTGGAAGTGAATCGGCACAAAGTGCAAAACGCCGCGGATGTAAAGCAGGACCTGGGAAAAATTCCTGCCGGAGAAAATGCACTGTTGCTGATTTGGTCGAATGGCGGCAACAGTTTCCGAGTTCTGCATCCAACGCAGGGCTAACCGTCAATACCTAACCGGACCCCGTCCCTGCCGCAGTAACGCAGAGGGCGGGGTCTTTCCGTTTCCATGAGAATCTCTAATTCGGGTTTTGAAGAATCTCCCGTAGATCTTTTTCTGTCGGTTCCAGCCCCGATGGCCAGGGTGTACACAAACGTAGTGGCGAGCGCGTTAAACATCGCTGCCATAAACGGGAAGGACAGCGCCATTCACGTCCTTGCCACTGTCTCCAGCCAGCCACAGAATGAGACCGGCAACGTTCGCAGGTTGCACCCATTTGTCAAAATCGGCGTCGGGCATCGCCTTCCTATTTGCCGGAGTATTCATGGTGCCCGGCAAGATCACGTTTGCCGTCAGTTCCGCGTCCTTGTTTTCCAATGCAACGGTTCGGATGAGAGATACCATCGCGGCTTTAGATGCGCTATAAGAGCCCACGCCCGGTCCGGGGTCCACAGCCGCGCGGCTGCCGATGGCGATGATGCGTCCGCCGCGGGTTTTCCGCATGACAGGAATCGCGGAGCGCAACAGATAGAACGTGCAATTCAGGTTCAAATCCATCATGCGCTGGAAAGTGACGTCATCGGTTTGAGCGATCGAGACCCCTCCGGCGAAACCACCTACCGTGTGGGCCAAAACATCCAGACGCCCGAACTTGGACACGACAAAATCCACGATCGCCTGCGCTCCAGCAGGCGAGGAGAGTTCTCCGGGAAGGGCCGTGAAAGCGCCGCTACTGAACTCCGCGGCCTCAATTTTGCGCGATGTGCCCACCACGGTCGCGCCAGCATCCAGTAGGGCCTGGGTTACGTCTCGTCCCAACCCTCCGTTGGCCCCCGTTACCAGAACAACCCTTCCCTTCATCACCCGAACTCCTAATCTACTGGAATGGAAATCAGATTCCGATGCCGCATGAAAGTTACGGATTGGCGAAGGCTAGAACTGACGCGAGGAATAGTCAAGCGGAGACGGGAGAAGAATCGGACCGGCACGAGGGAGCAAGCGACGTTTACTTTCCGCCAGCGGCTCGAATTGCCATCTCCCGGGCGGCCCGTAGTTGAGCGACGGGGTCACCCGTGGGAAGGAATTCCATTGCGACTGTGCCCCGATATTTGAGTTCTCCCAGCTTGCGGAAAATGCTGCCGTAGTTGATCTCGCCCGTGCCAGGTTCATGCCGTCCGGGAACGTCGGCGATATGCACCAACGCCACATGAGCGATGTTCTTTTCGAGTTTGTCAATCAAGTTGCCTTCGGCAATTTGCTCGTGGAAAAAATCGTAGAGAAACTCGACCTGCGGATGATTGACGGCCTTTACGATTTCGAAAGCCTCGTTCGCGGAGGTCAGGAAGTACTTCGGGTTCTCGATCGGATCAATGGTTTCCAGCAAGAGCCTTACCGGCTCCCCGGCGATCTTCCTTCCCTCAACGAGCTTGGCTGCGGCCTTCAGGCCGTCGATGCAGCTCTGGTGCTGCGCCTCACGCGCCATTCCCGGCACGACATTCCCAGAGAGAAGAATGATGCTTGGGCAGTCGAGCTTCTCCATCGAGATCAGCGCCTCGCGCAGATCCGCCAGCAACCCATCACGATCCGCCGGGTTCGTCAGGCTGTGCTTGATTCCGGCGGTCGCATCGAAAGAGATGCCGAGTTCTTTGCGTTTTGCGTTGGCCCGCGTGTAGTCTTCTTCGGACCATTTCTGGTACTCGCCGACGAGTTCCACATTCTTATAGCCCGCCTCGGCAACTTTCTCGAGCCGCCGTTCGAAAGGCAAATCCCGGAACACAGTCCAGAGCATGACGGAAAGCTTGAACGGCGCATCCTGCGCGGCCTCGGGAACTACAGAACTTCCTTCTGCGAAAGGTGGCTCATAAGTGGACGCGGTTGCCGCCACTGCGGCGACTGCGCAATTGCGGGTGAAGGTTCTTCGATTCATAAGATTGGCCTAGTCGACCTGCCGACAGATTCTAGTCCATCGGAGGCCGTAGTCGCGGCGACAAATTCGGAGCCTCAACAGGCAAAGAAAAGTTATCGATTTAACTAATAGTTAAATCGATAACGCAATTCCACGGAGAGCTCCCGCGGATTGTTCCAGTGAAAGCCGCCGAAGGTCTGGCTGTTGTCAAGTTCCACTCTCCGGTTCGCCACATTCAGGGCATTCACGGAGAGCGAGACATTCTCACCAAAGTCCTTGCCCAATGAGAGATCGAACGTCGTGTGTCCCGGCAAATGCCTTTCGGGGAAAGGGGCGCCTACAAACGCATTGCTGAACCCGGAACCGTAGTACACGTTGGTGGAAGCGAAAGCCCGCCAGGGAAGGATTAAGTCCCCGCCAACGTTGAGCGTGATGGTTTGGTCGTGGTCGAGAGCGCAGAGGCCTGGATTCGGAGCACAGAGGTTGGTGGTGCCGTCCGTAAACCCGCCATTGATCGCACCACCGCCGAGAGCGACCTGGTTGGAGTAAGCGAGGTGCATCTGACCCCGGTGAGCGATGCGCGGCGAGCGTAATGTCAGTTCCCAGCCTTCAACTCGCGCCCGCTCGATCGTGAGGGGCAGGCAAAGGCCTGATCCAATACAGCCGTGGTCGAAGAAGTTGTGGGCGCCGGTTTCGAAGTTATCCGCGTCAAGGACCCAGCCGCGGTAGGGAATGGTCACGCCGAACTGGTGTTCTTCGTCGCGCTCAGCCTTGAGCGGCAGGAAGGAGCAGTTGTTTGTACTGCAGAAGTTCTCCAGTGGCCCGCCCACCGTCAGCAAGGGCGCCGCTTGAAAGTAGTGTCCGTAAAAAGCGCGGAAAGTCCAATTCAAGTGAGGAATGTGGAGGGCCGCGCCCACTCGCGGGCTGATTGCATTTTCAGATGTGGAGCCGCTGAAATGTGTCGGTCGCATTCCGGCGGTCAGAGTAATCCACGGAAACGCTTTGAACTTGTCATCGAGGAAGAACGATGTCAGGCTCCCGGAAACTGTGTCGTTCTCTGCGAGAGGAGGAAGGCTCGAGGAGTCGTTGTGAATTAGGCCAAAGAACTGGCCATCGTTTTGATGGAAGCCATAGAAACCCGCCTGTAAATCATTCTTCGCCGTATTCGCGCTGAAGCTCACTTGTCCTCCCGCATATGTCGAGGTGTGATGGTCGGTGGTGGCGAGATTCTTGTCAGCAGGCGAACTGTCATAGTTGGCCATGTTGCGATGGTAAAACGGCGACACCGTAATCAAGATTTTGGAATTGAACGTATGCACCCAGGAGAAATTCCCCAAGGCATCCGCTTCATGGTTTCCGTCCCGGAGGCCGATGCTCTTGGCTTGCGCCATAAAATTGTTGGCGGTGATATCTGCGTTCTCGATATCGTTCGGAAACGGGTCGTAAGGAATCTGATAATAGTCCCTTCGCGCTGACGTGACGAGGCGCAACTGATTGGATGGATCGACATTGAAAATCAGTGACGCGAAGCCTCCATAGCCGTTCACCGCGTCATGCGCCACTCTGGAAACCGGCGTTTGTAGGCCCAGGTCGCTGCGGTTGGCGTTCACGCTGCCGTAGTAAGCGAAGCGCTCCGTATGGCTGCCAAAGCTTAACTGATCGTTAGTTTGGTTGAAGTTCCCGGCACTGACCACCAGTTCTGCCTGGTTATTGCGTTCGAACCCGGAGCGCGGCACGATGTTGAAGACACCGTAGGTGCGGTCGCCAAACTCAGCGCCATAGCTCCCGCGGTTGACCTCAAGGTAGTCGATATCTTTGGGGTCAAACTGGGGACCGACATTCGAGGCAATGTTCGTATTGGGTACGGGTACGCCGTCCACCAGCCAGCTGGTTTGATGACCGCCGCGAATATGCAACTGGTCATGGGTGACGTACGCTCCGGGAACATAATCCGTGATCATAGCCATGCTGTTGCTGCGCGATGCCCCTGGAGTTCGCTGGATGTCCAGACGGTTGACCATTGTGGTGGGCGTTGTCGAATCGGTGGGGACGCTTTCGAGATCCTCGGTCACACTCACCGTTTCTTTCGAGCTCTCTACGCGCAATTGAAAGTGAACGACCGGTTCCGAGCCGGAGGTCACAATGACGGTCTGCTCCGTTTGGATGAATCCGGGGCTGGCAACGCTCACGGAGTAATCACCAAGAGGTACAACATTCAATTCAAACTGGCCCTCCGCGTCCGTATTCGCAATCTTGGTCCAATCGGAGTTCTTCGCGCGCAACATCACCATAGCGCCCTGCACAGGACGGTGTTGCGGATCGTGGACGATCCCGCGTACTCCACCAAAAATTGCGCCCAATGCGCTGGACGACAACAGAACCATCGCAGCCGCGGCAGCAAGGGCCTTCAAGGGATGGCGGTTCATGATTCCTCATCTCACGTAATCGGCCGCACGAAAAAGTGCGCACAGCCGCACGGGTGCCAAGAATGGGTTCCTCGAAACAACGTCAGGAGCTAGGAACTAGCGTGAGGAAGGAGGGCCGCGGTCTAAGTTGTTCAGGACCGGTCTGGAGTTCAAGCCGGTGGAAGGCGAATCTGACCCGAGAGCGGTTTTTGGGAGATGGGGCGCAGAGAATTCAGAGCTTTCGGCTCGTCCCGAAGGCGCTGGAGTCGCGCTCGGTAAACGGTGCGGACAGTCTGGCGCCGTTGCCCGAGGCCCGGACCCATCGTTGGCGGGTGTCTGCGACATGCCAGCCATATCGAGCATTTCGGACTGGCAGTGGTGCTTCCCATCCCGGCGGCAACACGTGGGCGTGTCGGCATAGGCGGCTGCAAAAGCCACCGGAGCAATCGACGACCAGCCGAGCACCCAAAGCACGAAGATGGCGAGGAAGCGCCGCATACCTTACGAAACGTAGCATATTCATCAGAGCGTGGCAAACGGGAAGCGCAAGCACCCGAGGCTTTCGCGCGCGCCTCCGGCGAACGTCTCTCGATCGTCGCACGAAGCCGTAAGCTGCTGTTTTACGGGGAGTTAGCAACGAGGCGCAGGCAGTTCTTAAAGAGTAGTGCTCCAGTTCCCGGAGCGGCCATTGACGTGGTCCGCGTGGCGTGTATGGCCATTATACGACTGCACTTACTCAGCCTTAAGTGACCCCGGTTCGACTCACGCCAACCCAGAATGCCGACGATAGATGAAGTTGCAGAGGTCGTCCCGCACCTGTCTGGCGCGGTGCCGGATAGGACTGCCACTGCGGTGTTCTTACAATGGAGGTCCTGTGAGCAAGGAGCGCGCCAATGAGCGACAACGAGATTGTCCGAGACTTTCTGGTTGAAAGCTCCGAGAATCTGAATCGTTTGGACCGCGACTTCGTCGGTCTCGAGAGGGATCCGAACGATAAGGCTGCGTTGGCGGGCGTGTTTCGTACCATCCATACGATCAAAGGTACTTGCGGATTTCTCGGTTTCGCGAAGCTGGAAAAGGTTGCTCACGTGGGCGAGAACCTGCTGACCCGTCTGCGGGACGGCCAGCTCAAGATGAATCCTGAGATGACCACCGCGCTACTGGGGATGGTGGATGCGATCCGTCAGATGTTGAAGGAGATTGAGACCACGGGAGCCGACGGGGACGTGGATTATCCAGAACTGCGCGAGACTTTAACGCGGCTGCAGACGGGCAACGACGCAGGAGTGGTTCCCGTCTCCGCCGGTGCACAGCCTTTGGCCGCGCCCGTCACGATCCAGCCAGCAGCTGTGCAGCCCATGCAGTTCCAAGCTGAGCAATTGTTGGGGGAGACCGCGCGCGCCTACGCCCCCGGCCGCAAGAAGAACGAAACCGGGACGGCAAAAGCCGCGCGCGGCAAGATTGGGGGCGTTCTGGTCGAGCGCGGGCAGGTGTCCGCCGAAGCCATTGCGCTGGCGCTGCAGGAACAGGAACATGGTGACCAGCGGCGGGTGGGAGAAATTCTCGTCGCCATGGGTCTGGCGCGCGACGCCGTTCCGGAAACCATTCGCGTGGGCGTCACCCTGCTGGACAAGGTCATGACCCTGGTCGGCGAACTGGTGTTGGCGCGCAACCAGTTGCTGCAAGTGGCGAGCACATCGGAAGACACGGGTCTGCTGGCGGTTTCGCAGCGCATGAACCTGATCGCCACGGAACTCCAGGAAGAGGTGATGAAAACCCGCCCGAAAGGCTTGCGAATGTATCCGCTCGCGTCGTAGGCCAGAGCCTGCACGACCTCGGACTCGCCGCCCTCCGTAGTGATCATGATGATGGGAGCCCCTTTTGCAATCCCGCTGGCGCAGGGTCGCTGGAGCAGCTCCAGACCGTTCATTACCGGCATGTTGATATCGCAAAGAACCAGATCAACGGTATTGTCCTTAAGCAAAGCTAGAGCTTCGAGCCCGTCGGAAGCCCCCAGGACCTGCTGGATCTGAATACCGGCCTTTCGCAGGGCATGCTCAATCATCTTCCGCATCACGGAAGAGTCGTCCACGATTGGCACGCGTAGTTCGTCCACTAAGGAGGCTCCTAAGCCTTTCGTGTCAGAAAGGGCACAATTTGTTCGCGCACCTGCCGCGGTGTGAAAGGTTTGCGAATATAGCCGCTGGCCCCCGAGGATAGGGCGGCCACCACATCGGCCTCGCCGCTTTCAGAAGTGATCATGATTACCGGCACGTGCCTGCCGCCACTCTCCACCGGACGTCGCTTTAGAAATTCCAGTCCGTTCATTTCGAGCATATTGATGTCGCAGAGTATGAGATCCAGGGCATTGTCTTGGAGGACGGCGAGAGCCTCCTTGCCATTGCTGGCTTCAAACACTTGGGTGATCTCGACGTCGGCCATGCGCAGCGCGCGTTCCACCATCTTCCGCATGGCCGAGGAGTCGTCGACAATTAAGAGGCGAATGCTGCTCATGAGACGGACACAGTTCCAAGGTGCAGGAATATTTTCGTTACCCTTGGGGCTTCTTCTTCCATCGGCCTGAAGACGGCGGTGCTTTAGGGCCCGCAGACTGTGCGCCCCCAATTCGCGCGGAGCCCTCCGATGGGCCCGGATCCTCGCCCCCGCGTACAAGCATTGAGGCAGTTGGCGCATTTCCCCGTCAGCGTTATATCCTCGGCACGTGCAACCCGTGTCTTCCGCGCAGCGTTCGCCAACCGCAGGCTTGCTTTTCGGTCTGGTGCTGACTCTTGCAGCCGTGGTCGCATATTCTGCCTACATCACGGGTCAGATTCGAGGGTTGCGGCAGTTGCAGAGCGATTTGGCGGATCGAAACCGCAAGGATTCCCTCCAGCTCCTGCGTATTCAGAATGACCTGAATTCTCTCGCGCTGGCGATGCGTGACATGCTCGATGCCGACGAGCCGTATCCCTTGTCGGCTTGGTCAGCACAATTTGAGCGAATTCACGGCGATCTGGATGACGCTCTGAGACGCGAAGAGGCGGTCGCAGTGGTCGAGAGTTCCGCTGAGCAACGAGCGTTCCTGCGCAGCTCGTTGTCGCAGTTTTGGGACGCCACGGAGCGCACCTTCGCCTCAGCGCGCAGCGGCAATGAGAAAGATGCGAGAGAAGAAATCCGCCTCTCCCTGCAGGCGCGCTTGGCGGGACTGAACACAGCCGTCGCTCGGTTGCTGGTGCAAAATAACGAGACGGAAGAACAGGCGGCGGCAAGGGTGGGGGCGATCTATGACCGCGTGCAGAGTCGTGCTTACGTGTTTTTGACGGCCACTTTGTTGGCGATTACTCTGACCAGCTTGTATGTCATCGGCGCCAACCGCCGCATCTTCGGGCAGTTAGCGGAATTCTCCAGGCAACGCCGTGAGCTGGCGCAGACGTTGATTTCGACACAAGAGTCCACACTGCTGCACATTTCCCGCGAATTGCACGACGAGTTCGGCCAAGTACTGACGGCCATGGGATCCATGCTGAAGCGGGCCGGGAAACACGCGCCGGAAGGATCGACCTTGCGTGCGGATCTGAGGGAGGTGACCGAGATCGCTCAGTCTTCCCTCAATAACGTGCGAGGATTGTCGCAAGCGCTGCATCCGGTCATGTTGGAAGAAGCTGGTCTCGAAAAAACAATTGAGTGGTACCTGCCTGTCCTGCAGCGGCAGGCCGGGATTGTCATCTCCTACGAAAAAGCCGGCGCACCCTGGAGTGTGGAAAGCGGCGCCAGCGTTCACATTTACCGTATTCTGCAAGAGGCGTTGAACAATGTTGTCAGGCACTCCGGAGCGCGCGAGGCTTGGGTCCGGCTAAATTTTCTCGCCGGGACGTTACAGTTGGAAGTAGAGGACCATGGCGGGGGATTTGCTCCTCAGCCCAGCCAACATGGGATTGGCTTGGTGGCGATGCGCGAGCGCGCTGGCTTGCTGGGAGGCACGCTGGTTATTGAAAATGTGCAAGGGGGCGGAACACTTGTGCGATTGAGTGTTCCACAAGCCAAAAAGGAGCCGAATGCCCGAAAAAACGATGACGAAAATCACGGTCCTTCTGGTCGATGACCATAGCCTGGTGCGTCGCGGTTTCCGGCGCATTCTGGAAGACGAGGCCGATTTGGCGGTTGTCGGCGAAGCCAGCGATGGCGCCGAAGCGGTCCGTGTGGCGAAGGAACTTGAGCCTCAGGTGATCGTGATGGATTGCGCTTTGCCGAGCATGAACGGTCTGGATGCAACCCGGAAGATCCTGGCGGCGAATCCCGCCACGGCCGTGCTCATGCTCAGCATGCATTCGGAAGAAACCTGGGTGCATCAGGCACTGGATGCCGGCGCCCGCGGCTATCTGTTGAAGAGCATCATTGACATGGAGCTGGTCACAGCAATCCGGCGCGTCGCGCGTGGGGAAATCGTGCTGGATCCGCAGGTGGCAAAGACGGCGACGTTGAAAGGTGAGAGTTCGTCCGCCCTAACAGCGCGGGAGTTAGAGGTTCTTCAGCTCATCGTGGATGGTCAATCCAACAAGGAAATCGCGGCCAAGCTGGGATTGAGCGCCAATACCATCGCTGTTCATCGCGCGAACATCATGGACGCGCTGGGGATTCACAAAACTGCCGAACTAGTAGTCTACGCGATCCGAAATGGCCTGGTAAACATCCCATGAATCGGCGCCATTTCTTGGGAGGAGCGGCTGGATTGGCATCCGCAACTCTCCTCGGCAGAAATGCCTTTGCGGAAAAGCCGTCTGGTCCGGGATTTCGGTTCACCGACGTTACCGATGCCGCCGGCATTCACTTCCGTCACAACAGCGGCGCTTTCGGCGGCAAATTATTACCGGAAACGCTGGGTTCAGGCTGTGCCTTCCTCGACTATGACGCAGATGGATGGCAGGACATCCTGCTTGTGAACGGAATGGATTGGCCGGGACACAAGAAGCAGCGCTCGACTCTTCAGCTCTATCGCAACAACCGCGACGGAACTTTTGCCGATGTCACGCGGCATGCCGGTCTTGATGTGGAAATGTACGGCATGGGCGTGGCCGTGGGTGATTTCAACAACGATGGTTTTCCCGACATTCTTATTACTTGCGTGGGGCAGAACCGGCTTTTCAGGAACACTGGCAAAGGGACGTTTGCCGATGTTACTCAGGCCAGTGGTCTGGGCGGGCGCCTTGGTTTCAGCACGTCGGCTTTGTGGCTTGATTATGATCGCGACGGGCACCTGGATTTGTTTGTTTGCAACTACACGAAGTGGTCGCCGGAACACGACGTATTTTGCAGTTTGGACGGGAAGCATAAGTCCTACTGCACACCGGAGGCTTACCAGGGCAAGACATGCTGGCTCTTCCACAATCGCGGAAATGGAACTTTCGAAGAAGTAACGGCCAACAGCGGCATTTTTGACAGCAGTTCGAAGTCCCTGGGCGTCGCGTTGCTTGACTACGACCAGGATGGCTGGCCGGATTTACTGGTGGCCAATGATACTCAACCCAACAAGCTCTATCGAAATCAACGCAACGGCACATTCAAGGATGTTGCGGTTGAGGCGGGGTTGGCCTTCAGCAATGAGGGCAAAGCGCGCGCTGGCATGGGCGTTGATATCGGCGATTTCGAGAACTCGGGCGCAGTCGGAATCGCGATGACGAATTTCGACAACGAAATGATCGGCCTCTATCGCTCTTCGGGTAAAGGTTCATACGAGGACATTGCGATGCCATCCGGCGTTGGGCTCCCTTCAAAAACCACGCTGGGATTCGGCTGCGCCTTTCTGGACGCCGATCTCGACGGCTTTCTCGACTTAGCTGTGGTCAATGGGCATATCGACGACACGGTGCGAAACATCCGAGGCAATGTTGGTTATGCGCAACCGCCCCAGTTTTTTCTGAACAACGGCAAGCGCATGTTTCGCGATGTTGCCAATGAACTCGGCGATGGCTTCCGTTCGCCGAAAGTCGGTCGTGGATTAGCCTATGGCGACTTTGACCGGGACGGCGATCTCGACCTGCTCATCACCACCAACAACGGCCCCGCCTACCTCTGCCGGAATGATCAGCTCGCGGGTAACCGGAGCATTCGCTTTCATCTGACGGGCACGTTGTCCAATCGCGACGGCATTGGAGCTTCGGTAAGGATCGAGCACGGCGGCCAGACACAATCGCGGATGGTGAAGAGCGGATCAAGCTACCTCTCGCAGTCGGAGTTGCCGGTGACGTTTGGTGTGGGCAAGCTGGATAGGATCGCGCGTGCGATCATTCAATGGCCCAACGGACGAACCGAGGAGTTTAAGGATCTGGCGACTGCGCGGGCCTACGACTGTGTTGAGGGAAAAGGAGTTACGGCGAGGAGCGGATACTGAACCGGTGCGACGCCTCGCAAACCTAGACGCTAGCAGTCTCTCCCGCTTGTAGCGGGAGACTTTTCTTCCGCATTTCTCGCAATGTCAAGACCGGACGCTCCACCAGATAGTAGGAGAGGCAAGCTAGGCCCACGCCAACAAGGAGCTTATATGCTGGTTGCCCCGGCGGCGCGTAGAAAAACGGTTCCTGCCACAAATAGAGGCTGTAACTGACTCTTCCGAGCCACACGACGGGAGCTATGTTCAGAAAGCGGTACGGAGTTTGAACCACATGCAACAACAGTCCTGCCATGGAGCAGTTCATGATCGGCCACAGCACAAAAAGCTGAAGTAGCGTTCTCGGTGGAGTGTTGGCCGGATAGAACGGAATCAGAACGACGGCAGCCAGCATCGTCAACGCAAACCAAGGATTAATCTTGGGGATGCTTGGGCTGAAGATGGCAAGCAGGCAGCCTATAGCCAGATTGTCGGCGACAGCGGGGAACATTCCATAGCCGCCGCCAGGAACCTTGAAGTGGTAGCAAATGGCGCTAAAAATGGGCGCGATCGCAATAACGGCCAACAGAATCGCAACCTTATGCTGATAAAACTTTCTAAGCGCGCTGGGCCACAGGAAATAAAACTGTTCCTCAACACCGAGTGACCAGAGGTGTGCGACCATCCAAGGCCGGACCGTGTCAAAATTCACTAAATACAGCAGCATTGCGCCGACGTCGAACCATCGTAGCTCGTGCCAATAAACTACCAAGGCAAAGAGCATGAAGACACCCGCCGCCGGTAAGATGCGGTACGCACGGCGGATATAGAACTCCCGCAGGTTGATCGTGGAAGTTCGAAATTGTTCGTTGAGCAGGATCGATGTAATCAGATAGCCGGAGATGACGAAAAACATCCTTACTCCGCTGCCCGCATACGCTTTCATGAAATCAGGCGTGCGCCCAGCCCGGACGAGATGAGCGAGGAGCACCAGGGACACGGAGATGGCGCGAAGACCATCCAGGGAGGGAATACGCTTCATGAGTTGGTGCAGTTTACCATTTTGCGGTGTAGCCGGCAGCTCCTAGTGCTTTTACACTATTGTGCCAGTCCGGGTGCGAGACTAAATTTTCGACAGCCTTAAAGTGGCCTTTAGCGTGTGTGTAACGCTGCCCGGAACACTTCTTTAGTTTGAGCTTTTTCTTAGGTGTTCAATCTTAATAATCACGGAGATCCCCATGATTCACAGTCACAGACTCGGAGTCTTGTTCGCCCTGTTCGGGTTGTTGACGTTTGCCCTCGGCGATGAAGCCGCGAAAAAGCCAATGGCAGAGAAGTCCGTGACGATCAAAGGCTATGTTCTCGATTCCGCGTGCGCCTTCACGAAAGGCTTAAAGAAGCCAATTAGCGCAGACTGCGCAACAACCTGCGCAAAGGCTGGATCGCCGCTGGTGATATTGACTCCGACGGGCGAGATTTATTGGCCGATTTCCGGCGACACACCCTCCACGGAACAAAATAGCAAGTTGATGGCTTTTGCCGGGCAGAAGGTGACGGCAACGGGAAAGATTTTCAAGCGCGGCGGGTCGCAAGCGATGGTGATTGACCACGTTGAAGCGCAAGTCGCGGCGAAGTAGTTCGCGTCAGTCCCCGGATAATCGTACGGCCGCGGCGGCTGTTCCTCTGGTTGGACGGCCCAGGGCGGCAGTCCCCGCACGATCTTTTTATGAATTTGTCTTCGGAGCGCTCGTTGCTCCCAGGTCGTAAGCTTTCTCTGCTTGTCCTCGCGCTGTTTATCTCGGCGGCGTACCTCTACGCCTTTCCGCAAGCCAATCTCATTTATCCCGCGGTTGTGTTAATGCACGCTTTTGGTGGTGTACTCGCCATGGCGTTGGTTCTGCCGTGGCTGTTGCGAAACTTTCGCCAGCAATCTTGGATGGCTCGACTGGCTTGGTTGGTCCTTCTGGTGGGTGGCATCCCAGGCCTGGTGTTGCTGAAAATTGGAACGCGGCACTCGCACTATCAATGGTTGTACTGGCACATGGCTGTATCGGTGCTGGCGGGCGCATTGCTCCTCAGCGTCTGGGCCTCGCGGCGAGGGTGGCTTGTGTCCGGTGCTCTTCGGCGGATGGCCCGAGTTGCGACCTGCCTGACGCTTCTGGCCGGATTGAGTGCGTTGGCGAACTATTGCAGGCACAAGCAGTGGAGCAGTCGGGCGCGCATTCAGAATCCGCACATGCCGACTGCCACGATGGACGAAGAGGGCGACGGCGCTTTGGGTCCGTTTTTTCCCAGCTCCGCGCAGGTGGCAGGAGGCGGCAAGATTCCCAGCAAGTACTTTATGGAATCGGAAGTGTGCGAGCGCTGCCACAAGGATATATACGACCAGTGGAAAGGCTCGGCACATCATTTTTCATCGTTCAACAATCAGTGGTACCGCAAGAGTATTGAGTACATGCAGGACGTGGCGGGCACCAAGCCCTCGAAGTGGTGCGGCGGGTGCCACGACCCAGCGGTTCTCTACAGCGGCTTGATGGATACGCCGATCAAGCAGATCGTTCATCGTCCAGAAGCGCAGGCTGGCCTCGGATGCATGATGTGCCACTCCATCGTGCAGGTGAAGAGCACCATGGGGCAGGCGGATTTCCTGCTCGAATATCCCAAGCTGCATGAGCTGGCTTCGAGCCCTAATCCGGCCATGCGGTGGTTGCACGATTTTCTGGTGGATCTAAATCCGGAACCACACCGGCGAATCTTCCTGAAGCCGTTCATGCGGGAACAAACAGCGGAATTCTGCTCAGCTTGCCATAAAGTGCATCTGGATAAGCCGGTGAACCATTACCGCTGGATCCGCGGCTTCAACGAATATGACAACTGGCAGGCGAGCGGGGTATCCGGCCAGGGCGCGCGGTCATTTTACTACCCGGCTAAGGCTCAGCAGTGCGCGGACTGCCACATGCCGCTCGAATCTTCCGAAGAGCGCGGCAACGTCAACGGCTACGTGCACTCGCATCGTTTCCCGGCGGCGAATACCGCGGTGCCGACGGCGAATGACGACCCCGAACAGTTGCAGGCTACGGAAGAGTTTCTGAAGAACAAGAACTTGACGGTGGATATTTTCGCCGTATCGCCTGCGCGGGCAACCGACCTCCAGGCTTCGGCGCAGGCGGATCTAAATACGACGTTTGCTGTCGGCGAAGAGGCTGAGGTGAAGACAACGGCGAATGCAACGGGTGAAATCGCTCCCGTGTCGGCGCCGTTGAATCGCGTCTTGCCTCCATTGCGTCGCGGAGATGACCTGCGCGTCGATGTGGTGGTCCGGACGAAGAAAGTCGGACACTTCTTTCCCGGCGGCACCGTGGACGCCTACGATACCTGGCTCGAGCTGAAAGGCACGGACGATAAGGGCCAGACGGTGTTTTGGAGCGGGATGGTGGAGGACAACGGCAAAGGCCCGGTCGAGCCAGGTGCGCACTTTTACCGCTCGCTTCAGATTGACGGACACGGCAATCGGATCAATAAACGCAATGCCTGGGCGACCCGTTCGGTGGTCTATGTCCGGCTGATTCCGCCCGGTGCGGCGGACACCGTCCACTACCGAATGCATGTGCCGGAGACTGCTGGGGCGAAAATTACGCTCCACGCGCGATTGTTGTACCGGAAGTTTGCTTGGTGGAACACACAATTCTCCTTTGCGGGGGAACCCGACCCTGGGCAGCCTGAGCCGGGAGTGGATGCGGACGACCGGACATTCAATTTCCATGGTTCTCTGAAGGGTGTTTCGGCGAAGCGCGAAGAAATAGTGGACGTGCCAATCGAGACGGTCGCGGAGAATGAAGTGACGCTCCCGGTCGCGGCGCGCGGCAGTGCCCCGTTGCAGCCGAAAACAGAGCTCCATGCCGAAGACTGGCAGCGCTGGAACGATTACGGCATCGGTCTCTTTCTGCAAGGCGATTTGAAGGCGGCACAGGCAGCATTCCAGAAGGTGACGGAGGTTGACGCGAAGAATCCGGATGGTTGGGTCAACCTCGGCCGGGTGGCCGTGCAGGAAGGTGACATGGAGCGAGCACGCGGCGTGCTACAGAAGGCTCTTGCGTTGAAACCTGATCTGGCCCGAGCCAATTTCTTTTATGCCAAGGTGTTACGCAACGACGGAAATTATGAGGACGCTGCGAACCGCTTGCGGTCGGTCGTGGGTCAGTATCCGCGCGACCGGGTGGCGTTGAATGACCTGGGACGGACTCTATTTCTGCAACGTAAATATCAAGATGCTGTGCAGCAATTGCAGGCGGTATTGGCGATCGACCCCGAAGACTTACAAGCCCACTACAATCTGATGCTTTGTTATAACGGCTTGGGCGACCCGAAGCGGGCGCACGAGCATGAGGTTCGGTACATGCGTTTCAAGGCGGACGAGTCGGCGCAGGCGATAACAGGGAACTACCGTCTGTTGCATCCCGAGGACAACAACGAGCGGCAGGCGGTTCATGAACACATTTCTGTAAAGTTACCCGTGCGATCTGCGGCGAGTGCGCCACGGAAATATACAAAGCTGCCGGACCACGGACGAATATCTGCCAAGGCCAAATACACCAGACTTCAATATGCGAGACCCGGAGTTGGGAACTAAATGCGTAAGCTGATTGCCGCTCTTGTACTGCTTGCAGGATGTGTTCCTGCCTTCTCTCAAATTCAGTTTCGCGACATCACAGCACAAGCGGGCCTGCATTTCAAACACAACAACGCGGCGTTCGGAAAAAAGTATCTGCCGGAAACGATGGGTCCCGGATGCGCTTTCATTGATTACGACGGCGACGGTTTTCCTGACATCCTGCTCGTGAATGGAGAAGACTGGCCTGGTCACAAGCGGATGGCATCGACGCTAAAGCTCTATCACAACAACCAAAACGGCACATTCACCGACGTCACGGCCCAGGCCGGACTGGCCATCTCGATGTTCGGGTTGGGTGTCGCCATCGGCGACTATGACAATGACGGGCGCGACGATATCTTTATTTCCGCGCTAGGACAGAGCCATCTCTTCCACAACAACGGCAATGGAACATTTACCGATGTCACGAAGGCGGCAGGGTTGTGGGGACCGAACGAGTTTTCCACCAGCGCCGCGTGGGTAGATTACGACCGGGACGGGAAGCTCGATCTCGTCGTAGCTAACTATGTCCAGTGGTCGATTGAAGGAGACTTGCGCTGCACATTGGACGGTACCCACAAATCCTATTGCACGCCCGAGTCCTATAAAGGCACGTCGGCGCGGCTCTGGCACAATCTGGGGAACGGCAAATTTGAGGATGCCACGCAGAAAGCGGGTTTGTATGATGCGACTTCGAAAAGCCTTGGCGTGGTGATTCTCGACTATAACGGCGACGGTTTGCCCGATATTTTTCTTGCCAACGACACACAGCCGAACAAGCTGTACCTGAATCGCGGCAAGGGGATATTCGAAGAAAAGGCAGTCGCTTCAGGCGTGGCCTTCAGCGAGGATGGCATCGCGCGCGCCGGTATGGGCGTTGACGCCGCCGATTATGATCGCAGCGGGCATCCCAGTCTGATCATCAGCAACTTCGCCAATCAGATGCTCTCGCTTTACCACAACGAAGGTAATGGCTTATTTGTGGATGAAGCGCCGCGTTCCGAAGTGGGGAGAAATACGCTCGTCACCCTCGGCTTTGGTTGTTTCTTCTTCGACTACGATGACGACGGCTGGCCGGATATTCTTATCACCGATGGCCACATCGAAAACGAAGTCGAACGTGTGCAGAAGCGCGTAAAGTATGCTGAGCCGCCGCACGTATTCCGCAATCTGGGCGGAGGGAAGTTTCAGGAAACCACCGATTCTCTAGGTTCCGCTTTTGCGAGCCCTCGAGTAGGCCGCGGTGCAGCCTATGCCGATATCGACAACGATGGCGCACTCGATCTGCTACTGACGACCAACGGCGGCCCAGCGTATCTGTTCCACAACACCGGTGTCACCAATCACAGCCTGCGCGTGAAGCTGTTCGGTACGAAGTCAAATCGCGACGGAATCGGCGCCGTGGTGGGAGTTACGGCCGGAAAAGACAAGCAGAACTCGCAATCGCAAATGCTGCGCAGCGGCTCCAGCTATCTGTCACAGAGCGAGCTTGTTCTGACCTTTGGCCTAGGATCGCTGACCCAGGCCGACGCGCTAGAAATTCGCTGGCCCAGCGGGCAGGTCGACAAACTCGGGAAAATTCCCGGCGATCAGACGATTACCGTACAGGAAGGCAAAGGCATCATTGGCTCGCGGCAATATAACAAAGGCAAATCGTAGGGTTAGACCTTCACGGCTTCTTCCGCCGCGGCGTAGTGCGAATCCACATAGTGGTCGAGGATCTTGATGAACTCGGCGACAATGGCGTCCCCGCGCAGTGTAGTGAAGAGCCGGCCATCAACATAAACCGGAGCCTTGGGTTCTTCGAATGTTCCAGGGAGAGAAATCCCGATATTCGAGTGCTTGGATTCTCCAGGCCCGTTGACGACGCATCCCATTACGGCGACCTTCATTTCTTCAACGCCGACGTAACGGTTCTTCCAGCTAGGCATCTGATCTCGCAAATAGTTTTGAATCTGTTGCGCCATTTCCTGAAAAAAGACGCTTGTGGTTCGTCCGCAACCGGGGCAGGCGGTAACCTGAGGCAGGAAGCTGCGAATACCGAGTGATTGCAAAATCTGCTGGCCGCACAAGACTTCCTCTGTGCGATCTCCATTCGGCGCGGGCGTCAACGAGACCCGGATGGTATCGCCTATCCCTTCCTGCAATACGACGCTCAACGCGGCCGTCGAAGCCACGATACCTTTCATACCCATCCCAGCTTCGGTCAATCCAAGATGTAGCGGGTACTCGCAGCGCGAAGCCAGCACGCGATAGACATCAATCAAATCCTGAACTCCGCTCACTTTGGCACTGAGAATGATCTGATCGGGACGCATGCCGTATTTCTCGGCGATCTCCGCCGACTTCAGGGCGCTCACCACCATGGCTTCCATCATCACGTCGCGGGCTTCTTTTGGTTCATCAAGGCGGGAGTTGTCGTCCATCATCTTCGTCAGCAGGGCCTGGTCGAGCGATCCCCAATTCACGCCAATGCGCACCGGCTTTTGGTTCTCGACCGCCACTTCGATCATGGCGCCGAAGTTGTTGTCGTCCTTGCGCCCAATGCTCACGTTGCCGGGATTGATGCGGTATTTGGCCAGCGCCCGCGCGCAGGCCGGATACTTCTTGAGCAGCAAATGCCCGTTGTAATGGAAATCGCCGATGATGGGCACGTGGACGCCGAGTTTCTCCAGTCCCTCATGGATATACGGCAATGCGGCGGCGGCGTCATCGTTATTGACCGTGACGCGAACGAGTTCCGATCCCGCGCGCGCCAGTGCCGCAACTTGTTGGATCGTGGCGGGAATATCCGCCGTGTCCGTGTTCGTCATCGACTGGACGGCGATGGGAGCATCGCTGCCAATGCGGACTCCGCCTACATTGGCGGTGTGGGTTTTTCTGCGCTGGAAGATTGCCATGGAATAACTAGTTTATCACTGGGCCGGCCAATCCGAGGCCTTTTGGCGTCTCTGGCGGATAGCGGAACGCCTTCTCGCCAACATTTAAAATCCACGCTGGCGAGGGCTCCGCCACACATTGCCGAAGCAAGTTCTTTTTAACCGAACCAAGGCAGCTTGGTGACGTCGTTAAAAATCACGACCGAAGCGAACAGGACGAGAAAGACGAACGCGGTCTGGTAAATGCGTTCTTTGACAGCGAGGCTGATATCTCGACGCATTAAGCCTTCGAGGAAGAGCAAGAGAATTACGCCACCATCCATGATCGGAATGGGCAGGAGGTTAAAAATACCAAGGTTCAGGCTGATCGCCGCCATGAGTTCCAGCAGACTGAACCAGCTTTTGTCTTCCAGTCCTTCTTGAACCGCGTCGCCCGCTGCCTGGCCTATGCCGATCGGTCCCGAGATTTGCTTGATCGAAACTTTGCCGCGAATCAGCTTCTGTAATAGTTCCAAAAGCAGCAGGGAGCTTCGACGATTATCCTGAAGCGATTCGCGCCACGCTTCGGCCAGAGGAAGTGTCGAAACCTTCGTTCTCAAAGATCCAATGCCCATGCGGTACGAAGGAGTCTTCTCGCCATCCCTGCGGTCCAGAACGGGCTGGACCGTAAACTCTTTTTCCTGCGATCCTCGCAGAACCGCAAGTTTTACTGGCTGCCCTTTTACATCCTGGAGGTGTTGCAGGAGTGCGGCCACGGCGTGCAATTGCACCCCGTCGGCGCTCACGATCACGTCTCCCTTGAGCAAACCCGCTTTTGCTGCGGGCATGGTCTTCGAAAGGCTCGTAACCTCCACGGGTTCATCGGGCTCAAACCCGGCATTTCCCACGCGGTTCGAACCAATGGGTTCGGGAACGATGGACAAATTCAGAGTTTCCGAGCCGCGTTTGATGGCAAGTGGAATTGCCTGATTGGGGCCAAGGGCAACTCTCTCCATGACCTGGCGCCAATCGGGATTCGCGATGCCGCTGATGCTTGAGATCAGGTCACCGGCACGTAAACCCACTTTCGCAGCCGCGCTATCGTCGCTGACCCAACCAATGAGGGCGGGTTCATCGGCCACTGCCAAACGCTCATGGTGGACCGTATAAAGGGTGGTGAGGAGTCCGACCGCGAGGGCGATGTTCATGAATGGCCCGGCAATGGCAATGAGGAACCGGTGCCAGCGGGGATGCGACATGAACTCACCCGGGTCGCCTGTGGCCTCGTCCATGGGGTTTTCACCGCTCATTTTCACGTAGCCGCCGAGCGGGATGGCGCTAATCCGATAGTCAGTATCTCCCCTGCGGAAACCCAGAAGACGTGGTCCGAAGCCCACCGAAAAAACTTCCACGCGGACGCCCAGGAGCTTGGCTGCGGCGTAGTGGCCCCATTCGTGGACCACGATCATGACGCCCAGAACCAAGAGGAATGAAAGAGGATAGAGAAGAATAGCTGGCATAATTTTGACCTATTGCTTTAGATGCAACTCAGCCGGCAATGGCTCGATGCGTTAGTTCACTGGCAATTTTTCGCGCTTCGGCGTCCACGGAGAGCACTTGTGCTATAGAACCCATCGGTTCCGCAGGTGTCTCCTTGAGTACGTAGGCAATTACCTTGGGGATTTCGGTGAAAGCGATGTGACCCTCGAGGAATGCCGCAACAGCCACCTCATCGGCTGCATTGAGGGCGACGGTTTTGCCGCCTCCCGCCTCCGCTGCCTCGTAAGCTAAAGCCAGACAAGGAAATTTCCTCATATCCGGGGGCTCGAAGTCTAGATGACGGAGGTTCGAGACCGGATACTTTAAGTCACTTGGAATCCGGTCCGGATAGGTTAAGGCGTACAAAATCGGCAGCCGCATATCGGTGACGGAGAACTGCGCGAGGAACGTACCGTCGACGAATTCCACCATGGAATGGATGGTCGACTGCGGGTGTACGATCACGCCGACCCGACTCGGCGGCAGGTTGAACAGGCGGCAGGCCTCGATCACTTCGAAGCCCTTGTTCATCAACGTGGCCGAATCGATGGTAATGCGGCGGCCCATTTTCCACGTGGGATGATTCAACGCCTGCTCGACGGTGATTTTCGCAAATTCGAATGCGGGCGTCTTCAGAAAAGGCCCGCCTGATGCCGTCAGCCAAACCTTTTCGACTTCGCTCATGCGTCCACCGCGCAGGCATTGATGGACGGCATTGTGTTCGCTATCGATGGGGAGCAGGGGTTTGTCCTGGCGCTGGGCCTCGGCGGTGATGAGTTCTCCGGCAGCGACCAGGCATTCCTTGTTGGCTAAGCCTATCGACTTGCCAGCGCACACGGCCTCGTAGGTGGCTTCGAGGCCCGCGACGCCGACGATGGCGCTGACCACGAAATTTGCCTCGGTGAGGGTCGCGACGCGGACGGTGCCGGCGGAGCCGAAGACGACCTCAATTTCGCCGAGATCGGCCTGGATCAGGCGAGTGCGGAGCGCAGCGGCATCCGATTCCTTCGCCATGGAAACGACACGAGGCTTCCACTTCCGGGCTTGTTCGAAGGCGGCGTCCAGATTCGTGCCGGCTGCCAACGAGACCACTTGAAATCGATCAGGAAACGACTCGACGACGCTGAGCGTGCTGCGCCCGATGGAGCCCGTGGAACCGAGGATGGCGATTCGCTTCATGCAACCGCTATTGTACGGAATTCCTCATGGCACTAGGTGGAAAGGTTTCCTTACAGATGTGCGATAAACGGAAAAATCCCGGCGATCAAGCGTAAATACCGTGTCGATATTCTCACGATGCGCCAGATAGACTAAACACGCATCGGCCAGCTGTGGGTCTAAATTCTCGTACTGGGCCATAAGGGCTCTGATTCTTTCAGCTTCGTCCGCCCTGAGCGGTAGTAGGTCCAAAAACGCTGTACCTAGGCTCCCCAATAGCTGTCGCACCACTTCGGGACGGCTGCGGAGCATCCAACAGGCTTCGGTGACGACGGGCCAGCAGGTCAGAAGCGGCGTCGGTAGGGTCGAAAGGGTTTCCACGCAAACGTGGTGGCGCTGATCGTCGGCGGAAAAAATAGCTACCAGCGGTCCGGTGTCGGTAAGAACTCGCTTCAGAGTCTACTCTCCCCGATCTTCGCCGAACCCCTTCCTATATTTGGGGTTGGTGCTGAGATCCATGGGAAGACCCTTGGCGCAGCCAATAACTCCCAATGCCACCGCCGCGTCGTAGGCTGTCCGCACTTTTTGCGGAGCGGGGAGATAACTTTCCAGCGCTTCGCGAACCAGTTCGGACTCCGGTACCCCTTTCAGCTTGGACCTCTGCCGAAGTCGGCGGCCCAAATGGTGCGGAACGCGAACCGAGATGCGATGATCCGCCATGTCATACATATAACACATTTTGTCTGACAAAACAAGGACCAAATGCTGCTTACTGGACCCGCAGCCTGTTGCATCTAGCCCGGCCAAAATAAATACAGCCATAGGACCGGTGCCGCGAAAAGCATGGCATCAATGCGGTCCAGCATGCCGCCGTGCCCGGGCAGAATGGAACCCGAATCTTTGACGTCTGCGCCACGCTTGATCGCAGATTCCACCAGGTCGCCGAGTTGCGCTGCGATGTTCAACACAATGCACAGTAGGACAATGCCTGCAAGAGGCATGCGGTGCGCATTTTCCGCGATCGCGTATTGGTAAAATAGAGCTCCAAAAATCGAACTAGCGAGAATGGAAGCGACAGCTCCCTCCCAAGTCTTATTCGGACTAATACGCGGCGACATTTTGTGTCGACCCATGGACTTGCCCACAAAATAAGCGACGATATCCCCGGACCAGACCACAATCATGAGGAAGATCAAACGGCGCCCGCCCTGGTTGTCCATCGCACCGATGTGAACCAGTAACGACATGGGAAGAGCGATATATGCGAGTGCGAATACTCCCGCTGCGGCAGTTGGGTAGGTTGAGCCGAGATCGCTTCGTCGCATGCCAATTGCCAGCAGAATAAATGGCATGATCGACATCATTGCGACTGTAATCAATGCGATGGAAACCAACTCCAGGCCGAATTTGGTTGGGGATTTTCTGACCAGATAGGCGACCGCCAAGAAAAAGCCGGCCGTAACGTAAATCGCGCAACGTGATGGCTCGCCTCCATACTTTCGCGTGAGTTCCAGAAATTCCCGAATCGCCAGCAGCGCCACGCTCCCTGCCACAATCGCGAGCATCCAAATGGGCGCACGCAGTATCAGGAGCAATACCAGCGGGATCAAGACCAGCGCTGTGAGGATACGTTGAATCAATGGTGGCTCAGCGGCGCGCCGCTTTGCGCGGGGCAGCGTCGCTTTCGGGGGAAGTCTCGTGGGCGCGGTCTTCGTTCAGGCCGCCGTAGCGGCGTTCGCGTTTTTGATATTCGGCAATTGCCTCCAGCAGATGCGTACCGCTGAAATCCGGCCAAAGCGTCGAAGTCACGTAAATTTCGGTATAGGCGCACTGCCACAGCAGGAAATTACTGAGCCGCATTTCTCCGCTCGTACGTATCAGCAAATCCGGATCCGGCAGATGGCGCGTGTATAAATGCTGGGCCACGGATTCTTCATCGACGTGCAAATGCGAAAGTCCGCCATTTTTGGCCGCCGCGTCGGCCATTGACCGGAAGGCATCCACAATTTCGCTGCGGGCGCTGTAGTTCAGTGCCAGTGTGAGCACCAAGCCGGTATTTTTCGCAGTCTCTTCCTGCGCCCAGTCCATGCGCTGGTTGACGTCGGGAGGCAGTTCGTGGCGCCGGCCGATGAATTCCAGGCGCACGTTGTTCCGGTTCAGACGAGGAACTTCCAATTTAAGAAACTGGCTCAACAGCTTCATCAGGAAGCCGACTTCGGTTTTCGGACGCTTCTTCCAGTTTTCCTCGGAAAAGGCGTACAGCGTGAGCCAGGGAACGCCAATACTGGAAGCGGTTTCCACGGTTGAACGCACGGAATCGACGCCAGCGCGGTGCCCGGCCACGCGCGGCATATGCCTGCGGCGGGCCCAGCGTCCGTTGCCGTCCATAATGATGGCGATGTGTCTAGGGAGCCGCGCCGGATCGAGCTGCAAAAAAATCGCCGCTTCCTTGCGGCCGAGGCCGGCGGGAATTGTCCGTTGCAAAGATAACCCTCGTCCGTTCACGAACCTACCATAGCGGGTGGGGGTTGGCAAACGGAGCGGGACGGAGCCGATCTTTGTGGCAGATCGGTGTGGCAGCGAGTGCAGACTGGCTCCGGCTCCGCGGCCCTGGGCGCTAAGGGGCGTTAGTCTCGTCTCCAATTTCATTCATCGTCTGTAAAAGTTTATCGAGGTTAGTTTTTGGCGTCTTCGCGGACGTTGCGGATGGCCCTGATTCCATGACTGCCTTCAGGAAAGCGAGCGATTCCGGGGAGACTGCGGACGGCGGCGCGGAGTTCGTGGCGCGTGAGGCCAAGGGCGGAGCGGGCGGGGCCGATTTGGCTTGGCTGGGCGCGCGATGTCCGATGGCCCCCGGCTGTTTCCTCCCGGGATCAAATTCGGACTCGTGCCAGGCGGCATCGCCAAGCCCGGTGCGCGAGACGGCGCTGGGATCGATGACGACGTTCTCGCCGAAATGTTGTTCAAGTTTCAATTGACGGACGTTGCAGGCAGCGGTCTGGAGGGCATAGAGGAGGAGCCCGGCGGCTTTGAGATCAAGCTGGCCGGAGGCGATGAGGCGCATGACCTGCATAAGCGCGACCTGGATGGAGTCGGCGTCCTCGAGGACGGGCAAGGTGAAGCCGATGGGGGTCTCGGGGCGGGGTGAGTTCAGGGTGATGTGCTGACTCTGCCAGTTCTGGTGGAAGAAACAGTAGCGGCGGTCGCGCAGAGCCGGGGAGCCGCACTGGATGCCGTTGGTTTTAATGTGAGAACAACGCGGGATGTGAAACTGGTACCTCATAAAAATCGCCTCCACCCCCCTCCCCCCCCTGTCTATTGAAATCAGCAAGATAGGCGGTGAAGGGGGCCCAAATCTTTGAGATATAAGGGCTTAGGGGGAAAATCTTGAAAACAAAGGGGATAGGGCCGGCAAGATTCTTTGGCGGTGCAAAAGCCTCTTGTAAATATGGTGAGGTGGTTGGGGGTCTTAAGTCAACGGATTTTTGGGAAATTTTTGGGTGAGTTCCAAAATGGGAAGGGAAAGTTGGAAGTGGTTGGGTACAGGGCTTCGCATATCCCTTAGACGACCACACGATACGAAAGCCAGCAGGAGAAATCCGGTTCTAGAACTGCCCCACACAAGCCAAAAGAAGGCTTGTGTGGGTCACCCGCCGCCCAAAGGTAGGAGAGGCGCGGGGTCACGGGGTCACGGAAAAGTTGGGGGCGCCACTGCTGGATCCGGGGATCGCTACTCTGGAGACTGGAACCTTTTCGGCCGCTGTGGTGAGTTGTGCGGGGCGTCTTCCTACTGTTGCTGTGGGGTCGACATTGAGGACGGCTGTGGCGGAAGTTTTGGAATTTACGGTTAGGGAAACTACCGTGATGCCTGCTCCGAAGTCGGCGGTGGTGACGCCGGATTGGAAGTTCGAATCATGGCTGGTGAGTTCGACGATGACGCCCTGTTGGCCTGGCGCGACGGTAGCGGGGTTGGGGATGAAGTAAAGGGCGCGGAGGCGCACGGAGAATGCGGTCCCTAGTTTCACTGCGTTGACTACGATTTTGGCATAAGCATGCTCGTTGTTGGTGGTGAGCTGCAAAGGGCAGGGTCCCAATTTTGCGCCAGGATCAACATTGATGACGGCCGTGGCGGAGGTCCCCGAATTTACTGTTAGAGAAACCAGCGTGATGCCGGGGCCGAAGTCAGCCGTGGTGACCCCTGGCTGGAAGGAAGTATCGTGGCCCGTGAGGGCGATGATCGCACCTTGCTGGCCCAGGGGAACGTCGGTGGGATTGGCATCGACGTAGGGAAAGGCTTGTCTGACGTAGAATGCTTTCCCGAGCGTCACTCCGTTGGCTGCGATTTGGGTGTAGGCATGCTCGTTGTTGGTGGTCAGCTGTAAGGGGCAGGGTCCTGGTTTT